>ENA-UPTB01000830-UPTB01000830.1-human-gut-metagenome-genome-assembly--contig:-NODE-830-length-30596-cov-14.900750_pt1 | contig 30596 bp, 29 predicted proteins | sample MGYA00250046_ERZ773369 | MGnify/ENA primary metagenome ERZ773369 (study PRJEB29103, sample SAMN06111938) | human gut metagenome | biome: human gut; feature: ankylosing spondylitis patient; material... | reverse complement strand
CTATTAAAGAATACCACCGCTTTAAATCGGCAGTGTGAGGGATTTGTGCAAAGTATAGGAGGAGTTATCATGAAAAAGCTTATCAGCACCGTTCTGGCACTTGGCATGGCGGCCGGTCTGGCCGGCTGCGGCAGCAGCGCCGCCGCGACCCCCAGCAGCACGGCGGACGCCGTTTCGACCGAAAGCGCCGCAGCCGCCGACACCGACCTCGCCTACATTCAGGGCAAGGGCAAGATGACCATCGGCTACACCGTCTATGAGCCGATGAACTACACCGATGCCGACGGTAACTTTACCGGCTTTGACACCGAGCTTGCCACCGCCGTCTGCGCCAAGCTCGGCGTTGAGCCTGATTTTGTCGAGATCAACTGGGACACCAAGGTCGTTGAGCTGGACGCCAAGAGCATCGACTGCATCTGGAACGGCATGACCCTGACCGATGACATCATGGCCAACGCCGCCTGCACCAAGCCCTACGCCAAGAACGCGCAGGTCGTCGTCATGAAGGCCGACGCCGCCTACGCCTCCACCGCCGATCTGGCGGGCAAGACCGTTGTGGCCGAGGCCGGCTCCGCCGGTGAAACCGCCATCAGCGAGGACGCGGGCCTGTCGCAGGCAGAGTACATCAGCAAGAGCGTGCAGACCGACTGCCTGATGGAGGTTGCCGCCGGCACCGCCGATGCCGCTGTGCTGGACCTGACGCTGGCCACTGCCATGATCGGCGAGGGCACCGACTACGCGAACCTTGCCATCAAGGACGAGCTGAACGCTGAGGAATACGGCGTTGCCTTCCGCAAGGGCAGCGATGCCGCCGAGGCCGTGAACGCCGCCTTTGACGAGCTGAAGGCAGACGGCACGATGCAGGCCCTTGCCGACAAATACAACCTGACGCTGGCCGACTGATGGGCGAGGCAGCAATCATCTGGGGCCGCCTGACCGAAGCCTTCTGGCTCAACTGCCAGCTGTTCGGTCTGACTCTATTGTTCGCACTGCCGCTGGGGCTGGTAGTGTCGTTCGGCTCCATGAGCAGGCTTGCCCCGCTGCGCGGCGCAGTCAAGACCTTTGTCTGGATCATACGCGGCACGCCGCTGATGCTGCAGATCCTTGTCATCTATCTGGGCCCCGGCCTGATGGGCTTTGCCAGCCCGTGGCCATCGGGCGGCAGCGGCCGTCTGGTGGCGGCCGTGGTGGCCTTTGCCATCAACTACGCCTGCTATTTTTCCGAGATCTACCGCGGCGGCATCGAGGCTGTGCCCAAGGGCCAGACCGAGGCCGGGCAGGTGCTGGGCATGACCCGGACCCAGATCTTTTTCCGCGTCACGCTGCTGCAGGTCATCAAGCGGATTCTGCCGCCGATGGGCAACGAGATCATCACCCTCGTCAAGGACACCTCCCTTGCGAATGTCATTGCCAACAAGGACATCATCATGATGGCGAAGGAATACAGCGCCAAGGGCCTGATCTGGCCGCTGTTCTCCACGGCGGTGTTCTTCCTTGTGTTTGTGGGTGCGCTGACGCTGCTGTTTGGCTGGCTGGAAAAGCGGCTGGACTATTTCAGATAAGGGGGTGCAGTCATGGCATTGTTGGAAGTAAACAGCATCGGCAAAAGCTTTGGTGCCACAAGCGTGCTGCGCGGCATCTCCTTTGATCTGGCCGAGGGGGAGGCGCTGGCGATCATCGGCTCCTCCGGCTCAGGCAAGACCACGCTGCTGCGCTGCCTGAACTTTCTCGAGACGGCCGACACCGGCTCGATCACCGTCGCGGGCGAAACGCTGTGGAGCGCTGCCGACACCCGCACCCAGAGCGAGGAGGCCATCCGCAAAAAGCGGCTGCATTTCGGTCTGGTGTTCCAGAACTTCAACCTGTTCCCCCAGTACACCGCGCTGCAAAATGTGATGCTGGCGGGCCAGCTTTTGGCGCAGGAACGCCCGGATTACAAGCAGAACAAGCGCCAGATCCTTGCTGAGATCGAGGAGCAGGCGCGGGCGCTGCTGGCGCAGATGGGCCTCTCCGACCGGGAGAACCACTACCCGCACCAGCTTTCGGGCGGGCAGCAGCAGCGCGTGGCCATTGCCCGCGCATTGGCGCTGCACCCCGACATCCTCTGCTTTGATGAGCCGACCTCGGCCCTTGACCCCGAGCTGACCGGTGAGGTGCTGCGCGTCCTGCGGGAGCTTGCCGCGCACCGCACCACCATGATCATCGTCACCCATGAGATGAAGTTTGCCCGCGATGTGGCGGACCGCATCCTTTTTATGGACGGCGGCGTTGTGGTAGAGCAGGGCAGCGCAAAGGATCTCATCGACCACCCCAAAGAAGAACGCACCCGCCAATTTTTGGCAAGCTACGGGAAATAAACGAAACCGGCAGACCGTTCGATCCAACGGCCTGCCGGTTATCTGTTTCTGTAGGGAGGGGTCTTGATCCCTCCGCTGCGCTTTGCGGCCGGCGCTCACAACATGGGTCACGCCGTAGGGGCGCATTCTATATGCGCCCGCGCCGTTCGCGGCGGAAATGTTTCCGGGCGGATATGGAATCTGCCCCTACAATGCGTTTTTACCGCACCGCGATGCACTCGATCTCCACAAGGGCGTTTTTCGGCAGGGCGGCGATCTGCACGCAGCTGCGCGCGGGGAAACCGCCGTGGAAATAGCTGCCGTAGACCTCGTTCACCGCGCCGAAATCCCCCAGATCCTGCACGAACACCGTTGTCTTGACAACGCTGTCCAGCGTCAGGCCTGCCTCGCCCAGCACGGCCTGCAGGTTCTTCAGGGCCTGGTGGGTCTGGGCCTGCACACCCTCCGCCAGTGCGCCGGTCGCGGGGTCAAGGCCCAGCTGGCCGCTGCAGTAGACCGTTGTGCCGGTATCCACCGCCTGCGCATACGGGCCGAGGGCGGCCGGGGCGTTCTTTGTTGCAATTCGTTTCATAACCTTATACACTCCTCTTATGCTTGTTTATTGTTGTCAGCCTCGGGCGGCCAGACAAAGCCGCGCCGGGTCAGGCAATCCTGTAAAAAGTCGGTGACCTGCGCCGTGTAGGCGGCGTTGTCGTGGTAGTAGCTCACGGCGTGCTCTGCGCCGTGTACCGTCAAAAATTTCTTGCCTTTCGCGCGGCAGGCTTCATAGTTGCGCTTCCCCATATCATAGGGTACAAAGCCGTCCGCATCGCCGTGGACAAAAAAGATCGGCACCTTGCTCTGCGCTGCGGCGGCCTCGCAGTCGGCGTCCTCGGGGTCAAAGTGGCCGAACAGGATCGCGCCCAGCCGTCCAACCGCATAGGTCAGCTCCAGCGGCATGCCGGGCAGGTATTCCGGCAGACATTTGCGGGTGATCTCCCGCGGGCTGGTATAGCCGCAGTCCGCCACAACGCCGCACACATTGTCCGGCAGGCTCAACCCGGCGGCCAGCACCACAGTGGCCGCCCCCATCGAGACACCCATCAGGAAGATCGGCACCTCCGGCCCGAAATGACTGCGCGCCCAGACGGCCCAGTCCCGGGCATCGTAGCGCTCTTTGACGCCCATCGTAATGGTGTGCCCGCCGCTGTAGCCGTGGGCGCGCTGGTCGGGCAGCAGCACATTGTAGCCCAGCGCCGTGCAGAGCGTGTAGCCGCCCAGCCCGTCCCGCGTGGCATAGCCGCGGTATCCGTGGAAGATGATGGCCAGCGGCGCACCGTCGGCATGGTGGTAGTACCGCGCCGCCAGCGGGGTGCCGTCCTGCGCCGTGATATGCACCGGCTCAAACCGGTCGCGCGCCAGCGCATCGGCATCGGGGCCCATCGCCTTGCGGTAGCACTCACGGGTAGGCATGTCCGCCGGGGAGGGCACCTGCGTGGTGGGCTTATTGTAAAAGCCCACGCGGTAGACACCGTAGGCAGCGCCCAGCACCGCTGCACCGGCCGCTGCGGCCGCCTTGAGCAGGGGATGCTTTTTCATGGGGGATCACCTCAGTTTCCATTGCTGTATTTGTTCCGATTATAGCAAATTCCCGCCTGCACCGCAACGCTTTGACAAAAAAGTTCACACTTGCCACCGCGCCGTTTTCGCGGTATAGTATACTTATTTATGACCCACTCCGCAGGGGGTCAAAGTACACGCCGGTCTTTCCATCGGATTTACCGCACCTGCTACAATTCAAGAGGGTTTCTCATGAGTGAACTGACGCAAAGCCTCCAGATCGCTGTTACCCGCTATCCCGGCACGATGGCCGAGCTGGCGCGCCGCACCGCCATCGACCGTTCCACCCTGTACAAGATCATCAACGGCCAGCGCACACCCCGGCAGGAGCAGCTTGAGCGTCTGGCCGAGGCCCTTGCGCTGAATGACGAGCAAAAGGACGCCCTGCTGCTGCAGTACAAGCAGCGCGGCCGCTCCACCGACCCGCGGATCCGCACCGAGCTGCACAAGCTGCTGACCACGGCCTGCACCGTGCAGGAGTCTATCCGCCATGAGGGCGTAGCCCCCAACACCGCCTTTTCGGAGCTTCCCTGCACCGACCGCTATGTCGAGGGGCCGCGCGCCGTGGGCGCACTGGCCGGGGCCCTGATCGCCCGCCACCTCGCATCTGGCGATACCCGGCCGCTGCTGCTCTCCCCCTTCACCAATCCCGTGCTGGACAACGCCCTGATCGAGCGTTTCTCGGTGGCGGACGGAGAACCCGCCACCGTTGCGCAGCTTCTGCTTTTTGCGCAGGATCGTGAGATACCGCGCCACCTTGCCTCCGACATTGCCAAACTTACCCATACGCTGCCGCTGCTTTTTCTGCCCAAGATGCGGTATGACGCCCGCATAGCCCCCTGCATCACCGGTGAGCCGATCCCCGGCACCCTGATGCCGGTCTACCTGCTCCTGCCGGAGAGCGCACTCCTGATGGACCGCCTTGGGCAAAAGGCACTGCTCGTCACCAACCGCAAGGCGGTCGAAAGCCTGCGCCTTTCGTTCAGCCGCCAGTATTTTGACACCTCCTCCACGCTGCGGCTGACCAGCGATAAGCATGATTTTCTCGAGTCTATGGCGCTGTACAGCGGCCTGTTTGCACGCCGCAAGCGGTGCAGCATGATTCGCTACCAGCCGCCCTTTACCCTGTTTGCCGACAAGGAGATGGCACTGCAGGTCCTGCGCCTTGACGATGACCTGCGGGAGCCGCTGCCCTCGATGCTCGACTATCTGGCAAGCTGGAACCAGCAGACACCGGACATCTTTTTCTGTGAGGAGGGCATCCTGCAGTTTGTGCGCAATGGCCTGCTGTTCGACCTGCCCCCGGCACTCTACGACCCGCCCGCGCCCGGGGTGCGCCGCAGGCTGCTGCAGCGGCTGCGGCAGGCCGTTGCAGCCGACCGGCAGACGCTGCGCATCGTGGACACCACCCAGCTGCCCCTCTCCCCCGCCATGAGCGTGAATGTCTTTCAGGGCGGCGGCATCGTTTTCTGTCAGGCTGCGACCGCGCCGGATGAGCTGTTCTGCCGCGAATATCTGCTGGAGGACCCCGTCCTGACCGATGCGATGCTCGGCTATCTGGACCTGTGCCGCGCCGGGGAGCGGGTGCGCAGCAAAAAATATACCCTCGACTTTATTGATTATTGTCTGCGGCTGCTGTAAAATGGTCTTGTGTATCACCCGTTTGTAAAAGGAGAAAACGCCATGGCACATACCGAGACCATGCTGGAAAGCAAAGAGATCTTCAACGGCCGCGTCATCCGCGTCACCGTTGACAAGGTGCAGCTGGAGGACGGCTCCACCTCCACCCGCGAGATCGTCCATCACCACGGCGGGGCCTGCATCCTGCCCGTTGATGCAGATGGCAATATTACGCTGGTACGCCAGTTCCGCTATGCCTTTGGGGAGGAGATCTGGGAGCTGCCCGCCGGCAAGCTGGAGGCCGGCGAGGACCCGTTTGAGGCCGCCAAGCGCGAGTTGAGCGAGGAGTGCGGCCTGACCGCCGACCACTTTGTCGATCTGGGCATCGTCTACGCAACCGTCGGCTATGACAGCGAAAAGATCTACCTGTGGGCCGCCACCGGCCTGCATGAGGTCCGCCAGCATCTGGATGCCGGGGAGTTCCTTGATGTCGTCAAAATGCCGTTTGACAAGGCGCTCGGCCTTGTGATGGACGGCACCATCAAGGACAGCAAGACTCAGGTGGCCCTGCTGAAATACGCGCAGCTGCGCGGCAAAGCCTGAATGGGCGTTGAGATACTGGACCACGGCACCCGCGTGCTGACCGCGCCGGGCGCGACCTTCGGCACCGATGCGCTGCTGCTGGGCCGCTTTGCCCTGCCCCGCCGGGGGGAGCGCGCGCTGGATATGTGCAGCGGCTGCGGCATCATCTCGCTGCTGTGGCACGATGCCGGCCACCGCGGCCCCTGCACGGCACTTGAGCTGGACGCCGCAGCCTCCGCCCTCTGCGCGCAGGCCGCCGCCGACAACGAGGCCGACCACATTACGCCGCTCTGCGCCGACCTGCGGCAGTTCTGCACCGCCGGGCCGGAGCAGGGGCAGTATGATTTTGCCGCCTGCAACCCGCCGTATTTTGCGGCCGGGCCGCGCAGCCCCGACCCGCGCCGTGCCGAGGCCCGCCATACCGACAGCTGCACCACCGCCGATGCTGTGGACTGCGCCCGCCGCGCCCTGCGGGACGGCGGCCGCTTTGTGCTGTGCCAGCGCCCCGAGCAGCTGGCCGAGATCTTAGCCGCCCTGCGCGCCGCCCGCCTTGAGCCGAAGCGGCTGGCCTTTGTCAAAAACCGACCAAACGGCGCACCGTGGCTCTTCCTTGTCGAAGCGCAAAAGGGCCGCCGCACCGGCCTGCGCGTGGAGCCGGATGTGCTGATAACGAGTGGTGCGGCGATGTATGGGCCGGAGGGTTAGGCGTGGCATCTGAAAAATGCAGTAGGGGCGGGGCTCTGCTCCGCCCGGGGCATCTTTCCGGGTGAGCAGCTTTCCCGGAAAGATGCTGTATGGGCAAAGTTGGCGGGCGGAGCAAAGCCCCGCCCCTACATATGTGGCAAGGCAAAATACATACAAAATTTATAGAATCAGGAGAACACCGTCATGGGACTTTTTCATCAGAATTTTGACAAACCGGGCCCGGGTATTTCGCCCAACGCCCCCCGCAAAAAGGGTGCTGCCCGCTATTTTGAGGTGCTGGCCCGCGATTTTTCCACCTTCTGGATGGCAGGTCTGCTCGCCATGATCAGCAGCCTGCCCTTTGCGCTGGGGCTGTGGTTTGCCGTCACGACCCACTCGCTGATCCCGATGCTGTTGGCCGGCATTCTGGGCGGCATGCTGGCCGCCCCGCAGATCGTGGGCCTCAACGATACCGTCCTGCGCGCCCTGCGCGATGAGCCGGGCTACTGGTGGGTGACCTACCGCCGCGCATGGAAGCGCAACGCCAAGGCCTCGCTGCTGCCCGGCGCCATCTGCGGCCTGCTGCTGGCGATGGAGATCTTCACCGCATTCCATATCGAGACCGGCAGCGTTGCCGTCATGGTGGCGATCTTTGTCGCACTGATCCTGCTGGCGGGCATCGCGCAGTACCTCTACGCGCAGGTTGCGCTGGTCGATCTGCCGTTTTCCGCCCTGCTCAAGAACTCTCTGATGCTCTTTTTGGGGTATCTGCCCCGCAGCGCGCTGGGCATCCTGTGGCAGGGCCTTTACTGGGCCGCCATCGCACTGTTCTGGCCTCTGTCCGGTGCTGTGCTGATCCTGACAAGCCTCTGGTTTCCCTGCTCGCTGAGTCTGCTGGCCATCTACCCTGCCTTGAACAAGAGCTTCGACCTTGAGGCGAAGATCAAGGCAATGCGCGACGCCCAGCTCGACAGCCACGACGAGGACTGACCCCTTGAGGAACGCAAGCCGCGTTCCTCTTTTTTATTGCCGCCTTATTTTGGGCGCGGCTTTTGCCATCTTGCACCCCACTGCAAAAAAAGGTATAATAACAGAATAGGTTATTTTACCCCCAAGGAGGCCACGGCTTGAAAATTCTGCTGATACACTGTCATTACCGGCTGCCCGGCGGCGAGGACGCCGTCTTTGCCGCGGAGCGCGCCCTGCTTGAGCGCCGCGGCCACACCGTGCTGGTGTATGAGCGCAGCAATGAGGAGGCCGCCCACGGCCTTGCCAAAGCGCTGCTGCCGCTGCACGCAGTCTGGAACCGCCGCGCTGCCCGCGAGGTCTGCGACCTCATCCGGCGGGAGGGGGTCGAGGCCGTGCATATCCACAACACGCTCCTGCTGCTCAGCCCCGCCGTGGTCCGCGCCGCCAAGCGCTGCGGCGTGCCAGTCGTGCAGACGCTGCACAATTTCCGGCTGTTCTGTCCCAACGGCATCCTGCTGCGGGACGGCGCCGTCTGCGAGGATTGCCCCCGCCGCGGCCTGCACTGCGCACTGCAGCACCGCTGCTACCGCGGCAGTCTGGCGCAGACCCTTGTGGTCGCCGCGTCCTACCGGCTGCACCGGGCGCTGGGCAGCTGGCGCGGCGTCTGGGTCACGACCCCGACCGAGTTTGACCGCGAAAAGCTGCTGGCCTTCAACAGGCTGCGCCCCACCTTTGACGAAAACCGCCTTGTTGTCAAGCCAAACCCCGTCAATGTGCCCGCCGGGCCGGTCATCCCGTGGGAGGAGCGCGACCGCCGCTTCGTCTTTGCCGGCCGGCTGGAGGAGCTCAAGGGGCTGCGCACCGTCATTGAGGCGTGGCGTCTGCTGGGCGACACCGCGCCCGAGCTGCTCATCGCCGGGGACGGCCCGCTGGCCGACTGGGCGCGCGCACAGGCGCTGCCCCGGGTCCGGTTTCTCGGCCAGCTTGAGCGTGCGGAGCTGCACCGTCTGATCGGCGCAAGCTATGCCGTCATTGCCGCAAGCCTCTGCTATGAGAGCTTTGCCCTTGTCCCCGCCGAGGCCCACGCCCTCGGCACGCCAGTGCTGGCCAGCCGGATCGGCAATGTGGGGGCCTCGGTGCGCCCCGGGTTTGACGGGCTCTGCTTTGCGCCGGGCGATGCCGCCGCGCTGGCGGGGGCCGTGCGCGCCCTGCGCGCCATGCAGTTTGACTGCGCGGCCATTGCCGCCGCCACCCGCCGCCGCTTCAGCGAGGAAGAAAACTACAGAACTCTGATGAAATTATACGGCCGCCGCGCCGCCGAGGAATCGCTATGAACCAGTTTTACCGCGCCCTGCAGATGCCGCCCAGACGGCTGCTGCGCAAGCTTTTGGGCGAAAAGGAAGTCTACACCATCGCCGTGCGCCCCCGCCCCACAGCCGAGGGGACCGAGCCGCTGCCCGCGCTGGACGGCGGGGCCTACACCCCCCTGCCCGGGCGCGAGGGCTGGTGGTTTGCCGACCCGCTGCTCTACCGCCGCGGCGGCCGGCGCTGGCTTTTTGCCGAGGCAATGGACCTTTCTACCGGCAAGGGCCGCATCGAGGTCTGCGAGCTGCATGAGGACGGCACGATCGACGCTTGGCAGCCCGCGCTGGAGGAGGACTTTCACCTCTCCTTCCCGACCGTCTTTGACTGGAACGGCGAGATCTGGATGCTGCCTGAGACCGGCAGCGACCACAGCCTGCGGCTCTACCGCTGCCGGGCGTTTCCCACCGGGTGGGAGCTTGTGCAGCGCTTTGCGACCGATGAGGAGCTTTGCGATGCCATTCTGCTGGACCGCCGCGCCGAGGCGCTGACCATCCTGTGCAGCGAGACAAAGCCGGACAACCAGCTCTATGTCCGCTACCGCCGCTATACCCTGCGCCATGCCGTGCAGGAGTCGGCCGCCCTGCCGCCGCAGGGCCCGTTTGAGCTTGTACCCGATGAGGCCTACAACCTGCAGCACCGCGACTTTGACCTTGTCAGCCGCAACGCAGGCCCCCTCTTTGTGCTGGGGGAGCAGATCATCCACCCCACGCAGGTCAGCTCGACCGTGGACTACGGCCTCTATCTGCAGTTTCTGGCCCGGCGCGGCAGCTCCGAGATCCCGCTGTGCGCCGCCACGCCCCAGAATGTCACCATCACCGGCATTGCTCCGGCGGACCTCATCGGCGTACACACCTACTGCCGCGATGACCGGCTGGAGATCCTTGACGCGCGGTATCTGACCCGCCTGCCCAAAATCGAGAAGGCCGCCAAGCCCGCCCCGGCGGACGAGGCGGCCCCCGGGGATACCGCCCCGTAACGCCCCCGCTGCGGGGCGCCGTCTGCCTTTCTCTGTAAAAGAGGTACACCTATCCACATGAAAACCATCGTCATCCCGCAATTTTACCGCGGTCCGTCCGGCCAGCGCGGGCTGTACAACCGGCAGGAGGTCGGCCTTGCCCGCGCCTTTGCCGCGCTGGGTTGCCGCGCCGTTGTCCTCTACCCGGAGCCGGGCGCCAAGGCCCCCCGCATCGAAACGCCGGAGCCGAATGTCAAAATCTGCTATATGCCCGCCGCCGCCTTCGGCGTGCAGGCGTTTTATAAAAGCTGGCAGATCCTGCTTGATGAGCAGGCGGACGCCGTGCATGTCATGGGGGATAATTCCCTCGGCGTGCCGGGGCTGTACCGGTTCTGCCAAAAGCACGGCATCCTGTTTTACAGCCAGCTCGGCGCACTGAAAAGCACCTCCGACAATGCCGTTGTGCGCCGCGTCATGGACCTGCTGCTCGGCCGCAACCTTGCGGTATACCGCAAAACACCGACCTACGCCAAGACCCCCGCCGTGGCAGCCGAGCTGGAAAGCCTCGGCGTGCCCTGCGCCGGGCTGATGCCCGTGGGGCTGGACACCGCCATCATCCCGGCAGTCCCCGGCAGCAAGGCGGAGATCCGCCGTGCCCTCAAGATTGACGAGCAGGCCCGGGTGCTTGCCTTTGTGGGGCGGCTTGATGCCTACAAGCAGCCGCTCGACCTTGTGCCGCTGCTGCAGGCCGCGCCGGACTGGTACGCCGTCATCATCGGTCAGGGCGCGCTGAGCGGCGAGCTGACCAGACAGCTGGAGGAGGCCGGCCTCGCCTCCCGCTGCCGCCTGATCGCCCAGCTGCCCAACGAGCAGGTGCATATTTATTATCATGCCTGCGATGCCTTTGTGAACCTCAACGAAAACGAGATCTTCGGCATGAGCCTGTTGGAGGCGATGTACGCGGGCTGCCCGCCGGTGGCACGCCACGCCCCCGGCCCCGACCTTATCATTGAGAACGGCGTCAGCGGTCTGCTCTGCAGCACAGTGGCCGAGATGGCCGCCGCGCTGGACAAGACCGATACCGCCATGGGCCATGCCGCCCAGACCCGTGTGAACGAGCATTTTCTGTGGCAGAACAGCGCCGAGCTGGCGCTGACCCTGCTGCCCAAAAAGGGAGCCGCCCATGGATAACGATAACCTGCTGGTGCAAAAGGCCGCCGACCTTTACCGCGGCCTGCGCTTTAAAATGAAATACCGCGGCGTGCCTATCCTGTCTGCCGGGGCCGGCAATGACCTTGCGCGTGATCTGCTGGAAAGCGGCCAGCCCTTCCTGTTCGGCCGCTGCGGCGCGACCGAGATGCGCACCGCCGCCGACTACCTGCACAACGGCGGCCGCCCGTTTGCCGACCGCACCCGCGCCGACATCCGCAACCTTTCGGGCGTTTTCCCAACGGATGACGCCGCGCTGGAGCGGTTCTGCAAGCTCTATATCCGCACCGCCCAGAGCGCCGAGCTGCTCGCGCTCTGGAATGTAGGTGCCGAGCGGGAGGTCATACGCGGCTGCGATGCCACCCGCTTTACCGAGCTGCGCGCGCTGGAGCCCTACTACCACACCCGCCCGTGGAGCGCCGCGCTCGCGGGCAAGCGGGTGCTGGTCGTGCATCCCTTCCGCAAGACGATCCTCTCCCAGTATGAAAAGCGCGCGCAGCTTTTCCCCGGCAGGGACATCCTGCCGGAGTTTGCCTCGCTGACGGTCATTCAGGCCGTGCAGGGCCTTGCCGGGCAGGACACCGGCTACGACAGCTGGTTCGATGCGCTGGACGCCATGCAGGCCCGTATGGACGCCGCCGACTACGATGTTGCGATCATCGGCGCGGGTGCCTACGGCCTGCCGCTGGCCGCCCACGCGCGGGACACCGGCCATGCCGCCATCCAGATGAGCGGCGCGACACAGCTTTTGTTTGGCATCAAGGGCCGCCGGTGGGATGACCACCCCGTCATTTCCAAGCTCTACAATCCCGCCTGGGTCCGCCCCGATGAGAGCGAGGGCATCACAAACAAGGAAAAAGTGGAAGGCGGAAGCTACTGGTAAAATGAAATCAGATAAAAGATAATAGATAATAAAAAATGTGGCGTTTTCTCCCTTTGGTCGAAAACAAAAATCAGATTGAGATTTTTTGAGCGGCGCGCCAGCGACGCGATCCACCATATTTCTTATCTCTTATCTATTATCTTGTTTAAATTTTCTCCTTCTCTGGGAGCAACCTATGAAAATTTTAATGATCAGCAACCACCTCGGCGTGCAGAGCGGCGTCCAGCGGTATGTGCAGAACCTGCTGCTCAACCTTGACACCGACCGTTATCAGATCGACCTGTTTGTCGGGCAGTGCCCGCCCGACCAGACCAGCACCGCCCCGGCACTGGAGGCACACGGCGTACACATCATTGCCGTGCCGGACCATAAAAAGGACCGCATCCGGGCGCTGGCCGCCCACCTGCGCACCCACCGCGACTACGACATCATCCACTACCACACGGCCAGCAAAATCGGCGCGCCGGTCTGCGGCATGATGCGCCTGCTCTGCCCCCGTGCGCGGATCATCGTACACAGCCACATCGTCTACCCGCCGCTTACGCTGACCTGGCGGGCGGCACATCTGGTCTACCAGCTGTTTGCCGATTACTTCCTCGGCTGCGGCGTGGCCGCCGGGCGGTTCGTCTTTGGCAGCCATATTGACGAAAAGCCGAACTTTTCCGTTGCCTGCAATGCGGTAGATCAACAACGGTTCCGCCCCGATGCCGCCGCCCGCGCCGCCACCCGGCGTGCATACGGCATTGCCGACACCGACCGGTTGGCCGGGTTTGTGGGGCGGCTCAACCACCAGAAAAACCCGCTGTTTTTGATGGAGGTCTTTGCCGCCATGGCCGCGCAGGATGTGCGGTGGAAGCTGATGCTTGTCGGCACCGGCGAGAAAGAGCCGGAAATGCGCGCTGCCGCCGAGGCCCACGGCCTGACCGACCGGGTCATCTTTGCGGGCGTGCAGAGCGATGTGCCCGCCTTTATGAACGCCTTCGACCTGTTTTTGCTGCCCAGCAATTTTGAGGGCAGCCCCGTCACCCTCGTCGAGGCGCAGGGCTGCGGCGTGCCGTGTCTGGCCTCGACCAATGTGCCGGATGACGGCTCGGTGACCGAGCTGGTACACTTTCTGCCGCTGGCCGCACCGCTCTCTGACTGGGCCTCCAAGGCGGACGCCATCGCCCCGGGCGGTGACCACGCCGATCACTGGCAGACCCTTGCCGCCGCCGGGTATGAGCTAAAGACCGCTGCCCGCCGCATGGAGCAGCTCTATGATAAGCTGGGAGGGCAGCCATGATCTACGCAGAGCTGGCCGGGGGACTTGGCAACCAGATGTTCATCTACGCCTTTGCCCGGGCGCTGGGCCTGCGCTGCGGCGAGGGCGTGACCCTGCTGGACCGGCAGGACTGGCGGGACGGTGCGCCCGCCCACACAGTCTGTGCGCTGGGGGCGCTGAACACCAGCCCCGAGGTGGAAATTCTGGCCGACCCGGGCTTTGCCAAGTCGCATCTGCCCCGGCAGAACGCCGCCAAGGCACTGATGATCAAATACGAGCAGCGCCGCGGCCTGCTGGCGCGGGACTGGCACGGCTTTGAGGCCGCCGCCGCACCGCTGCTCAATACGCTGGGCCTGCACTTTGCCACCGACGGCTACACGCCGGTACGGCGGGGGAAAAGCAAAGATTTCCTCGCGTGGGGGTACTTCCAGAGTGAGAAATATTTTGCCGAATTTGCCGATGTTATAAAAACCGAGCTGCGCTGCAAAACGCCCCCGGCGGGGGAATATGCGGCCAAGCTGCGCGCCGCCGTCTGGCCGGTCTGCGTACACCTGCGGCGCGGCGATTACCAAAAGCCTGAGAACGCCATCCTGCAGGTCTGCACCCCGGCGTACTATGCCCGTGCCATCGCCGCCGTCAAGGCAGCACACCCCGAGGCCACGCTCTTTGTCTTTTCGGACGACATTGAATGGGCGCAGGCAAACCTGACCACCTCCGGTCTGCCCGCCGTCTTTCTGCCCCGGGGCGAGGCCGCTGCCGACCTTGCGCTTATGCAGCTCTGCCGCGGCTTTGTGGTAAGCAACTCCACCTACAGCTGGTGGGCGCAATACCTGGCTGAGGCCCCGGATAAGCAGGTCTGGGCCCCGGACAGGTGGTACGCGCATACGAAAGATAGTGCGCTGTATCTGGATGGGTGGAAACTTATAAAGGCTTCCCCCTTGGGGGAAGCATAGAGAAGGAGAACGTTATGCCGCGATTTTCTATTATTGTACCGGTGTATAATGTGCAGAATTACCTCGCGGCGTGTGTCAAGAGCGTGGCGGAGCAGGCGGGGGAGCGCGATTGGGAGTGCATCCTTGTCGATGACGGCTCGACCGATCTGTCGGGCCAGCTTTGCGATGCCCTTGCCGCTGAGATCCCCGGCCTGCGGGTCATCCACCGGGAGAACGGCGGTCTGGCCGCCGCGCGCAACACCGGCCTGCAGGCCGCGCAGGGCGAGTGGGTGCTGTTTTTGGACAGCGATGACGCCATGGCCCCCGGCTTGCTGGAGGCACTGCGCGCCGCACTGCCCGCCCACCCCGGGTATGACTGGTTCATCGGCCGTCATCTGGAATGGCAGCCGGACGGCCGCCTGACCGCGCATGACGGCCTGCATCTGGTGCCCGGCCCCTTTGACAGCACCGACTATGCGGCCCGCCTCAAGGCTCTGTACAACGCCGGGCACTGGTCGGTCTGGAAATACTGCATCCGCCGGTCCTTTTTGCAAAAGACGGGCGTGCAGTTCCTGCCCGACTGCTGCTGGGCCGAGGACTGGCCCTTCGATCTGGAGCTGCTGCTCCACTGCGAGCGGCTGTACTTTTTGGATGTGGTGTTCACCCACTACCGCGTGGGGCGGCAGGGCAGTCTGCTGACTGACGCGAAGAACCTGCCCAAGCGGTTCAAGGGGCTGGCGGCGGCCCAGCGGCGGCTGGCGAAGCTTTCGGCCAGCGGCGCGGTGGATGCCGCGACCTATGCCGTCATGGAGGATGCGGCCGCCGATGTGTTCTGGCCGCAGGCCCGCACGGCGGCGGTGAAGGATGCCGCCATCCGCAAAGCGTGTCTGCCCTATCTTGCACAACTGCGCCCGCTCTACGCCTGCGGCACCGAGGTCACGACCCGCCGCGACTGGCGGCTTTTCCAAAAGCTGATGCAGACCTTCGGGCCGAAATTTACCCTGTGGGCGGCGAGCCGCCGCTAAAGGCTTCCCCCAAGGGGCTGCGCCCGCAGGCGCGTGTCGAAGCGTAACCGCCGTAGGCGGCTCTTGACGCGGAGACTGAAGCTGTCGCCGTAGGCGACTGATGAGGGCTAACCTCGCCATCACCGCCCATTAACGGCTTACAACTCATACTCTCCCCTCATCCGGCCCTTCGGGCCACCTTCCCCCTCGGTGGAAGGCTTTTGTGAAAGGAACTGCCTTGCGTACCAAACGTACCTTACTGAACATGGCCTACGCCTTAGGCTCCAGCCTGCTTTTGCTGCTGCTGGGGCTTATCACGCGGCGCCTGCTGGTCGATAACTTCGGCCCGCAGATCACCACCGCGTCTCAGGTCGTCAGCCAGCTTTTCAACTTTTTCTCGATTGCCGAGTTCGGTGTCGGCAGCGTCATCAGCTACCGCCTGTATGAGCAGATCGCCGCGAAAAACGAGGAAAAGATCAGCAAGTATATGTCGATGTACAAGTGGGCCTACCGGGTCGTCGGCATGGTCATTGCGGGGCTTGCGCTCCTCGGCGCGGTAACGCTGCGCTGGATCATGCCCGATGTGCCCCCCGCCACGGCCTACACTGTGTACGGGCTGAATGTGGTTTCGACGCTGTGCAGCTATTTTCTGATCACCCGCCGCCTGATGTACACCTGCACCCAGCAGGGCTACCGCTGCACCCAGATCGACTTCTGCTGCAATGTGCTGACAAGCCTTGCCAAGATCGCCGTCTCGCTCTGGTTCCCGAACTATGTGCTGTATTTCAGCGTGACGATTTTCTTCAATGTCATGGCCAACCTGCTCATTGCGCGGCGGTTCAAAAAGGACTTCCCCTATGTGCATGATGTAAAAGTCACGGTCAACGACTTTAAAGCGCTGGGTATTTTCCACGATCTGCGGTATTTTCTGGTGCATCGCCTCTCCAACACGATCTACGGCTCGTCCGACACCATCGTGACCTCCCGCATGGGCGGCTCGACCCAGACGACCTTTCTGGGCAACTACAATACCATTTCCACCTCGGCCACCGACCTCGGCAACAAGGTCATGGACAGCTTTGCGGCCGCCATCGGCAACATCGTCTACGACAAATCTGCCGCCGCCAACGACCACGACAAGCAGGTATTCTGGGGCATGGACCTGTTCAGCTACCTGTTTGCCAGCTTTGTGGCCACGGCCTACTTCTGCCTGTTCCAGCCGTTCATGGCGTCCTGGATGGGTGAGCAGTGGCTGCTCCCCCTCGGCTTTGTGCTGGTGTTCTGCCTGAATGAGTATGTCGGCTGGAACCACCGGATGCTCGGCAGCTACCGCGCCGTCCTCGGCCATTTTGAGGATGACCAGTGGTTTATGGTCGCGTCCGCAACGGTGAATCTGGCGCTGAGCTTTCTGCTCTTTCCCCGATTTGACATCACCGGCGCGCTGATCGCCACCGTGGTGGCCCACTGCATCATGTGGGCCGGGCGCATCCGGGTCGTTTTTCGCCAGTATATGCGGGGCGGCCTTGCGCACTACCTTGCGGTGCAGGCGCTGCACCTTGCCACGCTGGCCACCTGCATGGGCGGCAGCTACGCACTGTGCGCCAAAATGCCCGGCGGCTGGCTCGGCCTTGTGCCCCGCATCCTTATTGTGCTTATCGTGCCCAATGTGCTGAATCTGGCCGTCTACGCATGGGGCAAAGATGCCGCCTACCTGCGCCAGTATGCCGGCAAGGTAGCCAAAAAGCTGCTGAAAAAGTAACTGTCCTGCAAACAGGTGATAGTATGAAAACCCTCGCTGTTCTTTATATCTGCACCGGCGCTTATGTTGCGTTCTGGCGCGATTTTTATCCCAACTTCAAGGCAAACTTCCTGCCGGACTGCGACCGCACCTTCTTCGTCTTTACCGATGCCGACCACATCGCGTATGAGGACGCGCCCGATGTGCGCCGCATTCCGCAGCAGGCGCTGCCTTGGCCCTACAGCACGATGCAGCGGTTCGACGCCTTCCTCGGGCAGGAGGCTGCGCTCGCAAAATTCGACTATCTGTTTTTTGCCAACGCCAACCTGCACTGCACCCGCGTCATCTCCGCCGCCGAGCTGCTGCCCGACCCTGCCGCCGGGCAGACCCTCACGGCAGTCTGCCACCTGCCCTACTACGGCAGGGCTCCGATGTTCCACCCCTACGACCGCAGCGGCAAAAGCCGTGCCTCGATCCCCTACAACTGCGGGCAGTATTATGTGGCGGGCGGGCTGAACGGCGGCACGGCGGCGGCGTTCCTCGCCCTCTGCCGGGAGCTGAAGGCCCGCACCGATGAGGATCTGCAGCACGGCGTCATTGCGCGGTTCCACGATGAAAGCCAGCTCAACCGGCTCGTGGCCGAGGCACCGCAGCACTTCCGCATCCTGCCCCCCGATTACTGCACGCCGGAGGAGACCCCCACCGGGCATGAGGCGATCCTTGTGCTGCAGAAATCGCGCTTTATCCAGATCGATGCCTCGCGCACCGTCAAAAAACCGCAGAGCTTCCCTGCGCGCAAGTGGGAGGCCTTCTGCCTGAACTGGCTGCCCTACCTGTGGCGGGCGCGGGATACCCTGCTGCACCGCCGGGTCGAGCCGCCAAAACATTGAACTGCCATGACAAAAAACGATACCTGTAAACGCCTTCTTGCCGCAGCGGCGGTGCTGCTGGCCGCAGCCGCCATGCTGCACACCCTGTTTGTGGGGCTGGAGATCGACGAGGAATACGCCCTTTCGCTGGGCTTCCGCCTTGTGCGGGGCGACCGGCTGTTCTATTCGATGTGGGAGCCGCACCAGCTTTCCGCCCTGCCCCCCGCGCTGCTGATCGCGGCATACACCGCCGTTACCGGCACCACCACCGGCGTGCTGCTCTTCGTCCGCGTCACCATGCTGGTGCTCAAGGCTGTGCTGTCTGTCTGGTTTTACCGCAGCCTGCGCGCCCCGCTGGGCCGCACCAACGCCTGCTTGCTAGCATTGGTCCTCTTTGTCTTTACCCCCAAGTGGTTTCTCGGGCCGGACTATGTCAGCCAGCAGTTCCACTTTACGCTGGCAGCTTTTCTGTTTTTTTACGGCTACTATGCCCCCGGCCCGCAGCAGTACCGCGGCCTGTGGCGGGTGGCGGCAGGTGCGGTCTGCGCCTGCTTCAGCTTTTTAGCCTACCCGCAGTCTGCTGCGGCGGCACCGTTCCTGCTGCTCGGCCTCTGGCTGCTTGACCGTGCAGCGCCCCGCCGCTGCGGCGCGCTGCTCTTTTTGGTGAGCTGCGCCGTCTGCGGGGGCGCGTTTGCGCTCTGGCTGCTGCAGGGCATGGGCTTTGATCTGCCCGCCCTATTGGCCCGCGCCGCACTGATCCTGAACGACCCGCAGTATGACTTCACAGCCGGGGAGCGGCTGCACACACTGGCCGGGCAGGCTACCGCCGTTTTGCAGACCTGCCGGGTCCCGGCGCTGGCCGCAGCGGCGGCCGTCCTTGCGGGGGTGCTCTCCGGGCGGGGCAGCCGCCCCGCGCCCGCCCGCCTGCTGGAGCGGCTGCTCTGGTATTTCACCTTTTTCCTGACCCTCTGGTGTACGGCGCACAGCCTGATCTCGGTCAGTCTGGATTTCCGCCACCTCTATCTGGCGGCTGCGCTGGCCGGCGGCTGGACGTTCTGCTGCGACCGCAGGGAAGTGCAGCACCGCACACTGCGCCGCCTGCTGTTCTGGCTGGGCTGGCTGCCCGGCATGGCGGCCTACCTTTTTATCCTGCGCTCGACCCTCATCGCGCTCTGCACGACCTTTATGTACCTGTTCTGGCCCGCCCTCTGCGGTGCCGCCGCACTCGCGCTGAAAAGCCCCGCCGCGCCGCACCGCCGCAGGCAGACGCAGCTGCTTCTGCTCTGTATGCTGCTTGCCGCCGCGCTGCCCCGCCTCTGGCTTGTGCAGCAGACCGGCTGGCGCTGCGGGACTGTGCGGGAGGTGGCGGTACAGCACATCACCACCGGCCCCGCCGCCGGGACATGGGCCGATGAAAAAGCCGCCGACATGCAGGAGTGCCTGTATGAGGCGCTGGCCCCCTATACGGGCCGGCCGGTGCTGCAGGCGATCGGCGAGCAGCACGGCCTCGGCTTTCTGATGGCGGACGGCACCCTGACCGTGGCGCAGGCATCGGTCATCTCCGGCACCGACAGTGACCCCCGGTTTGAACAGTATTACGCCGAGCTGCCCGAAAAGCAGCCCCGCGTCATCCTCTACGATGACGCCGAGGTCCGCGACATGGCCGCGTTCCACACCTGGCTTGAGCAGCATTTTACCATCACCGACCGCTACACCGTGCAGCACGGCACCGCCAGCCTGCAGGTGCTCATCGTCGGCTGACCGGGCCTGTTCACAATTTACAATTTTCACAGGCGGGGCAGTTGTCACAGCTGCCCCGCCTGTGGTATACTAGGGCAATACCGCATAATTCTAAGTGCCGATACGGCGAGCGAGGCACGACAGCTGCTAAGCCAAAAGCGCAGATAATACTTTGTGTATTATCGAGCATTTTGGCAACGCAGATGCCGTGCCGCAGCCGCCGGAGCGGTGCTTAAGCCGTAAGGCGGGAATTATGCGGTGTTGCCCTAAGCATATATCGTCAAAATCTGCAAGGAGGCGCCCCCATGGGCCTGATCACCACCATCCAGAACAAAACCGAACAAGTCCGTGCGAAGGAGCGCATCCGTCCGCTGCTGGAAAGCCGCATGATGCGGGACATCCTGCTTGAGATCGGCCAGCGCGGCACCGAAAAGCTGGACCCCCAGAGCGTACCGCTTGAGCAGCGCCCTTTAGCCACCAAGCGCGCCGCCGAATGCGGCACCGCCGGCCTGCAGCAGAGCGTCATCCGCGAGGTACTGCTTGACGAGACCGGCATCATCCTGTACGCCGGCACCGGCGAGGTGCGCTTTCTCTACGGCGACTATAACTACGAAAACATCGAGGACACCGACTGCCTGCCCGCCGTGGCGCAGTATCTTGTCCAGCATCTGCTCGGCTACTACAACATTACCCGTACCTTCTACTCGGTCCCCCGGCACAACGGCCGCTCCGTGACGGAAAAGACCCGGCAGGTCTTTGTCCGCCGTCATCATGAGGACACCCCCTTCGACCCTCAGCCCACCCGCAAGCAAAAGCTGTTTTGATCCCGCGCCCCTGCGCTGCGTTTTCCGCGGTGCAGGGGCTTTTTTGTCACCGGCGGCTGAGCGCCAGCACTGCCACCGTAATATCATCCCGTTTTTCCCCGGCGCGGCGGGCGGCGGCATCGGCCACCGTCTCGGCGGCCTGCTTCGGGGTATGGCCCAGCCGCGCGCAGAGCTGCAGCTGCTGCATCAGCCAGTCGCTGCCGTCCGCAAGGGCACCGTCACTGACCAGCACCACCCAATCCCCGGCGTCCAGCGCAAAGGTCGAGGACCGCCCCACCAGACTGTCCAGCACCCCCATCGGCAGGCTGGCGCCGTCCAGCATCCGGGGCACGCCGCCCCGTACCAGAAAGCTCGGTGCCGCCCCCGCCTTAAACAGCCCGGCCCGCCCGGTGTACAGATCCACCGTCAGCAGATCGAGCGTGGCCCCGGCCTCCTGCTCGGCTCCCTTCAGCCCAAGGGCCACATTTACAAGCCGGGCGGCGCTCTCGGCCGCAAAGCCGGCCCGCAGCAGCTGGGCTGTCAGCTTGGCGGCCATCTGGCCGTCCACCGCTGCCGCCCGTCCGGTGCCCATGCCGTCGCACAGCAGCATCTGGGCGCGGCCGCTCGTATCACAGAACTGATCCAGCGCATCGCCGCTGACGCTCTGCCCCGCCGCCGCGTGGGCCGCCGCACCGAACTGCGCCGCAAACAGCGGCCGCTCACCGAAAGTCAGCATCGTGACGGTGCGGCAGTGGGTGATCTCGGGCAGATCCATATCCCGGCGGCAGAGGCGGCTCATCTCCTCCGTCAGGCCCGCGACCTCCTCACGGGTAAAATGGGTGCGGCAGATCGTAACGCTGGCAGTCAGCCGCCCGGCAAGGTCGGCGGTCACGCTGCACTCCAGTGCCTCAAGGCCCAGCCCTGCAAACAGCTGGGCGACCCGGCTCTCCCGCCGGGGGTCGGGCAGACCTGCCTGGCCCAGCTTACCGGCCAGCTGGGCCAGCGCCCCGGCCAGTGCGCTGTACTGCTCCGTCAGGGCGGTGCGCAGCATCTGCGCCCGGGCGCGGTTTTGGCGGCGGCTGCGCCACAGCCGGTAGCCGTGGTTGGCCGCCGTGCAGAGGTCTGCCGGGTGGATGCAGACCGAAAGCTGCCCCGGCAGATCCTGCACCTCCACCCGGCCGCGGCTCTCCAGCACCGGCTTCAGGTGGTACAGCCCGTCCATCGCCGTGGCATACCCGCGCACCCAGCACCGGCTGCGGCGGGTGCAGCTCTGGCAGGTCGTGCGCGCCACCTGCTCGACCACAAAGTCAAAGCACTCCCCCTTCGGCGGCATCTGCCGCTGGCAAACGGCGTTCACCGTGTCGGCAATATCGCTCAGGGCATCCGCCACGCCGGACAGCTTGCGCGCCGCACCGCTCAGCCCCTGCGCCTGCACGGGCGGGGCCGGCGGGGGAAAGACCCGGCGCAGCGCCCCCGTGGGCAGCGCCATCGCCGCCGCCATACCCACCCCGGCACTGACGGCCAGCGGCACGGCATGCACCGCATCGGGGGCCGCCAGCGCGCCCACCGTACAGCCCGCCGCAAAGACCCCGGCGCAGCGCCAGCGCTCCCCGGGGCAGAGGCAGGCCGCCGCCAGACTGCCCAGCGCGACCGCCAGCGCCGCAAAGGCAAGCGCCGGGCCGGATGCCGTGATGGCCGCCGCCAGCGCGATGCTCAGCACCGCCGTCTGTTCCAGCGTTCCGGCCATGGCCGCGCACAGCCCCGCCCCGGCGGCCAGCGCCAGGCCCGGAGCCAAAGGCCCGGCGGCACAGCGCTGCAGGCAGGCCGTGGCCACCGCCAGCCACAGGCAGACGCCCCGCGGCTCCCGCGCCGGAAAATGCGCAAACGCCCAGCCAAACCCCGCCGCCAGCAGGGCGGTGCACCCCACCGTGACGGTCTGGGAAAAATTTTGGATGCCCCCCACCAGCAGCAGCTGTATGACCTGCGCTGCCGTCAGCGTCAGGCAGCCGGCCAGCACACCGGCTTTTGTGCTGCCATCGACAAGCCGCCGCACCGTGGCGGCCGCCACTGCCGCCACCCCCAGCTTGATCCCCAGCAGCGCCGGCTGAAACGCCAGCCCTGCCGCCAGCGTGCCGAGCGCCGCCGCCACACAGTAGGCGGGCGGGCAGCCGATGACGAGCGCCAGCCCAAATGGCGCCGCACCGCCGTAGACCTGCCCGGCCCCCAGTGCCGCGCCGCCGAGCAGCGCCGCCCCCTGCCACAGCAGCGCTGCGCTGCGCGCGCCGGGCAGCAGCTTCTCTGTGTTGATAGGTAGATGCTCTCTGCTTGATACAGTCATACAGTCACCCTCCGCAATGTACCGGCAGCCCGTGCGGGCCGCCTACAGTGTATGTCCGGACAGCCATGACTATACCACGCCCGCCCGCCGCTTTTTGCCGCAGAGCGTGGAAACCCGAAAACAACATATAAACAAACAAAAAAGAGCATCGCCGCCCAAAAAAGGGCGCGATGCTCTTACAAAACTGCCTTACTGTCTCCAGGTCCACCACAAATATTTGGTGTTCGTCACAAAATACCGCTTGAACAGCCGCTTCGGGTCCTGCATAAGGCGGTAGAGCCATTCCAGATTGTGCCGCTGCATCCACATCGGCGCACGGCGGATGTTGCCCGCCTCGTAGTCGAACGCCGCACCGACACCGACCATCAGTGCCTGCACGCGGTCCTCATGCACAGCCATCCAGCGCTCCTGCTTGGGCGCGCCAAGGCCCACCCAGACAAAATCCGGCTTTGCCTCGTTGATCCTGCGCACGACCTCCTCGTCCTCCTCGGGACTCAGCGGGCGGAACGGCGGCGAGTACATCCCGGCGATCACGGCACCGGGGTAGTTTTCCTCAACCTTTTTGCGCAGAATGTCCAGCGTTTCCTGCGTGGAGCCGTAAAAATAGTGGCGGTAGTGCTTTGTGGCGCTCTGCCGGAGCAGCTCCTTCATCAGATCAGGGCCGGTCACGCGGGCGGCATCGGTGTAGCCCTGTTGGCGGCTGTACTTCGACAGCGGGCCGCCGTCGGGCAGCGCCATGACCGCGCCGTTCTGCACGGCCTGATAGTCCGGGTCCTCATGGGCCGTCACCGTTGTGTGGACATTTGCCACGCAGATGTATTTCCCGCGCCAATCCTCAAGCTTTTCCTCGATCAGGCGCAGCGTCTTGTCCATGTCGGTGACCACAATGTTCACGCCCATAATATCGCAGGTGTCCATCAGGTGCAGGTCGGTGTAGCGCATGCTGCCCACGCTGTCCAGCTCGCTGCGCGCGGTCATAAAATCGTTGTAGACCGGCACCGCCGCGACCCGCAGGTGGTAGCTGTCCGCCAGCAGCATGATGCGGCGGATCTCGGCGGCGTCCTGCACATCCTGCACCAGCACCAGCGTTTCGATGCGGTTGTCCCGCACGACCCGGTACAGATCCTGCACGGTGCCGCGGTAGTCAGGCAGGGCCTTGCAGGGGGCGGGGGCCAGATAGCCGCTGTACCGCAGCGACACCGGGCTTTTCCCGCGGAAAGTCTCGGCGTAGAACCGCTGCGCCAGTTCCCCGCTGCCGATCAGCAGCGTGCGGGAGGCAATGTCGTTCCTGCGCACATAGGCATCGGCGGCCTTGTCAAAGGCAAACCGCTTGCCCACAATGACCACGATGGACAAAAGATAATAGTACACCAGCAGCAGGCGGGAGAGCTGATTGACCCGGAAGGTGTAGAACACGGTGGCCATCAGCGCCAGGCCGGCGAGGTTTGTAAGCCCGACAAGAAAAAGCTGCTTGCCCCAGTTCTTGACATGCAGCGTGCGGTAAGTCCCCTCGACCGCATAGCAAGCCACATTGGCAAGGGCGTACAGCCCCGCCACCGGCAGGAAGGTCCAGACATCCCACATGCCGAACTGGCTGCCGATGGGGCTGAACGCGCGCAGCACACCAGCCAGAATGAACACAGTGACGAGCAGTATAAATTCAGTTGCCGCGTTCAAGAAACACAGCAGCGGTACTTTATGATAATGCATGACGGACCTCCGTATGGCCGAATAGTTACGGTTATTGTACCATATACAAGCATGATTTTCAATACGCAGCATAAAGCAGCCTCCTTTCTGGCTGTTTCAGCATAACATTTCTGTAGTTTTTCTAAAATCAGTCAATGAAATCTCGTGTGGTGCGTTCTAATTTGGTTAGTTAACCAAAATTCTTATTTTTGTGCATCATCTCTGGAAATTTGTATCCTTTTGTGTTATACTTCTAATACCGTTAAATGGGGGTGGTATATTTCCATCCTGTCGCGCGGTGTATGTGGTTAATGCCTCATATATCTTGAGGAAAGGAGGAAACTTAACAATGAACAACTTCAAGAAGTTCATCGCCATTCTGCTGGGCATTGTGATGGCTTGCGTTTTCGCGACCTCCGCTTTTGCTGACACCGCTTCTGATAAAGCTCTGATTAAGGGTAAAATGAGTGCCTACGGTCTGAGTGGCTATGAAGGCGTTATTGATGGTCTGTCCGACAGCGGCGTTGCCGTTTTGATGGCTAACAAGGGCACCCTGATTGCTCAGGCAAATAATGTTCAGGCTTATCTGGGTGAAGCTCACTCAGCCTCAGAGCAGGCTGCCTACCTGCAGAATACCCTGGCCAATGTAAGCGGCATTCTGTCCAGCGCCGGCATCAATGCATCCCTCGATGTCAGCGTTTCCGGCAGCACGGTCGTTGTCACGGCTACCGCCAATGGCGTTTCTCGGACTGGCACGAAGACTGCCGCTTCCGGCAACTCCAACCCCATCATCACTTCTTCCGGTTCCGTCATCAAGACAACCGGCGACAACTCTGCCGTTGTGTTCGCCGTTGCAGCTCTGGCTGTTGCCGGCATCCTCGGCATGGCCGTCCGCAAGGAGCGTGCGCTGTAAGACAGTTGCACACTGGTGAGTCCTCATCAGTGACGGGCAGAACTTCGGCTCTGCCCGTTTTCGTTGTCTTTACAGCTCAGGTCCAGTTGAAATCGACCGGCTGTTCATATAAATAGATTCTATCTAAGGGCACTGTGACTGCAGAGCCTTTCCGGCATTGATCCTTGTAATCAGAAGGGAAAACACACTACTATGCAGGCAAGCAGGAAACATTCTTTCTTCCGCCGCAGTCCGGCAGCCTATGTGGCCGCACCGCTGCTCTTTGTGCTGGTATCTGCCGCATTGCTTTTTGCAGTCGGCCGCACCGTGCTGGGGCCTTACGCATCACTGCTCAGCTGGTTCTTTACCACCTCGGAGGCCGCGCAGCCGCAGGATCTTCTGGCAGATGCCGCCACCGTCATCAACGGCGGCGCCGCCGAAGCCTGGGACTCTCAGCCGGAGACCCTGCCCTTCAGCTCCATCGTCTATCCTGTCAAGGGTGACCGCTATGCCACGATCACCGTCTCCGGCACCAATGTGGATGCCCCGGTCTTTTACGGTGACACAAACAAGATCCTAAATCAGGGCGTGGGCACCTACGCCGATGATGGCGGCGTTGGCATCCCCGGCGAGGGCAAGACCATCCTGCTGGCGGGCCACAATAACACCTTCTTCAACGACCTGCAGCACGCCGAGGTCGGCGCAACCGTCACGATCACGACCCACTACGGCGTCTACACCTACGAGGTCACCGAGATGAAGGTCATGGACTATCAGGACGAGACCTCCTATGACTTCTCCCGCACCGATGAAAACCTGATCCTGTACACCTGCTACCCCTTTGATGCGCTCGGCTTTACCCCGAACCGCTATTTCGTCTATGCCAAATATGTATCCGGCCCCATGCTGGACAAGAACAGCTAAGGGGGTGTTGAATATGCATAAAAATCTCTCCGCTCGCCCCCGTTCCAAGGGCAATACCGTTTGGGCCATGGTGCTTTCCTGGCTGTCCAGCCTGCTGCTCACGCTGCTGGCGCTCTGCCTTGTGCTGCTGACGACCCTGTGCAGCCCTTCCTTTATGAAAGCGCAGGTCGCGCGCAGTGATTTCAGCGAGGCTGCCTATAGCTTTCTCTATGATAACTTCATCAGCTACGGCGCAGCCTCCGGCTTCTCGGCCGAGGTCATGACCTCGGCGCTCTCCCGCGACCAGATTTTGGCTGACATGGATGAATCCGTAGCATGGCTCTATGCGGGCGATACCGCGCAGGACACCCGCAACGGCATCCTGAACACCACCTACGACAGAATGATCGCCGATCTGAACGACCGCGGCATTGAGGTCACCTCCGACATTGAATCCGCCGTTGTCGTTGTCGCCGACGCCTGCCGTCAGGACTATGCCAACTATGTCACCGTACCGCTGGCCAGCCAGCTGTACACCTTTATCGAAAAGCTCAACCGCACCGTGCCGTTTGCCGTCTGCGCCATGGCAGTGCTTTGCGCAGTCAGCCTTTTCTTGACCATCCGCCTTGCAGGCAGCTCCCGCTTCGCCGTGCGCTGCCTGACCTTTGCCTTCACCGCATCGGCCGTTCTGTGCAGCATCGGGGCCACCGCGCTTGTGCCTGCCATGCACCTGAACAATCTGAACCTCAACCCCGCCTCGGTCAAGCAGCTGATCATCACCTATGTCCAGAATCTTTTCGGCCGTTTCGGCCTGTTCGCCCTGATTTACGGTGCTCTTGCCGTGATCCTGCTGGCGCTGACCTTCACCGCCGGAAGCCGCACCAAACGCCGTCAAAACACTTAATCGGAGGATACGCATGGAAAACGAAGAATACGAAACCATTGACCTTTTAGAGGTCCTGAATGCCGTCCGCCAGCACCTGCTGGCCGTCATTCTCACTATCCTGATCTTGGCCTGCGCCGGCTTTGGTGTTTCCAAGTTCCTGATGACCCCCAAATATCAGGCGTCCGCGCTTATGATCGTCAACACCCGGCAGGACACCACCAGCAATGTCACCAGCGACCAGATCAACTCCGCCACCAAGCTGGTCTCCACCTACAGCATCATCATCAAGAGCGATACTGTACTGCAGCAGGTCATCAACAATCTGGGCCTGAGCCTGACCTATTCCGAGCTGGCTGGGCGCGTAGCTGTCAGCGCCGTGGACGACACTCAGGTCATGAAGATCACCGTCACCAGCGACAACCCCGAGTGGGCGCGTCAGGTCTGTGAGCAGATCACCGTGGTTTCCCCCGATGTCATTCTGGAATCTGTCGAGGCCGGCTCGGTCAAGGTCATTTCCAAGGCCTCGATCAACCCCGATCCTGTCTCCCCCAACACGATGCGCAATACCGCCATGGGCGGCGTGGCCGGTCTGGTCATCAGCCTCGGCATCATCTTCCTCACTGTCCTGCTGGACAACAAGATCAACACCGAGGAGGATGTCACAAAGTATCTGGATCTCACCGTTGTAGGTGTCATTCCCGAATATGAGGGAGGCAAAAAGAAATGAGCAAGCACACCAAAAAGAAGCAGCGCAATCTATACATAGTCGGTGCCGATGCACCGTTCCAGTTTACTGAGGCCTATAAGTCCCTGCGCACCAATCTGGAGTTTCTTTCCGCCTCCGGCAACTGCAAGACCATCCTGATCACCTCCTCCGTGTCTGAGGAGGGTAAGAGCAATGTTGCCGTCAACCTCGCCATCACGCTGGCCGCCTCCGGCAAGCGGGTCGTGCTGGTGGACTGCGACATGCGCAAGTCCACCATCTCCCGCTATCTGCGCATCCCGCGCAGCCGCACGGGCCTGACGAATGTCATCACCTCCCATGAGGAGAACGCGCTGGCCTCCGCACTCATCCGGATGAAGGACACCGGCATCACGGTCCTGCCGGCCGGCACTATCCCGCCGAACCCCGCCGAGCTGCTGGCCGCCCCTGCGACCGAGAAGATCTTTAAGGCGCTGCAGAACGCCTTCGACTATGTGATCGTTGACACACCCCCTGTCACTGTCGTCACCGATGCCGCCGTCCTCTGCCGCGTGGCGGACGGTGTGCTGCTCGTTGTGCGCCCCGGCGTCACCACGATTCAGGGTGCCCAGCTGAGCAAAAAGAACCTCGAGGCCGTTGACGCCCACATTCTGGGCGTTATCATGAACGGCTACAACGCCAAAAAGACCGGCCGCCGCGACGGCTACTCCTACGCCTACTCGTACAGCTACTATGACTCCAAACAGGAATCCAATGAATGAAAAACTCTCTTGTAGAGCTGCACTGCCACATCCTGCCGGGCATTGACGACGGCGCCAGAGATCTGGATATGTCGATGTCGCTTATGCGCCGGGAGGTATCCGACGGCGTTGTCGGCGTTGTCTTTACGCCGCACTTTCATTATGAGCGCATCACGGTAGAAAAGTTTGTCGAACTGCGCAAGGCTGCCTTCCGGCAGGTCGCGGCTGCGGTCCGCACCGAGGGGCTGCGCGTAGCCGGCAAGCTTGGGGCGGAGGTGTACTATTCCACAGCTCTGCCCAGCCTTGATCTGAGCAAGCTGGCCTTTGCCGACACAAGCTACATTCTGATTGAATTTCCCACCACCATCCAGCCGCCGGGCATTGATGAAACGCTGTTTGCCATCCGTGCTCAGGGCTACACGCCGATCCTCGCCCATGTCGAGCGTTACCCCTTTATCGCCGAGGACCCCACCCTGTTGTACAACTGGGTCAATGCCGGGTGCCTGGCGCAGATCAACGCGACCGGCCTGATCCGCGAGGGGCATACCAGCCGCTGGCTGCACAAGCTGCTGGACTGGAACCTTGTGCATCTGCTCTCCAGCGACTGCCACCACCCCGAAAAACGCCCGCCCAACCTGCGGGAGGGCTTTGAGCATCTGCCCCCGGCCGTTGCCCGCCGCCTGCAGAAAAACGCGATCGAGGTCTACCTCGGCAATGAGTTCCGTGTGCCGGACCCGACAGAGCCCAAATACCGCTTCGGGCATTGGGTATAAACAAAAAACCGTCGATGATGCATCGACGGTTTTTTCTATTACCCCGTAGGGGCCGGGCATGCCCTGCCTTGCGGCGAACATCACGCCTCGGCGACTGCAACCAGATACTTATAGATCTGCGGCTTGTACTCCTCATACAGGCCCAGATGCTCATACAGCTCCTTGTAATAGGCAAACAGCGTGGCACGGGTGGCCACCACATTCACCGGGTTCAGCGCCGTATGCACCGCGCTGCCCGGCGTGTTGAAGTAGTTGTAGATCGGCGTTGACAGCGCGTAGAACTTCTCCGCATAGCGGATATAGCTCAGGTTAAAGTAGAGATCCTCCGACCAGTCCATATCCTCGGCGCAGATGACATCATCGTGGGCGCGCACGATGTCGGCGCGGTAGAGCTTGTTCCACATCACGCCGTAGTAGAAGCTGGCCGGCTCCTGCATCAGCCCGGCGGCAAACTCCTCCTTCGTCATCGGCCCCTCCATCAGGAAGCCGAAGGTCTGCACCCGGGTCGGGCGCTCGGGCCGCTGGCTGCCCTCGGCGCGGGGCTTGGGCGGCGAGATGCGGTTGTAATGGGCAATGACCAGATCTGCCCCGCTCTCCTCGGCATGGCGGACGAGCAGCTCAGTGGCGTAGGGCTGGATCGTATCGTCCGCATCGACAAACTGCAGGTATTTTCCCTTTGCCTCACGCAGACCCATATTGCGGGTGGCTGCCACACCGCTGTTGGCCTTGTCGATCAGCACGATGCGGGGGTCCACCTTGGCGTACATCCTGCAGACCTCAAGGCTGACATCCTTGCTGCCGTCGTTCAGCAGCAGGATCTCAAGGTTCTGGTAGGTTTGGCGGCGGATGCTCTCCACACAGCGCGCGATATGGTCCTGTGCGTTATAAATGGGCACAATAATACTTACAAGCGGCTTTTCCGTCATGGCGGCGGGCCTCCCTTTTTCCGGTAGTATAACCACAATACCACAAAATTCCCCGCTTGGCAATGGAAAAAGTGCGCGAGATGTGGTATGATGCTTATAAAGGCAACACCGCACAATTCCCGCCTAACGGCTTAAGCACCGCTCCGGCGGCTGCGGCACGGCATCTGCGTTGCCAA
>ENA-UPTB01000824-UPTB01000824.1-human-gut-metagenome-genome-assembly--contig:-NODE-824-length-30682-cov-11.653259_pt1 | contig 30682 bp, 28 predicted proteins | sample MGYA00250046_ERZ773369 | MGnify/ENA primary metagenome ERZ773369 (study PRJEB29103, sample SAMN06111938) | human gut metagenome | biome: human gut; feature: ankylosing spondylitis patient; material... | reverse complement strand
ATCTCTTCAAGTGTCTCCGCGATGATGCCACAGATCACTGATGCATTTCGGAGGGATGTCCAGACATGCTCATCGTATTCCTTCTCATCCTCGTCTTCATGTCCATGGCCACTTTCCTGCATGCCCTCAACTTTTTCTTCTTCCTTGATGGTATCGCCGAGAACTTCCATCAGATTGATTGTCTTCATATCCTTATTCTGGGCCGATTCCAGAGCATCCTCGATCCACTGGTCGGACTCGCCGCCCACATAGATCAGAAGGTCGCAGCTTGATACTTTCATGATATCCTTCACTGCCGGCTGGAAACTGTGAAGGTCTGTTCCATTATCAAGAAGCATGGTCAGGTCGACATCCGCCTCCCGGTCTCCAAGAACTGCCCGTGTCCAGTCGTATTCTGGAAAAATGGTGGTCACGATCTTTAATTTTTTGCCTGAGTCCTCTGTTGTTCCTGCTTCCGCTGTACGCACTCCCGCCAGAGGAATGCTGATACTTAAGATTCCCAGCAGGATCGCCAGCGAACTCATGATCCATTTTTTCATTGGTCTGCTCCTTTTCTTCTATAATTATTATCTGCTTATTTTCCTTTGATATGAACTGCTTCGGATTTCCGGCAGTCCTCGCAGATTCCGTAAAAAACTGTCCTGCACGGGTCCATCTGGAATCCGTGGCTCTCCATCAGATGCTGTTCCAGTTTAACCACATCCTCACAGTGAAGATGGATCAGTTTTCCACATTTCTCACATTTGCAGTGGAAACAGGATGTCTTGTGACAGTGTTCCTCTGCTCCGAGATATTCAAAACAGGCACTGCTCGAACCGTCTATCACATATTTTGCAACCAGTCCCTCTTTCACCATCTTCTCAAGCTGGCGGTAAATGGTCGTAGTTCCGACGGAAATCCCTTTTTCCCTGAAAAAATCGCAGATTTCATTCACAGTAACATGTCTTCCCTGTACCGATTTCAGAAAGGTAAGAATCTCAGTCATTTGTTTTGTTTTATATGGTGCTTTTGTCATACTGACCTTCTCCCTTCAATTTGGAAATCGTTTTCATTTTATCACATTATTTTTGTATGTCAATGGAATTTGAAAATGTTTTTCATTTTTGTTTTTCATTTTACAATAAAATTTCCCACATAAACTTTCGTCTATACGGGAAATTTTTCTTTCTGTTATCTTCTTTTTCTTCTGACCACCCTGGTTGTTCCGTGCACCTTTGCTGCCTTGTCCACCACCTGACTCTGCATACGACAATGTGTCCTTCCCCCCTTCGTACTTGGATTTTACTTTCTGACTCTTATTGATGTTCTTATACTTAACGGCATCAGAGCAGACAGCTAAGTCTTTAATTCCTAAGTCTATGCCAACTCCATCATCATTAAGTGTTTCCTTGCAGTCAGGAAATTCTACACATACACTGATCCACCAGTTCAATCCATCAAAGGATATTCTCGGATTCATATATTTAACATCTGTTGGAATACGTCCATGTTCTGCAAGTCTTACCCAATTCTTTTTTTGCTTATTTGCTTTCCTGCTGGAAGAAAAACCTTCAAGCTTAACGTGGGTATTACTGAATTGTATCTTAACGTTGTCCTGATAGAACTTCGGCATTGATCTCTTTCTGGACTTGAATCTTGGGAATTTTTGCAAACCCTTGAAAAAGTTCTTATACGCAGTACAGGCATCTTTGATTGCCTGTTTGGTTACATTATTTGAAATATTTAATAACCATGCGTATTCATCAGAATGTCTAAGCTTTGTAAATTCTTTTCTGAGTTCTGAATCTGAAATGAATTTGCCACCTTTTTCGTAGCTTTCTTTTTCCCTGGCCAAAGCCCAGTTATAAGCAAATCTTGAAGCTCCTGCGTACTGAAACATCTTAGTTTTCTGTACGTTGTTTGGTATCAACATTACTTTTATGGCTTTTACCATCTGTTTCCTCCTGTATCAATTCTCGGATAAGTTTCTTAGCTTTGTTCGGTCGTTTTCCTTGTAATTTGCAACTGGATACTGTGATTATTTGAACCAGATCTTCAACAAGTTCCTGCTGTTCAGATTTTTCAGTATTATCAATAATCTCAATCTCACAATTATAAAGTGAAGCGATATATTCTATCAACTCAAAACCAAATCGCAATAGCCTATCTTTATATAAAACAACAACCTTTTCAACCTGATTTTGAGAGATTCGTCTGATCAATTCCTGAAGCCCTTTTTTCTTATAATCAATCCCAGAACCGATATCACTTATTATCTCAAACGGCTGCCCTTTTGCTAGAAGATATGTCTTGACATTATCAATCTGTCGTTCCAAATCATCTTTTTGTTTATGGCTGGAAACGCGACAATATCCAATTGTAATGCGATTTTTAGGCTTTACATTTATTACTTGGTTGAGTTGCTCATCGGAATAATATCTATAGCCACTTACTGTAGTATGATGCGGATGAAGTTTTCCATTGGCATCCCAATTTCGTAATGTCTGAGCAGATACGCCTATAATTTTTGAAAATTCATGTATAGAATAATATTTACTCAAAGTATCAACTCCTTTCAATAATATTCCACTCTAATATCTTATAAAACTCAATACCGACTTATATGATTTTATAATTTATATCTAACTATTAATAACCTTCCTTTGTCAGCTTTTAATTCGTATAATATATCCTTTTCTTCACATTATACCAAATTTAATGGTCCAAACCCAAGAGGCATCAGCTCTTCTAAAGTATAAATTTCATATCGTTCTTTATCCACTGCAAGAATGATCTGAAAGGTCTTCGGATCACAAAATTCCATCATAACCTGACGACACACACCGCAAGGTGCAGTGTATTCTGTCAGTTTTCCATCTTTACCTCCCACAATGCAGATTGCCCGGAACTCTCTGACTCCCTCGCTCACTGCCTTGAAAAAAGCAGTCCGCTCTGCACAGTTAGTCGGTGTATAGGATGCATTTTCTATATTGCATCCTGTAAAAATCTCTCCGTTTTTCGCAAGAAGTGCCGCTCCAACTTTGAAATTCGAATAAGGTGTATAGGAAAACTTAAGTTGCTCAATCGCTGTATCGATCAATTTCTCAACCATAACCTGTTCCATCACAGCCTCCTCTTTTCTTTCATATGCTACTACCTGTTTTCTTATTTGTTTTCCTGGTCTGCTTTGATCAATTTGCGAATTGCTTCAACGGCTACCTGGATTGCCATATCTGTATCATGAACAACTGGATTCGCAAGACCAAGTTTCTCTCTTTCCTGATTTGCAACAACAAGAAAACAAGAACCTGCTCTTGCTCTTAATTTAGATGCACAGATAAACATTGCTGCTGATTCCATCTCAGATGCAAGGCATCCCATCATCTTCCATGCTTCCCATTTATTGATAAGTTCATATCCTACCGGCATTTTCTCTGGCTCATGCTGTCCGTAAAATGCGTCTTTAGACTGAACAACACCTGTATAATGTGTGAAGTTTTTCTCTTTTGCTGCTGCAACCAATGCATTTGTAACATCAAGATCTGCTACTGCAGGATACTCGATCGGTGCGTATTCTTTGGATGTTCCTTCCATACGGATCGCACCTGTTGCGATTACAACGTCACCACTTTTAATCTCTGTCTGCATTCCGCCACATGTTCCAATTCTTACAAAAGTATCTGCTCCACATTTATACAGCTCTTCCATAGCGATTGATGCAGACGGGCCACCAATACCTGTAGATGTAACGCTTACCTTTACTCCGTCCAATGTTCCTGTATAAGTAATATACTCCCTGTTATCTGCTACCAAAACCGGATCATCAAAATGCTGTGCGATCTTAACGCAGCGTTTTGGATCTCCCGGCATGATCACATAACGTCCAACTTCTCCTTTTGCTACCTGAATATGGTATTGTCTGCTCGGATCTTCTGAATAATTTTTCATAATTTTTTCACCTCTCTACCACTTCATATCTTATGCCATTGAGGGCACAACTACCTTGAACAGTACCTGTAGAAATTCTTGACTTCTTTTAATATTACTTTACTCTAATATCTTATAAAACTCAAGCCACCTATTTATTGCATAAAATAAAACTCAACAAACTTTCAATAATTTCGTTCGAAAGTCCCTTTTATTAAAAAAGGGGTAGTCTCCAAACAAGAAACTCGTTATAATAGGGGCAGAAAATGGATGGAGGAATTCAAAATGAATAATGTAATTGAGATGAAACACCCACTGATTCAGCATAAGATTTCCAAATTAAGAGATAAGAATACAGGAACTGCTGAATTCCGTGCGCTGGTAGAAGAAATTGCTATGTTAATGGGATACGAGGCTTTAAAGGATCTTCCATTGGAAGATGTTGAAATCGAAACACCGATTGAAAAATGTATGACCCCACAGATTGCAGGCAAGAACTTTGCTATTGTACCAATCTTACGTGCCGGTCTTGGAATGGTAAGCGGTCTTCAGGCTTTAGTCCCGACTGCAAAGATTGGTCATATTGGTCTGTATCGTGATGAAGAGACACATGAACCACACGAATACTACTGCAAGCTGCCAAGCCCAATCTCTGAGCGTCTGATCGTTGTTACAGATCCTATGCTGGCTACAGGTGGTTCTGCTGTTGCTGCTGTTGATTTTATCAAACAGCATGGCGGAAAGAAGATCAAATTTATGGCTATCATTGCTGCTCCGGAGGGCGTAGAACGTCTAATGGAAGCACATCCGGATATTCAGCTGTACGTAGGACATATTGACAGAGAACTGAACAAAGATGCTTACATCTGTCCGGGACTTGGGGATGCCGGTGATCGTATTTTCGGAACAAAATAAATAGATTTTGCAAAACAAAAAAGATATCGAAACACACTTACATTTTTCGTGTGCTCCGATATCTTTTTTATCTGTCCCTGGCCGAACAGATCATTTGGCTTATATTTTATGGTATATTTTTACATGGCAGTAACTTTGGTTTAAATTCTTATTTAATAAAACTTACATGTTTGCAGATCTCTTCGATTGCTTTTTCTTTTCTCTCATTGAAGACTACTTTGTTCTCTTCAAACAGGTTGCGTCCCTCTGTGTCAATAGATACGATCAGTGGTCCGAACTCTTTTACGCGACAGTGCCACAGTGTCTCAGGCATTCCAAGGTCTCTCCACTGAGCATCAACGATTTCCTCAACTTCTGTTGCTGCAACAACAGCATTTCCTGCTGGGAATACACAATGAATTGCTCCGAATTCTTTACATGCACGCTCTGTGTTTTCTTTCATTCCACCTTTTCCGATGATCACGCGAACTCCGGACTCTTTTACAAATTCATACTCAAATTTTTCCATACGCATACTTGTTGTCGGTCCTACAGAAACCATTTCAAATTTGTCATTCTCAAGTGGTCTGATAATTGGGCCTGCGTGGAAGATTGCTGCATCTTTTACATCAACCGGAAGCTCACGTCCTTCTTCAACGAGTCTTCTGTGTGCAACGTCACGGCAAGTTGTCATGCTTCCGTTCAGATAAATGATATCTCCTGCATGAATATCTTTGAGCTCCTCAGCTGAGACTGGTGTTGTTAAAATCTTTTTTCCATCTTTTATTTCCAGCATTATAATGTCACCCCCGAATGTGTTGTGATTGTGTAGTTAAGGTCCTTATCAAAAACAATGTGTCCACGTCTGTGTGACCAGCATCCAACATTAACAGCAACTCCAATTGTGGATGGATGTCTTGCTGTATTCTCAATATGAACTCCCATAACAGAATACTTTCCGCCCATTCCCTGAGGTCCAAGTCCAATTGCGTTAATTCCATCCTCAAGCAGTTTCTCCATAGACGCTGCACGTTCGTTTTCATTGTGGCTTCCAAGCGGTCTCATAAGAGCTTTCTTGGAAAGTAATGCTGCTGTCTCAACAGATGTAGCGACACCGACTCCGACAAGCAGCGGAGGACATGCATTCAGTCCGTAAGATGTCATAACATCAAGGACAAATTTTGTAACTCCTTCGTATCCTTCGCCTGGCATAAGAACCATAGCTTTTCCTGGCAGTGTACATCCGCCACCTGCCATGTACGTATAAATTTCGCACTGATCACTATTCGGTACGATATCCCAGAATACTGTCGGTGTTCCTTTTCCTACATTCTTTCCTGTGTTGTACTCATCAAATGTCTCAACACTGTTATGACGAAGCGGTGCTTCAAATGTAGCCTTTACAACTGCTTCCTTTAAGAGTGCTTCCAGTTCTCCAATGAGTGGGAAGTTTGTTCCGCATTTTACCCAGAACTGTAATACTCCTGTGTCCTGACAGCTTGGTCTGTTCAGCTCTTTTGCAAGAACCTGGTTCTTCTGCATTGTCTGATAAATAACCTTTGAAAGCGGGCTGTCTTCTTTTTCTGCAAGCTCGTCAATCTTTGCTTTGATGTCATCCGGCAGTACTTTACCAATATAGGAAACAAAGTTCGCCATATAAGTAGTAAGCTGCTCTACCTGTGCTTTTTTATCCATTTTTAGGTCTCCTTTCATTACTGCTGCAATTTCCAGTAACTTTGATGATTAGGTTAGTTCATGTTTTATAGTTTCTTTTATATCTCACTCCAACAACAGGTCTTCTTACGGGAAGAATGGAAATGCGATTGGAAGGATAATCATACTTACAACGGTTGCGATAATGATTAATGGAAATCCTGCTTTTACATAGTCCATAAACTTATATCCACCGGCTCCAACCACCATTGTATTTGCTGGCATTCCGATTGGTGTCGCATATGCGCAAGAACCACCGATTACACAAGCCATCAATACAGCTCTTGGATCTGCTCTCATTCCCTGTGCGATTGAAAGACAGATTGGAACCATCAGCGCTGTTGTTGCTGTATTTGACATGAAGTTTGTCATGATACAACACAGCAAGAATACAACAAGTGTCAGGATATATGGAGATGGGTTCGCACCCAACGCTCCAATTACTTTATTAGCGATCACTTCTCCGGCTCCTGTCTCCTGAAGAGCAGATGCGAGGGAAAGTGTACCACCGAACAGGAAGATTGTCTTAAGATCGATTGACTTAAGCGCATCCTTCTCTGAGATAACTCCTGTGAGGATCAGAAGCAGTGCTCCGATTCCACCGGAGATACAAAGCTTGATACCGATTTTATCTTCAAAGATCATCGCCAGCAATGTAAATACCAGGATGATCAGTGATAACCACTGTTTCCATTTCGGCACATTATCGAAATTCTTTGTTGTATCAAAAGCTCCGTCGTCTTTCACATCGTGACTTGGAAGCAGTCTGTAACCAATTGTCGCATAGAAAAGAATTCCTACAATCAGAATCGGCATACCGACAACTGCATACTCAAAAAATCCAAATTTTAATCCAATCTCACTGAGTGCACTCTGTGCGATCAGGTTTCCAGGTGCACCGATCAGGGAAAGATTTCCTCCCATAGCTGCTGCAAATACAAGCGGCATCAGAAGTCTGGATCTCTTATATCCTGATTTCGCTGCAATTCCGATAACTACCGGAATCAGAACTGCTGCCGTTCCTGTGTTTGACAGAATTCCGCTCATCAGTCCTACGATTATCATGATCGCAATGATCAGCATTCTTTCTGTCTTGGCGAATTTCGTAACAATTCCTCCGATTTTATTCGCCATACCAGTTTCGAATAACGCACCCCCTACGATGAACATCGCTACAAATAGGATTACGTTACTGTCAATGAATCCTGCAAAGGCTGTTTTCACGTCTAAAACCCCAGTCACTACAAGACCAATACAGACAATCATGGATGTTACTCCAAGCGGTATCTTTTCTAATACAAACATGATTACCGCAAACAGGAGAAACAGAAGAGTTATTGTTGATGGACTCATATGTTTTCCTCCATTCCTTTGTTTCTGTTTTTCTTTTACTTCCTGACTTTTTCAAGTCTTTTTCAGCTATTTTTTAGCTTCGCTTTAAGTAATTTCCGGCCGATTTGATTACCTCTCTGCTATGGTTGTATTATAGAAAATACAATCGAAAATGTACATTCTGAAAAAAATATGGTACTATAAGAAAAAACTATGGAAACATTTAGTACGCAATAATTTAGATATAGGAGACTTTTACAAATGAAACTGACACAACTCGAATATTTCTGTGTTGCTGCAAGATACCACAATATCACACGCGCATCCAAAGAGCTTTTTGTTACCCAGCCTTCGGTATCTAACGCGATCAAAGCTTTGGAAGAAGAATTCGGCGTGAATCTTTTCTATAGAAACAATAATAAACTGACTCTGACACCGGAAGGTGAAAAGTTCTATCAAAATGCTGAAGAACTTTTGGCTCATGCGGATGCTGTCAGATCTGAACTACACGAACTCCGTAAGCAGATTACACCTGTCCGCATCGGAATCCCGCCAATGCTTGGAACCATTTACCTGCCGGATATGTATCTTTCTTTGAAGGAAGAATTCCCTGACGTAGATTTCCGCCTATATGAATATGGATCGATCAAAGCCTGTGAACTTGTTCTGGAGGAGAAACTTGACCTCGCGATTGTCAATGCAGAACAGTCTGCGATTGATAAATGCAACCTTCATATTATTGATAATGAAGATCTGCTCTTCTGCGTATCAAAGGATCATCCACTTGCAGAACAATCCACGCTTCTTTTAAACATGCTGACTGATGAGCCATTGGTTCTGTTTAACACTGATTCTGTTCAGGTTATGACACTGACCCGTCAGTTCAAGGCCGCAGGAGTAAACCCACACATTGTTCTGAACACCAGCCAAATCACAACACTGATCAATATGGTAAAGACTAATCATATTGGCTGTTTTTTGTATAAGTCTATGGTGGATATGTATCCTGAACTTGTCGGAATACCTGTCTTTCCTGCAATTGAACAGCGTATTGGTGTTATCTGGAGAAAAGGAAAGTATCAGAACGCGGTAACTGAGAAAGTTATTAAATATTTGAAGAATTATTAATCGTTATGCCAATCAATTTATTTAACAACTCATTATTTTTAAAGGCGGATACATTGTACTGTACCCGCCCCTTATAGATTTTAATTCTCTTTTTCCTAATTATTTTTACCATGATTCAAAACTTCTAATACTATTTCTTCACTGCATCCTGTAAGAACTGAAATTTCTTCAGCTGATTTTCCCAGCTGATGCATATTAAGGATAATTCTCTCTTCACAACTCTTCTCTCCAAGTTTTATTCCTATTTTTTCTCCAATTTCCTTTCCAATTGCCTCACCGCGTCTTCTGGCACTAGACATCTGTGAATTATAATCCCTGAGAGCCTTTTCTCTTGCCTCATACTCCAGTCTTTTCTTCTCATCCGCACTCATTCTCTCTAATTCTTCATATGCTTTCTCAATATATGGATCTTTTTCTGCCATTTTCTTTAAGTCCTCCTTGCATTTCCCACTGAGAAACCGCATCCAGCGAATAATACCTGACTCATTTCTATCTTCTGTCGGAAGCTTGCCAAGCTCTAGAACATAAATCTCCATCAGGTCTGTATAAACCTCTCCTGTCTCTACATCACAAAATGTAATCTTACGGAAACATCTATCATCCTTTGGGAAATGAAGAAAATCAAGAATGCTGACATGAATACATTTCTTTAATTTCTCGTAAGGCTCTCCTCTTTTAATCTGTCCCGTATACATTTTTCCTAAATAGAACAGTACTCTGTTGGGCCAAAAGTCAAACTGTACTACCTGCATCTCCAAATCCGTTTGTGTCCCGTCTGCAAACAGAACCCTTACATCCAGAATTCCAAGTTTCTCATCCTGATATTCTGGTTGAAGAATTGTTGGAAGTAACTCTGTATCTTCTAATTCTTCCGGATTTTTTCCCAACAATGCAGATAAAATACCTTTTCTTACTTCTTTATTTTGCATCAGTTCTTTGAAGCAGAAGTCTACAGTGGGTAACATGATAAAATTGTCATTTTGCTCAGATAACTGACGTTTTTCTATTGTCATTCATTCTCCTCCTATATGAAAACAAATCGAAGATTAAATTGTACTGGATCTTCTCTCAACATTACATACATGGAAATGTATTGGGCAGTTATCTGATTTTCTACTTAAAAGAATAACATATTTTCTCATCATGTGAAACATTAAATTTCTATTATTCCTTCTTCAATAACATTACATACAAAATCCTGTACGTGATATCTTATATAAAAGCTGCTCCTCCCTTTGTTTTCAATATTTTTTTATTTGTCTTAATGGAAATATTACTTATCTTGATATATGATTCTTGAAACTTTTTGATTATCAGACACAAAGACTCAATCCGTGACTTATAACATCTTTTGAACTTTCGAAAGTTAGATATAGGATATCTGATTAATTTATAAAATACAATGTTTTTTTGTTGATATCTTAACTTTTTTGTTGGTAAATTGTGGATAACTTTTTTCAGGAGATAATATACTTGCAAGACTTTTATTAGAAAAGGAAACTGCAAATGAAAAAGTGAGTAGAGACGTGCTACTCACTTTTTTCTATCTTCTATTCATATAAGAAATCGACGACAACGTCTGCAGGTGCGCCGGACAGATATCTCTGCATGCCAGTGATTTCGAACATTGCTTCGCAAAATGTTCTTCATACTGTTTCTCCAATGCCCGCTTTCGATTCAGACTGGAAGAATGCAGAAGATACGCGTTATTTGCAAACTCTGCGCCATAGAAATCATCTTTTGCCCCAAGATAATTCGGACATACTTCCAGACAAAGCCCACATTTCAGACACTTTGCTGCCGAATACTGATGATCATGCTCTTTCGGATCTGGATGTTTCCGAATTCCAAGGTACATCAATGCTTCCTTCTGACGTTCCCATATCACAGATCTGTCAACGATCAGATCTTCCACAACCGGAAATTTTGTAAGCGGTTCCAGCCTTAAAATCTCTGTATCATCTGTATTAATGAACACTCCACATGCCAACGCAGGATGCCCGTTGATCACCATTGCACAACCTCCGCACATTTTCTGCATACAACCACATTCCCAACGGATTTTTCTACATTGTTTTCCTTTGATATCTTCCAGCTGGTCACGTTCATTTAACTTCTCAAGAATCGCAGCTACTGTAATTCTTCCCTCTCCTCTGAAATGAAAAACTTGCCAATACGGCGCTGATCTTCGGTCATCCTGTCTTTTAATTCTTACTTTCATCTCACAGCGCCTCCCTTTTCTCCTGACTCCTGTTCAAAATAAATCCTGATTCTTTCGTCTTTAAACTCTGCAACGGAACATTTCATGAATTCTGATTTTTCACCTGGAAAATCTTTTCGGAAATGAGCTCCTCTTGATTCACGTCTTTCCACAGCACTCATAAGTGTCGCTTTTCCAAGAACAGCCATCGGATATAGTCTGTAATTTTCATAAACAGATACCATTGGATCAATCGGAAATGTCCTCAGCTCATTCAGGCTGGAATCCAATGCGTAAATACTATCCTGAAGAACTTCTCCATCACGGATCAAATCCATACCATAACTCATGATCTTCATTAATTTACGCAGTGTTGCTGTCGCTGAATACTTGCCCCGATACTCTGACATCTGTTCCATACGATCAATTTTCTCCTGCTCATGCTCAATATAAGGAACAAACAATTCTTCGCACATCGGCTGACCCTGTCCCTCATGCACCGCATGCGCTGCTGTTCTTCCCGAATGAACTGCTGTCATCAATGAATTTCCACCAAGGCAATTTGCACCATGATATTTTGACGCAGCTTCTCCCACAGCATACAATCCTGCAATATTCGTCTGATGCATTCCGTCCACTTTAATACCACCCATAAAGAAATGGATTGCCGGCGTTACAGGGATCGATTCTTTTGCATTCTCCAGATAAACCTGTCCGGGACACATTGCAATTTCTCTTGCGACAAGATCTCTTGACATCAGATTGCCTTCCGTACCATACTTTTCTTCCATAAAATAAACACTGTGACTTCTATTCTTATAATAAAGTCTCCAACCTTCACTTCTGACAGATTCCGGGATTATAACTCTCTTATTTCCTCGCTGAACCGTGGTCGGATAATACTGGATAAATTCGAGATTTCTCAGCTGCACTCCCTGTAAAAAAAGCTTTCCTGTCACATAACCATCATTTAATTCAGATCCAGTGGTTTTTCCATATAACTTGTTCATTCCGCCGGTAGCACAGATTACTGCATCCGCATAAACCGGAATCAACATTTTAGATTCTGGATTATAAAATAACGCTCCATAACACTTTTCATCCCGAATAAGAGCGGAATAAAAATACAATCCGATTTTCTTTTCTATTTTACCTTTAATCTCATACTCCAGGCATTTCTGTGTCATTGCCGTAACAATCTGTTTTCCAATGGAATCACCTGAATAAACAGTCCTTTTTCTACTCTGTCCTCCGGAAGCTTTCACTTTCCATGTATCATCTTCATTTCGATCAAAAAGAACTCCCATCTCATCCAGCCATTTCAGATGTTCCGGTGCTTTCTCACAGAGATTTCTCACATCCTCTTCTTTTTCAAGAAAACACCCACTCTCCAGCGTATCATTCGCATGCCACACTACAGAATCCTCCTCTGCGGTATCAACTACTGCATTGATTCCTTCTGCTGCCATAACCGACTGTGTACGTTCTGACTGAACCGGTGATACAAAAATTACCTCATCATCAAGTTCTGCTGCTTCTATCGCAGCAGACATCCCGGCAATTCCATTTCCTATAATCAATACCTTCATTTGTCATCTTCTCTTTCCTAAAAATCTCACCTGTTCCTACAATCTTATCCGCGCAGCCACCGTAAGAACCATTAATAATCCACAGATGATCCATGTTACATAATCCACAAGCTTCTCCATCCTATCGTTCTTCAACAAACCAAGCGTCAGCATAGAACGGCTGAACGATACACTCAGATGCAGAAATGCCGCACCTGCAAAGAGAATCTCCGTCACTAATACAAGAAACTTTGCTCCACCAGAAAATGATGCTCCACTTATTATAAGATGAAGTACTCTCATGTGTGGATACAATAAAATCAGTATAATAATTCCACTGATTCTCTGCGTAATTAATCTCCAATTCTCTTTCCTGTATCTGTGAAAATTAAGTATTCCACGTCTTGGATAATAACTTACAATACAAAGAACTACATGAATCAAAACTGTCGCCACAATCCCTCCTGCGAGTATCTGACAATCAGAATAATCCTGTCTACCTGTCAACATAGGAATGGACATGGTAAGCATATGTCCAAGTAAGAATAACGTAAGCATCCAGGAACATACTGCGTTCCATTTCTTTATCATTAATCAGCACCCCTTCTGTATCTTATTCTCTCTACTTTTAATCTTCCACATAAACAGCGCGGGTACGCTCTCCATCTTCGATCAATTCTACCTTTGGAAAACTTTGTATATACTGCTTAAATTGTGAGTATCCATAATCCCGTACTTTAAAATCACCAAACTGAATACGAATTCGATTCCCCAGTGTTCCAAGAGAGATCCCCTGATCCCCTGTCATCTGGATCTGTCGGATAATATACTCTTCAAGCATATCTTTCTTACTCTTATCTTCATACAGAGTAACTGAAACTTTCGTTCCTTCCTGAATCAGTTTTAATTTCGGTAAAGTTTCAAGGAACTTGGATAACAAGCTGTAACCATAACGTCGAACATCAAAGTCCGGATATACCTTGACCAGCCGGCTTCCAACTTCACCAAGCCCGGTTTCCCTGTCGTTATTCTGGTTTTCCGTAATGATCTTAACTACGATTTCTTCTATTTTTTCCTTTGATACCTTTTCAATCTTTTCTTTTGAACCTCTTCCATTCGACGATGATAATGAAGCACCGGAAATTTTCTTCTGTCCCCTTCCAAACACATGCGGATGATAAGACTTTCCTTCGCTCTCTTCCTTCTCTATCGTGTTGTCTTCCAGAAGCACCTCTAATACGGTGAAGATATCACAGGCTTTACGGAACGGAAGCGGTGTCTTGTCCTCGCCCATTCCGATTACCATCTTTCCACTTTCACGAAGCCGGCTTGCAAGCTTTGTAAAATCACTGTCACTTGATACCAGACAGAACCCCTCCAATTCACTTGTATAGAGCATGTCCATTGCATCAATGATCATGGCAGAATCTGTAGAATTCTTTCCCTGTGTATAACTGAACTGCTGAATCGGCGTAATAGAATTTTGAAGAAGTTCTTCCTTCCAACTCGCACTGTTTGACTTTGTCCAGTCTCCGTAAATTCGTTTGTAAGTCACGTTTCCATATTTAGATAATTCATCCAGGATTGGCTTAATATATTTTGCAGATACATTATCCGCATCGATTAAGAGTGCGAAACGGTCTTCCATATCTGATACTCCTCTCCTGCAAGATTCTTCCATGTAAATACACCGTTTTCATAAATCATATAACTGTGCTCGGATCCTTCCTTCGGAATCGAAACAGAACCTGGATTTAAGTACTGATATTTTCCACCGTTCATATCAAGAATTTCCTCACATGCCGGAATGTGTGTATGTCCGTTCAAAAGAATGTCCCCATCTTTTAACATTGGAAGATTATGTGGATGAAACACATGTCCGTGTGTTGCAAAGATTGTAACATCACTGTTCTTTTCTTCCGGATCTCCTGACAGATTCAGATAACAATAATCTGCCAGAATTGGGAACTCCAATACCATCTGATCAACTTCTGTATCGCAATTTCCTCTCACACAGAGAAGTTCTTTCTTCATTGGATTAAGCATTGCGATCACTTCCTTCGGTGCATATCCTTCCGGCAGATCATTTCTCGGTCCATGATAAAGAATATCTCCTAATAATAATAATTTGTCTGCGCCTTCTCTTTTATAAGCCTCAATCATCTGTTCACAATAAAATGCTGAGCCATGGATGTCAGATGCAATCATTAATTTCATTTTTCACGTCCTCCTGTCTTTCTAAATAGTTTCTCTATAATAAATGAAAAAAGCAGTGACTCCTTTCTTGAGACACCGCCTCTTATTATTTTGTGTCTGTGGATATTATAACACAGAATGAATCACAGAGAAAAATATTTTCCTACAATTTCAAAAGGCGCCGGACCCACACTCAGCACAGCTTTATGGAATTCTTTCTGGGATTGATTTCCAGATTTTATCCATTCCTTTTTCAACTCCAGAAATTTTATATATCCGATATAATATTTCAAATAATTTCCCGGCGATCCCAGAATCAGATTATAGATTTTATCAACCGTTTCAGCATCTTTAATTCCGTATCTCGCATAAAATTCTACCGTATCCATTCTGCTCCATCCTTCGTAATGGATTCCCATATCTGCCAATGCATAAAGTGCAAGAATCACTGAACTGTTCTTCTGAAGAATTGCTGCCTGAGTCTTAGATAGCGGCATCAGATAATAGCTGCACATCTCCGCATAAGTTGCCCAGCCTTCTACATATCCGCCAAAATTTAAAATACTCCTGATGGGATCAGGATTCGTGCTTTCAAAAAATATTGTCTGATACAGATGTCCCGGATACCCCTCATGTGCCAACGTTGTAAACAGTGCCAAATCATCTCGCATCTGTATTTGGTTTACATAAATTACATTTTCTTCTGTATAGTCAATTGCCGGTATCATATAAAATGCGGGACTTAAATGTTCCTGCATTTCCTCCGGTACATATTTTATCCGCAGAGAAGTTTTTGGAATCTCAGGAAATGCAGTCCCTATCCCTTTTTTTAACTTTTCTAAAATTCTTTCTGCTTTCCCATCTTCCAATATTGTTGCTGCCTGCTTCGCTTCGTTGACTGCTTCTTCCATACCGGTAATATCTTCTGAAATTTGTCTGCGTGTTAGTTGCTCAAGCTCTTGAATCGTGTCTGTCACTCCTACACTCTGCTGTATATACCATTCGTAGTATTTTCTCCCTTCCGGAAAATAACACAATCCCTTTTCATTCGTTCCCTTCCCTTTCAATTCCTTAACCGCCTGTATCAAATCCTCATACGCCGGACAAACCTGCTCTTCCATCTGCCTGGCGTTCTGCTGAATATAATCACTCTTTTCTTTTTCAGACAGTTCCTGTAATTCACCAATTCTGGACACAAATGTCGAGTACAGATAATTTCCATTTCCCATTGCAAGAAATGCATTACATTGTTCTAACACCTGATCCGCCATTTCATCTGACAAAAACAATCCTTTGTCTGCTTTTTCTCTTTCAAATGCAATGATCTGTTGAAAATAATCCCTTGTCTCACTTAAAACATCCAGATACTCTTCCACATCTGTCCTGTCATAAAACTGATATTCAGATAATACAATTGGAATCTGCGTCTGTACTCCATTGACTGTATTCAACGGTTCTTCATAATACAGATAATCCGCTTCTTCTCTCAAACTTCTCAGATATTGCTTTAACAGATCGTATGTAATTTTATTCTTTACATTCAGTTTTTCATAAGAAAATGCATACAATGCCTGCTGTATATTCTCCGCTGCTGTCTTAATCTGAGTACTGTCTGTCTGTATCGTTCCATATGCGGTATCCGCTTTATCAATCCCATACGCTTCTGGCTCTTTTAATGTATAGTGCAGACTGATCTGACTTGCAGCCACCTCTTTGCAAAACAATTTTTCTGTAAACGATGTAAATCTTTCATTCTCCACCTCTTTACTGCTCTTTTTTTCTTCTAAAAATGTTGCTTCACAACCGTTTAAAAAGAAAATAGAACTGAAAAGAATACTGATACTACATACAATACTTACACACTGCTTCTTCCGCCTTTTCCAAAATTGAATCAACATAGCAGACTCCGACAGTTATTTCTCTAATTTTATGCATCGGCTTCCTTATTTATACATCGCTCAAATTTGTTTCCAAACAGTAATGCATCCCCTCTTTATTTGTGATAAAATTCTTAAGGAAAGTATCAGATTCAGAGCAGTCAAAAAAGAACAGCTTATACAAAAGATAAGCTGCTCTGAATGTGATTCTTTCCAATTGTACCAGTTCGCGGAAACTTTAGCCGTTATCTATATGGGGATAGTATCTTCCCCGGAAGCTTAAAAGGACGCAAAAAGCAGCGAAAACATAGCAGAAACAGGCAGATATTTTCACTGCCAACAGTTTTTGGGTATGCTTCGCAGACCTTCCTGTGGGAGGTCTGAAAAAAACAGTATTGGAAAGCCAGTTTTTAAGCGGAAGACGCATAGCACCTTCCAAGCTGTTTCATGGTCGTCTGTCCGCATTCCGGGCAGATGCAGATATCGTAATTCCAGACAGCTTTCAACAGCTCTGCCATGGACATACCAGCATACCGCTGTTGAAATCTCTGGCTTCCCTGGAGTTTAAATATTAATTTTAAGTTTGCAGACTTCATACGGTTATTCAGAAAGCCATAATAACGTATTTTCTGAAATCCTGAGGGAAGCACATGCATCAGATATCTGCGGATGAATTCCGTATTATCAAGGGTAATGTACCGCTTAGGATCACCGGGTTTCTTGCCTCTGGCAGAAAAGGTAACCTTCTCTTGCGTTACAGAAAGAATTCTGCTGTTGGAAATGGCAATCTTGTGGGTATAACGCCCAAGATATTCAATGGCGTTACCAAAGCCGTTAAAGGTCTCTTTGATGTAAGGACACCAGTCCTTTTCATAAAGACTGTCTTTAAATTCTTTCCAGTGGTAAGAATTACGCAGCTTTTCGCAGGCGGATGAAAAATGCAGGGAATCATTTTCGTACAAAGCGGAAAGGTATGCCATATATTTACCCTTAAATTTATCCCGCAGTACTTCTGTGCGGATAAAAAAGTTTTTTGAAGACTTACGGATTTTTCCATCTTTGGTAATGCCGCCTCCGGAAACAATGCAGTGCATATGAACATGGTAATCCAGCTCCTGGTTCCAGGTATGAAGCACCTGAATGATGCCGAGTGTTGCCCCGAGCCACTTCTTATCCGCAGATAATTCCAGAAGTGTTTCGGCGCAGCATCTGTGAAGAAGACCATACAGAAGCTTCTGGTTGCAGTAAATGAGTGGATTCAGCTCATGGGGAAGTGTAAATACCACATGGAAGTAGGGAGAATCAATTACCTCAGCCCTGCGTTTATCCACCCAGACTTCTTTTAAGACAGCCTGACAGTTAGGGCAGTTCCGGTTGCGGCAGGAATTGTTGTGTATCTCCACATGTTCGCAATTACTGCATCTGCTTATGTTGTAACCAAGCTTACCTGATTTGCAGTTTAAGATGGCATGTGCCGCTTTCCGCTGTATATCTGACTGGTAATGGTTTCCGACAGAATAAGCTTCATAGGAATGCTCAAATATCTGCCGGATTTTGAAGCTATTCATGGAAAACACCAGCCAGACGGTCAAAAGGGCTGACCGCAGAGGAAGTTCCGTTGGCAGCAAGGTGCACATAGACAGTGGTGGAGGTCAAAGACTTATGTCCCATGAGAGCTTTAATGGTAAGCAGATCAACACCATCTTCATAAAGGTGTGTGCCAAACGCATGACGGAAGGAATGGCAGGTAATTCTGCGTTCCCATCCCAGTCTGTCCTCATGTGCATGGATATGCCTTGAGAGAAAAAAAGTGTCAATAGGTCTGTCTTCGCCACGTTGCTTTGGGAAAAGATAGCCCCTGGGCCTGCCACATTCAAACCAGTACTGAGTCAGCAGGTCGAGAGCCGCTTTGGAAAGGATGGCATAGCGGGCAGAACGGTTTTTGGTGTGGGGGATGTAAAGCCTCATATTTTTGCGGTCGACATCCTTATAACGAAGCCGGCATACCTCACCGATGCGAAGTCCTGAGGAATACATGACAGTAACCATGGTTTTCTGCTTTAGATCAGGCATGGTGGAAATAAACTGCCATGTTTCCTGTCTAGAGGGAACGTAAGGAAGATATTCATCAAATTTACGCATGGGAAGCTGTGTATCATCCCATTGTTTATGAAGAACATACAGTGTAAAAAAGCGCAGTTGTGAGATGGCACAGTTGACAGTGCGGTCAGAGAGGGTTCTTGATTTCTGAAGCCAACGGATGTAATCACGCAGCTCTTCCCATGAAACATCTTCAGGTGATTTGTGAAGGATGTCAGTCAGATAATGCAGATAAGCCCGGATGTAGGTGCAGTAGTTTTTTAAGGTATGGTCAGTAAGACCGCGAAGGGAAATCATTTCCCTGTAAGAATCCAAATATTTGTCCATGATAAATCTCCTTTGAAATGTGATAAAAGCAATGTCAACATTAAAAAAGGTGGCGGACGAATAAAAAAATAAGATATGTAGTTGTTGAGATTAAAAATCCATGATAAAGTAAGCATAGCAGTTTTTGTGTATGTTTATGTTAAGGTAGGGGTATCTCAACAATACAACATATATTCAAAAACTGCTACTTTTTTTGAAAGTGGTGAAATAATTGTATCTGGGGCTGGCCGTCGCGCTAGCGACTTGGTACAATACAACTATATAAGATACAGGAGGCGTTGTGTATGGCCAGCTTAATATTTGAACATTTGAAAAAAGTATATCCGAACGGATTCGTATCTGTAGATGATGTCAGCCTCTCGATCGAGGACGGTGAATTTGTTGTATTCCACGGACCAAGCGGCTGCGGAAAATCTACAATTTTACGTATGATTGGCGGCCTGGAAGATATTACTTCCGGAAAGATCTATCTTGATAATACCTTTTTAAATGACATTCTTCCACGCGACCGGAAGCTTGCCATGGCATTTCAGAATTACGCTCTCTATAAGCACATGAATGTCTATGATAACATGGCACTTGGACTGAAGCTTCGTGATCTTCCGCGTACAGTTATCAATACCCGCGTAAAGACTGCTGCCGCTTTTCTTGGAATTTCAGACATTCTTACGAAAAAAATTCGTTCTATTTCTGATTCTGAACGCCAGCGTGTTGCACTCGGTCGGGCTATTGTCTGCCATCCAAAAGTTCTGCTTGTAGATGAAGATTTTGCCCATCAGGATGATGATCTTCGGAAAGATATGATCCATGATATTCTCAAGATTAACAAAGAGCTTGGAATTACGGTTCTTTATGTCACAAATAACTACGAAGAAGCCGTTTCCCTGAATTCTCGTGTCATTTTTATGAAAGACGGAAAAGTAATTGAGGACAGCATGTAAGCTGTCCTCTCATTTTTCACCCAAGCAACTCTCAAAACATGCTTCTTATGATTTTTGCTTCTCCAGGTAATTATAAATTTCTCGCTTCTGAACGCCGCGGTCTTTCGCGACCTTTTTCATTGCTTCTTTGCGATCGAGCCCCTGAGAAATATAATGCTCCATATGATCTTCGATGCTCATATCTTCCCAGCGCGCTTTTTCTTCCTGACGGATTTCTTCCCGGCTTCTCCCTGCAATTACAATCACGCACTCTCCCTTCGGATCATTCGCCTCATAATAAGCTACTGCACCTTCAAGTGTTGATTGAAATGCTGTCTCATGCCTTTTGGTCAGTTCTCTGCAAACCGTTACTTTTCGATCTCCCAGACGCTCTGAAAGAAGTTTCAAAGTCTTTACCAGACGATGCGGTGCTTCATACATTACGATCGTTCTTGTCTCAGCAGCCATTTCTTTTAAAACTTCTTCCCGTTCTTTCTTATCTGTCGGAAGAAATGCCTCAAATGCAAATCTTCTTGTCGGAAGTCCTGACATTGTAAGCGCTGTAACACATGCCGCCGGTCCCGGAACAGAAGTTACACGAATCCCTGTTTCATAACACATTTTCACCAGTTCTTCTCCCGGATCAGAGATCCCAGGTGTACCTGCATCTGTAATCACCGCAATATCCAGTCCTTCTTCCAGCTTCTCCACCAGTTTACGACCTTTATCAAACTTGTTATATTCATGATAACTTGTCATTGGCGTCTGTATTTCGAAATGATTTAACAGTTTAATACTGTTTCTTGTATCTTCTGCTGCGATCAAATCCACCTCTTTCAATGTTCTGATCGCACGAAATGTCATATCTTCCAGATTACCAATTGGTGTTGCCACCAAATATAATGTTCCTGCCATCTTCATCTCCCACGAACAATTACCGTTGTCTTTCAGTCTTTTCAGAATTATTTCCGTTCTTCTGCAATAAAGTCCCATCCTTCGCATACATAATGATTGGTGGCTCTATCGTCACTCTGGGTTTTGCCCCACGCATTCCTTCCACCAGAACCATTGTCGGTTCTTTATCTATATACGGATGAATAAACTGAATCCGTTTCGGTTCAATCTTATATTCATGCATCTTCGTCAAAATCTCTGTCAGCCGAAACGGTCTGTGAATCATATAAAATCTGCCTTTATCCTGAAGAAGCCGCATACTTTCTCTTAAAATATCATCTAATGTACACAACACCTCATGCCGTGCAATCGCCTTACTGTCATCTGGATTCCGAAGTCCATGATCCGCTAACATATAAGGCGGATTCGTTGTGATCACATCAAAAAAGGCCGGCTTAAATCGTTCTGCCGCCTCTTTAATATCTCCGGTTACAATGTTAATTCTGTCTTCCAGATGATTATGTGCAACACTGCGTCTTGCCATTTCTGCAGTCTCAGCCTGTATCTCAAGCCCTGTAAAATGCTTTCCTTTCGTCTTTCCTGCAAGTAGAACCGGGATGATTCCATTCCCGGTTCCCATATCAAGCACGGTCTCTCCCGGCTTTACTTTTGCAAAATCAGAGAGAAATACTGCATCCACTCCAAAACAGAATTTTGAAGGATTCTGGATCAATTCTAATCCTCCAAGCTGCAGATCATCCAGACGCTCGCCTGGTCTCAGATTATTTGTCATCTAACTTCGAAGCTCCCTCTTTCTTCTCCATCCGCTCAAGCGCAGCTAGTTTCTTCTGCTCTTCTTTCGATACTTTCTGTTTCTTTCTTCTCGGACGGAATTTCAGATCATCCGCTTTATACTCGCGAATCTCTTTCTCGTCATTCTCCAGATTAACAATAACTTTCACAAGTCTGCGAAGTACACTCAAAGAATGTACTGTTCCGGTCAATCCATCACTTGTTGTCACATTATCTCCAACAGAAGGTAACTGACTGTTAAGCACTTCATAAGTCTCTTCCTCATTCGTCAGACAGCACATCAATCTTCCGCAGACCCCTGAAATCTTTGTCGGATTCAGAGACAGGTTCTGTTCCTTTGCCATCTTGATTGATACCGCTGCAAACTCTGTCAGATATGTGCTGCAGCATAATGGACGTCCACAGATACCAATTCCTCCGCGAATCTTCGTCTCATCTCTGACCCCAATCTGACGAAGCTCGATTCTTGTTCTGAACACAGCTGCCAGATCCTTTACAAGTTCACGGAAATCAATACGTCCGTCCGCTGTAAAATAAAACAGGACTTTATTATTATCGAAAGTATATTCTGCTTCAATCAGTTTCATATCCAGTCCATGCTTACGGATCTTCTCCTGACAAATCTTAAAAGCCTCTTTCTCTTTCTGACGATTCTTCTCTACCGTCTTCTCGTCCTGCTCTGTTGCAATACGAATCACAGACTTCAAAGGCTGAACCACTGAATCATCGTCCACCTCTTTTGGTGCACTGACAACACGTCCGTACTCGATTCCCCGTGCTGTCTCCACGATTACGTGATCCCCCTGTTTGATTTCAAACTCTCCCGGGGAAAAGAAATAAATCTTTCCCGCTGTTCGGAATCTTACTCCTATTACTTTTGTCATGTATCTAATTCTCCTTTATTGTAAGCAAGAGCAGTTCCATTGTCAGTTCAAAATTAACATTTGCTTTCAGTCTGGCTTTCGCCTTTTCAATTGCGTCCAAAATATTCTCAATTCCTTCATAAGAGCTCTTACTTGCACGCGCCTTGATATATCTCAGCTGATCAGAAAATACTACTCTGTCTACATTCTTAGTTGCCTTATAAATTAATACATCTCTGTACCAGATTGCGATCATATCCAGATAGTCGTTAATCTCCATCTTATATGTCATACATTTTTTCACTGCATCCATCAGTTCTGAAACATTCATCTCATCAATATTTCTAAGTAAATGTACAACTTCTTCCTTAATCTCATTGAAATATTCTGACGTCGCAAGCATAATCGCTTTTCCCATATTTCCCTGGGCAAATGCTACACAGACATCTGCTTTATAATCAGGAATCTCCATCTGCTCCATCAGATATTTCTTTACAAGCTGATCTTTAATATTACGAAGTTTCATCATAACGCATCTGGAACGAATCGTTGGCAGTAAAGCCTCTGCATTCTCTGTCAGAAGCATGATCACCGCATATTCCGGTGGCTCCTCAATTGTCTTAAGCAATGCATTCTGTGCCTGGGCACTCATTAAGTCTGCCTCTGGAATAATATAAATCTTATACTTGCTGCTGTACGGCTTGATCACAATATCATTATTAACCTGTGTACGAATATCATCAACACTGATCGTATTCGGTTTCTCATGTGTCACCTTAATAATATCCGGCTGATTACCGTTCTGTGCCTGTTTACAGGACTGACATTTCCCACATGCCTCTCCGTCTTCCTCACGATTCTGGCACTGCAGGCTCATAGCAAAAAGATTCGCAAGAAGCCGCTTTCCAGATCCTCTTTCGCCATTCAGAATATATGCATGCGATACTGCATCAGCCTGAACTGCGCTCGAAATATACTTGATTATGTTTTTGTGCCCTACTACATCTTTAAAACTACTCATTTCTATCACCTGCCGTGTATCTTATTTCCTCTTTAGCGGATAATATTCTCACAATTATCCACCTAACAATAGTATATTCATAATTTTAACATCATTTTCTTACAAAACTATGAACTACCATTTAAGTATATCATAAATTCACGTTTATTTCTCGCAAAATTTCTTCCATACAGGTTTCCTTATCAATATTTTGAAATCTCCGCTTGATTCCCGCCCTTTCCAGATTCTCCTCCGAGAAATCTTCTGCATCTGCAAGAAATCTTCTGCACAGTTCTGCATACTGCGGTTTCAGCTGTGCCCGTTCTCTTTCTAACGCCCTCGACAGTCTTAATCCATCTTCTACTTCTATATATAATGGAACCATGACATCATCACCAAAATATTCTTTCAATGCATAATATGACTCAATCGTTCCGATCACAAGATAATCATACTGCCACAATTCAATCTGTCCATCGTCTGCTGTAAAATAAGTCCAGATTCCACACTTTGTATTGTAAGAACGAAACTCGATGATTTTCTCCTCGTCCATCATCTCATCAAATCGTTCCTGATCAACAAAGAAATATTCCACTCCGTCCTTCTCACCCTCACGCATTGGACGTGTTGTATATGGAACGATTGAATGAAATTTTGGCATCTTTTCCATCAATTCTTTGTAAATCGTATCCTTCCCGGAAGCGCTTTTCCCCATAATATAAAATATTTTACCCATACTTTTTCTCCTGCTCTTAAACATGCATCTGGATTCGTATTCTCAACTTCCAGCCTGTCGGTTCTTTATTCTGGATTCCCCGCAACTAATAAACAATTCTCCTGGCTTAGTCCTTCAATGGAAAAACCCATCTCTTTATATTTTACCATCTTTTGCACAATAGTAGAAGTAATTCTCTCTCCAGGAACAATCATTGGGATTCCCGGTGGATAAAGATAGACATATTCCAATGAGATTCTTCCTGATGCCTCATTCCATTTCACACTCTCGCCTTCCATTCTCCCTGCTTCAAAGGAAGAATATGCTTGTTCTAATGGAATCATTTCATAAGAAATATTTTTTATAGTATGATCCTCGTCATTCCCTGAAAGTTCTTCGCACAGAATATTTTTATCAATCTCCATCACCGCCTGAACCAATCTGTCCATTCCTTCTTGTGTATCTCCCGGTCCTGTCATAGCGATCACGTAAGACCCGGAAGCCATCTCCATCTCCAAATGATAAGATCTCAGCATTTCCTGAAATCGTTTTCCATTCAAAACTTCCCCATCTGTATTCTTAAGATTTTTTACAGATAATACTATCTTTGACCGGTCAAAATGTTCTGCCTCAATTAATTTTATATTCTTTAACTGCTTCAGTCTCTCTCTTGTTTGCTGCAAACACTCAACATAAGTATCCATGATTTCTTCTCTGCATTCGTCCATTCCCCGGACACACTCATCAATGGATGCCATTAAAATATAAGAAGGACTGCTGGATTGAAGCATATGCAAATAATTTCTTATCCTTTCACGACCAGCATATCTCCCATTTATATGAAGTAATGCTGTCTGAGTTAAAGACGGAAGTGTCTTGTGAAGACTGTGGATCACCACATCTGCACCTCGTGTATTCGCATTTTGTGGAAAATAGGAATGAAATCCAAAATGTGCACCATGCGCTTCATCGACAATCAGGGGAATCTTATATTCATGCACGATTTCCGCTATTGCTTCAATATCCGACACAACTCCTTCATAAGTCGGTGAAACAATGACAACCGCCTGAATATCTTCATATTCTTCAAGCAACTTTTTTACCTGGTCTGCATGAATCTCACCATTAAGATCTGTCTCTTCTGAAAACTCCGGATAAATATATACTGGGCGTAATTCATTCATATATACCGCATTGTATACCGATTTATGACAATTTCTTGCCATCAAGATTCTACCACCACGCTCCGTACATCCCATCACTGCACTCAAAAGTCCGACTGTACTCCCGTTAACCAGATAATGCGTCTCTTCCGCATGAAATACTCTGGCTGCGTTCTCCTGTAATTCTTTCAACAGTTCTTCTGCATGATGAAGATCATCAAATCCATCAATCTCTGTTATGTCAATATTATATGGTAACCTGGCTCTCATGAGCTCCATGTTACGCTTATGTCCAGGCATATGAAATGCATAATAATCTGAATTTCCATATGCAGTTAATTTTTCATATAAATATTCCATAATAACCTCTTATTTGTAAAAAGAACCTATCTGAATAATGATAGATTCTCCTGGTGCCATATTTTATTTATATAAAGGTAACTGTTCAGAACCAACCTCCAAAATGCTACGCATTTCGTCGGTGTGGCGTATCCGCCAAATAAAATTTCAAAAACAGTCTTGAAAATACAAGCATTTTACACCTGTTTTTTGAAATTTTGCTTGGCTCTGAACAGTTACATATAAAGTTAAAAGCAGTAATCATAATAGATTACTGCTTTCTTTCAGTGAGCGTGCGGGGATTCGAACCCCGGACAACTTGATTAAAAGTCAAGTGCTCTACCACCTGAGCTACACGCCCTTAAACACTCGCAGAAGTTATAATATCATAAGTCTTATATAAATGCAAGCACTTTTTTCAGATTTTAAATTTAATATTTAAATGCATCTCGCCACATCGCTACAGGCGATTCTAAATGGCGAGACACAATCTTATTTTCTCAAATCATAGAACTTTCCACTCAGATTTTTCACCTTTACATAAGAAACATGATCTATAAACATTCTCGAAGTGAATACCGTTTTCCCATGATCACAGAAAATTTCGATGCTAGAACGATCTACCATAACCCGGACAGTCTGTTTCTTCTCTAACTGTTTTGCATAACGGATCGTTCCAAACTTCTCCGCATACACTTCTGTCATATCACTTCTGTTCAGACAATATTCTTCCCCATCTGCACTGAAAGTCAAACTGTTACCGTCTTTATTTCCTATCTCTATAGAAAATGCACCTTCTGTATTTCCTTCAAGCTCAAAGGAACATTCTTCAATCTTTGTATACTCTGTAATACTTTTTTCATTTGCACGAAGTTGCTTTAGCTCTTCTACCGGCTGTTGGATCAACCTTTCTTCCTCGATCCGAATTTCTCTCGGGAGTGTTAACATGTGAGCCCAATTATTCTTATCTGTTGGATACTCGCTCTTTGAATTTCCAAGCCATCCAAATAAGATTCTTCGATGTTTTTCATCCTCATACGATTGAGGCGCATAGAAATCAAATCCCTTATCAAGTTCATACATTTCTGAAAAATGAAATTCTTTTCGTTCTGTATCCAATGGTTTTCCTACCATGTAAACTACGGAGAACACATTTTTATAATCAAATTTATTCTCACTTGAAATTCCCATTGGGGAACAAAACAGCACTCCTTTTTGATTCTCTTCATAATAATTTGGACATTCCAACATGTAACCTAACATTGCTTCCTGTCCATTCTGAAGTAATCTCACTCTTCCGGCGTACTCATATGAATCTGCCTGCTTACCTCTGTACAACATCAGAATTCCTTCATGTTCTTTACTTTCTGCTCCTGTCAGCATCCAGTATTCACTGTCCCTTTTCCAGACATATGGATCACGGTAATTCATTGTCGTCTGATCCGGATCCATTTCTACAATCTTTTTCCGGTCTGTCAGTTTCTCACCATCAAATCTGGCATAACAGGTACATGGGATCATCTCTTCATTTTCAATTCCTGTATAGAAAACATGTACTTTTTCTCCCTCTTTTAATGCCATTCCTGTATAACACCCGTAAGAGTCTGATTCTGTATCCGGGTACATTGCCACACCATGATCTTCATAATGAATAAAATCTTTTGTTGTCAAATGATACCAGTGTTTCAATCCATGTACCGGTCCAGCCGGAAACCATTGGTAAAAAATATGGTGTATCCCATTAATCTCACACAGCCCATTCGGATCATTCATCAGACCGCATTTCGGTGCAATGTGCCATACCGGATAATACGGATCTTTCCTGGTTGTCTCCTGTATCCGTTGAAAATATTCAGCCGGCATATCCGTAATCCGAATATGCCGGTTCTGATGATTTGAAAAATCATACTGAAACATAAATTTACTCCTTTATACTGCTTCTGGATTCTTCTTCATAATCAGCCATGTGCCTGCAAATGCAACTCCTACAGAAAGCAGTAATACAATAATATACTCAATCATTCCTCCCTGAAGGTAAAGCAGCATACCAGGGATCATAGACGCTCCGGTTCCCTTTGCACACAAACCAACGATTGCTGCGAATCCACCACCTACAGCACCTCCAAGACATCCCATGAAGAACGGCTTAAGTCTTGGGAATGTAAGACCATACATAACAGGTTCGGAAATTCCGAATAATGCCGGGATCAGAGCTGGAATCATATTAGCTCTCTTCTGCTTATTCTTCTGCATCATGACAATTGCAAGTCCTGCTCCAAGCTGTCCTGCGATTGCTGCAGATCCCATTGGGTTAATATAATCTACACCAGTCTCTGTAAAAATACTTACAATAATCGGTGTTACTGTATGATGCATACCTACAGAACAGAGAATCTGAATCAGTCCTCCATAAGCGATTCCTCCAATTCCAAATGGAAGTTTCAGCATCATAAGGATCAGATCTGTCATTCCTTTTTCAATTCCTGAAAGAACCGGTCCTACAACAAAGAGTCCTGCCAAAAGTGAAACAAGTAAAGTAAGGAATGGTACAAGCAGCATGTCTAAGATATCCGGAATCACCTGATGTAACTTCTTCTCCAGTTTTGCTGCAAAGAATCCCATGAATAATGCAGGAATTACAGAACTCTGATAACCTGTAATATTTAAATGCAACGGTCCAAAGACAAAACTTAACGGATCAGCAACTCCGTTTACCACATCCCATTTATTCGGAAGAGTTGGTGATACAAGCATCAGTCCAAGTACAATACCAAGGATTGGTGAACCACCGAACTTCTTGCATGCAGACCATGCAACTAATACTGGGATAAATGTGTATGCTGTATCTGTTAATACAGAAAATACTGTATCAAAAGATGGTGATAACTCAATTCCAAATCCATTTACAAGAAGACTTCTTACTCCCATCAGAATACCTGTTGCAAGAAGTACCGGAATGATAGGAATAAAAATATCAGAAATCATCTTTGTTGTACTCTGAAATGACAATTTTTGCTTATCCCCTGTTTCTGCAATTTCATCATGATCAGCTTTCACACCTGCAAGTTTCTGAAACTCTGCACATACTTTATTAACAAATCCAGTTCCAAGAATCACCTGATGCTGTCCACTCTTAGAAAAATATCCAGCCACACCTGAGATTTCTTTCATAGCTTCCACATCAATTACAGATGCATCTTTTACTTCCACACGAAGTCTGGTTGCACAATGTGTCGCACTGATTACATTTTCTTTTCCACCAAATGCTTTCAGAATTTCCTGCGCTGTCTTTACAGGATCTTTTTTCATCTCTCATTACCTCCTATTTGTGCGATTATAACATATATCGTTTTTATCAAATCGATTCGATATGTTTGTTTTTTATAGTGGCCTTGGAATATTTCCTATCGGCCACTGTTATTTTTGTTTATCGAATCGTTTCGATATCTGTTGATTATAATATATCATTACCATTTTGCTGTCAATGAATTCATTGAAGATTTCTCGTTTTCTATACTTTTCTACAAATTAGAGATAATAATTTTGTTGAAAATTAACATGTCTCTCCATCCTGAATCTCGACATCAAAAATAGCTTTTATCTCCTCTACTTGCTTTCCCTCAATCTGAAGAATGATCATGGAAACCAGTTTTTTTGCCATTTTCTCAATTGGCTGAACAATTGAAGTAAGAATCTCCGGTCCCAATTTTGTGATATAGGTTCCATCAATTGAAACAATACTAAGTTCTTCCGGCACTTTTAATTTCCTTAATTTTGCTTCTCGCAGACATGCAATTGCAGCCATATCAACACCAAATATACCATCCATATCACTACATTCTTCGAAAATACGCTCAGCAGCATCTTTGTAACCCTCTGCTGTAAATGTATTATATCCAATCGAAATATCTACAACCTCGCACCCCTGTTTCTCAAGCAGCTCATGAAATAATTGTTCTTTTTCATTTTCGTAATTCTTTATTGTATGAGAACTTACAAGCTGTACGACTTTCTTTCTATTCTTCTCTAGAAAAAGCGACGCTGCTTTCTCTGCAACCTGTCTCTTGTCTACATGAACAGTCGGAATATAATCTGCCAAATAACAGTCAATTGTTACGATTGGCCTGTCGATCTTAAGATATCTCTCCTTCTTCAGTGAATGAGCTCCCATAATCACGCCATCCATAGTTCTACGATCCAGCATCTGTAGGTAAGCTTCTTCTACATCTTCACGCCCAGCTGTTCCACAAACCAGTGCCTTATACCCTCTGGAATACAGTTCTTTCTCTGCGTATTTAATAAACGTACTGAAAAAGGGATGTGCGATATCTGGAACAATAATTCCTACAATTCCTGATTTTTGCATCTTCAGATTACGGCCAAGCTCGCTTGGAATATAATTTAATTCCTTCATTGCTTTTTCAATTTTTTTCCTTGTTTCGTCAGATACATATCCTTTATTATTACATACAAGTGAAACAGTGCTTCTTGATACTCCAGCTAATTTTGCTACATCTCCAATGCTTGCCAAATCAATCTCTCCCTATCATCAAATCATAAATCTACAGTTACTCTTCTGCATTAGAGCTCTTTCTCTAATAATAAAATATAGAAAAAAGACTGCGGTATACGCAGTCTTTCCGTTTACATAAAATAAAAATGCCCAGAACCGGAATCGAACCAGTGACACGAGGATTTTCAGTCCTCTGCTCTACCAACTGAGCTATCTGGGCA
>ENA-UPTB01000819-UPTB01000819.1-human-gut-metagenome-genome-assembly--contig:-NODE-819-length-30792-cov-48.613088_pt1 | contig 30792 bp, 25 predicted proteins | sample MGYA00250046_ERZ773369 | MGnify/ENA primary metagenome ERZ773369 (study PRJEB29103, sample SAMN06111938) | human gut metagenome | biome: human gut; feature: ankylosing spondylitis patient; material... | reverse complement strand
GCTGAGGGACTGATTCCGAAAGATTGTATCTGACGGAACGGCTTCCACTCGAATTTATGAATTAATAGAACCTACCTTTATTGAATATATGCATCATACTCTGTAACCTTTATTATTTAAATAGTCCATAACATCTTTCATTCTTATCTCCCATGGCGCCATTTTCCTTGCTGTTTCACAATTGCGATCCACCAATTCCTGATATTTCACAATATTCTTCAGCACATCTGCCACAAAAGGAGACGCATCGTTTCCATCCCAATCTACTACGGGGTTATAACCTATTAAGTCAATCAGCTCCTTAGGCGCTCTTCCAACCATAACGATACGAGACAACATACATTCCCAATACCTTTGAGTCAGCGTTTCAATATTGCCAGCTGTCTTCTTATCAACATCGCATCTGGGCACAGTTACTGTCACTTTAGTATCAGCAAGTGCTGCTCTAAACTCTTCGTCACTCTGGAAAGTCCGTGCAAAGTTTCCTGTCTTAACATGGTTGATACCATCAGGAAGCGGACTCTTGAAGAAATTACCGTCCTTACGTCCAATCTCAAGAATATCTATCTTCCTTTCAGATAATACATTTCCTGAAGAATACAAATCTATTTTGATTCCTTCCGTTATTGTCAGAATATTCATTTGTGGAAATAAATTTCTAAACACATCAGCAGTTTGAGAAGAAGTAAATATCGCTGTCTTTACCTGATGCTTACGGAAAAACGCAGCAACACTCTCCACCTGCTTAGGCCAACAATCCCAAATAAGAGGAATCACCTCATAGAATGCATAATCAGGGAAAGCATCAAACTGGATACTATATCCAGAAACGAACCTCAACCTTGCCTCCCTCTTATTTTTAAAGATAGAAGGCAAAGTTATTCTATATATCAAACTATGGAGAAACTGAGGAGGATAAAAGTTCCTTGAAACTTTACCCCCTATTTTTTCCCATGCTTCACATGGATAATATTTAAAATTACTCGCACCTTTATATATATAAGGTGGAATAGCTTTTACAATTTTCATTATATTATTATGCGATTATATAATTCTTACCATCAGGCACAAGAAGTTTGCGCACATGAGACTTTAAGTTCCTGGCAAAGATCATTCTGGCTTAGAGTATTTCTTATCAATAAACATCACATAGAGAAGACAGCAGATTCACAAACTCAATCTCGTACTTTATTCCTTTGTCAACTGTACCGAATAAGTATAAATCGCGTCACATAACGTTTGAGAAATCAACTATTCTTCCATCACTTTAATTTATTTCCAAACTGCAATTATTCTTTATAAACTCAGCAAGTTTACTATGGTTCTTTATATGTTTATCAAAAGCTTCTTGCGCAAATGGGGCTATCCATTGATCTGAACCATCAGGAGGGGTTTCACCAAATTCCAAATAATCCATGTAATCTGATGCCATTAAATAAGCAGGATTAAGATAGAAAATAAAAGAAACCTGAATCATCATCAATTGGTTCAACATTATAGATATGTTATTCAGCTGTTTTTCTCTTCTATTATCAAGACACACAGTATTACAATTAAGCAATACACTACTATACTTATTTGCATGCACGCAATCATCCAATAATTTCCGATTATGCTCCAAGTATGTATCCCATCCGAAAAAAGGATACAGATCCTTAGTTTGTGGAGAATTTTTTATTGCTTTTAAAACATTTTTAACAGAAGGAATTCTAAAAGAGGACTCTATCCATTTTTGAACATCCTCCACATATAAGTCTTTTTTGATGTCAAACTTATCTTTTAGAGTGATGTCCAAATATATTTCTGTCAAAATATCATCAAACACCTTTCGAACAAGAACAAATGCATCATTAATCCTGGCAATCTTCAACAATGTTTTAATTGAATCAAGGGAACCTTGAATAGACATGAAATAGTAGCTCTCGTAATTAGGAAATCCTTTGGTACCCGAAGGAAGAAAACAAAAAGCCCTATCAGAAACTGTTTCGTAAAAATCCATCATTTCATCAAGTTCCTTAAAAAGTTGATGCTCTTTATAAATATTAGACAACATCAACTTGTCTGCTACATTAAATTCTCTTCCCATAATTTGCGTATATATTCAATATCAGCTTTCAACTGCATATTTTGCGGAGTCAGACTTAACATAAAAGTCATCTCACCTAACAAATGTTTCAGATAGTTTTTCTTGGAACTACCTATCTTTTTCAAATGACTTTCCAGCCCCCATTTCTTTATATAAAAGACCTCTTGACGAATTTTACGCCTTTTGTATTTATCTACCTGAAGTTTTTGGTTGACAACTATTCCTGTTACAACCTGCCTGGTATTTCTTGGCATAACTTTCGTTTTCTTGTTATTCAGCTGAAGCCCAATGGCATTTAGTTCATTATTTACAATACTTGTCAATTCATATTCATCTATATTAGAATCAGAAGAAAAAGTCAAGTCATCAGCATACCGAGTATAATAAATAGTATGCTCCTTGCAATATTTAGCAATATGGGCATCAAAATCCAGCATATACAAGTTAGACAAATATGGGCTAGTCGGTGCACCTTGAGGCAAAACATGATCTAAACAACACAACATTGCCAATAAATCAGCAACAGGATTAATGTATCCAAATGATCGAAATATCGCTTTAATAAAATTCTCATGTATCGATCCAAAGAAATCATGAACATCATACTTGATAACTATCTTTCGATTTCTATGGAAGCGAACATTTTCCTTCAACTTTTTCCCATGCACAAAAGCTTTAGCATAAGGACTCACTTTTTGGGTATTCAATATATTCTCTAATATCCAATATTGAATTTGCTTTAAGTTTGGCAAAGGAGCGTTTATATTACGTATACCTCCACTATGTTTTTTAATCTTATATATCCAATAAAAAGATTTTGGATATTCTACCACAGTTTTAATATATGACAATTTAAAACCTACCAATTCGGAGAAATGCTCAGAATCATAAATAATTGGCAGATTTTTATCTGCTAAACTTATAGCATATTTCAAACAACTATCCACATACTCTGTCGTATAGCCATTTAAAATAGCCAATTGGGCAAATTGAAAAGAATATTTATCAAAGTCCATCACAAAAAAATCTTGAGGGAGGATAGCACACTATCCTCCATATTTTTCGATATTTGAGACAATTTGCTGGGAATGCGACCTCTGGGCGCATGAGAAGCAAATTGGCTCAAAAGCTTGAAATTACATACTCAGTACAGAAAGAGCGACTCGCTCCACCGAAATAGTCACCTATTTAATTGTGTATATAATCTATATTCTCCAATTCTTTGGCAAATATACATCATTTTTATCTTTTTTCGGTATCATTTCATCAAAAAGAGGTGCTATCCATAGAAATTTAATATTTCTATTCATTTTTTCACTCAACCCTTTAAAATAAGCATCCCCTTTCGTGGTCAATTCTATTTTATCTTTATCTTTATCAATGTAACCCGCACGAATCAACAAAGCTAATTGTTGACCAATTTCTGCATAGCTAAGCCCCATTTCGATTAAGCCGCTAACATTCAAGTTGTATTTAACTGTTGCTAACAGCTGAAGTTTTATTTCTGTTTTCATTATTTTTGAATCTGGGGAATATATTAAAATCATGTTTTGCTTTCCAAAAAATAGGAAATGTATTATTGGGTGATTTGCCCATAATCGATATTAAAGCCTCGCTCTTCATGTAACCTAAGGAATATGTTGAGGTGATTCTATATCCATAAGATTTCTCCATTTGAACCATAAGTGCTTTCCTATCACTTATCTCTGTAGCCGTATAATTAGGGTTTTCGGATATAGCCTTATCAAAAATTTCTGAACAAAAAAGCCTTAAATCATTCTCCTTACAATAATCAAATCCATGATGCATTGCCCACGCTGTTACAGCAAAAATATTCCTATTACCTATTTCAATATTCAGACTTTGAAAATAAGTAACAAATGATCGAAATGTATTTAAATATGTGCTTCCTGTTCCAATAAAATCATCTACAAAACAAATAACATCATTATCTTGTAAGACATTTTTGACATCAACAGCATCATTGCAAAAAACCAATTTTGCCTCATACTCACAAAGAGTTCTCTTTTCCCTAAACATAGAAAAAACCACATCACCACTCTTGTCTTTGAGCTTATGACGCCCAGACATATCAACTTCTTTCATAGGAGTAACTATAACAGAATGTGCATTTTGAAAAATTGCATCATCACAACTATAATATCCCATCAAGAATTCATCCATGAAATTACAGATATCAAGTAAATGGAACCTATCTACCAATTCAAATAAAAGCTCAAATTCTATAGAGTTCATCTTTCCTCCAAGAGAACAAAAATTTTCATACCTTTCTCCCTTTATATCCCAATCGTGCCTTAGAAATAATTCGTCTATCCTCCTTTGCTCATTTAAACCTATGTTCTTTTTTCTCTTTAGCATCCTTATTACATTTATAATTACTTCTTATTACGATTGTATTCTATTTCCGAACTACAGAAAAGCTAATTATAGTATTGATCAACTATCATTTCAACAACTTTATTACCTTGCAAGGATTTCCGGCAGCCACGCAATCTGCAGGAATACTCTTTGTCACTACACTTCCAGCACCGATGATGCTTCGTGCCCCGATTGTGACTCCTTTGAGAATGATGCAGTGGGCACCTACCCATACGTCATCCTCTATAACTACCGGTGCTGACTTTGTGCCTTCGTTGGAACTGCGACGAACTTGAGAGTCCATCGGTGTTATTTGCAGTCAATATAGAGAAATCTTCTAACGAAAGATTTGAATTGGTAATATGCCGCTTTAATGAAACTACCAGATTGCTTTGACAAAAAATATTTTTTGAATATTCGGAATACCTGCAAGTTTTCTATCACCTCAACATCATTCACCTTTATAGGAGTTTGGGAATTGTGCGCCTCAAAAGAACGTTTCAATTCTGCCCCACAATGAGTACCGCTACCATCAAGACCTTCATTAGTTGCAACAGAACGTCCAGGATAGAGAGAGAGTTTGCCTTTTAAGAACAATGAGGCATAATAACGAAGATACCATGAGTCGACAAGACCGACCTTCTGACAATAAAGATTACCATAGTTGCAAACTCCGCCTCCAACATCAAACTTCTTTCTCTTGAAACGCAAACCTTTAAGCAAAGGCCGTGCATCCGTTTCCAACAAATCCCATGCGCGTTTCCATGTCGCCCATCCCCAACACTGGAAATAAGTCAGAAAAAAAGTTTCAGGAAGCTTTTCTTCAATTGGAGGTACAAAACCTGTAATTGTCCCTACCCTGTCATCGTCCTTGTACTTCTCCAATCCATCGTTCATGAACTTCAGGAAAAATGAAGACAATATCAAGTCGTCTTCAACGACGATAACCCTGCCATATTTATTGATGACATCTGTGATGCCGGCAATCAGACTGTTTGCCAATCCCCTGTTCTTTTCACGCTCAACGATGGTGACAGACTTGAAACCTGTGACGGTGTGTATATACTTACGATTATCCTCAACTCCCTTTATCGCCTTCTCGTTCTTTGCTCCGTCGGAAAAGATAAAGAGGTCAGAATCCTTTGCTTCCGCATTCTGAAGCAAAGACTCCACCGCCCTTCTTGTATGGTCAGCACGGTTATAAGTGAAAAGTGCTATTGGTGCGTATGTCATTTCTTGTAGTTTTGAATGATGAATTTATGCTTTCCTCGTTTTGTCTTAGCTATATCATCAACATATACAATATTAATAGTAATGTTTTTGTATTTAAAGACATTTATCAAGTCTTTTTCTATAACTTCATTATATGTATCATCTTTAATGATTCTTACAATAATGAATCCTTCTTCATTCTGTTCTATCTGCCAAGCTTTGATATAGTCTAACAAGTTCAGATTGCCTGCATCAAACAATAATGACAAAGCGTACACTTTATTTCCATTGTCATCGTACAGGAAGTCACGTGATCTTCCTAATAATTCCTTTAGAATCGTCTCGCCATATTTAGTTTCACCACCATATACAGCCAAATCTCCAGTGCGGTATCTTACAAAAGGCATACCCAAAATATTAAATCCTGTTACAGTAATTTCTCCAATAGAACCTTCTGTAACCTGATTACCATCTTCATCAAGAATTTCAGTATATCCATAAAGTGGATTTACATAATACGTTGAATCATTAGGCTTTGCTATAGCAAATATAGAACATTCAGTATGTCCGTATTGCCCCCAAACAGGGCAATGCAGAACAGACTCTATATATTTACGGTCTTCCAATGTTGCGCTTTCGCTTGTTAGATATATTCCTTTAAGCTGAAACTTAAGTTTAATATCCCTTTTCTTCACAAATCTACAAAATTCTTTTACAGAAGAAGTAAAACCTCTAAGAAACTTAGGGTTTACTTTGTTGAGAGATTCTATAAAATATGGAAATGTTTCATCATTAAGATACCTAACACAATAAATATATTTTCCATACGGAAGATTCTTGCCCTTAAACCAATATTCATTTTTGTTGATTTTTTCCTCAGACACTCTATCTCCACCAAAATAAACGACTGTATCTCCCCAAAAGAATCCCATCATATGATACAGCATCATTTGGCAAACATCCTCTATATAATAAGACGAAGCAAATGAAGGAAACTTTAATGGAACACCTGTCGACCCACCAGTTTCACGCCAATATTTGAAGTCATGGGGAACCTCATCACTAAAAATATACCATTTGTTGTCAATGATGGTTTGTTTTGTGATTGTAGGAAACTTTTTCAATACAGACAATACATTATCTTCGTCTATTGAAATGTCTCCTACTTTTTTCTTAAAAAACACACTATGCCTAATAGCATATTGGAGCATTTTCACCAGTTCTTTTCGTTGAATCCGTTTCCATTTGCTCTTTGTCATTAAATGGTACAGACCTTTTACATAGAATTTGAAATATGTAAGATCATATCTTAGATCGGATATTTTCATTTTCTTATTAGAATATTATATTACCTATGCTCTATATTATCATAAACCAACAAAGAAATCACACTCGAACGTTTCTTTTGCCCACTCTGAAATTTGTGCAATCTGCTTGTCATTACCTGCAATTTCAATATTCGTGTTTGTTTTCCATAAAGCATTTTCCTGAGAGGAATCAGGTAGAACCATATATGTAGACCTCAGTTTTGTCTGTACTACATAAGTTTGATTCATTCTACTTGAAAAATTAAGCCACATGTCATCAGCACAAAGACATGTTTTCTTTATGACATCACTATTAAAAACCAAGCCATGCAATGAATGAGGAGGATAAAGTACACCACCAACTCCTAAAGGATAAATATCAATATGCGGGGTGCATTGACATATTGCATCGGGCCAAGATTTGAAAGGACGATTTTTTATGACAAAAGAACCTAGATTATATGTAATACACTTTGGATATTCCTTATTTTTCTTGATAAGTCCTGATATCGAATGATGATTATACTGCAAATCATCATCAATAGTAATTATCGTCTTTTCAGGATAATCCTTGAAGGCATAAAAATACTTGTTGTGGCATTTGAGGTTTTCTTTGTTAAACTTTACCGTCAAGCCACGGGCTTGCAGCTCTTTTATCTTTGCAGGAAGGTCGATGCCCTCAAACTCAGATTCTATCAGATACAGACAAATTGCATACTTGTCTTTGATACCCCTCTGGTTTGCAGCCATCTCAATAACACGCCAGACATTGCCAACACGGGCAGGATATGTAGTGAGAGACACCACATAGTCACATTCATCCGGATTAGAAATTTTCTTCTTCTTTATGTTGTGATAATACCAGCAGAGGAAATTGTTAATCCGGTAAATACCGGAAAGAATGACACGGCGCAACAACTTCTGTCCAAAGAATGGAGCACGAGAATTGACGCTGGGATATATGCCATCCAGAAAGTCTAATAGTCTTGCCAACATAATAATGCTTTTTATTTTAGGATATGAACCTTCACCAATCCTTTGCGCAGCATAGCGAAGACATCATAATATCCAAGGAACTGGATATAAAAAATAGAGAACGCCACACCGACCACGCCCTTGATGAGCATAGCAACAATTGGGATGGTGACCGGAATCAAAGATGTGAAATATAAAACTATACATAATACAACGCCGAAAATAGCAGGAGCTACCATTTTCTGCAAATATATCAAGAACGAAGACTTTAAGGCATAAGTATACATGATATAGAAGCAGATGAATGTCGTGATAATCATAGCTGCAGTGTATCCCCAAGCAAGAGCTTCGATAGTTCCCAAAATGATGACACCGACTGCAAACGAGCCTAATGTGAAAAATGCACCGATAAAACTATTCCAGAACATTGCCTTGGTATGGCCTGTTGCCTGAAAAACAGAACCGCTGGAGCATCCCTGGATCTGGAACGGAATACTCAATGCTATGATCTTGAAACATGGCACCGACTGTCCCCATTGGTCGCCAAAGAACAAAAGAATCAGCTCATCAGCGCAGAAATACAACAAAGCACATAGCGGAACACCAACGAAGGCAAAGAAGCGAAGAATCTGTGTATATTTTTGCTGTATATAATTTATGTCATCCTGATACTTGCTGAAAACAGGCAACATAACAGGAATCAAGACTCCGGATATATATTGCAGAGGCATAAGCTGCAGATTGTAAGATTTATTATAATATCCGAGCTGCTTCATACCCATATATTTTCCTACAAGCATCGAGTCCATATTTCGTGAAAAATAGCCCACCACATTAGCAAGAAATTGGAATACGGAAAAAGAGAATATCCTTTTCAGCGGTGCCCAATCAATACGCCATACAAAATGTACGTTAGTGATGTAACGGAGAACAAACATCGTAGGTATTGAGATGATGGCAGACGGCAAGACCAAAGATATAGGACCACAACCATGGAATGCCATCGAGATAGCTATAGCTCCAGCTATGAACTGAGAACACAACGATATAATGGTAATGAGTTTGAAACGCTGCTGCCTATACAAAATATTGTTCGGTACGGCATTTACACATCCCATCAATATATTGACACTCATGATCTGGCAGACCAACTTGACTTGAGGATTGCCATAATACTCAGCGATGAAAGGTGCAGAGAAGAAAAAGGCGACACCCAACACCAGTCCCTGATAACTGTTGAAGGTGTTGATGCTGTTCATATCCTCAGCAGTCAGTGTCTTGTTCTGTATCACAGCCGGTCCGATACCTATATCCGCCAAAAGATTAAACAAGGCGAGCATAACACCAGCCAAAGCCACCACACCAAAATTCTCAGGTGTAAGCAAGCGAGACAATATAGCGGTAATCAGGATGGTCATCGCCAAGCCTGAATATTTCGCTACAGCCATATATATCGTACCCGATACTAATTCTTTCTTTAAACTCATGAAAACGATATTGATTCAGTGTCTTTATCTTCTTCTCATCCAATAAAGACGGAAATACTTTCTTGCCCAAAACTGTTTCCAATGCAGGGCAACAACAAGCAGTTTGCGCAAATCATCCGACGGCAATGCTTCAGTAAACAATTGTTCGTATGGCAAATACAAATCTCTGAATTCTATTATCTGATTGATACACATTGCGATCGTATCATGCTCCTTTGCGAATTTCTCCTTCCAGAAATCCAACACACCAGGCATGTACGGATCTAGATACTTGAAAACATTATACATGCCTATAACATAGTTCATGCAATACCGAGGATAGAAACCGCCAACCCGCTGCACGCACAACGGCATCTTGTAGAACATCACGTCGTATCCTACTATACCGGTGTAAAGACAGAGGAACCAACTGTAATCTATGGTATCCGACTGCAAGTTCAGTTCTTTACCTTTCAGCATACACGACTTGCGGAAGATGACGGAAGAAATGAAGCTCGGTCCCTTATGATACTTTTTCACAAACTCAGAGGCATCATTGTATTCAAGCACCATCTGTTCGTTTTCCAAGTTCGGATACAACAGACGACCGTCAGAGAGATTGTCGCTCGCCATGATATAGTTGAAGTGGAGCATACCCAGACGGTCACCTCCCTGTTCCAGCAATGGAATGACAACATCCAAGAAATTTGGGCTAACAATGTCGTCATCTCCCAAGAGGAAAACGAATTCAGAATCTGAATTTTCTATGCCAAAGAAGAAATTATTCATCCATCCGATATTCTCCTTCTGCTCATAAAACTTGAAGACGCCATCGTTATGACGTGAAATCTCGGTCAATGCTTCGAATGTTCCATCTTCAGAATGATTGTCCGTAACAATCAAACGTACCTTGTCCCGATGGGCATTCACCTGGGGAAGAAGATGCTTCACATTCTGCACCGCATATTTGCAGCGCTTGTATGTGGGTATAGCTATCGTCAGTAATATTCTATCCATACGACATCAATAGTCTTTCAATGACTCTTCAATCCGCTTTTCTGCCTCAAAGCCAATAGCATCCTTCAGCTTCGTGCCATCCAAAGCAAGATATTTCATTCCGGCATCAGCTCGCAGCACGGAGCCAAAACAACCTTCGGGCACTTCCCTGCCCATTGCGTGGTGTATCTTGGTGACTATTTCCTTGACTGTCAAGGTTTCGCTTCCTTCTATATTATAGAGTCCCGAAGCAAGTTTCTTCTTTAAAGCCAAATCCAACATACGAGGCACTTCAGATACATGAACGTACTGTCGCACTTGGTCTCCTGCCGTGAAATGAAGTTCTTCGCCATTGCGAATAGCATTGACTACATACGGTATCAAACGCTTTGGATTTTCACCTGCCCCATAGATAGTGGGGATATAAAAATGCCAATGGGTGAAATCGTGCTTGTATGATGACACGAAACTGCTCAGCATCCTCTTGCTTACCGTATAGTCATTGGGAGCAGGACAGAGAGATGTCAAGACATCCTTCTCTGAGAAAAAACGCTGTTCGGTAGTTGCTCCCATCTCGAAGACACTGCCAAAAGTCACGAAAGTTCCTTTATAACCCAGTTCCTTCAGCTTATTGCATATCGCTACAGGAACTGTAACATTGAGGTTGTATATCAAATTGTATCCTTCTTTCAAATTGGCTTGAATTCCTGCACCTATAGCATACACTATCAAATCGGAATCCAACAAAGTGGAACAATCCATTTCGGAATCCATCAAATCAACCTGATGGAACAAGTTGCAATCATGGTCATCGGGACGTTGGAGTCCATACATTTCCAACGTCCATTCTTCTGCTACAGCATACTTGGCAATCGCAGTTGAGAGGAAACCATTGGTTCCCAATATACTAATCTTCATTATAGTCTAAGAATTTATTTATTTCTTCAACACAAAGGTCATATACATTCTCTTTCGGATAGCGCTTATACCAATCCGCCACAAGGGAAATGCACTCTTTCATATTCATACGTGGACGCCAACCAAGTCGGGTTTTGGCTTTATCGATATTTAGCATCAACAGTTTGGCTTCATGCAGATTATTTGGATTGGAAACATCCTTCAGTTTTCCATAACCATAGTTATTGACCAATGCTGTCGCCACATCCCAAACAGTGCTCACGCTTCCTGCCTCTGGTCCGAAATTCCATCCCTCGCAATACTCGGTTGGGGCATTCCACATCTTCTGAGCCAAAAGCATATAGCCGGAAAGGGGTTCCAAGACATGCTCCCAAGGACGGACAGATCGTGGAGAACGGATTTCTATCGGCTGATGCGTCTCCAATGCCCTTATACAGTCCGGGATGATTCTGTCTAAAGCCCAATCACCTCCTCCTATTACATTGCCAGCTCTGACAGATGCCAACGACATAGTATGCTTCTTGCCATAGTCGGCTGGATTGAAGAACGACCTACGCCACGACTGGATAGCTATCTCGCAGGCGCCCTTTGATGACGAATATGGGTCGTAGCCGCCAAAGGGGTCCGTTTCTTTGTAGCCCTCTGCTTGTTCTTTATTGTCATAACACTTGTCTGTAGTAATCATGACACCAACTTTAACGCTATCCGTATTCCGTATGGCTTCCATCACATTGATTGTACCCATCACGTTTGTCTCATAAGTTTCGACAGGGATATCATAAGAGAGCCGAACAAGAGGTTGAGCTGCCAAATGAAAAACTATTTCCGGTTGATATTCGGCAAAAATTTCTTTCATTTTCTTCCCGTCGCGGATATCAGCGCGGATATCTGCCTTCATCTTGCTACCGATTTCTGACAACACGAAATTGTCTTTGTCGGAATATGGTTCGAGACCGACTCCTACTACTTCAGCTCCAAGTTCATGAAGCCAAATGGAGAGCCACGAACCTTTGAAACCTGTATGTCCTGTAACAAGAATGCGTTTGCCTTTAAAAAAGCCGTCGAATATATCTATCATCACTATGACTACTTGATTGTATATGAAATGGTATCTTTCGGATCGTAGAGTTTGTCTGTATAAGCCAAGAGTATGAAATCCTTATCTGAATTATTCACTACGGTATGGGCCACATTGTTTGGAATGAATACAGAAACGGCCTTGTCCAATGACATTGGTATGTCTCGCCGTTCATGAGTTTCGATGTCTTCGAGTTTAAGAATCGCCTCGCCTTGGATCACCGTGAACCATTCTAAAGCTTCCGGGTGATAATGTCCTCCCTTTGCCTGTCCAGGTTTTCCCATAGTGAGATAAACTTCACCAGTATGGGATGGGATATCTTCTTCTGTTCCTGTAATGGCTTTCAAAAACCAACCTCTGTCGTCAGAGATCAGACGGCGAGGTATGACACGTACTTTTTCTATCTGTGACATTATATTCTGCTGTATTTACCAAACTTTCCATGGGGCTTGATCCGTTGCCCACATTTTCTCAAGTTCCATGTTGTCTTTCAACATATCCATTGGTTTCCAAAATCCTTTATGCTTGTAGGCATGCATAACACCATCTGCTGCAATTTTCTGTAAGGGTTCACGCTCAAACATCACGGGATCGGCATCTTCGGGCAGATAATCGAACACTTGTGGCTCACAGACAAAGAATCCGGCATTAATCCAATTTCCTTCTCCATCGGGTTTCTCCTCAAAACTCTCAACTGTACCCGTTTCTGAATTGATATGCACAGAACCGAATCGGCCAGCGGGTTTATATACAGTCATCGACAGCAGCTTGCCGCTTTTCTTATGTTCTTTGATGGTATCTGCTATGTTCAAGTCTGCTACGCCATCACCATACGTCAGACAGAACGTTTCATCACCTATATATTTTTTTATCCGTTTCAATCTTCCTGCCGTCATGGTATTGAGACCTGTATCAACGATTGTAACCTTCCATTTCTCTGAATGATTTTCGAGTAATTTCACGGAATTGTCTGACAAGTCGAACGTAACATCAGAGTTCAGCATATAATAGTTCATGAAGTATTCTTTGATGACATTCTGTTTGTAGCCTGCACATATTATGAAATCATCAATTCCATAAGCTGAATAAATCTTCATAATATGCCAAAGTATAGGCTTGCCGCCTATTTCTATCATAGGTTTCGGCATGTATTGGGTCTTCTCACTGAAACGGGTGCCAAGACCACCGGCAAAAATCACTGCTTTCATAAGGAAATTATTATTGTTTACTTACAGCTGCTCCATTTTACAGAAAGCCGCAAGGGTGTTTCGTCCTGTATATGTGGAAGTTTCTCATCCTCCTATAAAAAGTCTTAGCTTCTTTATTCTGAATATATAATCAGACACTATCAAAAGTACAATCAATATAATTGTCAGTAATGCAACCCTCACTACAAAAGCGAGAGCAGAAACCAACATGCCTGTGGGGGAAGAATGTAGAGTTAGTTTTCATATTATTCAATGAATAATGGAAACATCCCACCTATAGGAGTTTCATATAATCACTGAAGTTTCATTCCCACTCAAACCACAGTCTTCCAAACATTGACAGCGAGACGGGCCATCTTAGACTGACGACTTATTATGTCGTTTTCCGTCCAGGAGTTCTTGGATGCTATGGTCCTGGCATCAAGGTAGGAGGATTTAGCATATTCTTTCACTTTTTCCTGGAAAGAAGAGTTCTTTATCGCCATATTAAGTTTTTTTTCCAAAAGACAAGTGTTGCCAATTCTGAAAACAAGCTGACGCTGTTTGTCGCCATCGACATTCCATTCGTCTTCAGCATTCTGTGGCATTATATGCTCTATTGTAGCATCTTCATCAATGAATGACACATCCTGTGTGGAGCCATTATGCTTTTCCAACGTCGCCAAAATATATCTGACGATTTTCACATTCCGTGAAGTATATGGGAAAGACTTGTCTGAGAAGGAATTCTCAAAGACTTTGTCATCAACAGCTATCGGCAACAACAATTGATAATCGACACGCTTTTCTTTTTTTATCAACATGGCCAGCATATTGAACGGACCATCCTGGTCGTTCGGATTGCGGTCGCAAATGACATTATATCTGAAGCATAAATTAAGTATGTTCTTGAAGAGCTTCTTGAAATCAGAATCAGGAAGATTCAACTTAGCCGCCATCAAAACGGGAAATGGTTGCTTGAGTCTGAAAATGTTCAACAGTGCTACGCATCGTTTCACCTCTGCATCTTGCCACAAAGCATCATTGCTGTCTGTCAGTGCCATATATACATCGCTGTAACGATAGAGATCGTCAACAAGTTTGAAAACAGTCTGGTCGGTAGTAACATTTTTCCGGACAGTCTTGAACAAGGCATTAGCACGTATGGATTTATGTCCGGTATTCCAATAGTATCGCAGAAACTCCGGCAATTTTTCCGATTTTATATTATCTGTTAGCTTTGCCCATTTTTCTTCTAACGTTTCTATTCTGCTGGGGTGAGAACTGTTTTTGTCCACCAGTGAGAAAAGATAGTTCTTGAGAAGATCCGAAGATGAGAGCTGGACACCTCTGGCATTCAAAGTTTCGAACACCCTAAAAGCATTCATTTCGTCATTAACAACAATCTGTGTGAAATACAGTCTGTCTACCACAGTCTGGATAAATCGAGCATAGTCCTTTCCTGATTCATATCTACCCCGGAGCCTCTGTTCAAAGAATTCAAAACATTGCTTCATGAGTTTTTCTGAAACCTTGAGATTCCGAACACGTAATTCTTCTAATTTAACAATATAATCACGAAAATATGCATCATTGTTTCTATTCAGCACCAAGATATTATCGTAAACTAGGGTTACAGAATCCTTATTCCCTATATAGGTATGAAGCAGACTGTCTATCCTCTGCTGATTGTCTTCTGATTCAACTCCATTTTCCACAAATGTCTTTATACATTTTATAGAAGCAAGAATAAGGATTGTCACAGTAGTAAAACGTTGCTGACCATCTATAATATGAAATGATTTGTCATCATTGGTCTGCAAAACGAGATACCCCATATAATGGTCTTCCTCTTCGTCAATCATCGTCAGAATATCTTGCCACAAGTCATCCCATTGTTCCACACCCCAGGAATAATCACGTTGGAATTTCGGAACTATGAACTTTCTGTTATTGCCAATAATTGAACTGAAATTATTGGTACTTGTATTTTGTATTCCTTTCATCGCGAAATTAAATTATTTACATTTCAGCACTTCCTGCCCTCCCTCACAAACTCCAGGGACTCGCGGTCTACTTCTATGGTGGCGCCGCCGATGTAGAGGAGCTCGTTGCCGATGATGACTTTCTTGCCCTGGATGCGCTGGACGAACGCCATGCAGCCGGCAAGGGCACCGTCGGTGATGCGCACCTTGTCACCCTTTCTGAGAGGACGGTTGATGAAGGTGGCGTTGCCGGTGTCTATGATGCGGCGGAAATTGTTGAACTCGGCATCGGGGATGATGTGGGGAGTCTTCTTGCCGGGCATCGTCAGCATCTTGTATACGTCGGGACGGAAACGGATGTCGTTGAGGTGACGAGCCTCCACCCTAACGAAAACGAAGGTGGAGAGAACCACGAACTCGCGTATGCAGCGCTTGCCGCGGCTGTTGACCACTACACGCCTCTCAGTGGGCACCCAGGCTTCGATAGGAAGGCCGCGACCTTGGAAGTCCTGCTCTATGGCGAGCATGAATTTCTTCTCGTAATTGACCCTCACACATGCCACATACCAGAACATCCCGTCGGTGTCTGCGACGGGTGAAACGGTGGGGGATTCGACGGTTTCCGGTATGGCTTCGCCGTCGTCCCCTGCAACAGAGGGCGTACATGATTGGGGCGTTTTTGTAGTGGTCATCTATATGCGAATATCAAATTCGTTACTTTTTCAGTGTACCTCTTGTGTGGATACAAGATGTAACATATTTGCAAAAATAATACAAAATTACAAAACTGGCAAATAGGTAGGATAAAAATTCTGTTCCTCTTGGCAATTTGTCTGGAATTGCATTGCTGAATAATGTAGTACGGTAAAACTCCATAGAGGCAATACCCCAGCAATCGGACATGACCTTTCGAAAAGCGAGTCCTCATAAACCGGAAAGTGTCTGTTCTGATGGCGTGATTTGAATCTTCTTTTCGAGCGAGTCATTTCATGATACTTTTGGTCGTTTTTGGGGCAAGCACGTTGCCCACATGGGGCAAGCACGTTACCCAACAGGGGCAAGCACGTTGCCCCAAGTGGGCAGATTTCATTTCCTGTCTGTGCCCAAAAGTGTATCACGAATCGGGCATTAGGTGGTGTGTTTTTTTATGACAGTTTGTTATTATCACTGATATTGTCATTACGTGGTGGCGTTGTGTCCATGGTCTGCGGTAGGGACACAAATCAAAAAAAAATGAAACACGGATTGGTCTTTTCACGGTTCCATTTTTTGATTATATTTCGTTAATGATTCTTGGATTTTGGTTTTGGATTTAGTTGGATTTGCAAGTGCTGGAGCACTTCCTTTTCCTTAGCCAATACATCGGATGAGGATTTTTTAGACAAAAACCAGGATAAACACACATCCTGCGAAAACATAAAAAACACACGTTCTGCGAAAACATAAAGTTACTTTGCATCTTGATTTCAGCCAATCACATCAGCCCCCACCTAGCCTCCCCCGTAGGGGAGGGACAGATACCATTGGCTATATGATTGTTATCTGTAGGTATCTCATTATCAGTGACTTATCCATAAACGGAGTAACCAGCATCTCCCCTAAGGGGGAGAACGAGAGGGGGCTGATGACAATTGGCAGAGTAACTTGTTCCTTCCCTTGGGGAAGGTCAGGATGGGTTTGAGATCAGGATGGATATGAGGCTCAGAAGGGATATCCCACTGCGAGATGGAGCGACTGGCCGTCTTTGAATTTGCGTATGTTGTAGTAGCCGCTGCGGCCGGTGTCGTATGGCATGTGGATTCCCACTCCCCAGTCTATGCGCAGGATGAGGAACTGCAGGTCGTAGCGCACTCCGATGCCGGTGCCTACCGCCATCTCCTTGAGCAGGTTCTTCATCTTGAACTGTGCCCCCTTGCGGTATCCGTCGTCGCGCACTCCCCACACGTTGCCGGCATCGAGGAAGGCGGCGCCATAGAGGTCGCCGAAGAGATTGAAACGGTATTCCAGGTTGGCGAGAAACTTCATGTCGCCGGTCTGGTCGAGATAGGAGAGGCGCGCCTGGTCGGTGTAGTAGCGTCCCGGACCTACCGATCTCACGGGGAAGGCACGGATGCTGTTGGCGCCTCCCACATAGAACTGCTCGCTGTATGGCGTGGATGCGGCGTTGCCATACGAATATACGATGCCAGCATTGACATGGCCCACGAGCTGCGACTTGAGTCCGATGCTCCATGTCTTGGTGAAGTCGGTCTCCAGTTTCACGAACTGTGCATAGGCGTTCTTGAAGAGTTCCTTGCCCTTGGCGTTCCATTTCTTTCCTGCCGCGAGATAGCCGAGCGAGAGCACGTTGCCCGACTCCGAGAGCGTGAGGTTCCAGTATATCGGGTTGCGGTATTTCTTCGAACTGTTGTATGTGTATGAGAACTGCATCTTCGGTATGAGCATGTCCTGCATGGTGGCGAGGAGATAGGGGTTGGCGTTCATTATGGAGTCGAAGGTGTGGGTGGTATAGGTGAGGTGCTGGTATTTCAGCGTCAGCGGTGTCACCTCGAATTTCTTCGTCTCCGTGGGCTGCCACTGGTAGGTCCAGTTTCCCGACGCCGTATGCATCTTGAAATATCCCGGACGGTTTATCACGTTTGCCGACGCCCTCGCCGTTGTAGTCGGCGTGACGTGATATCTGTAAGGCTTGAGGAACGGGAATATCATTCGTGGGAATGACACCGAGAGGTCTGCACCATATTCATAGGAGTTGTAGTCCTTGCCGTTCTGTCCTCCCGTCTGCCATTCGTAGGCGCCATGCAGACGCAGGTCTACCACTTCTCCGCCCTTGAAGGCATTGAGTTTCTTCAGACCGAGCACCAGCTCCGGTCCGGTGCGTCCGTTTATCTTGTTGCTATAATTAGTCTCCACATAAAACTCATACGGTTTGTTGAGCACGCAGCTCACCGTCATGTCGAGGGTGTCACACTGGGCTGTGGTGTCGCGAGGTGTGAAGGCGAACTGCACCGAACTGTATTGTCCTGCCGAACCGAGCCTTTCGGCACTTTCGAGATATGCGTCCTGGCTATACTGCTGCCGTGGGAACAGACGGAGATGTCTCAGCAGCAGACGCGCTCTGATTGGCGGGCGCTTGCCGTTGTAGGCGAGTATGAGGCGGCGGTAGTTGAACGAGTCCTTGAGCTGCTCCATGAGCTGCTTCTGGATGTTCACCTTCAGGTTTCCGATATACCATTTGTGGCGCGCCCTTTCCGGGATGTTGTCGGCGAGCTGCAGCCTGAGCTTCACCCTGCCCTGATGAGCCAGCGTGTCGGCGAGATACGAAGCGTAGGCAGGCTGGAAATAGTAGTATCCGTTGTTGCGGAAGAGGGCCGAGAGCCTGCTCCGCTCCGCATCGAGGGTTGCCACATTGAAAGGCTTGCCCGGACCTATCAGCGCCTGGTCGCGGGTGGCGAGTATCAGACTGTCTGCCACGGCGGGGAAGTTGGCATATTCCACGGTGTCGATGAGCGACAGCTGGTTCATCGCCACCTTATATAATATCTTTGCCTTCTTGGGATTCTTCTGCGTCTCCACTTCAAAGCCCACCGTGCCGCCCAGATAGCCATGGTTGCGCAACACCGACTGTGCCACCGACGCTCTCAGCTGCGGATTCACCCAGCTCATGAGCACCGGTGCGTTGCCGAAGGTCTTGGCAATCCATTTGCCGAGTTTTCCCTCAGAGTTCTGGAATGCATTCCATATCCATAGCTTATATGGTATGGTGCGATGATATGAGCTGCCGAAGAAGGCTCCGTTTGGTGCCGTAGCAAGTGCTGCCTCCACTTCTTCCTGAGTGGAATAGTAGTGGTCAGACTTCTCGCAGTCGTCATATTCTATCGGTTTCAGTCCCACATACAGCTGGTCGCCCTCGGGCACGGAGCTTGTGGTGGAACACGCCGTGGCGAGAAACGCCAAGGCACATACCATCAGTGTGCCGAGGGTATTTGACATTATTTGGTGTTTCATTTTTATTTAGTTGACGAATTTAACGCATTCTAATATTATCGTAAGACACCCGATGCTTTTCTGAAAAGGGGAACCCTTCCTAACCTTCCCCAAGGGGAACCCATCCTAACCTTCCCAAAGGGAAGGAAATGGTTACTCTGCCAATGAACTTCAGCCCCCTCTCGTTCTCCCCCGAAGGGGAGATGAAGGTTACTCTTTCTTATAGCAGTCAAACAGACGAGTGGACGAATGGACGATCGGACGAGTGGACAAGTGGACAAGTGGACGAGCAGACAAGTCATCCTACTTGATTGCAAATCACTTAATCTCCCTGTTCACCAGAGGCGTCTTCGTGGAGTCACCGGGAGCCTGGCGCTGGGGAGCTGCCGGCATCTGCATCTTTCTCTCCTTGCGGAAGAGATCCTTGAAGTGCTGCATCGTCTTGCGCCATGTGAATCCCACTCCGAACTCCTGCGTAGTGCCTTCGAGCCAGTCGTAGGAGTTGTTGTCGTAGAAGAGCCGCAGGTATTTGTTCGATGTGTCGCCCAGACGGTATTCAAACGTCACGTTGTCGAAGAACGACTCGTTCTGGTTTGGCACGTCGGCACCGCTCGACACCTTTCCGCCCACGATTATCTTGAGTCTGTTGTTCCAGAATCTCTTGGCAAACTTGAACGAATAGTCTGTGTGCATACTTCCCGAGGCGTCGGTGGAGTTGTCGATGCCGAAGCTCAGATCGAGGGTGCGAAGGGCATTTCCCGTTATGTTGTTTATCTCAGTCTGCAAGAACGAGCTGAGGGCACTGTTCATTGAGAATGCGCTGGTGTTTCCGTCGGCGAGATACATTCCCGTGGTGAGCATCGTAACGGCAAGTTTGCCTCTCTGCTCCACGCTCATCGCCTGCAGCTCATTGTGGAGCGACATATCCTCGGGAGCATCGAGCGTGAACTCCAGTCCCATATCGTTGAGCGTCCTTGTTATCACCACTCCACACTTGAAGTCCACAGTCCTGCCCTGCTGTCCGTTGGTGCCCACCGTGGCCCTCGTCTCCTCAGTGGCTGTGATGTTCAGTTTCGGGTTCATCACATCTCCCGTAAATTCTATGTAGCTGCCGTTCTCTATGGTGAAGGTCTTGAGCGGAATCACCGGCAGGGCGTATTTCATCTCACCGTTGCTGAGCGTATACTTGCCCGTGAGGCGGAGTTCGTTGAGCGGGTCGTAAGTCATACGCAGATCGCCGCCTCCCATAAGGTCGATATAGTTGGAGTGGTCGGCATTGAGATAACACATCACGTGGGCTCCCTCGTCCACTCCCACCGAGAGAATCATGTCGAGACCCGTCAACGGCGGATGCTCCACGGTCTGCTGAGTGGAGTCGCTGAGATTGGTGAATTTCACCAGTTCGTCCATCTGGTTGTCGGTGGTCAGCGGCGAGTCTCTCAGTATATACGCCACATCGGTGGAACCGAGCACGTTGAGCCGTCCGCGCATCATCAGATTGTCGAGTTTTCCGCGCACCGAACCGTAGAAGTCGATATACGCTTTGCCGTATGCCACGCTGCGGTAGTTCTCCTTTGAGTTGATGAGCTGATAGTTTGTTGCCTTCATGCGCACGTCCATATATACATTGTCGAGGTCGGCAAAGTTTATGTTTCCGTAGATATTCAGCGGATTGTCGTTGTGGCCGAACACCTCGAAGTTCTCGAGCATCAGCTTGCTGTCGACCACTCTCACGGGGTCGTCGCTGAAGCGGAGCTTCACGCCGTATGGCACGCTGACCATATACATGGAGTCGAGGAACACCTCACCGTCGACATGCGGTTTGGAGAGTTCTCCCCTCACCTTCATCGAGCCGTCGGCATATCCCTCAAATCCGAAGAGCTGCTGAGGAATGAATCCGTTCACGATTTTCATCGGCAGGTGTTCGAGCTTGAGGTCGGCATTGAGCACTCCCTTTCCGGCAGGGTGGTATGTTCCGATGAGCGACCCCACCTGTGAGCCCTCGCTGAAGAGCACGGCGTCGAGATAGTGGCTGCCGTCCTCCTGTGGTATATATACGAATTCGGTGCTTATATCGCCGAGCGAGCATCCCTCGTATGTCATCTTGTCTACGCTGAGGTTTGACGAGAGGGTGATGTTCTCCTTTGTCTGTATGGCGTGGAAGTCGCCGTTCATGTTTCCCGTTATCTTGGGGAAATACGGCAGCACGGCGGTAATCTTGGATAGGTCGAAATTGCTGAGTCCCACGGTGATGTCCTGCAAGGCGTCGTGGTTTTCGTCGTTGGTGTAGACCTGCAGTCCCATGCCGTCGGCAGACTTCAGTTTGAGATTCGCCGACACCCTGTTGTCGTCGCCGAGGAAGAGATAGTTGTTCTCGTTTGCCTCAAACCTCTTGTATCCCAGTATGATATCGTCGGTCAGCAGATGGAGGCGCGTTCCGGTGTCTTCGAGAGTCGCCGTGGCTCCGAGCTTGATGCCGAGGCGGTTGGCGGCGTCGTAGATAGAGATGTTGAGACCCGAACCACGGTCGAACACGTATCCGTCGAAGAGCGAGTTGAACACATACTGTGGATTGTTCTTCGAGTTGCGTATCTGTCCGTTGTAGGTACAGTTCGCGGAGTCTGACACCACGTTGAAGCGTATCGTGTCGAGCAGCACTCCCGCCGCCGTCAGTTCGTTCACCTGCAAGGCACCGTTCATTCCCGTAGCCGCCGACATCGTCATGTTCATGTCGGCACTGGTAAAGGTGTAGCCGCAATATTTCAGGAATCGGCTGAAGATATTGTCTTTTCCCGCCTTCATGCGGATGTCGGCCTCCGGCAGTTGCTGGCGCAGCGCCACATAGTCGATTCGTCCGTCGGAGATTTCCTTTGAGAGCAGGCTGCCGAACTTCTCGAAGCGCGAGAGCAGATGCTCGTATCCCCCTTTGGCGTTCATATTGAGATAGAAGTCGCCGCAGTCTACCATCGCCCTTGTGGTGTCGCGGTTGGTGAGCACGTCGAAGGTGATGTTCACCGGCCGGTAAGCCTTTAGCGAGTCGAGAATCGTCACGTCGCTCGTTCCCCCCTTCAGCATATACGAGTGGCGCATGTCGGTTGCCACGTCGAAATGGCAGCACAGCGATGCCATCAGCGGCTTCTTTGCCACACCGAGGGCATAGAGGTCAATGCGGCTGATGTCGGAGGCTATGGTGGCGTAGATTTTCTTCGAACTTACGAATCCGTCCACCGAGAGCAGTCCGTCGAGCAGCTGGTTCTTGCTGTTTATGTTGGCGTGTATGAGTCCGTTGCTGAGTCGGGCATCGGCGGTGATGCCCGTGAAGTGATATTTGTCGTAGACGAATTTCCTGATGTCGGCACTGGCATCCACCGTCATGCTCTTCTTCATAGGGTCTGTGCCCCTGCCGTTTACGTCGAGGGTTCCAGAGAAGTCTTTCATTCCGAGCGTCGGCATGAAATGGTCTATCCTCATTCCGGCGGCATAGACTTTTGCGCTGTATGCCATGTTCGGCATGCTGAACCGTGCTTTCGCCTTCATCGTTCCCCCACCCTCGCGCATCGTCACGTCAGCGAGATACACCTGGTTGCCGCCGGTCTTCACGTTGCCCGAGAGCGAGATGCCGTTCGGTATCCTCGCTCCGCCCAGGTTCTCCTTGCCCACGAGCGCCGTGATAAGCTGCGTGTTGGCAGCCGATGCCTTGAAGTTGATGCTGGCGCCGAGCCGCTTGGTGTCGGTGAGATTGGTGAGATATCCGTTGGCGTCTGCTTTCAGTGCCGACGGCAGGTTGAGGTTGAGCAGCCGGAGCCTCATCCGCTGGAGGTTTCCGCTGAGTATCGTGTTGACAGTCAATGGTTTGTCGGGCCACTGCCGGCGGAATGGCGCTGGCATGCCGGACATGAAGCGCATAAGGTCGCGCTTTCCGAGCGATGCGTTTGCCCTAAGGGAGAGGCGTCCCGGACAGGAGTCGCTGAAGGCGTTGAGGTCCATGTCCACGGCGGCTTTCAGCCATGAGTCGGGGGTCTTGAGCAGCAGCTGCGGCATCTTCAGTTTGAGGGAGTCCATAGAGAGAGGTCCCTTGATGTCGGCAATCTGCAGTCCTCCCCTCTCCTTCAGTGCGCAATGGCGCATCACGAGCTTCAGCTCCGAAGTCTCCATGGCATAGGAGAGGGAGTCGATGCCGAGGTTCACCTGCGAGAGCAGGATGTGGTTGGGGTCTATGATGTCGCGCGAACGTGTCATGAACTTGTTGTCGTAGGCTATCCTGCCGTCGGCAAGTTCGAAATTGTCCACGCGATAGAGGTTCTTGTATAGGTCGAAGGTACCTTCTCTCACTCCTGCCTTGCCCAGATATGCGTCCACCTGCAGGGTGTCGCCTGGCATGTGTACCACTGCACGCGTGCGGTCAACGTTGAGCTGCTCCACGTGTATCTTCCAGTATGTAGGGGTCTTGGTGGTGTCTGGCGGCACGGTGTCGCTGAGTTCCACGCTGACGTTGGCGTCGCTGAGCAGCGCATCGTCAACGATGATTGTCTGCTTGCCCCAGTCTATGCCGTGGCTGCTGAGCGAGAGGAGCCCCACGGTGCCTTTCACCCTTGCCTCATGTATGAAGTCGGTGGTGTTCATGTTCACACCCCTGAGTTCCAGCTGGTCTATCTCCACCTGCCGGCTCAGCAGCGGCATGAGCTGCACGCTGACCACGAGTTTCTCCACATCGGCAACGGTGTCTCTCACCTGCGGCAGCGAGTCGTTGGGTTTTATCATCTTGAAGTCTTCCACTCCGAGGTCGAGCGGAAACTCCAGATTCACCCTGCCCACGGAGATCTGCATTCCAGTCTTCTCCGAAGCATAGTCCGCCACGCAGTCTACCGCCCAGTTCTGCACCGGAGGCAGATAGAGCAGCACCGCCAACAATATGATGAGGAATATCGGAGCGGCAAGAGCGATGAGTGCCCAGCGTATCGTATTTCGCAATGATATGTTCATACCTAACATTAATAATGTACAAAGATAATGCAAAAAACTGACTAAACGAGATTATTACGCATTATTTATTGATTTCAGGCCAAAAAGTAATCTGAAACCTCATATCTGCCGCAATCACATGTGCTTGATTTCTTTATATCAACGATTATACCGGGCTCAAAGGGAATAATGAAGAAGACGAAATGCGTTTGACTTCGGACAGTTGGGAAATACAGAATTAAGCCCCAAAAAGGTTATTAGCCCGTCTTATGTGATGATTTTATAACCGCTTGCAGTCTCATGTCTTTATAAGGTGTCTTTGCTGGTTTTTGCACCTCATATTCGCAAAGAAAGCGAAGACGGCGCACAATATCAAGAAAAATTCAGTACTTTCTTGGCGAGACATTTGGTCAATCAAGATAAATGTGTAATTTTGCATAAAAATTATCGTCAAATTCGTAATATCAGAGAAGATGGCAACAAAAATACAGAAAATAATGGAGTCCAATCCAAATACGGGCTTCATGTTTGGCGACTGGCTCACACGGCAGGGACTGGATGCCAAGGGGCAACATGCCTACATGAAGAGCGGATGGCTTAACCGCATATCCAAAGGGGTGTATGTCTTGAACGGCACTGCACCCAAACTGCTCCATGCCATATCCGCCTATAACAACCAGTTGTCGAAACGATGCATCGTTGGTGCTTACACCGCCCTCGAGCTGCGTGGTTATTCCCATTATCTGTCATTGGGCAAGCCACAAGCTTATCTTTTTACCGGAAGAACGAATAAGCTTCCCTCATGGATATTGTCGCATGATTGGGATATGACAGTGAAGTATATGACAACTTCTTTTCTGGGGGATGACCTGCTTGGCGTGGAGACCATGACCTTTGAAGGTGATATTCTTTTGGTATCATCACCAGAGCGTGCCTTTCTGGAATGTCTCCACCTGCCGGAGGCTGCCTCCTCGCTATTAGATCTATATTATATAATGGAGAGTATGACTACGCTTCGGCCCAGGCTGGTGCAATCGTTGCTTGAAACGTGCTCCTCGCAAAAGGTTAAGCGACTCTTTGTCTATATGGCAGAGAAAGCCGGACATCCGTGGTTCAAGGCTCTGAAATTTGACAATATACAATTGGGCACAGCCCGATACATGGTGGTGCCGACAGGTAAGTATATAGCGAAATACAATATGATCATTCCTAAAGATCTTGCAGAGTATGAATGAGAACAATATAACCGGCAGAGTTTATGCCCAAAAAGTGGAGCTGCTACTTCGCATTATGCCCATCGTCATGGAGGAAGGTGTATTTGCAGTCCATGGCGGCACCGCCATAAATCTCTTCTTGAAAGACTTGCCCAGATACTCGGTCGATATAGACCTCACCTATATTCCGCTGGCTGACCGGAAGCAGAGCCTAGATGATATTAACCTTCATCTGGCATCTATTTGCGAGAAAGCAAAGAAGGCTTTCAAGGGTATGCACATAAAGCCCAACTACGACACCAGCAAGTTGCTTTGCGAGTGGCGGGGCAAACAGGTAAAAGTAGAAGTAAATCAGACTAAGCGTGGACTAGTGGGCGGTGAGAACATCACTGTGCCATTAAGCGAGAAGGCACAGAATGAGTTTGGACTCTATTGTGAGGCCAATATCGTTCCACTTACCCAGCTTTATGGAGGCAAGATTGCAGCCGCACTCTCTCGCCAACATCCTCGCGACTTATTTGACGTGAAGTATATGGACATTCCCTTGGCCGATTGTCGCGAAGGCCTGATATTCTGTCTGCTTGGCAGCGACCGTCCAATCCACGAGTCCTTTGCTCCAAGACTGATTGACCAAAGCGAGGCCATGGCCAACCAGTTTGACGGAATGACCGACATCCCTTTCACTTATGCTGAATTTGAAGAAACACGCACCAAACTGATAGATGATGTGAATGGTATGATGTCAGAAGCTGACAAGAACTTCCTCGTAAGCTTTGAACAGGGCAAGCCGGAATGGGAAGGCTACGAGTTCGCCTACATGCGGAATTACCCCTCGGTAAAATGGAAGCTCTTCAACCTGGCAAAATTGGCGAAGCAAAACCCTGAGAAACTTACGAAGGAAGCTGCAAAGCTAAAATCAATCTTTAAACTTAGATGAATCGCCTCCTTGATAGTTTAACGTTTATTCAACTGCATTGCATTCTTCTTCAAACTTAGAGCGAACATCAGTATCTGCCTATCGTGCTAACGTAAGCTTATATACGCATAGAATATGCCGTTAGCAACCTGTATAGCGCACTTTGTGGAAATACAAGCAATGAGGATTGTAACATTCTACAGGGTGTAACATTTTATGTAACATCATGAGAAATGAAAGGGAAAACTGGATATTTGAGAGGATTTGCAAGTTTTTTGAGAGGATTTGCAAGTTATGGTCTCACGATTATTGGCTACCTTTGCAACAGAACAAGAACTATGCTGGGCAGAATGATTACTGCGCCATGCAGCAATGAGGCTTTGGAAGGCAGAAAAAGGAACGGCAAAGTAACAAAAAAAATGAACATAAAGCAAAACAAAACTTAAATCAGACGTGACAAAACAAGAAAAGGTCTTATTTTTGTAGTATTCCTGTCAGTTCCTGCGTCAATATGGGAAAAGAGACAGAAACGCATAAAGAACAGAGAAAGAAAATATCACATTATTAACAACGCCGACAATCCCGGCGCGGCAAGCGACGGGAGAAGGCACTAAAAAAACCTAAACATTATGACAACAACAATCGTGATCATCATTATCGTCGCAATCCTGGCGATATGGCTCGTGTCAATCTACAACAGACTCGTGAAACTGCGCAACAACCGTGAGAATGCTTTCGCAAACATCGACGTGCAGCTCAAGCAGCGCTGCGACCTCATCCCACAGCTCGTGGCTACGGTGAAGGGATATGCCACTCACGAGAAGGAGACGCTGCAGCGCGTGACCGACGCCCGTGCCGCATCAATGGGAGCACAGACCATAAACGACAAGGTGAAGGCTGACAACATGATGACAAGCGCACTCGCCGGTCTCAAGGTTTCGCTTGAGGCTTACCCAGACCTGAAGGCTAACCAGAACTTCATCCAGCTGCAGGAGGAGATTGCCGACATCGAGAACAAGCTCGCTGCCGTTCGCCGCTTCTTCAACTCTGCCACACGTGAGCTCAACAATGCCGTGGAGACTTTCCCAAGCAACCTCTTCGCCAAGATGTTCGGATTCTCCCGCCAGCCTATGTTCGAGATTCCGCAGGAGAGCCGCGCCGCAGTGGAGAAGGCTCCGGAAATCAAATTCTAAGCCGCGGCCAGCATATCAATTCGGGTGAAAACCCGCTGACAAGCATGGGAGTCTGGACTAAGACTCCGATTTCTAACTCTTCCCCCGTCGCGGCAGCCACCATAGGCAGCCGGGCGGAGGATATAAACTCTTGATTATGAAATACGTAGGAATGTATACCCAAGTCAGCCGCAACAACAAACTGACTATAATGCTGCTGCTGCTCTTTCCGGCTCTCACGCTCCTCATGGTGTGGCTGTTCTACGTGCTGCTGGGCCTTTGCGGCGTCGCATTGGACGGCAATGCCGAACAGGTTGGGGGCAACGTGAACTGGACATGGGTGAACGGAGCGTTCATCGACTCGCTGCCTTGGGTAGTGGGCACCGTGAGCGTGTGGTTCGTGATAGCATATTTCTTCAACGCGTCGATGGTGAAAGCGGCAACGGGAGCCAAGACTCTGGAGCGCCGCGAAAACCCCAGGGTGTATAACATCGTGGAGAATCTGACGATGACGGCGGGAATGGACATGCCGAAGATAAACGTGGTGGACGACCCGCAGCTCAACGCCTTTGCCAGCGGAATAGACAGGAAGAGCTACACGGTGACGGTGACCACCGGACTGCTGAAGGTGCTCAACGACGACGAACTGGCCGGCGTGATAGCCCACGAGCTGACGCATATCCGCAACCGCGACACCCGTCTGCTCATCACGAGCATCATCTTCGTGGGAATCATCACGACGATAATACAGGTGAGCATAAGGTCACTGTTCTGGATTGTCAGCGACAGTTCGAGCAGCAGCAGCAGCGACGATGACGACAACAACAACGGAGGCGCTGCTATACTAGTGTTTCTGATTGCCATCTTCCTTGGCATCATAGCCTATTTCTTCGCCCTGCTCACCCGTTTCGCCATCAGTCGCAAACGCGAATATATGGCTGATGCCGGCGGCGCTGAACTCTGCGGCAATCCGCTTGCCCTTGCCTCGGCACTACGCAAGATAAGCGACAAGCCCGGACTGAAGAAGGTGAAACGCGACGATGTGGCACAGCTGTTCATCGTGCATCCGCAGGCTCTGAGCCGCGGCAAGGGCATGGGCTTCTTCACATCGCTCTTCTCCACCCACCCCGACACGCAGAAGCGCATCGAGATTCTGGAGCAGTTCTGACGCCTGCTGCCGCATCAACAATCGGGCATAAGGCCGTTAAACCCAAATCGGTCATTAGGGCTTGCCTGGATTTTGTTCTTTTAGAAGAGTGGATTTTGTTTGGCTTTTAATGAGTAATAGCGAGCTATTACGAATTAAAAACAAGCAAAAGACGCCTTATAAAAAACAAAAGACTGCAAGCAGTAAATATAAAATACAATAAACGGCCTAATGACCGTTTTGGGTTAAATAATATAATAGGCCGTCAATGTAATATTTTACGACTGTTTCAATGTAATATTTTACTTTGCAGTCTTCCGCATGCGGCAGAAGAGAATACAAACAGAATCACGCATCATGTGAGGATAATTCCCTCCATGATGCGTGATTGTTTTTTTATGGCCTTTCAGTCAGCCAGTCCAGCACGTATATCTGCTTGATGCCATCGTGCTGCGCAACAGGGTCATTGTCCATCGTGAGCAGATATTTTGGGAAAGAATCCGGCAACGACTTCAGCGGTGCCAGCTCCCTGTTCATCGTAGCCTCATCTCTGACGCTTAGCGCCACCTGATAGTAAGCCTTGTCATTGCCATTGATTACAACGAAGTCTATCTCCGCCTCTCCTGCCTTGCCCACATAGATTTCCCCACCGCGCCGCGCAAGCTCCAGAAAGACAATGTTTTCAAGAATATGTCCCATGTCGCCGCCCTTCGTTCCATTTATTACATTGCGCAGTCCGATGTCAGCCAAATACAGTTTCATTCCCGTTTTCAGCAGTTGCTTGCCCTTGGTGTCGTATCTCTGTGCTTGATAGAAAATATAGCTGTCTGTCAATGCCGAGATATAGTTCTCCACTGTATGTGAAGTGATTTTCCTTCCGAGCGACGTCAAGGTATCGCTGATGCGCTTTATCACCGAGATGTTGCCTATATTGTCGGCTATGAATCTCACGATGCTCTGCAGCATCATCACGTCGGTTATCTTTTTCCTGCCCACCACGTCTTTCAGCACTATGGTATTGTATAGTCCCGACAGATATTCGCGCACCATCTCCTTGTCATTGCATATCTGAGTTACATACGGAAACGACCCGCATTCTACATACTGTCTGTAAGCCTGCTCAAGAGACTGCGGCTTGCCGCTTGCCATTATGAATTCACTGAAAGAGAACGGGAAAAGTTTTATTTCAACATATCTTCCGGTAAGCAACGTGGCAATTTCGCCAGACAACAAGTAGGCATTGGAGCCTGTGATGTATATGTCCACGTTGTCGAGCAAAAACAGACTGTCTATGGTTTTCTGAAAATTGCCGACCAACTGTATCTCATCGAAAAACAGATAGTTCATCCTGTCTGGCAGCAGCCGTTCTTTAATATGACTGTGAAGACGTTTGTAGTCAAGCAAAGGTTCATTGTCGAGGTCTTCAAAATTAACGCTCTGTATCTGTTCCTTCCTGACTCCATCCTGTTGCAGCTTGTCACTGAACATCTTCAGAAGTGACGATTTTCCACACCTGCGGATGCCTGTAACTATCTTTATCACCTTCTTGTTCTTCCATTTTTCAAGAAGTGATATGTATTGCTTTCGTTCTATCATATCCCCAAAAATGTAATCCATTGCAAATATAGCCATTTATGCCGACAAATTTGCATTCCATTGCAAATTTCTTCAGATTTAACTGCAAAAATGAAATGTATTGCAGATTTCTTAGGGTTATCCACGAAAAAATGACTATTCCTAAAATTAGTTGACAGAATTGGATGCGATTAACTAATTAGGTTTACTACTTTTATTCAGTTCTCTGT
>ENA-UPTB01000811-UPTB01000811.1-human-gut-metagenome-genome-assembly--contig:-NODE-811-length-30930-cov-12.783360_pt1 | contig 30930 bp, 28 predicted proteins | sample MGYA00250046_ERZ773369 | MGnify/ENA primary metagenome ERZ773369 (study PRJEB29103, sample SAMN06111938) | human gut metagenome | biome: human gut; feature: ankylosing spondylitis patient; material... | reverse complement strand
ATCGCGATCATGTCTGTGTAAAGTCCTTCACCATGAGCAAAGCCATATTTCTGTAATGCATATCTCTTCCATTTGGCGAGAGAGTGTACGATCTCAGCATTCTCCGGCTGGCCTTTGATATCAAAGCTTACCGGACGTTCTACGCCGTTCAGGTTATCGTTCAGACCGGAAGAAGGCTCAACAAAAAGGGGAGCCGTCACACGTAAGAGGTTCAGCCGCTCGGTGAGTGCACGCTGGAAAAAATCTTTTACGGTTTTGATGGCAACCTGGGTATCGTGAAGATTCAGATCGGAATGGTAGTTTTCAGGATAAATGGATAAACTAAAAAAAATCCCTCCTTTGTTTTCTTTTTCAAAGGTAGAGACGGCAGCATACTTGCGTTCGATGACGTTCTGAACCGCTACAGTACATGTTAGCATACCAGGAAAAAGGTGTAAACTGGAAATTTCAAAAAATGAGGGCTGTTTTCGGGAAAGGATCTGCTATAATAAAGATACTATCTTTTGCGTGGGAGAATGAGAAAATGAAAAGGAAACATTCTTTGAAACTGGTGATCGTAAGTCTGGCTTTTCTCTGCTGGCTGATTCCCATCCTTCTTATGGTGGCGGTGATGGGCTATTATGTGTTGAGTAAGCAGGATGACGAGCAGCTGGAGCGGCTGGCGGAGCAGATGGCAGCCAGCAGCCGGATCTGTCAGGAGCGGCTGGATGAGGCCATTGCCAATTCGAGAAGGATCAGCTATGACAAGACCGTGCAGCAGAAATATGAACAGTACCAGCGGGGAGAGCTGTCCTACGCGGCCCTCTACTCGGAAGTCCAGTACTACCTTTCCGTGGAGTACAGCCGGAAAAAAGAGGCGGCCTTTGCTCTCATCATGATGAACGGAAAGGAAAAGGACGAAAGCTTCATTGTCAGCAATGCGGTCCAGTACATGCAGGAGCATTTCCGGGAAAAGATCACCCTTCCGGAGGTGGCCGAGAAGATCTATGTGAGCCAGTGGCATTTAAGCAAGCTTTTAAACCGCCACATGGGGAAAAATTTTTCCGAAGTTTTAAACAGCATCCGCATTGAGAAAGCCAAGGAACTCATGAAAGATCCTTCCCTTCGCCTGGCGGACATCGCGGAGATGGTGGGCTTTCTGGATGTGGCCCACTTTTCCAGAGTTTTCAAGAAGCTCACCGGAGTCTCCGCCGGCGAGTACCGGAACCATCTATAACGACAGAAAAACCGAATGTATTTTTATAAAAACCCTCTTTACGATAGAGGGTTTTTGTTACCGGCGCGGCGTTGTCATCACAAAATACGGCCACAGCGGGGGACCGCTGGCGGGCATTGCATGCTTTGAGGGCGGGCATCCCATTCCGGATGAAGGCTCCTGCCGGGGAACGAGGGCGGCGCTTGCGCTTGTGCGCGATCTCGGTGCGCAGGATACGGTCGTGTTTCTGCTCTCCGGCGGGGGCAGTGCCCTGCTTGAAGAGCCGCTGGTACCGCTGCCTGAATTGCAGGACATCACAGGTCAGCTTCTTGCCTGCGGGGCGGATATTGTCGAGATCAATACGATTCGCAAGCGGCTGTCTGCCGTGAAGGGCGGGCGGTTTGCACAGGCCTGCGCCCCGGCGCGGGTGCTTTGCATCGTGCTGAGTGACATTCTGGGCGACCCGCTCGATATGATCGCCAGCGGCCCGGCCTGTGCGGATTCGTCAACCTGCAGGGATGCGGAAGAAGTTGCAAAAAAGTACGGGCTGCAGTTGTCCGGGGAGGCACGCGCCTGTCTGCAGCGTGAAACGCCGAAGCATCTGGACAATGTGGAGGCGCGGATCACCGGCAGTGTGAGAGAGCTTTGTGCGGCAGCTGCGGCTGCGGCAAGGTCGCTCGGCTATGAGCCGATCCTCTTGACGGATCAGCTGAGCTGTCAGGCGCGGGAGGCGGGCGTATTCCTTGCGGATATTGTGCGCACTCACCGCAGCCCGTCCCGGCCGCTGGCCTATCTGGCGGGCGGAGAGACTGTGGTAAAGGTCACCGGGAATGGACGCGGCGGGCGCAATCAGGAGCTGGCGCTGGCGGCCGCAGCCGGCATAGCGGGGGTGAATGCGGCGGTTTTCAGTGTCGGGTCAGACGGTACGGACGGCCCGACGGATGCCGCCGGCGGCTATGCGGACGGTGACACGCTGGCGGCGCTGTGTGCTAAAGGGCTAGACCCCTTTGCGGTTCTGAACAACAACGACTCTTACACGGCGCTCAAGGCCGTGGGCGGCCTGCTTTTTACCGGCCCGACCGGAACAAATGTGAATGATGTGGCGGTCGCGCTGATCCGATAAGCCCCGGTATGATTTCCCAAACGCAGATTGACTTTTGTGCGCCTGTCTCATAAAATAGAGTTACTGTATAGGGATAGGAACCTATGCAATCTGCTCTGTGAGGAAGTGACCGGTATGATCCGTTTGGCGCTGGTGGAAGATGACGCGCTGTACCGCAGCCAGCTGCGGGAGTATATTGATAAATACAGTGCCGCCTCGGGTGAAAAGTTTACTGTTACGGAATTTTCCGACGGTGATGAGATCGCGCTTGGCTACAAGGCGGTTTACGACATTATCCTGATGGATATTGAGATGAAATTCATGGATGGTATGATGGCCGCCGAGGAGATCCGCAAAAAAGACACCGAGGTCATCATCATCTTCATCACAAACTCGCCTCAGTATGCCATCAAGGGCTATGCGGTGGATGCGCTGGACTATGTGCTGAAGCCGGTTTCCTACTATGCGTTCAGCCAGCGGCTGAGCCGCGCCATCGAGCGCGCAGCGCGCCGGGCACGGCACTACCTGCAGATCAACGCCCGCGGCACGGCCCATAAAATCGACACGGCCGCGCTCTACTGGGTGGAAAGCTGCGGTCATGACCTCGTTTTCCATACGGCGGAGGGGGCGCTGACGGCGTCCGGCTCGATGGCAGAAACGGAGACAAGGCTTGCGCAGGACAGCTTTTTCCGGGTCAACAAGGGTTGCCTTGTCAACCTTGAGCATGTGGACTGCATGGATGGCGAGGATGCCGTGGTCCACGGGGAGCGCGTACCCATCGCCCGGGCGCGGCGCAAGGCCTTTCTGGACGCGCTGAATGACTATATAAACGGGGCGGGGTGAGGATATGCCGTTGAATATCCCATATTATGAGATGGACATTCCCCGGCTGGTCACAGCGGCGGCTGACTGGCTGGCCTGCCTTTTGTATCTGCGGTTTCTGCCGCCGCGCTGCGGCGGTGCAAGGCGGGCGGTGCTCTATACAGGGGCGTTCGCCGTGCTGGTGGTCTATCTGGTTGCAACAGACGGCTTTGACGGCTGGCGGTTCAATGTGCTGTACGCCGTGTCGGTGGCGCTTATGCTGCTCTTTATGACGGCGGCGACCCGCGCCGACTGGTGTCAGGTCGTGTTTTTCTGTACGCGCGCCTTTATACTGGCCGGTTTTGCGGCATCATTGACATGGCAGATGTATGTCTACTTTGCCAAGGATAACCCGCTGCTTCAGGGGCTGCCGGCGCTGGTGCTTTTTATTGCGGCGGGGTTCGGGCTGATCTTCGGTCTGATGTGGCTGGTCGAGGACGGTGGAAACATCGGCAGCGTCCAGCTTGACATCCGCCCCCGCACGGCGGCCATTGCGGCCGGTCTGGCGGCAGCGGTCTATATCCTGAGCAGCATCAGCTATACGACCTTTAAAACGCCCTTCTCGGCCCGCGGCACGATGGAGATCTACACCATGCGCTCGGTTGTTTACTTCGGGGGTGTGGCGCTGCTGTTTGCCTATCAATCGCAGCTGTGCGATCTTTCCACCCAGCGGGAGGCCGATGCCCTGCGCAATATGCTGCATCTGCAGTATGAGAACTATAAGGCCAAGCAGGAGAGCGTGGATCTGATCAACCAGAAATACCACGACCTGAAGCACCAGATCGCGGTGCTGCGGTCGGAGAGCGGGGAGGAGCGCAACGCCGTTCTGGACCGGATGGAGCAGGAGATCAAGGCCTACGAAGCCCAGAACGACACCGGCAACAAGGTGCTGGACACGGTGCTGACCGGCAAAAGCCTGACCTGCCGTGCCCAGAATATCCAGCTGACGGTGGTCGCGGACGGTGCGGCACTCGACTTTATGGATGTGATGGATATCAGCAACCTGTTCGGCAATGCGCTGGATAACGCCATCGAGGGTACAGCCAAGGTCGCTGACCCGGAGCGGCGGCTGATCCATCTGAGTGTGGCGCGGCAAAAGGGCTTTGCAGCCATCCGCATTGAAAACTGCTATGACGGTGAGCTGCAGTTTGAAAACGGCCTGCCCGTGACGACCAAGGCAGATGGGCGCTACCACGGCTTCGGCGTCAAGAGCATCCAGAACACGGCCGCCAAGTACGGCGGCACGGCCACCATCACCACCCATGACGGCTGGTTTGAGCTGCGGGTCCTGATACCGATGCGCCAAAAGAAGGAGCCGTCTGCTTGACCCGCTTTGGCGGGGCGGCAGAGGATTTCTGCAAAAAAATACAAAAAAATCGGACAACCACCTTGCAAAAAACGGAATAGTGTGCTACTGTAAAGACTGTACAGAAATGGGGAGCTTGCGCAAAGCAGGCTGAGAGTGGGCTGTATTGCCCTGACCCGTAACCTGATTTGGATAATGCCAACGTAGGGAAATAGTCGTTTCTGCGCTTTTTTGCGTCTTGATGCGGATGTGCCTCTGCGGGCATGTCCGCATTTTTATTTATAAAGGAGTGCTTTTGTATGCTGGGTACCTGCATCGAAAATGTGCGTAAAGGCGTGCCTCTGGTCCACAATATCACAAACTATGTCACTGTCAATGATGTGGCCAACATTCTGCTGGCCTGCGGCGGCAGCCCCATCATGTCCGATGAGCCGGAGGATGTCGAGGACATCACCGCCATCTGCGGCGGCCTGAACATCAACATCGGCACACTGAACCAGCGCAGCATTGAGGGGATGTTCCGCGCCGGCAAAAAGGCGAACGAGCTGGACCATGTGGTCCTGCTTGACCCCGTGGGCGCGGGTGCCTCTGCGCTGCGCACCAACACCGCTGTGGAGCTGATGGAGAAGATCCGCTTCACCGTCATCCGCGGCAATATCTCGGAGATCAAGACGCTGGCGCTGGGCAGCGGCACTACCAAGGGCGTTGATGCCGATGTAGCTGACGCGGTGACTGAGGAAAATCTTGACAATGCTGTGAAGTTCGTCAAGGATTTTGCTGCCAAGAGCGGTGCCATCGTGGCTGTGACCGGCGCGATTGATCTTGTCAGTGACGGCAAGAGCTGCTATGTCATCCGCAACGGCCGCCCCGAGATGGGCAGGATCACCGGCACGGGCTGCCAGCTCTCCGGCATGATGACGGCCTTTGTTGTAGCCAACCCCGACAACCGGCTGGAGGCTGCCGCTGCCGCTGTCTGCGCCATGGGTCTGGCCGGTGAGATCGGCTGGAGCCGTATGGCCGAGGGTGACGGCAACTCCACCTACCGCAACCGCATCATTGACGCCATCTACAACATGGACGGCGAGACGCTGAACGGGGGCGCACGGTATGAACTGCGATAAAAAGGACCTGCTGCTCTACGCTGTCACCGACCGCCACTGGCTGGACGGCCGCCGGCTGGTCGATGTCGTGCGCGAAAGTCTGGACGGTGGCGTCACGATGGTGCAGCTGCGGGAAAAGACCCTTGATGAAGCAAACTTTTTTGCAGAGGCAAAGGAACTGCAGGCACTCTGCCGTGAGCGCCGCGTGCCGTTCCTTGTCAATGACAATGTCGAGATCGCCCGCGAGATGGATGCGGACGGTGTGCATGTGGGCCAAAGCGATATGGAGGCGCAGGATGTCCGCGCCCTTCTGGGACCGGACAAGATCCTTGGCGTGTCAGCGCATACCGTGGAGCAGGCGGTTCTGGCAGAAAAGCACGGTGCAGATTACCTCGGCGTTGGTGCGGTGTTCCCGACCGGCTCCAAGGATGACGCCGATGATGTGAGCTATGAGACGCTTAAGGCCATCTGCGCGGCGGTATCCATTCCGGTCGTGGCCATCGGCGGCATTGCACAATCGAATGTGGAGCAGCTTGCGGGCAGCGGCATCTGCGGCGTGGCGGTTATCAGCGCCATCTACGCGGCGAAGGATATTCAAAAGGCCTCTGCAGACCTCAGGCTGGCAACGGAGAAGATGCTGCATGTGTAACGGTGCAATCTTTGATTTGGACGGCGTTGTGCTGGATTCCATGAGCATCTGGAATGATTTGGGGGCGCGGTATCTGCGCCGCCTTGGTGTTGCACCGGAGCCGGGCCTGAATGAGATCCTCTTTTCCATGAGTATGGAGCAGGGGGCGGCCTACCTGCAGACGCGGTACGCCCTGCCCATGACGGCACAGGAGGTCGGCGCGGGCATCGAGGAGATGCTGCAGGACTACTATTACAACGAGGTCCCTGCCAAGGACGGTGCCCCCGAGCTGCTGGCATTTCTGGCAGAGCGGGGCATCGGGATGGCAGCGGCAACCTCCAGCCCGCGGGGCCATGTGACAAGGGCGCTTGCGCGGCTGGGACTGCTCGAATATTTTACCGAGATCTTCACAACAGGGGAGATCGGCGTCAGCAAGCATAAGCCGGACATCTACCGGATGGCTGCCGAGCGTCTGGGCACCGCCCCGTGCGAGACAGTGGTGTTTGAGGACAGCCTCTACGCCCTGCAAACCGCCAAAGCCGCAGGGTTTATCACCGTCGGCGTGTATGACGCCAACGGCGAAGCCGACCAGCCCGGATTGAAAAAGGCGGCGGATCTATATGTGAAGTGCTTGGGGGAAGTTCCCATTACAGAGATGTGAATTTCCGCCGCGCGGCAGGGGCGGGCGTGCCCTGACCCCTGCAAACCAACTTACCCCCCTCGCGGTACATCGGGGGCACCACCTTGTGCCGCGTTATAAAACCTTGCTGTACAGATAGAAAGGAAGTATTACGATGAAAACAGCATTGACCATTGCTGGAAGTGATTCCAGCGGAGGCGCCGGTATTCAGGCAGATATCAAGACGATGACCGCTAACGGCGTTTTTGCCATGAGCGCCATCACGGCCCTGACTGCCCAGAACACGACCGGCGTGACCGACATTTTTGAGGCGACCCCGCATTTTCTGGCCGAGCAGCTTGACGCGGTCTTTACCGACATCTACCCCGATGCCGTCAAGATCGGTATGGTATCCTCGGCAGAGCTGATCGGCACGATCGCCGACAAGTTGCAGGAGTACGGCGCCAAGCACATTGTGGTGGACCCCGTTATGGTGGCGACCTCCGGCTCCAAGTTGCTGCGGGACGATGCCGTGGATGCACTGACCGCAAGGCTGCTGCCGATGGCGGAGGTGCTGACCCCGAACATCCCCGAGGCAGAGATACTCTCCGGCATGTCCATCAAAAATGCCGCTGATATGGAGAAGGCCGCGCAGACCATCAGCGAGAAATACGGCTGTGCCGTGCTGTGCAAGGGCGGCCACCAGATCAACGACGCCGATGATCTGCTCTGGCGCAGCGGCGCAGGCAAATGGTTCCGCGGCCGCCGCATTGACAACCCCAATACCCACGGTACCGGCTGCACACTGTCCAGCGCCATTGCGTCCAACCTTGCCAAGGGCTATGACCTCGACACCTCGGTCGAGCGCGCCAAGGCGTACATCTCGGGCGCACTGGCTGCCATGCTCGACCTCGGGCACGGCTCCGGCCCGATGGATCACATGTTCGCATTGAAGGGAGAGTTCACCGAATGAAAAAGACATCTACCCTTCAGAGCGGCCTGATCTGGTTCGGTGCCGGTGTTTCGCTGGCAGAAATTTTGACGGGCACGGCCTTTGCCCCGCTGGGCATGGCCAAAGGTCTGGCAGCTATCCTTGTCGGACATATCATCGGCTGCGCCATGATGCTGCTGGCGGGCCTGATCGGCGGCCGCACCGGCCGCAGTGCTATGGAGACCGTCAAGATGAGCTTCGGCCAGAAGGGCGGCCTGCTGTTCGCCTTTTTGAATGTGCTGCAGCTGGTCGGCTGGACGGCCATTATGATCTATGACGGCGCACTGGCTGTCGGCGGTATCTTTGACATCGGCCGCTGGGTCTGGTGCCTGGTGATCGGCGCACTGATCATCCTCTGGATCGCGGTGGGCATCACCGATCTGGGCTGGCTCAACAAGCTGACGATGGCAGCATTGTTCGTGCTTACGCTGGTGCTGTGCAAGGTTATCTTCTTCTCCGGCAATGCCATGCCCGACCTTACCGGCGAAAGCCTGACCTTCGGCGCGGCGGTGGAGCTGGCGGTGGCGATGCCGCTGTCGTGGCTGCCGCTGATCAGCGACTATACCCGCGATGCTGAAAAGCCGACACAGGCGACATGGGTCAGCGTGATCGTCTACGGCCTTGTATCCTGCTGGATGTATGTCATCGGCATGGGCGCGGCCATCTTCACCGGTGAGTATGACATTGCCGTCATCATGGTCAAGGCCGGTCTGGGCATTGCCGCACTCGTCATTCTGGTATTTTCGACCGTTACCACGACCTTCCTCGATGCATGGAGCGCCGGTATCTCTGCCGAGAGCCTGACACCCAAGCTGGACGGCAAAAAGACCGCCATCGCGGTGACGGTCATCGGTGTCGCAGGGGCGATCCTCTTCCCGATGGACGACATCACCGGCTTCCTGTATCTGATCGGCTCGGTCTTTGCGCCGATGATCGCCGTGCAGATCGCAGATCATTTTATCCTCAGGCGTGACCGCTTTGCGGTGGCCGCCGATGCGCGGAATCTCGTGATCTGGCTGGTCGGCTTCCTTGCCTACCGCCTGCTGATGGGTGTTGATACCCCCGTAGGCTACACCCTGCCCGCCATGGTGCTGACCGTGCTGCTCTGCATTCTTGCAGAGAAGATTAAGCCGACCGTGAAGGCATAAGCTGAATACAAGCATATACCCTGCGCCCCGCCCGAGCATAGCAGCTTTGGGTGGGGCGCTTTTGCGTATTTTGCAAAAAAGCAGGCGGCCGCCCTGTAATTGACACGGCTGAAGCCTTGCAGTATACTGAATTTACATTATTATAGAGTGAGCCTGTCGAAAAGCGCTTTTTGCAAACGGCTTATACATTATAAGGAGGCTGGTGCCATGCTGCATCTGTACTGGGGGGACGGCAAGGGCAAGACCACGGCGGCTATGGGGCTGGCACTGCGTGCGCTCGGCCACGGCCGCCGCGTGGTGGTGCTGCAATTTTTAAAGGACGGCACCAGCGGGGAGATCGCTCTGCTGCGCCGCTGCGGTGCAGAGGTCCATGCCTGCCCCAACGCAAAGTTTACATGGCTCATGACCGAGGCCGAGCGCACGGAGGCCCGGCAGCACAATACGGCGGCGCTGCGCGCCGCGCTGGATACCCCCTTTGACCTGCTGGTGCTGGACGAGGCCTGCGCGGCCTGTCGGCATCAGCTTGTGGACGAGGCACTGCTGCGGCAGGCGGCAGCGATGGCAAAGCAGGGCAGAGAGGTCGTGCTGACGGGCCGTGATCCGGCACCGTGGATGCAGGAGGCCGCCGACTACTCGACCGAGCTGCGCGCGGTCCGGCACCCCTACACTCAGGGCATTCCCGCGCGGGAGGGGATAGAGTATTAAGGGCACCGCAGCGCACGAACCCGCGAAGAAACAAGCGCAATTACCAGATATACCGGCCATTTGTTGTGCATTGTGCACAAACGAACGACCGGTTTTTTTGTTCCTGAAAAACCGAATATGCATGAAATGCGACCGTTTATCGCAAGCTATTGAAATGGCAGTAGCAAATTGTGTACAATAGCGATAACAGATAAACTGTTAAAGAAAAAACAAGGAGAGAATCATGGACGAGATCAAAGCCCAAAAGAAAGCGCTCAAAAAAGCCTACAAACAGGCAAAGCGCAAGAACGTTCTGGCGTGGAAGATCCTGACGATCCTGTGTGCGGTCGTTATGGTCATTTCTGTGCCTTTGTCCGTGCTTGCCCAGAAATTCGACAACACTCTCGCCGCTTTTTACGGCGGCACCTTCTGGAAGCTGCAGAATGAGGACACCAACGCCCAGTATTTTACCGGCGACTTTGCCTCCGCTGAGGAGATGGTCGACTACGGTCTGGCCCTGACCCAGCAGGTTGAGGCTGAAGGCGCTGCCCTGCTGATGAACAACAACAATGCACTGCCTCTGGCTGCCGATGCCAAGGTCAGCACCTTCTCCAACAGCAGCGTCAACCTCGTGTACGGCGGCACCGGCTCCGGCAACATTGATGCCTCCACCGCCGACACCCTGCGCACTGCCCTCGAGAAGGTCGGTGTGACCGTCAACCCCACCCTGTGGGACTTCTACACCGTCGGCGCAGGCAAGGACTACGCCCGCTCCAAGAGCGGCACCGTCGCCACCGCCAGTGAGGTCACCGCTGAGGTGCCCTGGGATGTCTACACCGACGATGTGAAGAACAGCGTTGCCCAGTACGGCGATGCCGCCATCGTCACCCTGTCCCGCGTTGGCGGCGAGGGCGCTGACCTTGCCTACGGCGATGTCAACTATCTGGCCCTCGACGAGAACGAGAAAGCCATGCTGCAGAACGTTGCCGAGATGAAGAAGAACGGCATCGTCAAAAAGACCATCGTGCTGATTAACTCCGCCAACGCCCTGCAGGTCGATTTCCTCAAGAACAACGAGTACGACATCGATGCCGCTCTGTGGGTCGGTGATGTGGGCATCTCCGGCATCAACGCTGTTGCCGAGATCCTGACCGGCAAGGTCAACCCCTCCGGCAGCCTGGTCGATACCTACTGCTACGACAACTACAGCGCCCCTGCTATGTGGAACTTCACCCCCAGCACCTATGAGGGTTATGTTGAGGGCGGCGATGTGCCCGCAAAGAGCAAGTCTTACATGATTTATCAGGAAGGCATCTATGTAGGCTACAAGTACTACGAGACCCGCTACGAGGACTTCGTCACCGGCAGCGGCAACGCAGGCGACTACGCCTACGGCGACATCGTGGCTTACCCCTTCGGCTACGGCCTGAGCTACACCAGCTATGACATCAGCGACATGAAGGTCAACTACAATGCCGCCGATGACACCTACACCGTCACCGTCAAGGTCACCAACACCGGTGCCATGGCGGGCAAAAAGACCGTGCAGGTCTATGTCCAGAGCCCCTACACCGACTACGACAAGCAGAACGGCGTTGAGAAGTCCGCTGTTTCTCTGGTCGGCTTCGGCAAGACCGGTATGATCGAGCCGGGCGCTTCCGAGACGCTGTCCATGACCGTCAACAAGCGCGACATCGCTTCCTACGACACCTACGGTGCCGGCACCTATATCCTTGACGCCGGTGACTACTACTTCACCGCCGCCACCGATGCCCACAACGCTGTCAACAACATTCTGGCCGCCAAGGGCTACACGGTCGAGAACACCAACGGCAAGATGACTGCCGACGGCAACGCCGACCTGACCTACACCTGGACCGAGGACGCTCTCAATACCACCACCTACGCCACCAGCGAGAACGGCACCAAGATCACCAACCAGCTGTCCTGCGCTGACCCCAACCTCTATGAGGGCGTTGATGAGACTGTCACCTGGCTGAGCCGCTCTGACTGGAACGGCACCCTGCCCACCGAGACCGTCAAGCTGACCCTGACCGAGCTGCTGAAGAAGGACCTGCAGGAGGTCCGCTACGATGCTGCCGACTACGAGAGCGTTGAGATGCCCACCCTCGGCGCCAAGAACGGCGTCAAGCTGTACGACATGATCGGCCTCGACTACAACGATCCCAAGTGGGACGAGCTGCTGGATCAGATGACCTTCGATGAGATGAACTCTCTGATCGGCGATGCTTTCCATTGGACCATGCCCGTTAAGAGCGTGGAGGCTCCCGGTACCCGTGACGAGAACGGTCCTCAGGGTCTGACCGCCAGCCTGCTGGGCAGCAACAAGACCCAGCTGACCGCCACCGCCTTCACCTCTGAGGACGTCATGGCTGCCACCTTCAACACCGACCTCATGACCGAGATCGGCAAGGTCATCGGCAACAACTGCCTGAACGCCAACATTGCCTGCCTGTACGGCCCCGGCAATAACATCCACCGCACCCCCTACGGCGGCCGTAACTTCGAGTACTACTCTGAGGATGGCTTCCTGTCCGGCATGATGAGCGCCTACGAGGTCGCTGCCATTCAGGACAAGGGTGTCCACGTTGTCATGAAGCACTTTGCGCTGAATGACTGCGAGCAGGACCGTATCGGTCTGGGCGTCTGGGTGAACGAGCAGGCTGCCCGTGAGGTCTATCTGAAGGCCTTCCAGGCTCCTGTTGAGGTCGGCAACGCCAACGGCGTTATGATCGCCTACACCCGCTGGGGTGCTGTCTGGTCCGGTGGCAACTACGGTCTGGTCACCGGCATCCTGCGCAACGAGTGGGGCTGCGACGGCATGGTCATCACCGATAACGTGCTGACCCAGTATGTCAACGGTCCCGATGGCGTCATGGCCGGCGTGTCCATCTACGATGCCATGATGTCCTTCGTCACCGACACCCTGCCCAAGTACAAGAACGACCCCGTCATCGTCACCGCCATGCGCGAGGCCTGCCACCACAACCTGTATGCCATTGCCAACTCCTGCGGTATGAACGGCGTTGGTGCCGACACCACCATCAAGGTGATCCGTCCCACCATCGTTGCAGCAGTTATCGCTGTCGCCAGGGTCTCCGGCATCCTCTTTGTGCTGGGCTTGATCCTCTGGATCCTCGGTGCCCGCAAGCTGCGCAAGACTGAGCAGTACAAGGCCTACAAGGATTTCAAGAAGGCCCAGAAGGCCGCCAAGAAAGCCCAGAAGGCAAACTGATCTGAAGCATAGTCAATAAATATAGCCGGGCGCTCCCGTTTGAGAGCGCCCGGCTTTTTTTGCTATAACCGAAAGCCGGAAATCCCGCTGAAATGCGGTTGCAATAGGCGGGAGAAATGTCTATACTTGCACTATACAAACCGGCAAACGCGGTACAATACCCCGCTGCGGGTCTTGCCGCCCACGGTCAGGTTCTGGAACTGGTTGTACCCCGCAAAATAGTCCGCCGTGTTGGCAGAGATCGTCCACACCCACTCGGAGTATTTGAGCCAGAGCGCATCGACAAGCTCCTGCGCAAAGTCCGGCTGCAGTTGGCAGCGATCTGCAAAAGCTCTGCCGCGCGGGCGTGACCTCGCCCACAGCCTGCCGATCCTCATTGAATGAATGATCTGCAGGGGGCGTGGCTTTTTATACAATTATTGCTGCCGTGTATAAAGTACAAATTATGGGTCAGCCGATGATTTATAATAGAAGTATCGAAGGGAAAGGCTCCTTTCCTCAAAAAAGACGGAGGTAACCGCTATGCTGAAGGATATGGATTTCGGGATCTACGGCAAGGGGATTGACGGGTATGTACATTACTCTCTCGCAATGGACAATATCCGGGAAGAGGAGGCGCATCGTCAGGCACTGATGGATGAGTTTGACAGCGGTACAGACGCATACGACATAAGCGGTTCCGATGCGGGTGATTTCAGTGGTGACACTTTTTGAGAAGTCCAACCCAAAGGAACATTCTTTATAAAGGCATTTATCACAATCACCGGTTCACGGTAAGGTCGCGCTCGTTTTCGATGACCGCTTCTACCGCAAGTGTAAGGCCGCGCGCGATTTGGTGCAGATCCATGCTGGGCGTTCCCAGCGGCTTGCCGACGGCCAGCAGCTTGACAGCCTCATAGGCCGGGTTGACGGACTCCCCGCCGAACGGTTCAAAACCGGTGATAAGGATCTTCATGAGGGAAACCTCCGCGCATTATTTCCTGCGCACGGCAAAGCCAAACCCCGTGCCGCAGGCACCGCTGACCTGTCGAGAACTGAGGAAGCCTGCAAATAAAAAAAGAGCAGACCGTAAAAGGTCTGCCCGCGGTGCAATATAAAATCAAATACAATGTCCCGCTATGGCAGCAGAGAGAGCCGTCAAAACGGCTCAGCAGGGCTGGGTCTGCAGCTGCTTCAGCGGATGACCGGTGGTCAGATCCATCGTGCTATTTCTTGACATGAAAATAAAACCTCATTTCGACAAAAATAGGAATCAGTATACCATGGAAGGCAAAATAAAGCAACGACCGGCTTTCCACAACGCAAGAAAAGTGCTATAATAAGTAACAGAATATCTGCTTTGGGTATGCCGCAGAGACGGTGCGCCTTTTCTTGCAGGAACTACTACAGGGAGGAAATCTTCTATGGAAAAAGCAACCGTGTATTTTACCAATGAGCTTACCCCGGAGGCAGTCGTGAAGATGTACCGCCAGCTGGGCGTTGATCTGCCCGGCAAGGTGGCCGTCAAGGTCCACAGCGGTGAGGACGGCAACCAGAACTACCTGCGTCCCGAGTTTATGAAGCCGGTCATTGATGCCGTGAACGGCACGGTGGTCGAGTGCAACACTGCCTATGGCGGCGCCCGCAACGAAACGCCCAAGCATATTGAGCTGATGAAAAAGCATCATTGGAGCGACCTGTTTGATGTCGATATTATGGATGCCGAGGGCCCCGATGTGCAGTGGCCGGTTGAGAGCGGCAAGGTGCTCAAGGTCAACTATCTGGGTAAGAACATTGAAAACTACGACAGTATGCTGGTGCTGATCCACTTCAAGGGCCACCCGATGGGCGGCTACGGCGGCGCACTGAAGCAGCTGTCCATCGGCTGCGCATCCAGCGCGGGCAAGGCCTATATCCACTCCGGCGGCAAGGTCACTGACCAGAATATCCTGTGGGAGAACACTGCCGAGCAGGACACCTTCCTTGAGGCTATGGCCGATGCCGCCTCCACCGTGGCAAAGCACTTTGCAGGGAAGATCGCCTATGTGGCAGTCATGAAGAACCTTTCGGTCGACTGCGACTGCTGTGCCGTGGCGGAGGATCCCTGCATGAACGATGTGGGTATCCTGTCCAGTCTTGATCCGGTCGCGCTGGACCGCGCCTGCATTGATCTGGTACGCAACAGCAACGACCCCGGCCGCGAGCATTTTATGGAGCGCGTCAACAGCCGCCACGGCACCCACACGATCGATGTGGCCGAAGCCCTCGGTCTCGGCACGCAGGAATACGATCTGGTGCGGGTATAAGCGGCGCTTATAAAAGACACCCGGCAAATTGGTGAGCGATTGGCCGGCAGCTGGGAGGTGCTGGGATGTACTTTGAATATGGCACGCAGGAAACCGAATATCTTGCCCGGAAGGACAAGCGGCTCGGTGCGGCGATCGAGCAGATCGGCCATATTGACCGCGCAGTGGACGGTGATCTGTTTTCATCGGTAGTGCATCAGATCGTCGGGCAGCAGATTTCCACCAAGGCGCAGGAAACGATCTGGCAGCGGATGCAGCAGACCCTTGGCACCGTTGACGCCGGTCATATCCTTGCGGCGGGGGTGCCCGAGCTGCAAAAGCTGGGCATTACCTACCGCAAGGCGGAGTATATCACAGACTTCGCCCGGAAGGTGCAGACCGGGGAGTGCCGCATCGAGGAGATCTGGCAGATGCCGGACGAGGAGGTCATCCGGGTGCTGAGCAGCCTGAAGGGCATCGGTGTCTGGACGGCGGAGATGATCCTGCTGTTTTGTATGCAGCGGCCTGATGTTCTGAGCTACGATGACCTTGCGATACAGCGCGGACTGCGGATGCTCTATCATCACCGCAAAATCGACCGCAGGCTGTTTGAAAAATACCGGCGCCGCTACAGCCCTTATGGCAGTGTGGCCAGTCTGTACCTGTGGGCCATTGCGGGCGGTGCGATTCCGGGTATGCGGGACTACGCACCCGCTAAGCCGGGCAGCAAAAAACCGAAAACCGTCTGAGCTGCATGGGGGAGCTGCTATGCTGTACACAGGCTATTATCGATCGCCGCTGGGCCGGCTGCTTTTGGCGGCTGACGAAATCGGGCTGACCGGACTTTGGTTTGAGAGGCAGCGCTACTTTGCGCAGGGGCTTGCCCCGGTGCATACGGACGAAGAAACGCCGATTTTGGCGCAGACAAGACGCTGGCTGGATCTCTATTTCAGTGGCAGTGTGCCGGACTTTACGCCGCCGCTCCATCCGATCGGGTCGGACTTTCGGCAGGAAGTATGGGCGCTGCTGCTGCAGATCCCCTATGGCAAAACCACGACCTACGGTGCACTTGCCAACCAACTGGCCGAGAAGCACGGCCAACGGCGGATGTCCGCGCAGGCGGTAGGCGGCGCTGTCGGGCACAACGCGATCTCGATCATCATACCCTGCCACCGTGTTGTGGGGGCAGACGGCAGCCTGACCGGGTATGCGGGCGGGCTGGATACAAAGGCCCGGCTACTTGCAGGGGAGGGCGTTCCAATCGTGGAAAGCCCGTGGCGCTTACGGTCTGATATGTGAACTATACATGTCTGATATATACAAAATACTTTTTACACACTGCCCTTTTCTGCGTATAATAGGCGATGCAGATGAGGTAGAGGAGTGGAAAAGTATGCAGTATACAGAACTGACCCGGAAGGAATTGCAGCGGGAATACACCCGCCTGACCCAGCGGTACAGCAGCTACATGCGCGAACCGATGGAGCTTGACATGCGTGCCGAGGACCCCCTGCTGGGACGGTGCGAGAACCGGCGGGCTGCAAAGCATTTCGGCACGGTGCTGGGTAAGGAGCTTAGCGATACCGGCGCGGCACGCCCCACGCCTGCGGAGGATGCCGTGGCCGCATTATGCACGATGCCGGGCTGTGCCAACCGCACGGTCGAGCTTTGCCGCAGGGCGGGCGTCCTTTTTGATGCTGTGGATCACAGCACGGTGCTGGCGCGCATCATTCCGTTTGATGCGAAGTCCGAGCAGTTGACCCATGCCGCGAGCCTGTTTGCTATCAGCGCACGCCTTGCGGCGCTGGAAAGTCTGCGCGGCACCCTGCTGCGCACCTGAGCAGAGCCATGCGCCCCTGCCGCATGGCACCGTAAGCTATAAAAATAACCGAGCAGAAGTCACCCGGAAGGGCGGTTTCTGCTCGGCTTTTTTTACAGTGCGTCTGTTTTGGCGGTAAACGGCGAGGGCAGGGGAGCACTGCGCATAAAGCGCGATCGGCCGCTATTTATCGGCGGGGGGGGGTAATGCGGAAACGCCGCACAACCTGCTCAAGCATGGCAATATCCACAGGCTTCGAGAGATGCTCGTCCATGCCGGCCTCCTTGCTTTTTTGCATATCCTCCAAAAAGGCGTTGGCCGTCATGGCCAGAATGGGAATTGTTTTGCCAAGCGGATTTTCGCTGCTGCGGATGCGGCGGGTGGCCTCCAGACCATCCATGACGGGCATCTGCACATCCATCAGGATCATATCGTAGTCGCCCGGCTTTACCTTGGCAAAGGCATCTACGATCTGCTGACCATCGGGGTAGATCGTGCAGGTCGCGCCCTTGGATTCCAGCAGCATCTGCAGAATTTCCGAGTTGATCTCGTTGTCCTCGGCGCAGAGGAACTTCATGCCGCACAGCAGGGAATTGTCCGCCGGTGCATCATCGGTCTCCGGCTTCTGCACAAGGGCAGCCTCGGTATCAATGGGAAATTCCAGCACGACCTCAAAGCGGGAGCCTTGGCCGGGGGCGCTTTCCACGCTGATGACACCGCCCATCAGGTCCACAACGCTCTTGGTAATGGCCATACCCAGTCCCGTACCCTGCACATGGTTGGTGCCGGACTTTTCCTCCCGCGTGAAGGGGTCGAAAATGGTTTTCAGGTAGGCATCACTCATGCCGATGCCGTCATCCTGCACGATGAATTTGTACTTGGCGTAGTGCGCATCGCGGGGAAGCTCCTCGACCTCAAGCCGGATATGCCCGCCTGCGGGCGTGTACTTGACTGAGTTGGAGAGGATATTCATCAAGATCTGGTTCAGGCGGTTGGGGTCGGCCAGCACATGCTCATGCTGTACCGAGGTCGTGACCACGCGGAATTCCTGATTGCGCTGGTGGGCCTGCTCGCTGATAACGCTCTCGACCTGCTCGATCTGCTGCAGAAGGTCCATCTGCTCGATGTTCAGGGTGGTCTTGCCGCTCTCGATGCGGCTCATATCCAGAATGTCGTTGATGATGCCGAGCAGCAGACGCCCGGAGCTTTCCAGCTTTTCAAGATGCTCGGCCAGCTTGTCCGGCTCGTGCAGCTCGTTTTTCATCAGGGTGGTGATGCCGATGATGGCGTTCATCGGTGTGCGGATATCGTGGCTCATGTTGGACAGGAAATCTGTCTTGGCCTTGCTGGCGCGCTCGGCGCCCTGCAGGGCATCCACGGCAACCTCCTGCGCGCGCTTCAGCTCGGCATTACGCGCGGTAAGCTGCTGGTTGTAGTTTTCCAGCCGCAGATTTGTCTCCTGCTCGGCCTGCAGGGCATCGCGCTGCATATCCCTTTGCAGTTTCCAAAGAATCAGAATGGTGGAAAGTGAAAAGACAGTGGCAAAGCCTATAATGATGGCGGTCACCAAATCTACCAGCTTTTGCGTGTTGGTGGCGACATCATCTGCCGGAACCAGAAACGCCAGCGTCCATGCAGCGTTTTCCATCTGCTTGAGGGAGTAAAAATACTCGGTGCCGTCCAGAACGGCGTTGGAGTAGCAGACGCCGTTCTCTTGCAGCTCTGCCTTTGCCTGCTGAAAGGACGAGCCGTGCAGGTAGGACATTTGAGAAAGCACAGTGTAGACATTCTGACCCTTCAGCAGCTCGGTGTTATTGCTGTTGAACAGCTTGAGGCCGTTGTTTTCCAGCACATACACGCTGTTGTGGTCATCATAGGCATCACAGCGGAAGTATGTGTTCAGCTGCTCCATGCTCTGCGCAATGCCGTAGTAGCGCAGGCTGATTTGCGCTGTGCCGGCTTGCAGTGTGATGGGAGTATCCAACCGCTTTAAGAATACCATGCGGGAATCGCTTTCCGTCAGCGAGTTGGTAACATAGTTGACCCATTCCGGGTCGTCCTCAAGGTAGTGCATCTCCCGCAAAAGACCTCGGCTGCCCTGCTGGGTGTAATACCGCCCGGCGGAATCAACGGCCAGCAGGGTGATCTGCTTTTCTTCCAGATTGGAAAGGGCGGATACCCGTTGCAGATACGCATACAGGTCGGTGTCGGTCTGCAGGTCGGTGCCAATCAGGTAATTGCACTGCACATCGACATCTGCCCAACGGTTGCCAATAACATCCTCCAGATTGCGGAACATCTGGTGGGTGATCTCCTCCATCTGGTTTAGGCGTTCTTTATAGACAAGATTTTTGATATAGGTCCGGCTCAGGACAAAGAAGCCCGCGACTGCCGCAAGGCTGGCGAAGATGCAGGCCAGCAGGATGCGGCGGTATTTTTTATCCTTCCACATTTTGCGGCTCCGTTTCGTCCCATGCGGCGTTTGCACGGCTCAGCGTCTCAAAAGAGCCGAAAAACGCCTTCGCAGCGTCCATGCCCACTACGCCGGAATCCACAACCTCAGCCTCGGCCGCCAGCTTGTCACTGACACCGCAGATGGCGACCTGATAGGTCTTGTCCTCCTGCACGGCGGCGGGGCTTACCAGCACATAGGGATAGCATTTTCCGTTGCCGTAGGCATCGTAGCCCTCGGTGAGCAGGTCGTTGAGTTGGCTGCCGGTCAGCGTCACGGTCTGTATGGTGCGATTCCAGCCTGTGGGCAAAATGACCGACAAATCGTAGTCAGTCAGCCCCTTGGCGTACAGCTTGCCGCTGACGCCATAGTGGTTCTGTTCAGTGGGGTTGCCGGAAATCCATGTCCCCAGCGAGACAAGGGCCAGATCGCTGCCGGTAGCCTCGGCAAAGCAGCGTCCCACAAGCCGGGCGCAATCCTCCTGCGGGATGTCCTCAGCCGCGGTGGTGATAAGATCGGGCGTGTTGTTTACGACCTTATCCTGATCGCCGTCCAGCTGGGCGATAACCTCGTCGATCGTGGCATCGCCGCGCATGAAGTCCAGCATCTTGTTGCCGGTGGTCACAATGGTGTTCTCCCACCCGGAGTAGATAAAGGGTGCTGTGCTGCCGAAGTTCAGCGCATCGGCAATGTCAGCGTAATAGGTGTCGTGTGCTTTGGCGTTCTTAAAGGGCATCAGGCTGCTTTTGACCTTGGTTTCGGGGTATAGTGCAGTGGTGCCCTCCACGGTGGAAAGCACACGCATGACCTTTAAAGCATCCGCCAGCTTTTGGGGGTTCTGCTCCAGCCGCTTGTTCAGGCCGAAATAGCGGTTCACGCTCAGCACAAAGACATCCTGGCTGCCGTCCTCGGAAAGGTAGGGCATCAGGCCGAACTTGTCGCGGGTGCCGTCTGTCTCCACAATGCCGTTGGTGCTGCCCAGCAAAAACAGGGCGTCGCCGTTGATCATCCGTTGACGGGTCTCCTCATCGCTGGTGGGGTCACCGTCACCATTCAGCATACCGATGTCCCGCCATTTCTGGATATACGCCATCGCCTGCATCATACCCGGTGTGCCGCTGACATTGGCCTTGCCGGACAGGTAATCCTTCTGCCAGCGTTTGCCGTCCAGCGTGCCGAGAAAGTCTGCATCGGCAATGTTGCACATATACTGGAACCCATAGCCGGGGTACTGGCTCTGCGGCAGGCAAAGCGCCACACCTGCAGCCTCGGCCTTTTCGGCAAGCTGCTCCAGCTCGGCAAAGCTGGTGGGTACTGTCCAGCCGTTTTGCTGCAGCAGGGTCTTGTTGTAGGTGATGCCGTAGCAGTTGTAGACCGAGGGCAGCAGATAAATGGCACCGTTGTCCGTGACCTCCTGCAGGCGGGATTCAATGTAATTGTCGGTGAAATCATAGCCCGCAAGGTCGATGAGCTGGTCGCTCATGTCATCGGTCATCGGGTTATAGACCGTGACGGTGCAGATGTCCGGCAGGTCATGGGCCTCGATCATATTTTGGATGCAGGAGGTCGTGTTGTCACCGCTGTAGGGAACGATCTCGATATTCACTTCCGGGTAGATGCTGTGGACCTTGTCGATAAAGGCCTCGACATTCAGGTACGGTGCCATAAAGGTGACAGCCTCATCTGCCGTGGACTCACTGGCGGCAGGTGCAGCGGCTTGACTGGCAGCACAGGCAGTAAGCAGGGCCGCTGCGGTGAAAAGGCTTAGCCCCCGAAGCGCCATGCACCGGAAATGGTTGTTCATCATCTGAATTTTCCCCTTCAGCTTTTTGTATCGCTTTCCTTCGATTATTATGAAAGAATGTTATAAGTTTATCACTTAGACACATTGATTGCAAGGATTTTTATGGCGCTTATACCAGTTTTTTACATGGGGTAAGGCGGAAAAGAAACATCCCGGCTGCTGGGCAGCCGGGATGCAGCCGGTTATTCGTTAAGTAAGCAGGTTTGTCATGCTCTTCAGGCTGACGCCCAAGGTGGAGGCATTGTGCAGCAGCGCGGAGGTCGCAGGCGGCAGAATGCCCATGGCGCCCAGCACGATCAGCATACTGTTGAAGCTCATGATAAAGCGGTAGTTGGCGCGGGTGCGGTGCTGCAGACCGTTGGCGATGGCTTTCAGGGTCACCAGCTCCCGAAGGCTGTCGGCGGCAATCGTGATGTCCGCGATCTCGCGCGCAATGGCGGCGCCGTCACTGATCGCAATGCCGACATCAGCAGCAGACAGGGCCGGGGAGTCGTTGATGCCGTCCCCCAGCATGATGACGGTGCGGCCGGCGGCCTTTTCGGCATCGACAAAGCGGGCCTTATCCTCAGGCAGGACCTCGGCATAGTAGGCATCCACACCGACCTGCTTTGCGATGACGGAGGCCGTGCGGTCATTGTCACCGGTCATCATGACCGCCTTTTGTATGCCAAGGCCGCGCAGCTGGCGAAGCACCTCGGCGGCCTCCTCACGCAAGGGGTCGGCAATGCAGATGACACCGGCCAGCACCCCTCCGATGGCAAGATACAGGTGGGAATACTCCGGCGGCAGGGCGTCAAATTTGGCGGTCTCCGCGGTCGGAATGTAGCAGCCCTCATCCTCAAAGACAAAGTGCTGGCTGCCGATGACGGCCTTCTCGCCGCCGATGGTGCTGGCAATGCCGTGCGCTACGACATACTGCACCTCGCTGTGCATCTCATCATGGCGGATGCCCTTTGCGGAAGCGGCCTGCACAACGGCGTTCGCCATTGAGTGGGGGTAATGCTCCTCCAGACAGGCGGCAATGCCAAGGATCTCGTCCTCTGTGCGGGTGCCGAACGGAACGACCTGCACAACGGTCGGGGTGGCATGGGTCAGCGTGCCGGTCTTGTCAAAAACAATGGTGTCGGCGTTGGCCAGTGCCTCAAGATACTTGCCGCCCTTGACGGTGATGTGGTAGCTGCCGCACTCCCGCATTGCGGACAGCACCGCCAGCGGCATCGAGAGCTTCAGCGCACAGGAGAAGTCTACCATCAAAATCGAGATAGCGCGCGTTGCGTTGCGGGTAAGCGCATAGGTGACGGCCGTGCCCAGCAGGCTGTAGGGTACCAGCTTATCGGCCAGCGCTGCGGCGCGGGTCTCGCTGGCGGATTTCAGCTTTTCGGAGTTCTCGATCATCCGGACGATCTGGTCATAGCGGCCGCTGCCAGCCTGCTGTTCAACGGTCAGGGTGATCTGGCCCTCCTCCACAACGGTGCCTGCATAGACAACAGCACCGGCCGCCTTGCGCACCGGCTCGGCCTCGCCGGTCAGCGAGGCCTGGTTGACGCTGGCCTCACCGTCCAGTACCCTGCCATCCAGCGGGATCACGCTGCCGGTATGTACGATGATGGCATCCCCGGTGCGGATCTGCGAAATCGGGACAAGAACCTCGCCCTCGGCGGTAAGCTGCCAGACGCGGTCCACATTCAGCGACATGCAGTGGGCCAGATCGCCCAGCGACTTTTTGCGGGTCCATTCCTCCAGCAGCTCACCCAGCCGCAGCAGGAACATGACCGAGCCTGCGGTGGAAAAGTCACCCCGCAGCATAGATACCCCGATGGACAGCGCGTCCAGCACCTCGACCTCCAGTCTGCGGTGCAGCAGGCAGCGCAGACCGTGCCAAAGGTAGCGCACACTGCATACCGCCGTGTAGGCAAAGCGTATCGGTGCAGGCAGGAACAGCTTGCGCGCAAAGTGGAAAAGCGTCAGATTGACGAGCTTTTCCTGATACTCATGGTTTACGGCGCGCGGGCTGTTGGCGGATACCTCGGTCAGGGCCTGCACATCAAAGCGGAAGGCGGCTGCGCCGCGCAGTACATCGGTGCGGGCACCCGTGTAGGTGATGACGGCGTCACAGGTGCGCTCATACACAACGGCAATGCGCACGCCGGGCAGATCGGCAAGATAAGCCTGCAGCTGGTCGGCCTCGGCCATGGAAAGCCGCGGCTTGTTGAGATGCAGGCGGATGCGCCCGCGGCTCTCATGCAGAATGTTCCATTTCATTATAATTATGCTCCCAACAATAAAAAGGCTTCTCCGCGAGTGGGAAAAGCCTTTGCAGTAACCGGCAAATCAAAGCCAGAGGTGTAACGGCTGCAGCCGACTTGCGGCCGAGTCGTCATAGCTTACTCGGCCTTCTCGTCAGCGGCGTCCTCGATCACGGCATCGTCATCGGCGTTGCGCTGCTCGTTGATCTCCTTGGCGTCGGCCAGAATATCGCCGCAGTTCTCCTGCAGAGAGGTGGCGGTCTTCATGACCTGATCCTTCATGCGCAGCACGGCGGCGGTACACTGGGTGTACAGCTTCTTTGCATCCTTGCTGGTCAAAATCTCAATACCGGCGGAGCCGAACAGTGCGCCGCCTGCGAACAGACCGATCTTTGCCCAATTCATAACTCATTTCCCCTTTACTATCCTAATACGGTCTGGATTTTACAAATAAACCCAGAAGGTTTACTAATTATTTTACAACGCTTGCCCATCTGAATGGTAGGTAAAAAAGACAGGAATCGTGCAATTTGGATTTTATTCGGTGCACGGGCAGGCAACACGGCGCAGCTCTGTGGGGCGGCGGCCGGTGTGGCGGCGGAAGGCGGCGGAAAAGCGGCTGGGGTCCTCATAGCCGACACGGTGCGCAATCTCCGCTACAGGCAGATTGCTTTCCTGCAGCAGCCGTGTGGCTGTGTCCATCCGCACAGTGCGCAGATAACCGGCCACCGGCACCCCGTAGAGCGCCTTGAAGCAAAGCTTCAGGGAGCTTTGCGAGAGATGAAACTTAGCCGCCAGCTCTGCAAGGGTGATGCGGCTGTCCTGATGGGCAACCAGATAGTCGTGCGCTTGGCGGGTGCGCTCCAGCATGAGCCGGTCAAAATAGGGGGTACGGGGCGTGTCGGCGGCATAGCGGCTGATCAGGGTATCCCAATGCGCCAGCGCAGCGCTTGCAACGCGGGGGTCGTACATGATGCCGCTGTTTTTCTCGATCTCGCAGCGGCATGCCGCGCCGGTCATTGCGGCGCGGTAGCTTCGGCTGCTCATCATGGCGTCGATCGAGTCTGCCACGGCGATAATGCGCGAGCCTAATGGGATATCGGTCCCGGATAAGCCATCGGGGTAGCCGCGGCCGTCCCAACGCTCATGATGATGCAGAACCAGCACGGCAATATCCTGAAAATCAGCGACCCTGCGCAGTATATTATAGCCTGTGACGGGGTGGCGGCGCATCTCCTGCCATTCATCGGCGGTCAGCGGCCCGGTCTTGCGCAGCACGGCGTCCGGTACGGCGATTTTCCCAATGTCGTGCAGATGGGCGGCTATATGGATAAGCGCGGTCTCGTCCGGGTCCAGCCCCAGTGCGGCTGCAAGCACGAGGACCATGTCTGCAACGCGGTTGGAATGGCTGGCGGTATAGGTATCGCGGGCATCCAGTGCGGAGACAATGCTCTCGATCAAATCGTGATATTGCAGCAGGTGCGCTGCAGCGTGCGGCGGGGCGGTCAACTGCCGGGGCTGGTCTGCCATGAGTCCGATCTCCTTTCACAAAGTTAGTAAGTGCTAACAGTTAGCATAGACTATATTAGTCTAAACAAACTAACTTGTCAATAGGAAATCGAAAAAAGCAATAAAAAAGCGGTGCGCGGGCAGTTTAAGCGCGCACATCCTGCCGGCGCAGCAGCAGCCATGCCAGCGCGAACATCACCGCCAGCCAGAACAGGCCGCTGAAGGCGAACAGTGCATAGCTTCCGGCTAAAGCATCCGCACTTTTGTTGGAGTTCATACCGAGTTGCATCAGAGAATAGGGCCACAGGAGCCCAAAGCCTTTGGAGCTGATAAAGATGCCGGTAACGCCGCCCAGCAGGCCCAGAAAGATGGGCACTGCAAAGCTGCGTATGACCATGGCCAGCACCAGCTGTGCTGCAATGACGGCCAGTGCGCCCAGCAGCCCGCGCAGCAGATAGAGCGGCAAGGTGACCGGCGGCAGGCCGGGCAACTGCGCGAATACCTTGCCGCAGAACACAAACAGCGCAAATACAAAGCTGTGGGTCAGCAATGCCAGCTTTGTCACCACCGCAAACTTTGCGGCAAACAAGTCCAGCGGCGGCACAGGGCTTGCCATGATGAGGTTCCAGTTGTGCCCCAGATGCTCCAGCCGCCACAAGTAGGCAGCATAGGTGGCAACCATGGCGGGGAAGAAGAGCATGGAATAAAACAGGGTGTGCTGGGTCCACAGGCTGTACCAGCCATCGGTCAGGATCTCAAGATTCTGCAGATAGTTGAAGGTGCCGTAAACGGCAGAAAGAATGGGCAGCACAAAGAACATGGCCCAGATGGGCGATGCGTGGAGCTTGCGGTTTTCCGCAAGAATACAGCGTTTCAGCATAGATTTATACCTCCTCATCCTGTACCTTGCGCCACGCAAGGGCAAACAGCACTGCGCCCAGCGCAAGGGTAAAGGCCAGCAGCCCCCAGTTGAAGGGGCGGGTGCCGAAGGTGACGGTGTGGGTGGCCTTGTCCCAGTTCGCCACTTCGTAGGCACTCAGCGGGATGTAGTACCCAAAGGGCACAAAATAACTGGCAAGCGGCGGCATAAAAGCAGAGAACAGCCCCACCAGCGCCCCTACGATGCCCACGCAGAGCGCCGGCAGAGGATTGCCCACCCACAGCATCAGCAGAAATTCCCCAAAGAAGAGCATTGCATCCACAGCCAGTGTGCAAACGAACAGATAGACCAGCTGCCCAGTGGGAAAGGCTTCCGTGTAGCCGTGCACGATGCCCAGCAGAACGGCGGCTCCCATTTCCAGCAGAGTCACCAGCAGAATTTCCAGCAGGCCAAAGGCGGCTTTGCCCGCAAACAGGCTGCGGCGCTCCTGCAGGGTGTAGAGGAGCTTTGGCATACTGCCCTTGACCTCGATCTCCCACAGGCGGCTGGCAAGCACGGCCATCAGCACCGGCATCAGAATGGCCTCGATGACCGGGATGCTGTAAAGCAGGGCACTGTAACCGTTGGCCAGTTCTTCAGGGTCAGAGGGAGCAAGCCCGCCCACCCATAAGATCATGATGAGGGGCACCAGCAGGCAGAGCAGCAGATCGTGCCGCCGGTGCGCCTTCTGAAGTTCAGCATGAAAGGAACGAAGCATCTCAGGCCACCTCCCCGTTGGTCTGGGTCAGGCTGAGGAAGATCTCTTCCAGATTCTTTGTCTGGGCGGTCAGCCCGACCACACCGACACTGTTTTCGGCCAGCGTGCTCACCAGTGCCGCCAGTGCTTCGTCCGGCAGGGCGGGCAGTTCCAGCACATCCGGGTGCTGTGCCTGTGTCACCGCCCGGATGCCCTGTCGGTTCAGTACCGCAATGCTTTTGGGAACATCCAGCACCCGCAGCAGGATCCCGCCGCGGCTGTGCTTCTGCAAGGCCTGCAAAGAGCCCTCAAACAGCATCTTTCCGTGGTTGAGGATGCCCACCTGCGTGACCATCTGCTCGATCTCGCCCAATAGGTGACTGGAGATCAGCACGGTTGCCCCGGTGGTTTCCGGCATGGAGGAGATCAGGCTGCGCATTTCCTGAATGCCGGCCGGGTCCAGACCATTGGTCGGCTCGTCCAGGATCAGAAGCTTGGGGCTGCCCAGCAGAGCCATGGCAATGCCGAGCCGCTGCTTCATGCCCAACGAATACTGCCCCACCTTCCGGTTGGCATCGGCAGTCAGGTGGACGATCTCCAGCACCCGGTCGATGTCCTTGTGGGCAACGCCTTTCAGGTCGGCCACGATGGCCAGATTTTCCCGGGCCGTCAGATGCAGATAGCCGGAGGGGGATTCGATCAGGCTTCCGGTCTGCCGCAGTAGGGGGATGCGGTTTGTTTCGTTCATGGTATGGCCCAGCAGTTCCACGCTGCCGCCGGTGGGGTGCACCAGCCCCAGCAGCATCTTCATGCTGGTGGATTTGCCTGCACCGTTCGGGCCTAAAAAGCCGTAGACGCACCCTTGCGGGACGGTCAGGTTCAGATGATCGACCACGGTGCGGCCGTTGTAGCTTTTGCACAGGTCGTGTGTTTCAATGACAGGTTTCATAGAGGATGCTCCTTTCTCGTTCGCTTGGAACACCCACAGTTTACCTCGGCGGGCTTAAGCTCCGCCGAAGCCTGTCTTAATCTGCGCTTAAATTTTCGCAAAATCCGGACATTTCCGGCCAGAACGTGTTATAGTGGGAACAGAAAATGACCGGAGGAACACCGCGATGAACACGATCCAACAGGCACACATTTTACTTGTAGATGACAACACCGATCTGCTGCGGCTGCTCGAAGAGCAGCTGCGTGGGGCAGGCTATCAGAACATCCGCACCGTGCAGAACTGTGCCGCCGCACAGACCGCCTTTGCAGCCGAGAGGCCGGAACTGATGATCCTGGACATCAACCTCCCGGACGGGGACGGGTTTTCGCTGTTTCGTACCCTGCGGGCAAAAGCCGATGTGCCGACCCTGTTCCTCTCTGCGCGGGACGCCGATGCCGACCGCTTGTTCGGGCTGGGACTGGGCGCAGACGATTACCTGACCAAGCCATTTCTGATGCAGGAACTGCTTTTGCGGGTGCAGCACCTTTTGCAGCGTGCTTACCGGACCGAGCTTTCCCGGACAAAAGCAGCAATCTTGCAGCTGGGCGACCGGAGCGTGGACCTGCACGATGCCCTTGTGACCCTGCCGGACGGAACCACCCTTGCCCTGACAGCGACCGAGCGGACGCTTTTGCGCAAGCTGGCCGAAAACCGCGGGCATATCGTGACCTACGATGCGCTGTGCGAAGCGGTGTGGGGCGCGGATTATTATGGGTATGAAAACAGTCTGGGTGTTCATATCCGGCATCTGCGGGAAAAGCTGGAACCGGAGCCGGGCAGGCCGCGCTTTCTGCAGACGGTGAGGGGCATCGGGTACAAGCTGGCAAAGGAGGATGCACGATGAAAACCTTTGTGCGGCTCATCCGGCGGTATGTTCTGGCGGCGGTGGGCATCGTTCTGCTGCTGGTGTTTCTGGGCCTTGGGCTGCTGGTGTTTCTGGGCTGGCAGGAAACGACCCATCTGCCGCAGAGGACCTATGCGTCCAGCGAAATTGCGGATGCCATGGTGGAAACTCCGGTGGGGCTTGCCCTTGGCGCAGCGCACACCCCGGAAGAATGGATGGACGGCTATGCATGGGCCATGGTGCTGGACGACACCGGAAATATCCGGTGGAACTATGCCCTGCCGGACGCGCTGAACCATGCCTATACCACCGGAGAAGTGGCGGGGTTTGCCCGCTGGTATCTGGACGATTATCCGGTGTTCTGCTGGGCAGAGGACTATGGCCTGTTCGTCATCGGGCTTGCCAGAGGGAGTTTGTGGAAATACAGCATTTACACCTCGCCGGAGTACATCCTGAGCCTTGCCAAAACCATTCCGCTGGGGTTTGGGCTGCTGTTGCTGCTGGCAGCGATCTGCTGTTTTCTGCTCAGCTGGCAGGGGGCCAAGCGGCTGGAAACGGTGGCTTCCGGGCTGGATGCGCTGGCCGAGGGGCAGACCGTACAGCTGCCTACGGAGGGCTTTGCCGGGGAGCTGGCCGAAAAGCTGAACCGGACCAGTGCGCAGCTGCAAACGCGGAACGAACTTCTGGCCCGGCGGGACGATGCCCGCACCCAGTGGATCGCCGGGGTCAGCCACGATGTGCGCACCCCGCTGGCGCTGATCCTGGGCTGGGCGGAGCAGCTGGAGCGGGACGCCGTCCTGCCGGAAACTGCCCGGCAAAAGGCCGGCGGCATCCGCACCCAGAGCGAAAAACTCCGCACCCTGATCGAGGATCTGAACCTGACCAGCAAGCTGGAATATGGAACACAGCCCCTGCGCAAGCAGGAATTTGCGGCGGGGCCGTTGTTCCGGGAGCTGGTGGCGCAGTTCTGCGAAAGTCCGCAGGCGGAGAGCTGCGAGGTGTCGCTGCAGCAGACCGCTGCCGCAGAGCAGGCGAAACTCTGCGTGGACCGCGCCCTGCTGGAACGATTGCTGGAAAACCTGCTGGGCAACAGCATCCGGCATAATTCGGCACCCGTAGAGATCGAGGTGCAGACGGATGTTGCCGGAAATCGCTTCTGCCTGACCGTCGCGGACAACGGCACAGGCTATCCGCCTGCCGTTCTGGCGGCACTGCAAGGCACGCCGCAGAACGAGCAGACCCCGCACATTCTGGGGCTTCATGTGGTGGAACAGATCGCCGCCGCGCATGGCGGCAGGGTGGCGTTCGGGCAGAATGTGCCAAACGGTGCAAAGGCAACGGTGTGGCTGCCCCTTGACCAAAAGGCCCCTGTTGCTTTTGGTCAGAATGTGGTAAAATGAAACCATCAAATTACACAGGAGGCGCTTTCATGCTCAAACGTCTGCGCGCAGCTCACCCCATTTTGTATTGCATCCTTGCCGAGGTACTGTTCCTCGGCTCCCTGTTTTTGTCCAGTCTGGTGCTGACCGTCGCGCTGGTGGCGGCCGGGGCAGATTTTTCCGGTCTGGATGAATACCTTCTCAGCCTTATACAGGAGCTGGTGGGGGCAGGGGCGGCCTGGCTGCTGCTGCGCCGCACCGGGCGGCAGGGACTGCTGGGCCGCCGCGGCAGCGGCTTTTGGAACGGTCTGCTGGTGGGGATGTACCCGCTGGCATTCATCTGCTACAGCATATACAGCGCACTGATCTTTGAGCGGCCGGACACGCCGCTGCTCCCGGCGGGGCGTATCCTGAGCTTTCTGGCCTGCATGGCAATGGTGGGCGTGGCGGAGGAATTCCTGTTCCGGGGCGTCATTGCCGAAACGCTGCTGGAACACTTCGGCACCAGCCGGGCCGGTGTCTGGAAAGCCTGCCTGCTGTCCGGCGTGCTGTTCGGCGCGGCTCACCTGACCAACCTGTCCAGCTCGGCACCCTTCGGCGTGCTGATGCAGTGCGCGTTCTCGGCGTCGCTGGGAGCGCTGTTTGCGGCCATCTACTTCCGCACCGGCAACCTTTGGGTCACAGTATTCCTGCACGGGGCCATGGACATTGCCTCCATGCTCATCGGCGGGCTGTACGGCACCACGACCCTCTCCGAGAGCGTGAGCGGCTACGACGCCTCCATGCTGCTGACCGTGGTGGTATACCTGCTGCCCGTTGCGTTCCTGCTGCGGAAAAAGAAGCTGCCGGAGGTGCAGCTGTACTGGGGAGCGTACACCCAAAAATGAGGGCAGCAGGCAAAAAATCCTTGCAATCTGCCCTGTAATCTGGTATACTGTATCTGTTACCGTGGTACGGGGCTGGGAGTATGCCCGCATACCGGGAAAACCGTTTCCCGCCGCTGTTCCATTGGCACATAAAATTTTATAAAGAGGTATAGTACTATGAACAAGCAGGAAGTTATGGCCAAAGTCGCTCTGACCGAGAAGGACACTGGCTCTCCCGAAGTCCAGGTCG
>ENA-UPTB01000810-UPTB01000810.1-human-gut-metagenome-genome-assembly--contig:-NODE-810-length-30952-cov-51.799320_pt1 | contig 30952 bp, 27 predicted proteins | sample MGYA00250046_ERZ773369 | MGnify/ENA primary metagenome ERZ773369 (study PRJEB29103, sample SAMN06111938) | human gut metagenome | biome: human gut; feature: ankylosing spondylitis patient; material... | reverse complement strand
GGTATTTATGTGCTCTTGAAGGAGGTGGTAGACAACTCTATCGATGAATTCAAGATGGGCGCAGGTGCCCGTCTGGACGGAAAATGTAAAAGTTTTTTCCATGTTTGCACTGGGTTATCCGGCAGAAACAAGACCTCAGCAGGATCGGTTTTATCCAGACAGAATTCACTTTATCGAAAAATAAAATAAAGAACTGACAGGGACAAGACTGTTTGAATTTTTTATAAATTAAAGAAGGAAAAATAGATGGAATTATTTGACGTTATAGACAGCAAAGGTAATCCGGCTGGACAGATTGTATCAAGGGAAAAAGCCCATGCAGAAGGAATCCCCCATAGAACAGCCCACATATGGATTATTCGGAAAAAAGAGGGCAGAGTGCAGATTCTTTTACAGAAACGCTCACAAAACAAGGATTCTTTTCCGGGAAAATTTGATACTTCCTCGGCAGGACACATCCAGGCAGGAGACGAACCACTGGAATCTGCACTTCGGGAACTGAAAGAAGAACTGGGAATCACTTTTATTTATATTACACATGACCAGGAAGAAGCACTTACCATGTCCGATAAGATTATCGTTATGAATAAAGGGTACATCCAGCAGATGGGAACACCCGAAGACATTTATAATGAGCCGGAAAATGCATTTGTGGCTGATTTTATCGGTGACAGTAATATTATTGACGGTATTATGTTAGAAGACCGTTTGGTAGAGATTCTTGGAACAAAGTTTGAATGTGTAGATGAAGGTTTTGGAAGAAATCGTCCGGTTGACGTTGTAATCCGTCCGGAGGATGTGGTTCTTGGTGAGGAAGGTCAGGGAATCCTTGATGGTGTGGTTACTTCTCTTATTTTTAAGGGTGTACATTACGAGATGGAGGTCATGGCCGGAGGTTTTGAGTGGCTTGTCCACAGTACTGACATGTTCCAGGTTGGAACAAAGGTAAGCATCCATGTCGATCCGTTTGACATTCAGATTATGAACAAGCCGGAATCCGAGGATGAGGAGGCGATGGGGGTCCATGAATAAGAAAAAATTGTTATCTGGACCGTACTTTGTCTGGATGATTCTCTTTACGATAATCCCACTTTTAGTGATTGCCTGGTATGGCTTTACAGACCGCACAGGTGCCTTCACGCTTGCAAATGTAAGAGCCATAGCAAGTCCAGAGCATCTAAAGGCACTGGGACTATCACTTAGTCTATCAATTGCCTGTACAATTCTTTGTTTGTTGATTGCATATCCGCTTGCCATGATTTTAAAAAAAACAGGCATGGGCAAGAAAGGCTTTGTTGTATTTATATTTATTCTGCCTATGTGGATGAATTTTCTGCTTCGTACCCTGGCATGGCAGACTCTGCTTGAGAAGACCGGTGTGATCAACAGCATCCTCTCCGTCCTGCATCTGCCGTCGTTAAATATTATCAATACCCCCTATGCCATTGTACTGGGTATGGTATATAACTTTTTACCTTTTATGGTACTGCCTCTGTATAACATGCTGGTCAAAATCGACAAGAATGTGATCAACGCCGCCTATGACCTGGGTGCCAACGGCATACAGACTTTCTTACGGATCATTTTTCCTTTAAGTCTGCCCGGCATGTTCAGCGGTATCACCATGGTGTTTGTCCCCGCCCTGACTACTTTCGTTATCAGCAAGATTCTGGGTGGCAGCAAGATCCTGCTCATCGGTAATGTCATCGAGCAGGAATTCACCCAGACCGGCAACTGGAATCTGGGAAGCGGTCTCTCCATCGTATTGATGCTGTTCATCATCTTCAATATGGTGATCTCTGTGATCACGGATAAAGAAGGGGAGGCGAACACATTATGATCAAAACAACTGCGCAAAAAATATATCTGGGACTGATTTTTATCTTTTTATACGCCCCCATTATTACCTTGATCGTACTCTCCTTCAATGCCAGTAAGACCCGTGCAAAATGGGGCGGTTTTACGACCAAGTGGTATGCGGCTTTGTTCCGGAACGAGCAGATCATGCAGGCTTTGTGGAATACACTGGCGCTGGCAATCTTATCTGCGCTGATCGCCACCCTCATAGGTACGATCGCCTGCATCGCCATGCAATCCATGAAACGTACCAGCCGTGCTGTCCTCATGGGAATCACGAATATTCCAATGCTGAACGCGGAAATCGTTACCGGTATCTCCCTGATGCTTCTGTTCCTCAGCTTTGGTATAAAGTTTGGCTTCGGGACCATTCTGCTTGCACACATTACCTTTAATATTCCATATGTGATATTAAGCGTAATGCCCCGTATGAAGCAGCTGAACCCCAGCACCTATGAAGCAGCCCTCGACCTGGGCGCATCTCATACGTATGCCTTTTTCAAAGTGGTATTTCCGGATATCCTGCCGGGTATTTTGTCCGGTTTTCTGATGGCATTTACCATGTCACTGGATGACTTTATCATTACCCACTTTACCAAGGGTCCCGGTGTCGACACCCTGTCCACCAAGATCTATACGGAAGTAAAAAAAGGTATCAAACCGGAAATGTACGCACTATCCACCATTATATTCGTAACTGTATTGATTTTACTTTTGTTAGTAAACTACACACCCAAAGGAAAGAAAAAGAAATAACTTTTTCTACATATATTTTAGGAGGAAAATAAATGAAAAAATTTATTGCACTGTTTCTGTGCGGCATCCTTACCGCAACTGCTCTGACCGGCTGCGGATCCTCTTCCTCTGCCGGTGAAAACGGTGAAGTCATCGTCTACAACTGGGGAGAATATATCGATCCGGAGACTCTCACTATGTTTGAGGAAGAAACCGGTATCAAGGTGGTCTATGACGAATTTGAGACCAACGAGATCATGTATCCAAAGGTGGAAGCCGGTTCATCCGCTTATGATGTGGTATGTCCTTCCGATTACATGGTACAGAAAATGATCGAGAATGATCTGATTCAGGAACTGGATTACGATAAGATTCCCAATGCCAAAGAAAACATCGGTGCCCAGTACTATGAGCAGGCTGCTGCTTACGATCCCGGTAACAAATATTGTGTTCCTTATTGCTGGGGAACTGTAGGAATCATCTACAATAAAACCATGGTAGATACTCCTCCCACCAAATGGGCAGACCTGTGGGATGAAAAATATGCTGATAATATTCTGATGATGGATTCTATTAAAGACAGCTTTATGGTTGCTCTGAAGAAAAACGGCTTCTCTTCTAACAGTCTGGACGAATCCGAGCTCCAGATAGCTACCAATGATCTCATCGCCCAGAAGCCTCTGGTACAGGCATATGTTGTAGATCAGGTACGTGACAAAATGATCGGCGGCGAGGCTGCGATCGGTGTAATGTTCTCCGGTGATGCCATTTATGTGATCGGGGAAAATCCGGATCTCGATTATGTCATTCCTGAGGAAGGTACAAATGTATGGATTGACGGCTGGGTCATTCCCAAGAATGCTCCTAACAAGGAAAATGCAGAGAAATTCATTGATTTCATGTGCCGTCCGGATGTAGCTCTGAAGAATTTCGAGTACATTACCTACGGTACCCCCAATACCGCTGCAAGAGAGCTGATCGAGGATGAGGACCTGAAGAACTCTCCCATCGCTTTCCCGGATCTGACACAGTATAACAATCTGGAGACCTTCCTGTACCTCGGTGAGGATGGCGAAGAGCTTTTCAACAAATACTGGAAAGAAGTTATGTCCAATTAATTCTATATAAAGCAAAGCAAAAGCCCTCAAGCTGTCAAAACAGCCTGGGGGCTTTTGCTCTTCCCATATTTCAGGAATTCTGTTCACATCCGCAGGTCTCACATTTCCCATCATTTCTTCTGGAAAATGCCGGATCATCCACCGGTGTAAAATTCGGGAAATCCGGTCTTAGCGGTCTGCAGTCTCTGTCTTCACAGCACCCCGCATCTTCCAGGCGACGGGCGCCGCAGGCATTCGAACTGCCACAGGAATTGTTGTTGCCACAGGAATTTCCACCACAAAATAGTAATAATAACAGAATGATACAGTTCATAGGATCCTCTACTTACCACTGTTTATTTATTATTCTATTCCGCTTTTCCTAGCTGGTGCCAGTCCATACATCGTTTATGCTGTACCAGTTCCTCTTTGATAAATTGAAAGGTTTTCTCTTCGCCCTGTTCTGCCAGCATTTCCAGCACATACAGAAGCTTTGCCTTTGTCTTAGGATGGATAGGTGCCTTATCTGTGCCCCGATAATAGTAATCTAACGGTGATCTGTCCGTATATTTGTCTCCCATGTAAACCTTACTGGCGGCGATCCGGTCCATAATCATCTCCGCAATATAACGATCCGGCATGGGTACCGGTGCCATTCCGCCCGGCAATGCCTGCATACTGTAATCAATCCAGTATTCGTAATGATGCTTGTTCCTGCCCTTGTGGTGCAGCCAGGCACTGGAATAACCGATATCCTCTCTCTCCGCGTTGTTGGGGCTGCGGTCACCCTGGTAATACTTTGCTCCTACCCAGAACTCTGTGGGGCTGTATTTCGACATATCGTGTAACAGTCCCTGTTTATACAGACCTACCTTAAAGCAGCCCTTTGCCACCAGAACCTTATGGTGTGTGATCGTTTTAAAATGTTTCCAGATATTCATTTCGTTCTATCATCTTTCTTCAGAAGCTTCCGATTTCTTTTTCCGGCTCTTACCGGTACTTTTTCCCTTATCCTGTGATATTCCCATCACGCCTTCGTAGACGGCAATGCTCCTGGGGGCTACGGTCCTCGTCTGATCAGCCATCTGTTCTTCTCTCTCCTGCACTGTCAGGATATTCCCTGCTTCTTCCGTCGCTAAAACCAATTTCCATTCCATACCCTTCGGAAGCTTGGGAAATGCCAGCTTCTGAGGTTCCCAATGCATATTCATGGCAACATAGAGAAAAGAATCATCTGCACCTGCCTTGGTCTTTGCATATTTTCCGCAATACATCATTCCCACGTGCCTGTTATAACTCTCTGTCTGAGGTCTCCATGCATTTTGTCCGTGGTAGGACAGATCCGGATAACCACAGGATAACGTATCCAGGATCCGAAGCTCTTCCTCCGGATGCAGGATCGGATGCGCCTTACGGAAAGCGATCATCTGTTTCCAGAAAGCCAGCAGTCCGGCATTTTTCTCCTTATCCTGCCAGTTCAGCCAGGTAATTTTATTATCCTGACAGTAGGGATTGTTATTTCCCTGTTGGGAATTACCGAATTCGTCTCCCATGAAGATCAGCGGCGTAGACTGGGTCAATAACAGCATACAAAATGCATTCTGTAACTGTTTTTGCCGGAGAGCCAGCACTTTTTTGCGTCGGGAGGTACCTTCCTCACCACAGTTCCAGCTGCAATTATAATCGTTACCGTCCCGATTGCCCTCGCCGTTGGCTTCGTTATGCTTATGGTCATAAGACACCATATCCATCAGGGTAAATCCGTAATAATTAGACAGATAATGGATCCGTCCCATATTGGCGGGAATATGACGCATCTCGTACAATACTCCCGAAAGCATGTTATCATCGCCTTTTAAAAATCTACGCATGGTGTACAGATAATCGTCCCGGTATTCCGCAAGATTCCGATACTCCGGCTTCTGTGCCGGATCGTAGAGCTTCGCTGCATCAAAATCGTAATACCAAAGCTTGGTGTCTGTCAGTGCAGGGTCTTCTGCCAGCGCCTGTGCCGGCACCTCTCCCATCAGATGAAACCCATCCACATGATAAGTTAATACCCAGAAGCGTAAAATATTCCCAATCTCTGTCACATCCATCCCTTTTGGGAAATAAAACTGTAAGATCACTTCCATCCTGCGCTTATGGAATTCCTTCACCAGTTGTCTGAATTCCAACGCTGCATCTTCTCCTGCCGCATAGGCAGCTTTTGGTGCATAATAAAAGCCCTCCCGGTAGCCCCAGTAGTTTAATACCCGGTAACCGGGGAGTTCTCCACCATTTTCCCCTGCTGTGGCTACCATATCTGCGGATGTCTTCTTGTTCACCTCTTCCGGAGTCTCATCAAATTCATAAACAGGCTGCAATTCCACCGTCGTGATGCCGATTTCCTGCAGATAATCCAGTTTCTCCGCAATTCCCGCAAAGGTGCCTCTGTGTGTCACCTTGGAGGAAGCATGCATGGTAAAGCCACGGACATGCATGCAATAACATACGCTCTCACGATAGGAAAGCATCGGATGTTCATCCTGCTCCCAGTCGAAATCATCTCCGGGAAATACCGCAATGCGATTGACATTTTTTCGCGTTTTTCCGTAAACAGGCTTACTTAAGAAGCCCCGCGCATGCAGATCCGGCACGATCCGTTCCTCTTCATAGAACTGATATCCGATCTGCTGTGGATCCAGTTCCAGGTATTTGCAGTAGACATTTCCCATCCGCTCTTCCCGGCGGAACGGGATTTTGTGTAATTTTTTACCGCTCTCTCTGTCATATAGGATAATGCCGCAATCCTTTTTCCCGGACGCGTAGGCGAAGCGGATTGCTCCGTCCTCCAGATGTGCTCCCAGCGGATACGGCTTTATTGCATGCTTTTTTTCTGTCATTGCTACACTCCATCTTCTGGCTGATTTGTCTTTTTTCACTATTTTATTATAGTCGGTAACCTTAAGAAAAACAAGCATTGCAAGAATATCCGTAAACGGTTATAATAAAGGAACAAAGTACTGTTACACCCAAAAAACATCACAGGAGGATTCCCATGGGTAAAAAAGAAAGTTATGAAGATGAAGAGATGACCGTTGAGCTGGAACTGGAAGATGGCACTGTCGTAAACTGTGCGATCATCACCATTCTCACCGTGGAGGCTAAGGATTATATCGTGCTTCTGCCTCTGGATGAAGACGGCGAAAACGAAGACGGAGAAGTATGGTTCTACGGATATGCCGAGAATCCGGATGACCCGAATGAAGAGCCTGTTCTCGAATACATTGAAGATGATGATGTCTACGAAAGAGTTGCCGATGCTTTTGATGAGTATCTGGACAGTTGTGAATTCGATGAGATCATCGACGATAACGATTCAGAGGAATAAGGAATCTGGATGGGAACCTGGGACGCTCTGCTGTGCCTGTAAGGCAGAGAAGTTCTAGGTCTTTTTTTGCCCTTGTCATAGCCACATAGAAGATACGGCGTTCCTCTTCAATGTGCTCAAGGTCCAGTCCGTTCCCATGGGGAAAATTCTTTTCATTGCAGTCTGGAATCCATACACTGTCAAACTCCAGTCCTTTCGAAGCATGTACCGTAAGCAGTCTTACCGCTCCGTCTGCCGCCTGCGCATTGTCTCCGGATTCCCGTGCCACACCTTTCCGCAGTTGTTCTCCGAAGGCCTCCTGTGCTTCCTGCCACTCTTTTGCTGTTTTAAAATGACCGGCTTCTTCCACAATATAGTTCAAAATTTCTTCCCATTCCTGTGTTTTCTCATTATTTTCAACATTTGCTCTCTGACGCAGATACCTTTCATATCCGCAAGCTTTGCATACAAAGGTCACTGCAAGCTTTGGTTCTGCATTTTTTACAAATTCCATCTGACGTTTCCACAATCTGATTGCCTCACACGCTTTACGATTGCAGTCTGCAGAATAATCATTGTTTTTCATGGAGTAATAATCTTCCAGTGCTTGCAATGAAACATGCTTTCCAAAAGCTTCCCTGGATATATTACGAAACGGTTTGTTGATCACTCTCAGAAAATCTATTCTCTCTGCAGTTCCTGCTGCAATACGCAGATATGACATAATATCCTGTACAATGAAGTGTTCATATATATTTCGTGTTTTTTCCTTCATAACATAGGGAATTCCTTCTCTGCCAAGTCTTGCCGCCACGCTCTGCATGGCCAGGTTTGTTCGGAATAATATTGCACAGGTTTCCTGTGTGGAACGTTCCTTCAGGCGATGTAATAAATATTGCATCTGCTCCGGTGCATCCCTGAATTCTTTTATTCTTACCCTGCAGGCGGTTCCTCTGTATGTTTCTTCCTTCCGTTGATTTGGCTCGCTGGCTTCCAATATTTTAGGGAAGCGATCCAGGTTCTCATTGATCACCAGAAGGGAAGCCTCCACAATGTCCTGATGACTGCGGTAGTTGGTGCGAAGCAGTATCTGTGTTGCCGCAAATTCCCGTACAAACATCTGCATACAGGCCGGTCTGGCTCCACGAAAACTGTAAATTGCCTGGTCATCATCTCCCACTGCGAATACGTTTTTATGTCTTTCCGCCAGCAGCCTTACAATACAATACTGCCTATAGTTAATATCCTGAAATTCATCGATCAGAATATGTGAAAAACGTTTCTGCCAGTATTCCCTCTGTGGAGTATTATTTTGCAACAGTTCCTCACACTCTTTCAGCATATCATCAAAATCAACACCTCGGACTTTTGTCCTTGCAGACTCATATTCCCGATATATCTGAGGAAAGCAATTTTTCCATTCCTCCGGGATTTTTTCCAGTGTTTTTTCCTTTTCTCCGGTATTTTTGTAATACGCGATCGCATCCAGAAAGCTTTTGGCAATTTCCGCACTGCATTCTTTGTTCTTTTTTAAAATGGGATAAATCAGATTTAATTTTTGTCTTTCATTTAAGAGATTGCCCGGTTGTACTCTGCCCGACCGGAGCAGGATTTGATAAAAAATCGAATGAAATGTTCCGAAATTAACGGAACCAGCAAACGAAGAAGTCTGTGCAAAGCGCTGTTGCATAGAAAGTGCCGCTTCTCTGGTAAATGTAATCACCAGAATCTGTTCGGGAGCGACCTCTTTCTCATGAATCAGCCAGAGGATTCTCTTCGTAATAGTAAACGTCTTGCCGGAGCCGGGACCCGCCAATAATAAAAGCGGGCCCTCTCCGAAAGTTACAGCCTCCCTTTGGGAGGGATTGCAATCCGTAAGATTAAACATTCGCCTTCAGTAATTCAATACCTTTACGAATTCTGTTCAGGGATTCCTCTTTGCCCAGGACTTCCATGATCTCCGTAGCACCCGCAGGTGTCATCTGCTTGCCGGATACAGCGGTACGGATCGGCCACATCACATAACCGTTCTTGCAGCCTTTTTCCTCCACATATTTTACAAGAGCCTGATACAGCCCGTCATTGCTGTAATCCTCCTGTGCCTCCAGGATCGGAAGCAGGTCTTTTAATACCTCCAGAGAACTCTCTGCGGTAGTCTTCATCTTCTTATGTGTGTACATTGCCACATCATACTCCGGAAGTTCCTCGAAGAAATCTACCAGTCCGGCGATATCCGGGAATACTTCAATCCGGGTCTTTACCATGGCTGCGATCTTCTTAAGATCTAAAGGCTTACGGATTGCATTCTTCAGATAAGGTTCTGCCATCTCGTAGAATTTATCGAAGTCCATAGCCTTCAGGTACTCGCCGTTCATCCAACGCAGCTTTACAATATCGAAGACTGCGGGAGACTTACTGATACGATGGTAATCAAACTCTTTGATCAGTTCATCAAGAGAGAATATCTCGCGATTATCCTCCGGGCTCCATCCCAGCAGTGCCACATAGTTGACAATTGCCTCGGTAATGAATCCCTGATCGATCAGATCCTCGAAGGAAGCATGTCCGCTTCTCTTAGACAGCTTCTTGTGGTTCTCATCGGTGATCAGAGGCAGATGGATGTATACCGGCACCTGCCAGCCGAAAGCATCATACAGACGCACATACTTCGGGGAGGAGGACAGATATTCGTTGCCTCGTACCACATGGGTGATATTCATGGTATGGTCATCTACCACATTAGCAAAATTGTAAGTAGGATAACCGTCGGATTTGATCAGGATCATATCATCCAGCTGGGAATTATCTACGGTAATATCTCCGTATAACTCATCATGGAATGTTGTAGTTCCTTCCTTTGGATTATTCTGACGGATGACAAAAGGCTTGCCTGCAGCAAGATTTGCCTCGATCTCTTCCTTGGACAGAGACAGGCAGTGCTTGTCATATACAGTGATCTCCTTGCCATCCACAACCTCGGTCTTCAGGGAAGCCAGTCTCTCCTTATCACAGAAGCAATAATATGCCTCGCCCTTGTCGATCAGCTCCTTGGCATATTTCATATAGATACCGGTCTTCATACGCTCACTCTGTACGTAAGGGCCGTAGCCGCCGTCCTTATCGGGCCCCTCATCATGTACCAGTCCGGTCTTCTCCAGGGTACGGTAGATGATCTCGGTAGCTCCTTCCACATAGCGCTCCTGGTCGGTATCTTCGATACGGAGCATGAAATCTCCACCGGCATGCTTTGCAATCAAAAATTCATATAATGCGGACCGCAGATTACCTACATGCATTTTACCGGTAGGGCTGGGTGCGTATCTTGTTCTGATCTTTGTCATTTTCTCCTCATTTCCGCAGGAAATCTGTGCATATCCGGGCTACGGTCTTCCGGCATACATTTTCCTGCTTATATATTCCTGTCCGCCATCTCCCGGGCAGACTACTTTCTTATTCTACCGCCTTTTTTCAAAAACTGCAACAGTTAAGACGAGGATTTCGGATGGGGAAGATTCCATCTGTAATGTGCAGCCAGGAAACGGATCGCCATGACAATGAAAGCTCCGATAAATACCGCCGGCAGTCTTCCCCACTCTCGGTAGATCTCCACACAGCCCAGTGCTCCCACGAGGGATGCACAGGCATAAATATGCTTTACAAAAATGTAGGGTTCCTCCCCTGCCATCATGTCACGCATCAGACCGCCGCCTACACCGGTAAGCATTCCTATAAACACCAGCAGGAAGGAATTATCAGGATATCCATTATCAATTCCCGACATCACACCCAGGGATGTAAAGATTCCCAGGCCTACAGAATCCATGATCAGCATAGCCTTGTCATAAAAAGTTCCCAGTCTGCCACTCAGAAGATCATGTTTGATATACAGCAGTACAAAAATCGCCAGTGACGTAATCACTGATACCACGACATACACCGGCTTTTCCAGAGCCGAAGGCAATTTCCCCAGGATCACATCCCTGGTCATACCTCCTCCCACTGCCGTCACCACGCCCAACACGCAGATTCCGAAAATATCCATTCGTTTTCGGATCCCCACCATGGCACCTGACGCGGCAAAAGCGATGGTTCCTAAGATTTCCATGAAAAAAATAATACTATCCTGAATGTTCATAATCTGTTTCTCCCAAAAGTTCTCCACGATATTTTATAGTATCTTTGTTAAAATAACAATAGCTAATTTACATACAGCAAAAAGGAACCATCACGCTTTTTGTGATGATTCCCTTTCCCGACAAAATTTCTGTCCTATGTTTATTCTTTTTCCAATTCCACCATTTCCTGATCCACACTTTCATCAGGTACTTTCTTCTCTGCCTCGTTCTTGAACTTGTCCACGGCTCTGGCCGCTATGGGGATAGCAATGTTGGTGCCTGCTCCGGCAATACAGCCTCCGGGACAGGCCATACCCTCGATCAGGCAGCCGTTCATCTTACCGGCCTTGGCAAGGAGCAGGGCTTTCTTACATTCTGCCAGACTTTCCGCATGCTGAATGTTCACCGGTGTTCCCGGATAATACTTTTCGATACACTCCTTGATAGCATTGGCAACGCCACCTGCCACGCCGTAACCTCTTCCGGCAGCGGTAGCATCCTTCATCTCATCCATTGCTTTGATCTCATCCAGCAGGATTCCCTTAGCTTCGAACATACCGGTCAGTTCCTCGAAAGTGATAACAAAGTCTACATCGGAACGAACGGTACGTCTGCTGGCTTCCAGCTTCTTGGAAGCGCAGGGACCGATAAATACTACAGACGCATCCGGATGTTCCTGTTTGATCAGACGGGCCGTTGCAACCATAGGGGTTAATTCATTACTGATCTTATCAATGGTCTCAGGGAACAGATTCTTCGCCATTACAGACCAGGAAGGACAACAGGAGGTCAGGGCAAACTGCTGCTTACCGGTAGCAACCTCCTTCACGTAGTGCTCCGCTTCCGCCATACATCCCATGTCAGCGCCCAGCGCTGTCTCATAGACATCCGCAAACCCCAATTCCTTCAACGCTGTCTTGAACATCTCAGGTGTCACCTTCGGGCCGAACTGTCCGGCAAATGCAGGTGCTACCTGGGCTATGATCTTCCGGCCGGACTGCATGGCACGGATCAGCTGGAAGATCTGAGACTTGTCAGCAATCGCTCCAAAAGGACAGCTTACCATACACTGACCGCAGGATACACATTTCTCATTGTCGATCACGGCTCTTCCCAGATGGTCAGATGTAATAGCTCCAATACCGCAGGCAGCCTTACAGGGACGCTCTTTGTGACAAATCGCATCATAAGGGCAGATTTCACGACACTTTCCGCACTTGATGCATTTTTCCTGATCAATAACAGACTTGCCGTTTTTCATAGAGATTGCACCCTTGGGACAAACACTCTGGCAGGGATGTGCCAGGCACCCCATGCAGGAGCTGGTCACCTCATAACGGTTCTCCGGGCAGGCATTACAAGCCGACGGAATGACCTGCATCAGAGGGGGCTCATAATATTTTTCATCAATATTACTCTCTTCCAGTCCCTGTGTCAGATGTCCGGGATGCTCACGGTTCTCCGGGCGTAAGCTCATACCCATAGCCAGACGGATGCGCTCACGGATGATTGCTCTGTCACGATAGACGCTCTCCCAGAACTCCGACTCTTCATAGTCTACGATCTTATAAGGCAGCGCCTCCATATCATCCTTCAGATTCGTGGAATTATACGCCAGATTAGCCACTTCCTTAAATACCCTTCTTCTCCGCTGTCTTACCGGAGTATCGATCCCTCTCATGCTGCTCATATCACATTACCGCCTTTTGATATTTTTTTAACATACTAACCATATTAAACCATACCGGCTCCGTAAAAGCAAGAAAAATATCAATAAAAAACAGGATCTCCTGTATTTTTCAGAAGACCCTGCCTATGCGATCCTATATTTATTTGCTCATAACGATTCTCTTGAAGTTCTTCTTACCTCTGCGGACTACCAGACCCTCTCCGTCAAACTGCTCGGGATCGTAAGCGGTCTTCACATCTGTAACCTTTTCATCCGCTACGACAACACCGCCCTGTTCTACGGCACGTCTTGCTTCACTGCGGGATGCGGACAGTCCGGATTTCACCAGAACACCGAGAATATCAATCTTACCATCGGTAAAGTCTGCCTCTGTCAGCTCACTGGTAGGCATTTCTGCGGCGTTGCCGCCGGTAAACAGTGCTCTTGCACTCTCCTGTGCCTTCTTAGCCTCTTCCTCGCCATGTACCAGATTGGTCAGTTCGTATGCCAGAATTTCCTTCGCCTGATTTAACTGGCTTCCTTCCCATTTGTCCATCTCATCGATCTGCTCCAGAGGCAGGAAGGTCAGCATACGCAAGCACTTCAGGACATCAGCGTCTGATACATTTCTCCAGTACTGGTAGAACTCGAAAGGAGTAGTCTTGTTGGGATCCAGCCATACGGCACCCTTCTGGGTCTTACCCATCTTCTTACCCTCGGAATTTAACAGCAGGGTGATGGTCATGGCATAAGCATCCTTACCCAGCTTTCTGCGGATCAGCTCGGTGCCTCCTAACATGTTGCTCCACTGATCATCACCACCGAACTGCATGTTGCAGCCGTATTTCTGGTATAAGGTCAGGAAGTCAAAGCTCTGCATGATCATGTAGTTGAACTCTAAAAAGCTTAAGCCCTTCTCCATTCTCTGCTTGTAACACTCTGCCGTCAGCATACGGTTAACACTGAAATGCGCTCCCACATCTCTTAACAGTTCCACATAGTTCAGGTTCAGCAGCCAGTCCGCATTATTGACCATCAGTGCCTTACCATCGCTGAAATCAATAAAACGGCTCATCTGCTTCTTGAAGCAGTCTACATTATGCTGAATGGTCTCCTTGGTCATCATGGTACGCATGTCACTTCTGCCGGAAGGATCACCGATCATTGCGGTACCACCGCCGATCAGAGCGATCGGCTTGTTACCTGCCATCTGCATTCTCTTCATCAGGCACAGTGCCATGAAATGTCCTACATGAAGGCTGTCTGCGGTAGGATCAAAACCGATGTAGAAGGTAGCCTTTCCGTTATTGATCAGTTCCTTGATCTCCTCTTCATCTGTCAGCTGTGCCAATAGTCCTCTTGCTTTTAATTCATCAAATACTGTCATTTTCTCTTCTCCTTTTTGTGCTCTTTTTACCCTGTATGCCTTTTTACATTTTAGGGGATTCGGCTCAAAAGGCACTAAAAAAGCCCGCCCCTTTTTCAAAAGGACGAGCTTGATCACTCGTGTTACCACCTAATGTTCCCGCCAGACTCACATCTGACAGCTCAGTAAGTATCTATCAATACTTCGGCCGATATCGGTGCCTACCGTCCTGATCTACTCGTTCGGGATCCTCTTATAAAATCTTCTGATCCTTCTCTTTCCACCGGCTGCTCCGGGATGTATTCCTGCTCTGCTTCTGTGCGCCTCTCACCTGCCGGCTGCTCTCTGTCAGAAGTGGAGGAACAGTACTTCTTCCCTTCATCGCATTCTTCTTATCCTATGTTTGCGTTAAACATGAACTTATTATAGCCAGTTTGCGTTTTTCTGTCAACACCAAAAATACGATTTATTCTTCCGGCCAGGGCAGGTGGGATACTTCCAGCTTCTTGTCACGAAGCATCAATTCTTTTACCGCCTGATCCGCGGGCTTACCGTCAAAGAGTACTTCATTTACCTGCTCAATAATAGGCAGCTGAACATCATATTTTTTCGACAGTTCCATGGCCGCTTTAGCGGAATACACACCCTCTACCACCATCTGTACTTCCTTCATGGCTTCCTCGTAGGTCTTGCCCTGCCCGATCAGGATACCGGCACGACGGTTACGGGAATGCATGCTGGCGCAGGTCACGATCAGATCTCCGATACCGGTCAGACCGCAGAAGGTCTCGAAATTACCACCCATGGCAGTACCAAGTCTGGCGATCTCAGTAATACCTCTGGTGATCAGAGCTGCCTTCGTATTGTCTCCGTAGCCCAATCCGTCGGCAATACCGGCAGCCAGCGCTACTACATTTTTCAAGGCACCGCCCAGTTCAATACCCAGTACATCCGGGCTGGTATAGACACGGAACACCTCGTTCATAAACAGATTCTGCACATATTCCGCACAGCTTTTACTCTTTGAACCCGCTACGATTGTCGTGGGGATACCACGGCTGACTTCCTCCGCATGTGTCGGTCCGGACAGTACCGCTACCTGTGCCTGAGGGATCTCATCTTCGATGATCTGTGCCTGGGTCATCAGGGTATGCTCCTCGATTCCTTTGGAGACACTGACGATCCTCTGTCCCTTCGCCACCAGCGGGCTGATGCGGTGTGCCGTACTTCTGGTGTAGGAGCTTGCCACTGCCATAACTAACAGGTCCTTACCCTCAATCGCAGATTTATCATCTGTAGTAAAGATCATATCCTCCGGAAGCGTTACTCCCGGCAGCATCTTGTGCTCATGCTTCTCCTGAAGCATCTGAATCTCTGCGGGAACCGCAGACCATACCGTCACTTCATGTCCGTTCTTATGTAATACCACTGACAGGCCGATACCCCAGCTTCCGCCACCCAATATACATACTTTTGCCATAGCTTATTTATCCTCCCCGGATATTTCCGTCTGCTCTTCTGCAGCCTTTTTCTTGAACAGATAGGTCTTCCTCTCATTCCCGTGGATCAGGCGGACAATATTCTGTCTGTGCTTCCAATATGCCATAACCGTGAGAAATGCAGCAATTGCATACATTTCATACAGTTGTGACTGTGGCATGGCACCGAACAGTCCCATCTGTCCGCAGACTACCATCTGGATCATAAATCCGGCATATACCAGCAGTGATCCCAGCGATACATAATGTGTGGTCAGAAATGCGCCGAAAAACAGTACCACACCCATTACGATAAAATAGGGGTGAAAAGACAGGATTAGTCCTGCGGTGGCAGCAATACCCTTTCCGCCCTTAAATCCCATATAAAACGGAAAGTTGTGTCCGATGATGGCTCCTGCGCCGGTATACAGGCACAACAGATAAATATTCTCCGGATGTCCGGTACTGAATAAGGCTCTGGTGATGCATACGGCGATGATACATTTTAAACAGTCTCCCGCAAACACGATCAGTCCCGCCTTCGTTCCCAGTACTCTTAAGGCATTGGTGGTACCGGCATTGCCGCTTCCGTACTTACGGATATCGATTCCCTTTGTCTTGCCATAAAAATATGCAGTCTGAAACAGTCCAAATACATAGCCGATGAATAAACAGATAACACGTTCCATTATTGATCTTTTTCCTTTCGTTCTCTGATGATAAACCGGAGGGGCGTCCCCTTGAAACCAAAGGTCTCCCGGATCTGATTCTCAATATATCTGGTATAGGAGAAATGCATCAGCTCCTTATCATTTACGAAAATAACAAAAGTAGGGGGTTTTACCGCTACCTGGGTAATGTAGTACAGACGAAGTCTCTTACCCTTATCGGAAGGGGGCTGCTGCATGGCTACAGCCTCTGCCATAATCTCATTCAGTACGCCGGTTGCCACACGCATGGCATGGTTCTCGCTGACGATATCGATGGTCTCGAACAGCTTGGGCAGTCTCTGACCCGTCTTCGCAGAGACGAACAGAAGCTCCGCATACGGCATGAAGGACAAAGTATTGCGCACCTTTTCCGTAAATTTGTAAATAGTCTTGTCGTCTTTTTCGATAGCATCCCACTTATTCACAACGATGATCGTAGCCTTGCCTCTCTCATGGGCAATTCCCGCGATCTTCGCATCCTGCTCCGTAACGCCTTCTTCCGCATCGATCATCAGTACCACGACCTCCGCACGCTCCACGGCACTGACAGTACGGACGATCATGTAACGCTCCAGTTCTTCCTTGATCTTATTCTTACGACGGAGTCCCGCAGTATCAATGAAGACATATTCCTTGCCGTTATAAGTGATCTCGGTGTCCACCGCGTCTCTGGTAGTACCTGCAATATCGGATACGATCAATCGATTCTCACCCAGAAGCTTATTGATCAGGGAAGACTTCCCTACGTTAGGTTTACCAACGATAGCCACACGGGTGCGGTCATCCTCTTCTTCCTCCGCCTGCTCCTTATCAAAATATTCCGTGACAGCTTCTAACATGTCACCGATTCCCAAGCGGTTCACCGCAGAGATCGGATGGGGATCACCGATACCCAGATTATAGAATTCGTAAACATCCGCCATATACTTCTGGAAACTGTCTACTTTGTTGACTACCAGTACCACCGGCTTATGGGAGCGGCGCAACATGTCCGCCACCTTAGAATCAGCGTCCACCAGTCCCTGCTTTACATCCACCAGGAAAATGATCACATCCGCCGTCTCCATGGCGATCTCTGCCTGTTCACGCATCTGGGATAGGATCACATCCTTGCTGTCTGGTTCGATACCGCCGGTGTCGATCAGGGTAAATGTCATATCCAGCCAATGGATATCCGCATAAATACGGTCTCTGGTAATACCGGGCGTATCTTTTACAATTGATATATTTTCGCCAGCCAGTGCATTGAACAGGGTGGATTTACCTACATTCGGGCGTCCCACCACCGCAACGATGGGCTTGGATTTTCTCTTTGCCATAATTTCCTCCATTTCTGCTCCTGCTTCTTATTCCTGCCCGGAATCACTGATTCCAAGCAACGCATCCACAAGATCATATCCGCTTGATTTTACAATATTCACGGGCACTTGTAAAGACTTTTCCAGTTCAGGCACCGTTACATCATCCAGGAACAGATCCGCTCCACTACGCAGTACATTTCTGGGCAGATATAAGGTATCTCCCAGTTTTTTTCCCTTTAACTGTTTTTCAATATCCCCGCCGGTCAAAAGTCCGGACACAGTGATCATCTCTCCGAAAAATTCATTTACGATCTCATATACATGAATCTGCAGTCCCGGATATTCCTGCATCACCTCTTCTGACATTCTCTTTAAATAAGGAAATGCAAGCTTTCCCGTTGCCAGGGAGATTTCTCTGGTGCCTTCCCATGGAAGACCTGCACCTGACTGTTTTTCTGCAATTCTCCTCTCAAGTCCGTCGTGGAATTCATCTAATAGCAGTCGTATCATACCTACACCGTTTTCCAGCTGGAGATAACCATCATAGCGTTCCTCTTCTGGCACTTCTCTTCCCGCCAGAATATACCACTCATCACTGGCCTGGATAAAATGTGTTCCATACTTTTCCATACAGATCTTCTGATATTTCTCGATCAGATCTATGACTTCTCCTGCATCCTGCGCGTTAAAAGGTTCTAACGGATACAGCCCGTCACGGTATTTAGACAGCCCTACCGGCACCACAGAGACACTCTCCACATTCGGAAGGTACTCCATCAGCTTCTGAATACTGAATTCCAGCTCTTTCCCATCATTTACCCCTTTGCAGAGTACGATCTGTCCGTTCATCCGGATTCCGGCTTCATTCAGGATATCCACCTTTTTCAGTGCCTCCCCGGCGAAACGGTTATTCAGCATCTTACAGCGCAGATCCGGGTTCATGGTCTGGAAGGAAATATTGATGGGCGACAGATGATATCTGCAGATTCTGTCGATATCATGGTCTGACATATTTGTCAGTGTCACATAATTTCCTTGCAAAAAAGACAGACGGGAATCGTCATCCTTAAAATACAGGGTATCCCGCATGCCCTTCGGCATCTGATCGATAAAGCAGAAAATACATTTATTATGACAATGTCGGTATTCGTCCATCAGACCGTTTTCAAATTCAATGCCAAGATCCTCGTCGAATTCCTTGTCGATCTCTAAGAGCCACTGCTCTCCGTCCGCTTTTTCCACCAGCATTTCAATATACGTATCCTGGGTGAGAAACTGATAATCAAAAATATCCTCGATTTCCGTGTTATCTATGGCAAGTACTTTATCTCCGGGAGTGATCTCCAGTTCCTCTGCAATACTGCCCGGTTTTATTGTTTTTACAATATGTTCTTTTTTCTTCATTTAATTCACCTGACTAACTTTCTTCTATCCCATTGTACAAGAAATTCCTTGACGTGTCACTAGCATAATGATATAAAATAATTGTCGCTTTGACATATTTCTACAATATTATAATAACTATGATGCCAGGGGCAAAAGGTCTAAGCCCACATGAGCTTGCTCATGAGTGGGTGAAAGACCTTATGACCCGCCCCGATATGAGCATAAAAGTGGGATGATAATCCCACGATATGCGAATAGCGGGTAGGATTGTGAGAGTGCGTAGCACGAAACAATCCGTAGGCATCAAAGTCGGGGGCTTTTGCCCCCGACATCATAACTATCTCGTCCAGGAGGGACATCATGCCTAATTTACACGAACTGGAAAATGCCATGCCTGTGGCTCCTTTGAAGATCATCGCTCTGCCGTCCGCAGAGAAAATGGGGCGCCGTATCAACGACTACATGGTAGAATTCCGCAAAAGTATCCACAATGACAAAGTGAAAAACGATCCTGCCTTTCACGGCTATATCGAGAGCAATTATCTGGTAGACGTGGATGTACCCCGCTTCGGTAGCGGTGAAGCAAAGGCGCAGATCGGTGAGACTATCCGTGGCAGGGATCTGTTTATTTTAACGGATGTATGCAATCATAGTATTACTTACAACATGAACGGCTATACCAACCATATGTCTCCCGATGATCATTACCAGGATCTGAAGCGTGTCATTGCCGCATGCAACGGAAAAGCAAGACGTATCAATGTGATCATGCCTTTCCTCTACGAGGGCAGACAACATCGCCGCAGCGGCCGGGAATCCCTGGACTGTGCCTATGCATTGGAAGAATTAAGAGATATGGGAATCGATAACTTTATTACCTTTGATGCCCATGATCCCAGGGTTCAGAATTCCACACCTCTGAACGGCTTTGATAACTTTACTACCCCTTATCAGTTCATTAAATCACTGTTAAATTCCGAGGATGATCTGATCGTGGACAAAGACCATCTGTTAGTAATCAGCCCGGACGAGGGAGCTTTGGACCGTGCCATCTATTTTGCCAGCGTCCTCGGTGTAGATACGGGTATGTTCTATAAGAGACGTGACTACTCCACCATTGTCAATGGCAAAAATCCTATTGTGGCTCATGAATTCTTAGGTGACAACATTGACGGCAAAGATATCATTATCATCGACGATATGATTTCTTCGGGAGGAAGCATGCTGGATACCGCCAGACAGTTAAAAGCCATGAATGCACGAAGAGTTTATATCTGTTGTACTTTCGGCCTGTTCACCGATGGGCTGAAGAACTTCGATGCTGCTTATGAGCATGGGGACTTCGATAAGGTCATTACTACAAATCTCACTTATCTGCCCCCCGAAATCTACACCAGACCTTATTTCGTAGAAGCCGATATGAGTAAATTCATTGCTTCCCTGATCGACTTTATGAACCATGACGCTTCTTTGTCTAACGTCATGGCCACTACCGACAAGATTCATGGTATTGTAGAGGCATACAACAGCCGAAAAGATATGAATGAATTTCATTTTTAACCAGCAAACATAAAAACGCAGAAGCCTGTAATGGCTCCTGCGTTTTTATTATGCTTCTTCTATAGTTTCAACCGGAACCGCTGTCTCCTCCTGCGACGGTCTCTCATACTCCGGGAAATCCAGAATGATTTTAAACAGATCTCCGTCCAGCTGAATCTGAAATTCACCGTGCTGGGCCTGGGTAAGATTTTTTGCAATGTACAGTCCCAGTCCGCTTCCTTCCGTTGTTCTGGAGGCATCTCCACGGATAAAACGTTCCGAAAGCTCTTCTCCCTTCAGATTCATCGGTCTGTCGGAAATATTTTTAAGGGAAGCGGTTACTCTCCCACCTTCAACCTTCATCTCCAGATAAACCCTGGTTCCTTCCAATGCGTATTTGCAGATATTTTGGAATAAATTTTCTATAATTCTCCACATTCTGCGGCTGTCAGCATATATCATCCCCGCTACATCACTTCCGTCAAATATGATCTGCAGCTTTTTCTCTTCCAGCCGATCCGAGAATTCTCCTACTGCCTGATTCAGCAATTCTGTAAGATTCAACGGTTCCAGGTTCAGTACGATATTGCCGGAAGATATTTTAGAAGCCTCCACCAGATCATCTGTAAGCTGCTTCAGTCTCTGAGACTTACTATCAAGCACCGCAATATAACTCTTGGCCGGTTCCTCTGTAATTTTTAGTCTCTTCAACAGATCCACATAGTTGATAATGGAAGTCAGAGGTGTCTTGATGTCATGGGAGACATTGGTGATCAGATCCGATTTCATCTGTTCATCCTTCATGCTGGTACTTACCGCCTTGCGGATACCTTCTCCGATATTATTTACAGCATCCGCCATCTCGCGGTTATCTCCGTGAAGCGCCTCCACATCCAGTTTGTAATCCACTTCTCCGTCACGGATCCTGCGGATTCCCTCCACAATATCAATCTGTTCCGCCTTCTGCTTGAATTTGAGCACTCCCACAATGCCATCCAGAATAACGGCCGCAAATGCAGGAAGAAGCCACCATACTCCCTTGCCGCGAAGCAGATACGCCGCTAATATTCCAGCAAGATTTGCCAACAGAAACAGATTATACGGAATCAGGGAACTGACCGCAGAGTTCCTGTGGGATGACACAAAATGTACCGCCTTGCCAAAGCTGCTGACCAGCCAGTGCAGAAAACTGTCACTCCACATATTATGAGATTTGATTCTGCGGATCAGACTATACCAGAATACGTTGATTCCGGCACTAACCGAGAACCCGTACACTGCGAACACACCATAGGCCGCCAGACGGGTAATTTCCCGGCCCTGTATTTCCGAATGACTCAGATATACCTTATTGGCCGTATCCATCAGATAACCGTATCCCACTTTTCCGGCATAAACACATGCCAGCAAAACCAATACCATGCATTCGATCCAGACATGATCGATTCCGTTCAGATACAATACCGGTTCGTCTTCCTCGTCAAAAGCCACTCCTGCTGTCACCGTCAGATAAATACCGATCAACAGCCATAACACCACCAGCAGAATGCCCCCGCCGATCAAATACCAGATATTCGGAACAATTCTCTGGAACACTACATTGGCATTGTAAAATGCATCTCCCTGTACCGGATAGTTCGTATCCACTGCGATCCATATATGTGTCATATCCGGATGCGCATAATCATAATCCTTGAGATACTGGTAGATCTGTCTCTCCGTCATTCCGGTATTGCCGGTAAATTCCAGACTGTCCGGATAGTAAATAAGATACCTTCTGTATTCGGAGAAGTAATCCGTCATCTCGTTATCGGAACTGTCCGCAATCTCCGAGACATTTGTATAAGTCCTCGTAATGCCATCCTTTGACATCAGGCGCACCGCATACTTCAGGTTGCTCGCATTCTCCTGATACAGATCATTACAGTTCTGATACTGTTCGTAATTTGCGGACAATGTATGGATTGCCAGTGCCAGATTATTTTGTAAAGCAGTGTACTCCACCCAGTTATTGGCACAGGCGGTCAGTTGTTTTTCCCCATCCACCGTGGCATATCTGCATACGAGCATAGGAAAATAGACCGTCAATGTTCCGTCATCTTCCCTGGACACTCTGATATCCGTGACACTCTCTTTGACGATATACGTAAATGCCAGATCTTCCAGCCGTTCTGTCCGCTGGCTCTCCGGAATTGCTTCGATTGCCTGTGTTACCGCCTGCTGCTGTTCTTCTGTCTGTGTGCCTTCCACAGAGAATACCAGCTGCCCGTCTGCGTCCAGTCTGAAATTAGAATTCTGATTCACCGATCCAAAGTAATTCACAAAATCCGACATGCTCATAATACGATCCGTATATTCCACGCCGTATTTTCCCCATTTGATCAGATCCTCCAATTCGTACACCGCAGTCACCGGGCAGTCTGCACCGCCGGTTTTACCGGAGACAAATTCCGTAATGTCAATATATTTGTAGGGATCAAACGAACCATTTGTTTCCATCTGTCCCTTAATCACCATAAGCTGTATAATATCCGATACTGAGCTTTGAAACAGATCATGGAAAATCACAGAGTCCTCAAATTCAGTCTCCGCATCCAATGGTGATAATTCATATACTTTGGTTCCGTCTGCCGTATCCACTGCCAGGTAAGAATTAAACAGGATCGCAGCAATGGCAACCATCAGCAACAATGCGGCCGTCTGCTGTACCAATCCCAGTGCCAGCCGCTTTAACGTTGGTTTTCTCATGCCTGCTCCTTATCAATCTTGTAACCGACTCCCCATACTACTTTTAAGTATCTTGGTTCCTTGGGGTTGATTTCTATTTTCTCGCGAATGTGCCGGATATGCACCGCAACGGTATTGTCTGCCCCTATGGCATCCTCGTTCCATATGCTCTCATAGATCTGATTAATGGAAAATACGCGCCCCTGATTCTTCATCAGAAGCAATAAAATATTGTACTCGATGGGTGTCATCTTGACCGGTTCGTCATCCACCGTTACCTGTTTGGTGTCGTCATTCAACACCAGTCCTCCCACCTGATAGATTGCCTTATTCTCTCCGGTGAGACTTCCCAGGGAAGTATATCTGCGCAGGTTCGATTTCACCCTGGCCACGAGTTCTAACGGATTAAACGGCTTGCAGATATAATCATCCGCCCCGATGTTCAGACCCAGAATCTTATCCGTATCTTCGGATTTCGCCGACAGAATGATAATGGGAATACTGCTGTACTCACGGATCTTCAGTGTTGCACGTATGCCATCCAGCTTCGGCATCATAATATCCATGATCAGCAGATGAATTTCTTCCTTATCCAAAATCTGTATCGCCTGCTCTCCATCATATGCTTTATATATTTTGTAACCATCCTGACTCAGATAGATTTCAATCGCATCCACGATCTCTTTGTCATCATCACACACTAAAATGTTTGCCATACTTCCCTCATTTCTGCGTCTGCACGCTACTCCCACATAAAATGTTATTAACTATTATTTTTCAGCATTAAAAAAGCTGCAAGATTCCCTCTTTGTCCGTGACTTGCACGGTGTGAAAAAAGGTACTCCGGGTTATGGCAGGTACATACATCCGTTACAGCAATATGTTCCGGAAGTACCCCTGCATTTAATAAAATGCTCCGATTGGCCTGCCACAGATCCAATTGATATTTTCCGGGTGTCTTTCCCTTTTGCAGAACTTTTTCCGGAAAATGTCCCCGAAATTGTTCCGCTACGTCTTCACCGATCTCATAACAGTCAGCACAGATGGATGGACCGATTGCCGTCACCAGCTCCTCCGGTCTGCTATGAAAATGCTCCTGCATATACAGTACCATACAGGCAGCCATTCCCGCAACCGTTCCTCTCCATCCGGAATGTGCCAGACCTATTGCTCTATGTACCGGATCTACAAAATACAGAGGGACACAATCCGCATAATAAGTCACCAGTGCAATCCCCGGAACATCCGTTACCAGTCCGTCAATATCCTCATAAGAGGAAGCTCTGCCGATTCCATTGCCGCAATCCTTCTCCGTTACCGCGTGTATATTGGTAGTATGGGTCTGTCTGGATGCCACCATATGCTCCGGGTCCGTTTCGAGTACTTCCCCGATCCGTCTGTAATTCTCCATAACATTCAAAGGATCATCCCCTCTGGAAAAGCTGAGATTCATGGTCGCATAAATTCCGCTACTTACACCACCGGTTCTGGTGGTAAACAAATGTTTCACCACTCCGGTCTCTTCCAGCTTCGGGAACACCAGATACTCCAGTTCTCCTGCCTGTCTCTGTTGTATGCTGTTTTTATCGCCGTGCTTACTTCTGATCAGTTGATACATATCTCTAACCTCTTGTGCGATAATAATGTGGAAAAGCATTAGGGATCCACTGAATCTTCTCTCCCTGAATTGCCACCACATCATAGCGCACCCATGTATTATCGTTATAGTTATGCAGACAACGGTAATAATCCGCTACACTGCATATTTTTCGCTGTTTTGATATTGTCACAGCTTCTGCCGCATTTCCTTTGGCGGTTCCGGATCGATATTTTACTTCGACAAATACAAGATATTTTCCGTCTCTGCCTACAATATCAATTTCTCCGTTTCTCCCCCTGCGGAAATTTCTATCCAGGATGATCATTCCTTTTTTTTGCAGATATTCTGCTGCCATCTGCTCATAAGCATTCCCCGTCTGCCTGTTATTCAATTCTTATGTTTTCCCCCATCTGCTACATTCTCTTTTACCATACGATGATCTACCGCATCTACAAATACCAGAATTTCCGCTACCACTTCATAGAGTTCCGGTGGGATCATCTCTCCGATATCCAGCCTGGACAAAGTATCTGCCAGCTTGTCATCCCGATGGATCGGCACGCTGCTCTCCCGGGCCTTTTCGATAATCTTATCTGCCAGAATTCCTTTTCCGCTGGCTACCACCCGCGGCGCCTCATCGGAAGGATCATATTCCAGGGCGATCGCCTGTTTTACTTTCTTTTTCTCGTCATCCATTCATTCTGTTCCCTCTCCGGTTTTGCTTACCCTATCCATTCACTGCGCTACGTCCTTACGTCAAATGCATATTGTGCTACGGGAACACTGCCTCCCGCCTTAAGAATGGGGGCCATTGCCTGTGCTGTCTGCTGAAGTTCTGTTCGCAGAGTAGTCTCACAATTGCAAACATATCCCCGCTGTTTCAGTCTCTGTGTCAGTACCTCCATATTGGCTTCCAGGTAATCCAGAATCGTATCATTCTGAACATAGAATTTCGTGCTGACTTTGGTATCCTGTAACGCCACATAGACATCCAACGGGCCCAAATGTTCCATGTCCAGATGAAGCAGTGCGCTGACCCGTCCGTCTTTCCCTGCGAGGTTTTTCTTATTTGTATATACAAACAGTTCTCCTGTCTTATGTTCCCCCTGCCGCAAATGAAGAGGGAGCTGGATATAGGCATACGTCTGGTTGATCTGCTGTAAAAAATCCACATTCCGGCTTAAATTTGTCACCGCCTGAAAAGCGTTGGAACTGCTTTGTCCGTTTTCTTCCAGAAGACCCGCCAGACTCTTTAACTGTTTTCCAAGTTTCTGATAAAGTTCTTCCACCTTCTCCGAAGATTCCACATCCTCCGGTCGGATACTCCATGCATCCTGCAACAATTCGCCCGGCAATCCCGCTATTTTGAAATTCTGTAAAACACTGCGCAGTAAAGCAGTGTCCTTGGTCGCCAATCCCTGTTTTAACAGCTTCAACACCACTTCTGCGGCATCTTCCGGTTTCGTTCCGTCCACAATCATTTTCTGTGTAGGAAGCATAGTTTTTGATGCTTCCGGCGTTCCATTCGTAACAGCAGTATCCGTATGCGCTATTGCCTCCTTTGTCTGTGACATGGTCTCCCCCGGCTGCAATACCGTCTCTGTCTGCTCCGAATCGGGGTATTGTACGGTTGCCCGCTGTGCTTCCGGATTCTCTTCTCCGGGAATCAACAACTCCAGAATATGACCGTAGATCGTAGCTGCCTGTTCTATCTCACCGTTTGTTGTCAGTCCCTGCAATGTACTATTCAGGCTCTCCGCCACAGCTGTGATTCCCTCCGTCAGCTGATATGTCAGATTACGATAAGATGCCATCTGCGTCAGATTTTCCTCCGTAACCGGAAGTTCCAGCCGGTGCAGGTTCACGATATCTTCGATTGCCGCTTCCGGAAATACATTGCTCTCATGCCAGATCTGCTGCAAAGTATTTTTATCAATAGGGAAACCTGCATCCATCAACTGTTTCGTCATGGCTACTGTACTCTCATTGGTCGGCAGCGATGCCATTTCCAATGCTTTCAGCACGGTTCCCTCCGTTGCCATATTTGTAAATAGCGGACTTAAGCTCAGTACCTGTCCGTTATTTTTGACCTGAAATGTAATATTCTGTCCTAAATCCAGACGAATATCCGCATCCACCCTGGCATCGATCAGAACATCCTGAAGCAGACGGATCTGCGCATTATTCCCTTCTCTGGAGACTACCTCCCCTCGAATCGTCTGTCCCGGAACCAGTGTCCGGATCTGCCGACTCACCTGTTCCGCATTTTGGGTATCCGTCGTCTGCACTTTGCTGTTATCCGTGATTTTGTCCTGCGAAAACCATCCTGTCAGTTTCATCGTATGTTCTGCTCTCCCCTGAGATTTTCTTCTAAAATCCGAAGTTTTTGATAAAACTGTGTCTGTGAATCGGTGTGGGGCCATATTGCTTCAAAGCGGCAATATGCGCTGCACTGCCATACCCCTTATTGGAAGCAAAGTCGTACTCCGGGAACACATCCGCATACTGTTCCATCAGCCGGTCTCTGGTCACCTTTGCCACAATACTGGCCGCCCCGATGGAAATACTTTTGGCATCTCCCTTAATGATCGGTACCTGCCGGATACTCACTCCGGGAATTGTAACCGCATCATTTAAAAGCAGATCCGGTGCCGGTGACAATTTACCGATAGCTTCCCTCATTGCCTCATAAGTAGCTTGTAAAATATTGATCTCATCGATTCTCTCCGGAGATGCGTACCCTACCGCCCAGGCTACTGCTTCCTTTGTGATTACATCATACAGTTCTTCTCTCTTTTTTTCGGATAATTGCTTGGAATCATTAATATAGAGAATATTGCAGTCCTTAGGTAAAATGACAGCACCCGCTACCACAGGTCCCGCAAGCGGTCCTCTGCCCACTTCGTCAATACCGCAGATATAAGTGTATCCTGCATATTCCTTCTCATATTTTTTCAGATTCTCTATTCTCTGTTTTTCCTTTTCCAATGCGTCCAGTTTTTTCTGTGCTGATGCAACCAGTTTCTGTACGCCGTTCCTGGGATCCTCTTGATATGCTGCTATAAAATCAGGCAGCTTCTCTAACTCCGCTGCCTGTAATATTTCTTTGATCTTCGCTGCACTTTCCATCTTTTTCTCCGATCATCTGTTAAATTCACTGATGCTTTAACACTCCGAAATCAGAAAGCGGCCAGATTCTCAGCCATGCTTTTCCGATAATATCTTCCCGCTTGATATTCCCTACGATATCCGTCCGGCTGTCACTGGAATTATTCCTGTTATCTCCCATGACAAAATACTCGTCCTCTCCAAGTACGATCGGTTCCGCGGCCCGCCCGATCGTCTCCGGCTGAATCACTTCCCTTCCGTAGGACTCCTCCATTTTCTCGCCGTTGATGTAAATGCTGCCATCCTCCATGATCTGTACCGTCTCTCCGGGTAATCCGATGATACGTTTAATATAATATGTATTTGCCTGATACTGAAACGGAAATACAATAATATCAAAACGCTCCGGATCACGAAAACGATAACTCAGCTTATCCACAATCAGGTTATCCCCATTGTGAAGGGTATTCTCCATAGAGGCTCCCTCCACTTCGGTACGCTGTCCCACGAAGGTGATCACAAGCCACACCGCTCCCAGAACGCAGAGCAGGTAAATGGCAGTGTTCAAAAATTCTTTCATTACTTTATTCATTGTCTGAATCTATCCTCTCCAGTGTCATTCTTCCCAGCTTGCCGCTGCGGAAATCATCGATCACAAGTCCGGATGCCTTTACCAGGTCCAGCTGTTCTCCCTTTGAATAACATTTGCGGCTCTCTGCCACCGCTTCCAGTATTTCTATGGGTTTACCCACAGGATCTGCTGCGTAGCGTTCCTGCAGTGCTTTCGGATACAGCTCTTTGATGGCTCCGATAAGATCACATGCCAGCTCATCAGGGATCAGGATCTCATCATTCATGGATCCGATAAACGCCAGCCGCATTCCCACCTGCTGGTCCTCAAACTTCGGCCACAGGATACCGGGAGTATCCAAAAGTTCCAGTCCCTTGTTCAGCCGGATCCACTGTTTTCCTTTTGTCACGCCTGGCTTATTACCGGTCTTTGCACAGGCTTTGCCTGCAAAAGAATTAATAAAAGTGGATTTTCCTACATTGGGAATTCCTACGACCATTGCACGAACCGGACGATTTACAATTCCACGCTTCCTGTCACGCTCGATTTTTTCCTTACAGACTTCCTGTACCAGTCCCTGAATGGATTTGATTCCCATTCCGGTACGGGAATTGATCTCCAACACTCCCATTCCCTTTGCGGCAAAATATTCCACCCATTTTTTATTCCAGACAGGATCCGCCAGATCGGATTTGTTCAATAAAATGATCCTGGACTTTCCCTTTCCCAGTTCATCAATGTCTGGATTTCTGCTGCTGATGGGAATTCTGGCATCTACCAGTTCAATAACCAGATCGATAAGTTTTATATTTTCCTGCATCATACGACGTGCTTTGGTCATATGGCCGGGATACCATTGATAATTCATTCGTTTCCTCTTTCCTTTATTCCTGCATTCCTTTATTTGATAAATCCCATACCTTCTGTAGAAGATTTTAGGTGGAACCATGCCTTGCCCACAATATCATCCTCATCCACCGGACCGATATTGGCTGATCTGCTGTCTTCACTGTTATTCGGATTATCTCCGATGCAGAAATATTCTCTGCTTCCAAGAATCAGCTCATTCTCAGCAATACCGGCATCCAGTACCCTCTCTGTAACCCAGATACTCTGCTGACCGTTCACATACAGTGTTCCGTCTGCGATCCGTACTTTATCCCCCGGTCCTGCCACGACTCTCTTAATATAATAATGGGAATTCTCATTGCCATTGGGCAGAAATGCCACAACATCTCCTGCCTTGGGGGACGACAGGATATAGGTAAAACGGTCAATGTAGATCTGCTGTCCGTTCTCCAATGTCGGTTCCATGGACATACCCACCACTCTTGCCGACCTGCCGAGGAAGATCACTATAACTCCGGCGAGAAACACAGACAACGCAATGCTGAAGATCCAGCTGAATATCTCCCGCAAAAGTGCCTGACTGTGAATTTAAACTTTATTGTTTATTATGTGCAATAAATTATAGTCATATGTTAAAATGAAAATCATAAATATTTAAGTATGAAATATATTTATATGTTTAAGGTTAATTTAATTTTGAAAAATATTACACTAAATCCAGAATAAATTTTAAAAAATTACAGTCAAAAAATTTATTAATGATGTATAATAATATTGTTGGGGTTAAGTTTAATATTATATCCTAATAGGGGGAGAACTCTTATGTTAATAAACACACACTTAGCAATTGGGTCATACTGTTATAAATTATGCAATGAAAGATATAATTTAAATTTAAATAAAAAAAGATTTTTGCATGGTTGTATAGAGCCAGATTTACACAAAAGGAAAAATAAGATTAAACACACATATAGTGTTTCAAAAGATAAGATGCTAGAATATAAACAATACATTGAAAATAATGACTTAGATATTAATGAAATATCTTTTGTAGTAGGTAAAATTGCACATTATATAGCAGATTGTTTTTGCAAATATCATTTAGAAGAATATTATGGAAAAGATATGAAAGATCATTTTATATATGAAATTGCTTTGCATAGAGTATTGAAAAAAGCTTTAATAAAATATGATAAAGTTTTTAATAAGTTATTAGATGATATGAATGAATCTAAAGATTATTTAGAAGAACTAAAACTAAATAGAGAAGAATATCTTGATTTAGAAGAAGATTGTTTAAATGATATATACTTTACAATAAAAACAACTTGTCAGTTATTATATTTAACACAAAAGTATCTTGTAAAAATAGAAGAATCATATATTTAAAATATAATATAAAAATGGGGTTGTCGCACTAAAAATTTTATACACAATATATTGTTTTAAAAAATAAAAATCAACACAATATATTGTAGTGTTTATTCTTAAT
>ENA-UPTB01000798-UPTB01000798.1-human-gut-metagenome-genome-assembly--contig:-NODE-798-length-31271-cov-10.033147_pt1 | contig 31271 bp, 39 predicted proteins | sample MGYA00250046_ERZ773369 | MGnify/ENA primary metagenome ERZ773369 (study PRJEB29103, sample SAMN06111938) | human gut metagenome | biome: human gut; feature: ankylosing spondylitis patient; material... | reverse complement strand
ATCCGGTGATCGTAGATTATTTCTATCATGAGGAAATCCGTGGGACAGAGAATACCGGAAAAAGAAATCGCTAACTTCCTGTTTGTCGAACCATCGGGTTGCTTTTGCCTTTTGCAAATCAACACATTTCAAACGGTCTGCTTCGGCAGGCCGTTTTGCTTTTCAAGGAGGTGTTCAGCATGGCAACCACGCGCCTGATGCCCTTGCACACCGGCAAAGGCCGCACGGTGGGACAGGCCATCAGCGACATTATCGACTACACCGAAAATCCGCAAAAGACGGACGGCGGCAGGCTGATAACGAGCTGGCAATGCGACAGCCGGATTGCCGACGCCGAGTTCCTTTTCACCAAGAATCAGTACATCCAAAAGACCGGCAGAGTGCGTGGCGAGGATGATGTGATCGCCTACCATCTGCGGCAGTCCTTTGTCCCCGGCGAGATCACACCGGAGGAGGCAAACCGTTTGGGCTGCGAGCTGGCCAAGCGGTTCACCAAGGGCAACCATGCTTACATCGTCTGCACCCACATCGACAAATCCCATATCCATAATCATGTGATTTGGAACTCCACCGCGCTCAATCAGACTCGCAAATTCCGCAACTTTTGGGGCAGCAGCCGCGCCGTGCGGCGGCTCAATGACACCATCTGCATCGAGAACGGCTACTCCATCGTGGAGAATCCAAAGCGCCACGGCAAGAGCTACAATAAGTGGCTGGGTGACAAAAAGAAGCCCTCCCACCGGGAGCGAATCTGCACAGCCATTGACGATGCGCTGACACAAAAGCCCGATAGCTTTGAAACGCTGCTGGAGCTGCTGCGGCAGGCCGGGTATGAGGTCAAGGGCAAAAAAGTCCCATCCCTGCTGGGCGGCGAACAGAAAAAGTCCATTCGCATGGATACCCTCGGCAACGGCTATACTCCCGCAGATCTCCGCGCGGTGATTGCAGGTGAAAAGGCGCATACGCCGCGAAAGAACGCCGCCGCGCCGGTCAAACCGCAAAAGCGCAGCGGGAATCTGCTGGTGGACATTCAGGCCAAATTACGCGCTGGCAAGGGTGCCGGTTATGCGCGTTGGGCGACGTTGTTCAATTTGAAGCAGATGGCACAGACGGTGGCCTATCTGCAAGAGAATGAGCTTTTGGACTACGCCATTCTCTCAGAGAAAGCGACGGCAGCATCCGCCCGTTTCAACGACCTTTCCGCAAAGATCAAGTCTGCGGAAACGCGCATGGCTGAGATTGCCGTACTGCGGAAGCATATTGTAAACTACGCTAAGACCCGCGATACCTACGTTGCCTATCGCAAGGCCGGGTACTCCAAGAAATTTCTTGCAGAGCACGAAAGCGAGATCACGATACACAAGACCGCAAAGAATTATTTTGATGGACTGGGCCTCAAGAAGTTGCCCACTATCAAGGCGCTGAATACCGAGTACGCCGAGCTGCTGGTGGAGAAGAAATCCGCCTACACAGGCTACCGAAAAGCCCGTGAGGAAATGAAAGAACTGCTGACGGCCAAGGCCAACATCGACCGTATTCTGGAACTGGACAAGGCGCAGGAGGAAGCAAATGAACGACGGGAAAAAGAGGGGGAGCAGCGTTGAGTTGCCCGCCATAAGCGATTTGAAAAATCGCGTAGCCGATGGATTTATCCATCGTTCCAGAACACAAATTCTGTGTTCTGCGGGGATTGGGGCAGTGCCCCAACAAGCATGAAACAGGCGGGTTCCGTGTGAACGGAATCTGCCTGTTTTCGCAAAGTGGGTACCGCTTTGCATTGCTTGCCGCTTTCTTGCCCCCGCTATCCGGGAGATGCGTCTGTCTATTATGTGCATAAGTTTTCCTTAACGGATAGATGGGAGAAGCAAAGATTCCAATGCTGCTTTACATCCGTGCGGCGATATGATTTCTATCCCGAAGGTTCCTTTATGTGCAGCCGCAATCTGGGCCTGCTTCTGTCAATCCTTTGTGTTCACAGCAAGGAGAGCTGCCGCGCGATCAATGTGATCTCGCTGGTCATTAGCTTTCTTTGGCTGCTTCTCATCGCGGTAATCGTTGGGTTCGCGATTGCTCTCAACCTTGCCCGATAAAAGTCCCGCCATCCGGTAAAGTGATTGCCGCCGTTGCGTTTGCTCTTGTACGCTGGTAGAATATCAATAGAGGTGTTTCTGTTAGGCTTGAGAAAGTCTTGAGATTTATGAGATAAAATGACCTCTATAGAGAGGAGGCGAGCGCCATGCGGGAAAGGCTGCTGATCGTGGATGACGAAATAGGCGTTGTGGGACTGCTGAAAAGCTTTTTTGAAATGAGCGGTTATACGGTATATACCGCCTGCAACGGAAAAGACGCGCTGAAACAGGCTGGCTGCCAGCCCGATCTGGTACTGCTGGACATCAACATGCCGGATATGGATGGGCTGACCGTCTGCGAAACGCTACGGCAATACATCAACTGTCCTGTGCTGTTCCTGACCGCCCGCGTGGAGACGGCGGACAAAATTCGAGGCTTTCAGGCCGGTGCGGATGATTACATCGTGAAGCCCTTCGACATGGACGAGCTGGGCGCGAGAGTAGCCGCCCACCTGCGGCGGGAGAACCGCAGGCAGGAACGGTCGGTGCTTCGCTTCTTCGCCGACATGGTCATTGATTATTCCCGGCGGGAGGTCACGATCCGCGGCGAGATAATCCCGCTGTCCCGCAGGGAATTTGACATCGTGGAGCTGCTGTCCATCAACGCCGGACAGGTCTTTGACCGGGAACGAATCTATGAGCGGGTGTGGGGCTATGACGGCGACGGCAACAGCGACACCGTCATGGAGCACATACGCAAGATACGCGCCAAATTTGCCGCCGCGTCGCTGTACAGCTATATTGAAACAGTCTGGGGGGTGGGCTACAAGTGGAACGGCTGAGGAATATGAGCCTGAAAAGAGCGCTGCTTACACTGGCGCTGGGAAATCTGCTGGCGGCCTTCGTTCTGTCCGTCACGGTCTTCTGGGGATGTATGCGGCTGCGGGACACACTGACACCCTCTGACACGCAGATCATCGTCGGTGCAGAAGGCATGACAGAGACCGTGCTGCCGGAGCCGGAAGTCGCTGCATCCGCCGCTGGAAATCTACTGACGGTGCTGCAATTTCTGCTGCCCATGCTGTTCTTTGTGGCGGCACTGCTGCTGACCGCCGCGCTGTTTTACCGTTGGAAACTGAAAGCGCCGCTTGCCATATTGTCGGACGGTGCAAGCCGCATCATGGAAAACGATTTGGATTTCACCGTCTCTGCTGTTTCCAACGATGAACTGGGGCGACTCTGCGCCGCTTTCGAGACCATGCGGCAGTCGCTGTTGGAAAACAACCGCCTGCTTTGGCGGCAGACAGATGAGCGCAAACGGCTGAACGCCGCTTTTTCACACGACCTGCGCAATCCGGTGACCGTACTGAAAGGTTCGGCTAAGCTGGCACGGCGGTGCGCGGAGGCGGGAAATATAGCACAGCTCGAAGAAAACCTCGACCGCATCGACACCTACACCGACCGCATCGAGCACTATGTGGAGGCAATGAGCACCGTACAGCGGTTGGAGCAGTTGGAGCCGAAGCCTAATGATGTAAATGCCGCCGCGTTGAGCGGCGAATTGCAGAAAGCTCTCTCGTTTGCGGCGGACGAGGGCCGAAAGCAGCTGATTTTCCACGGACTGACAGCGCCTCCGGCCACAATCCTTTTGGACAAAGAGTTGCTGTTTCAAATAGCGGAGAATCTGACAGCCAACGCCCTGCGGTTTGCCAAGGGAACCGTTTCCGTCACGCTTTCCGTTGAGGACGGGAAACTGGCGCTCACCGTGGCAGACGACGGCAGCGGCTTCCCGCTGAGCCTGCTGAAAGATGGCGCGCAGCCGTTTCACAAGGGGACGGATGAGGTCGGCCACTTTGGCATGGGACTGTATATCTGCGACCTGCTCTGCCGCAAACACGGCGGCTCTCTGACGCTAAGGAATGATAATGGTGCGGTAGCCTGCGCCTCTCTGAAAATTTCATAACACTTGAGCGTTTTTTGAGAAATGCCTGCTACACTCTCCCTATCAAAGCGATAAGGAGAGTGTTTTTTATGGACATTCAGGTCAAAGACATTTCCAAGATCTACGGCGTAGGGGAAAGCAGGGTCACGGCACTGCACCACGCCAACATGCAGATCCGTCCCGGTGATTTTATCTCCATCATGGGGCCGTCCGGCAGCGGGAAAAGTACGCTGCTGCATATCATCAGCGGGCTGGACACGCCGACCTCCGGGCAGGTGCTGTACGGAGACACCGACATTCACCACGGCTCGGATCGGGAACTGTCCGCCTTCCGCCGTCGGAAGATTGGATTTATCTTTCAGCATTTCAACCTTCTTCCGGTGCTGACGGCGCAGGAGAATATCACCATGCCGCTGCTGCTGGACGGGCGGCAGCCGGACGAAGCGTATTTGCAGGAGATCGCAGCGTTTCTTGGCATCGACAAGCGGCTCACGCATCTGCCCCACGAGCTGTCTGGCGGCCAGCAGCAGCGGGTGGCCATCGCCCGCGCTTTGATCGCAAAGCCGGATATTATCTTTGCCGACGAGCCCACCGGGAATCTGGACAGCAAAAGCGGCTGTGAGGTAATGCGAATGCTCTGCGATCTGCGCCGACAGATGAACAAAACGCTGGTCATCATCACCCACGACCCCCGCATTGCGGAAATGGCCGAGCGCCGGTTTACCATCGTGGACGGCACACTTTCGGAGGTGACGGGAAAATGAAAAGCTATCTGTCCCTTGCGTGGAAGGAACTGAAGGCCCAGAGAGTCACGGCCATTCTGATTTTAATTGCCGTGATCCTGTCCAGCCTGATGACCACCGTCATCGGTCAGTCCATCGGCATTTTGCAGGCCATGCGGGTGCAGCAGGCGGAGCGCCTGAACGGCAGCCGCTATGCCACCTTTCACCAGCTGACGCAGCAGCAGGCGCAGGTGCTGCACGACGATCCGCGGCTTACAGATGTGGGCGATGTGCTCTATCTCGGCAGCATGGGGCTTGGCAGCAGTCTGAAGCTCTCCCTGCGGGAGTACCACGACGATGCGCTTGCCATGTACCCGTCTATCGGAAAGATTAAGGAGGGCCGTCTGCCGGAGGCGGCAGAGGAAGTGGCCCTGCCGGAGGACGCCCTGCAATATCTGGATAAAAATGCCGCCGTGGACGATACCATCCGCCTGACTCTGACCGTCTCCACCATGGACGGCTTGTTGCCGGAAGTAGAATACACCGCCGACTTTACGCTGACCGGCATTCTGGAGAGCAGCTATCTCGGCTATTCCTCCGGAACTGTACAGGGCATTGTTGGCAAGGGCAGTGCCGAAGTACTGCTGCCTGCGGCATACCGGCTGATTTCCACGGACTTCAAGACACAGAGCAAACAGGACTTCCAACGTATTGTCCGTGAGTTGGCAGAGACCTTGCAGGTGGATGCAGCGTTCATCCAGTACAATCCAGTGCTGCTGAACGCTCTGGGCATCGCCTACGATGCGGATGAGGGCGGCGATACCGACTCCGGCTTTCCCTTTATGGCGGCAGCCTGCGTCATCGTCGGCGTACTTGTCCTGCTGGCAGCCGGACTTGTCATCTATAACATTCTGAAGATCTCCATCGCCAAGCGGGTGCAGGAGTACGGCACACTCCGCGCCATCGGTGCGCAGCGCGGGCAGGTCTACCGGCTGGTGTCCGTGCAGCTGCTTCTCCTGTGCGGTATTGGTATCCCTGTCGGACTGCTGCTGGGCGTTCTGTCTGCCAAAGGCGTGCTGATTGCCGCCACCGGCGCACTGAATCCGGATATTTTCATGGCAAACAGTGCGCAAGAGCTGAATTCCGCCATCAGCAGCGCAGCGGAGGTAAAGCCGGTCATGCTTCTTGCCAGCATCGCCGTAACGCTGGCGTTCGCAATGCTGGCCGCGTTCCCGGCGGCGCAGTACGCCGCCCGCGTTTCGCCCACCGTCGCCATGTCCGGGCAGACGGCAAAAATCAAACGCCGCATCAGAAAGTCCCGTACCATCCGTCATTTCGAGGCATGGTACGCCCGGCTCAACCTGAAACGTGGGTGCGGCAGAACGGTCATTACCATCCTGTCATTGGTGATGAGCATCACGGTATTTGTCGCCCTGCAAAGCTTCACAGGTCTTCTGGATGCCAGCAGCGCAGTACAGGGCATGTACACTGGCGATTATGCGCTGACTAATGAGGATGCGGGCATCTCGGCAGAGGCCGTGGAAAAGCTGCGGGCAAACGATGCCGTAGCGCAGCTCTCTACCACGCGGCTGTCTGTGTTCATGCCCGACCAGACGTTGCCGTTCGATACGAATCTCTCCTTGCAGGGTCATGAGACCTTGCAGCTGGCCAGCGTAGATGAGGCACAGCTTTCCCGCTTTGCGCCCACACTTTCCGCCCAAGACAAGCAGGCGCTGCTGGACGGGACGGGCTGCCTTGTTAAAAATCCCATCGCCCTCTCTTACGGCGGAGAAACCGTCCAGCAAACCAGCCTCGCCGTCGGCGATGTCGTAAGACTGGGCGATAAGGAGCTTCGCGTGGCCGCTCTGTTGGACAGCCCCGTTACCATCGGCAGCAGCGGCTTTACCAACGGTGTGCAGATTCTTGTCAGCGATGCGCTGTATTGTGCGCTGACGGGCAGCGACCGCTATGCGGAGGTCTGCCCCACACTGAAAAAGGATGCAGATACCACCGCCTTTGAAGCATGGCTGGACAGCTGGTGCGGGGATGATCCCGGCACGCAGTGGCTCTCCTACCGCCAGAGCAGTCAGGAGATGGCGGAGAGCTTCGCCCAAATCAAAATGCTCTGCTGGGTGCTGATCGCGCTGATCGGTGTGATTGGCGTCTTGAACATCATTAACACCGTTTACAGCAACATCCACACCCGCATCGGCGAGATCGGGATGCAACGCGCCATCGGCATGAGCGCCGCCAGCTTGTACAAAACCTTCCTGTGGGAGGGCGCATATTACGGCATCTTCGCGTCAGCGATCGGCGCAGTGCTGGGCTATGTCTGCTGCATTTTCGTCGGTGCGGCGCAGACAGACACCTTGCAGATGGTGGCAGTCCCCGTTGCAGCCATTCTGGAGGCTGCCGCCGTCTCGGTAGCCGCGTGCCTCGCAGCCACAGCCATCCCATTGCGTGCCATTTCCAGAATGAACATTGTGGACTCCATTGAAACAGGCGAGTAACCTCGGAGAAAAATTATTTTTGCCTCTTGACAAGTAACCACTCGGTAACTATAATGAGAGTTACCGAGTGGTTACTTGCAAGGAGGAATATTATGGCTGGAGATACGAAAGAACGAATTTTGGAAACGGCTCTGGAATTGTTTGCTCAGAACGGCTACCTCGGAACATCTATGAATGATATTGCGAGGCGGTTGGGGTTCACGAAAGCCGCCCTGTATAAGCACTATACCAGCAAACAGGAGATTTTGGACAGGATTGTAGAACGCATGAATGAGATGGACTATGAACGTGCGGAAAGCTATGAAATGCCGGAGACGGAGCCGGACGGCTTTGCGGAGGCTTACCTGCACACGCCGATTTCAAAAATCCGCGCATACAGTATGGCTCAGTTTGACCATTGGACAAAGGAACCGTTTTCCTCTAATTTCCGCAAGATGCTGACGCTGGAGCAATACCGTGATCCCAAGCTGGCGCAGCTCCATCACGACTACTTGGCGGGCGGGCCTCTGGAGTACATGGCGGCAATTTTTCGTAAGCTGACAGATACTGACGAAGCCGCCATGCAGCTGGCGCTGGAATTCTATGGGCCAATGTACCTACTCTACAGCGTCTACGACGGTGCGCAGGATAAAGATTCCGTTGCTCCTTTGCTGGATGCACATATTGAGCAGTTCATTGCCAAGGTCGAATCCTGTTGCAGAAAGGAGAGGGAGACGATATGAAGGAACGTGAAGAGAAAAAACAGTGGGTTTTATGCCCTTGGTGCGGCTCGAAAACGCGGCTGCAAATATTTCGGGAAACTGAGTTGAAAGACTTCCCTTTGTTCTGCCCAAAGTGCAGACACGAAAGCATCATCAACGCAAAGAATTTCACGATTGAGACGAAAGAAGCCAGACGCTAAGACGCAGTGCTGATCGCAAAGCCGATCATGCGCTGCGTCTCACTTTTTTGAGAGGAATGTTTCTATGAACGCAATTATTTACACCACCAATACCGGTAGCACAGAGCATTATGCTAAGTTGCTGGCGCAGAAAACCGGACTTCCGGTGTATTCCCTTGCGGAAGCGAAGAAGCGAGTCTTTGCCGGAGCGGAGGTTATTTACCTTGGCTGGATCATGGCAGGCTCTGTAAAAGGCTTCGCTAATGCAGCCAAGCTATATCGTATCAGAGCGGTTTGCGCTGTTGGTATGGGACAGACCGGGACACAAACGGACAGCGTGCGGAAAAAGTCGGGGATCTCTGTTGACATTCCGCTGTTCACCCTGCAAGGGAACTTTGATGTCAAAAAACTGCACGGTGTTTACCGCCCCATGATGGAGATCATGGTCAAAACGGTGGGCAAAGCTCTTGCCGAAAAGAAAGACCGCACGCCAGATGAGGACGATATGCTGGACATGATGCTCCACGGCGGTGAGCGGGTCAAAGCTGAAAATCTGAGCGCTGTGCTTAACTGGTACCATACACAAAATTAAAATTGGAGGAATGAAAGATGTTGTGTCCCAAGTGTGGAAAAGAAATGAAGAAGGGCTACTTGTTTGCCAGCAAGGACGGCGCATTCAGCTTTGCCGAGAAAGTACCCGGTGCTTTTGAAAATGCGCGCAATGCAGAAGGCTTTGTGCAGATCACGGAGCTGAAAGCGGGTCACCGCACAAGCGTAGCCGCAAACTGCTGTGAAGATTGCAGAATAGTGGTTCTGGAGTATGATGTGAGGTTAGACTATGAAACAATTTTTAATTGAACAGGCAAAGCCGGAAGATGCGGCTTTGCTGCTTGACTACATGAAGGCCATCGGCGGAGAGACAGATAACCTCAGCTTCGGCGCAGAGGACATCCACATCAATGCCGATGGAAAAGCCAAACAGCTTGCAGCACAGCAACAATCCAAGGACAATGTGCTGTTTGTTGCGAAAGCTGCGGGAGCGATTATCGGCGATGCCAGTCTGGAACGTATGCCGCGGCGGATGAATCACCGGGGAGAATTTGGTATTGCCGTCCGAAAAGCATGGTGGGGATGCGGTGTTGCTTCTGCGCTGATGCAGGAGATTCTGAAATTTGCGGAAGCAAACGGTTTTGACCAGTTGAATTTGGAAGTGCGCAGTGATAACACCCGCGCTATTCGACTCTATGAGAAGTTCGGCTTTCAAAAGCTCTGTACTTTCCCGGCATTTTTCAAAATTAGCGGGCAATACATTGATTTCGATCTGATGAATCTTTACCTTGTTGGAAAGGAAAGCTGTGAATGATCACTCTCTTTGTTATTGGCTTAATAGTATTCGCAGTTAAAGTTACACTGCTCGGCATTAAAGCCGCATGGGGTATTACCAAGGCACTGCTGTTTGTGCTTGGCTTTCCCGTTCTGCTGATTGTATTGCTTATTATTGGCCTTGCTTATCTGGCTGTCCCTTTGCTGATTGTAGCACTGCTGGCGGCATTTGCTGAACCGAGAGTTGTAGAAAAATGAGCGGCCACTGCTTTCATTTCAATTTCCGAACGGCATTTGCCATAGGCATACTGCACTCGCAGACCTTACAGGTGAAAAGCCGAGAGAAAGGATGATTCCGAAATGTGCAAAAAGAAAATATGGATTATTATTGCAATAGCTGCTGTGCTGGGACTTGCATTTATAGTTTATCAGTATAGGAATCCTGACGAATATATACCCGCTGATGATGAAATAGCCCTGCACATACAATTAGACACAGAGGAAGCAGTTGGCTTATTGGTCTATGATTATTGCGCGGATGGTCATACATACAGCGGAGGGATATCGAACGCAGACAGGACGTTAATCAAGAGTGGCTCGGAAAACATTGTTGTGTGGAATAAAGAAGAACTAAACGATCTCTCCGAACCTTTTGAACTGTCCATGCAATTCCGAATCATAACAGAATATGTGGAGCCCAATTTTGAAAATGTTTATACGGAGGATATTACAAAATACGCAGAACCGATTTCGTGGGAAGCACATTTTGGAGAATCGTACTTTATTACGATCACAGGTGATAAAACCACCGGATATAAAGTAGCATTGAACTAAAACAGGACGCATTTAGAACAGTTTGGATAGGAGGATTAACTGTGCGTATAGAGCATATTGCAATATATGTGACCGATTTGGAGAAAGCAAAAGATTTCTTTGTTAAATATTTCAATGCAGAAGCAGACGAGAATTATCACAATAAGCAGACCGGTTTCCGCTCCTATTTTTTGAGCTTTGATGACGGCGCAAGGCTGGAAATTATGACCAAGCCGCAGATGCAGGTGCAGGTGGATTCAAAAGCATTGGAGCATACAGGTTATATTCATATTGCATTCCGTCTTGGAAGCAAACAGGCTGTTGACGAATTGACACAGAGGCTGCGTGAGGATGGCTACCCTGTTGTGAGCGAACCGAGAATGACAGGCGACGGTTATTATGAAAGCTGTATTGCAGGAATCGAAGGGAATCTGATTGAAATTACCGAGTAAGCTATTTCAGCTTTAACTATGCTGTAAATGTCGATCTGCTGTGGGTGCGTATATCACCGAAAAATGAGGCTACACAAAAATGCTGTTTCGTTTGAATTTATGGTGAAAAAACGAATTGAATATATAATTCCCGGCAGCCACATTCGAAAAATTCGGATGAAAAGAAAACTATAATGAAGAGGAAAAACCATGAAACTTTATTTTGGAAACACAACTACAACCGTCACGACGGTGATGATTCTTGCCCTGTTGGGCTATATCGGCTATTCGTTCGTGAACCGTTCGAGCATTCAGTATTGGGGACGCAGGAGTGTGCTTCTGCTTGTTTTTGGACTTGTGGTCTGCTGCTTCGCAGCGGCGCGGGACGGACTGGACAAAACCATTCAGCACGCTATTGACGGAAGCTGCGCACCGGGAGTTTTCCCGCTTGTCAGCGTACCCACCATCATCGGCTGCGTGGGGGCGTTACTGATTATCGTTGCCGCCATTGCAACACCCATCGCCAAAACGCAGCGTGCACGGGAGATCTGGTTCTTTCTGATGTCCGGCGGCGCAGTGCTGAAGATCGTGACGATGGAGATCGCACGAATCATTCTTTGAAGTGAAAAGGAAGTGTACTTATGCCGCAAATGAACAAGGGCGGAAAATTCGTTTTCGGAGAATCAGAGGTTCATTCCGACGGACGGGTGCAGCTTCCGCCGCAGGCCGTGGACGAATACCGCATTGCTTCGGAAGGAAAGGTCTATCTGTTTACCGGAAGCAAAATTACAGGCGGCTTCTGCGTGACACGGCAGGGACTGCTCCTGCCGTCCAAGCTGGGACATATTCTGACCGAAACGCCGTCACTTTTGCATTATGAAGTTCCTGACGGCACTTTTCTTCCCTATAAGGGGCGTTCGTACTGTTGGACAGCTATTTCAGCGTTCGGCGAGATCACGCTGACGGAAGAAATGATGGTGTTTCTGCATCTTAAGCCGGAAATGCGGCTTCTGTCTATCCGCAGCAGCGACATTGCTTTTACCATGGGGGCGAAAGGGCCATTGCTGGAAAAGGCGGCGCATTTTGACGGTGAGATTCCGTTGTTTTAAGAAAAAGGAAGTAAGAATTATGGGAGATCCGACAAAATTTCATTCTCTGTGGGAATATTATGCCTTTAATGTTGTCTTTACCTGTCTGCTGCTTTCTGAGTTGTTCATTTTCTTTTACACAAGACAACGCGATTCTTGCACGCAGACCGCAAAGCGCGACCACGGCACAAAATGGCTGTTGTATGGCAACTTTGCCTTTTGTCTGCTTGTCAGCATCTGCTCTGTCAGCCAAACGGCACCGACGCTGCTGCGGCAGATGGTGTTCCCACCATTTGTTGCGGATATTGGAACTGCGTTTACTGCGGCGGGGATCACGATTCGGCTCAGCGCTGTGCTGACCCTGAAAAAAGCATTTACGCTTCATGTGCAGACGGCATCGGGACAACATCTGGTCAGAACCGGACTGTATCATGCGGTTCGCCATCCAGCATACTCGGGTAGCATTCTGAGTCTGCTGGGCGTTGCGTTGACATTCCGGAATATTGTCGCTGTCTGCATTGTTCTTTTCTGCTGCCTGATTTGTTACAGTGCAAGAATTCGTGTGGAGGAAAAAGCACTGCTGGCGCAGTTCGGCGCGGAATACGAAGGCTATAAACGCAGTACACACAGACTGCTTCCACGCATCTATTGAAGAAGGACAGCAGAAACGGGCCTCCAAAATCTACATTTCCAAGAAAGGAAAACAGATAGAAATGAGGGAAATATTGATTTATGTTCACGGAAAGGGCGGCTCGGCGGAAGAAGTCGACCATTACAAGCCCCTCTTTCCGAATTGCGAAGTCATTGGCTTCGACTACCGTTCCCAAACACCGTGGGAGGCCAAGTAGGAATTTCCGGTCTTTTTTGCGCAGCAACGGCAGCGCTGTGATCGCCTTACACTGATTGCGGGCAGCATCGGCGCCTTCTTTTCCATGTCCGCGCTGGATAAAACGCTGGTGGACAGGGCTTACTTTGTCTCTCCGGTGGTGGATATGGAAAACCTGATTGGCAATATGATGCAATGGTCGAATGTGACCGAACAAGCGCTTGCAGAAAAGCGGGAAATCGCCACGGATTTCGGAGAAACACTATCTTGGGAGTATCTTTGCTATGTGCGCAAGCACCCTACCAAAACAAAAACGAAAGAACAATGGAATGCGGTAGAAATCACATTCACAGAAGAGGGAAAAACAATCATGATGGAAAATGTTCTGTCTTTTATGCGCGCGGCAGCGCCGTGGATCTCGATGGGACTGCTGATCGCCTTTCTCTGTGTGCGGCCAGCAATCCGCAAGGGTAAAGCAGAAGACGATTACGCAGAGGAGGGGATGTGCGTCGGCATGTGCCTCGGCCTTATGCTCGGCTCTCTGTCCGACAGCAGCAACAGCGGACTTGGCGCATCGCTCGGTATGCTGTTTGGTCTTGTGATCGGCCTTTGTATGCACAAAAAAGGAACCGAGGATCGTGGCAATGAGAAATAATCGTTATACCCGTCCGCACGATCAGCAGATGGTTTCCCTGCGCCGGTAGGATTGGGACGAAGAAAATGTAAAGCGTATATTTTGTCCTGAACAGGAATGGGAATCTGCTCCATGAGTATATGAAAACAAACTATGTGCCGTTTCTCTTTGGGATTGTCCTTGTTGCATTGGAGGTCGGCTGGGTGTATGCCTATAAAGCCGGATGGCCGGTCAGCACGGCTTCTATTGTGCAGAGCGCATTTTTGGCGGTCGCATTGTTTTTCGTCGGGTGGCCACTTTATCGTGAAGCCCTGACTTGGAACAAGGTTATCGGCACAGCGATCTGTTTGGTCGGCCTTGCGTTTATCAATCACAAGTGAGCAGTGAAAAGAGTGCAGCTATATACGTGAAATCCCAAAGTCTAAATAGAAGGAGTCCATACAAATGCACAGTAATTTAGAACAAGAAACTATGGTAAGGATCCGACACAGTGCAATATGGTCGCTTCTCTATATTTCGCTCTATGGCGTATTGACCATTGCGAGTTGTTTTCTCTTATCGGAACAAACCCTTGCGACAATCGGAATTGTTGGTGGCATATTTGTTCTTATAAATATCTTTCTCCTTCCGTTTAAGCGGGAATTGCTCTTTGTCGGTGGCATTATTTCTGTGCTTGGAGTTATGTACGGCGGTGTGTGGATCGGAAAACAACTTGATTTAGAGGGTGTGCTGTCTATCGGTGCAGCAGTTACCGCAATGGACATTATCAGCTTTACCAAAATCGGAAAAAGAACAGTAAATGCAAAAGCAATGTCCAATGTAAGGATAACATCTAAGCTGTTCGTCTATGGGAAGGAACAAGGAGATACGCTGATTCCCACCTGTGGCATAGGCGATTATTTGTACTATGCCATCTGGATTGCTGGAATGCACGCTGTGTCGGATTCAATCTATGCCTATGTCGGTGCTTCCTGCTTGATTTTCTTGGGCACGGCGATACAGTATGCACTGATTGTCCAATTAGCAAAAAGGCCAAATTACAAAGGCTTTCCGGGGACGGTGTTTCCCTTTTTGTGCATCCTTGCGGAATATTTGCTGTTAGGGTGTTAATCAAGTAAGAACAGAGACAGGTTGAAATATGAGCGTGAAAATAATCGAGCGAAACGATTATGCAAAAGTGAGGAAAGTACAGACCGCACTCAAATTGAGGCTGCGGTGTTAATAATCAACAACAAAACTGATGTCATTGTCTGTGACGAATGGGTAGCAATATCCATACATTCGACGCAGCATGACACACGATTAGAAAAGAGGGCATGCAGTATGAAAACGATTGGATTAATTGGCGGCATGAGCTGGGAGAGTACCGTCACCTACTATCAAATCATCAATGAGATCGTCAAAAAAGAACTTGGTGGTCTACATAGTGCCAAATGTATTCTATACAGCGTAGATTTTGATGAAATAGAACGGTGCCAGTCTACGGGTGCGTGGGAAAAGAGTGGTGAAATTCTTGGCAAGGCCGCCGAGAGTCTGGAGGCCGCGGGCGCAGACTTTATTTTGATCTGTACGAATACCATGCACAAGGTTTTCGAGCAGGTGCAGCGTTATGTGAACATTCCTTTCATACATATCGCACAGGCTACAGCCGATGTATTGAAGTGCGAGAACATTACCAGAGTTGGCCTGCTTGGAACCAAGTATACGATGGAGCAGGACTTCTACAAGGGGAAGCTGGCAGAGAACGGAATCAGCGTTGTGATTCCCGATGCGGATGACATTGAAGCTGTAAACTCCATTATTTTTCACGAACTCTGCATAGGGAAAATCAAGGATGAGTCGCGAAAAAAGTATTTGGAAATTATTGATAAAATGTCCGCTAATGGTATTCAAGGCGTTATTCTGGGCTGTACGGAAATTGGCTTACTGATCCATCAGGAGGACACCTCCGTAAAGCTTTTTGATACGACACAAATACATGGCGAAGCCGCAGCATACATGAGCCTTGATAGACTGTAAAAGAGGTATAAATAAGAATGTATAAACACTTACACTATAAAAACATGAAATATAAGCCTATTATTGTCGTGCTCACCACCGTGATGGTACTTTCCCTCACGGCCTGCGGAAAATCACCGGCACCCGACAAGAGTGAGTTATCGGTTTCAACTGATACACAGGTTGAATCGCCGAATGAGGCAGAAGCGCCAGCCAATGAAAGCGCTCCGGCAGATACAGACACTTCGACCAATGATGAGGCGTGGAAAACGGAGTTTGAGAAAAGCCTGCTGGAAAACTATGGCGTTGCGCCGGATCATTATGAAGATTTGGGTGACGGCATTTATCAGGTCTACGTAAAGATTGACGGCAAGATTATTCCTTACGTCACGGTGGATTCCGCAACCGGCGATTATCACGGATAAGGGAGAATAGAAATGAAAAAGAACACTCTTATTATTTTAGCTGCTGCGCTGACTCTGGCTCTGTCATTGACGGCCTGCGGCGGAGAAGTTATCACAAAAACACCGGACTCTCTCAATCAGCAGGGGCAGACAGCGGCTTCGGACAGTGAAGCTCCCGCCTCAGAGCGCACTGCAACCGGCACAATGCTGCTGGACGGGAAAGAAACGACCGTGTATCCGGAAGTCAGCGATACGGAGATCAATTTCTGGGACAGCGCTTCCGGTGGAAAGCTGCTCGCCGTCGCAAAATATCCCGAAACGCTCGCCGGAGCTGCCAAAGCGCTCAAGGGCTGCGATTATACGGATCTTGACGAAGATGGCAACAGCGACTTGACCGTAGAATTCACCTTTACCGATGGCAGCACAGCCAGCCTTGTCTGGTTCTATTCCGATGGCGGTCTGATTTATAACGAGGAATTTTCCCGCCTACCCGGTGACGCGACTGCCGCCGAGACAAACTGAACCGGTGTAAAGTGCAATGAAGTATCTCAAGGTGGACGCCTACGACGGCATGTGCTTCTTCGGCGGACTGGTGTTCTTTGCGCCGGTCGCCCTTCTGGTGCGAACGCAGGCTGGGATCAGCGAAGGACAGTTTTTCCTGCTGCAAGTGCTGCTTTCCGCCGTCATCGCATTGGGAGAGCTGCCAACGGGGTATCTGACAGACCGCATTGGCTACCGTAGCTCGCTGATCCTTTCACAGCTTCTTTTGCTCACAGCAAGGGGCACACTGCTGGCGGCATATCTGTTTCGCTCTCTCCCACTTTTCGTGCTGGAAGCCGTGATCGAGGGCATATCGGCCTGCCTGTCCTCCGGCACAGGCAGCGCCTATCTCTATGCAGCCTACGGGAAGGGCGATTATCTTCCAAAGACAGCACATGCAGCAAATTTCGGCACAGCAGGCTTTCTGCTCAGTACGGCAAGCTACGCTCTGATTTATCACCGCTTTGGCCTGAAAGCCCTGCTGATTGCCACCGTTTTTTCCGGTGCAGCCGGTTTCATCTGCGCCTTGCTCCTGCGCGGGGATTCCTGTGTCAGCATCAAAGCAGCGGATCACAAGGAGAGAACAGGCCTGTCGCAGCTTTTGCCTCTTTTGCGCGACCGACGTGCACGGAAGTTCACCGTGCTGATGTCTCTGTTCAGTGTGGCATGGCTGCTGGTCAACTTCTTCTATGCAGAGATATTGGTGCAGTGCGGCATCCCGCTTGTCTGGCTGTCTGCGATCATCATCGGCTATTCCCTTGCGCAGATGCTGGCAGAGCCGCTGATTCATTTACTGGGGCAATGCGCAAAACAGAAGTTGACGATCTTCTTCTGCCTACTTAGTGGCGCTGTATTGGTGGGCTTTGGGCTGCTGCACAAACCGTGGATCTTAATCCTGATGATGGCCTTTTTGCCGCTTTTTCTCGACCTTGCGGCGTTCTATGTTGAGGAGCAGCAAAATCACCTGATCGACACGCTGAAAATGGAGAGTGATCGGGCTGCTGCACTGTCCGTCATGAATATGGGTGTCAATCTGGTTGAGATTCTTTCTCTGTTTGCATCCTCTCTGCTGGTCGCCGCAGGAATTGGCTGGTGTTTTGGCTTGTGTGGTGCAGTTTTGATACTCAGTGCAGTGCTGTGCCAACGCAAATCGGGAGATTCGTTTTAACTTACAAATGGACAGGAGCGATTTTATGAAAAGGCGAATGATTGTGTGCATCACGCTTGCCGCCATACTGCTTGTCGTGTGGGCGGCATATTGGGCTTTCTGTCGTCTGCCACATCTTACAGGCAGCACCATTAAAAATGTGGACTCTTACTTATTGGACGCACAGTACATGAATGGAACCGATGGGCACACGATGATGCTGAACGCAGGTGATGTGCTGTCCATCCACTTCGAGACAGAGAAGGGAGCGCTTCATCTTGACATCCAAGCGCCGGATGGGAACGTTCTATATTCTGGAAACGGACAAAACGCAAAGGATTTTACCGTGAATATTGCTGAAAGCGGAAGCTACACCGTGACAGTAAAAGCACAGTCTGCAACAGGCTTCATTCATATTCAAACCGAAAATCAATGAACAGCAGTGAACTGGACGCAAACGCTATTTCTAAGGAAAGGATCATCTGGACACACCATGGCGGCGATTTTCATCCACGATTTAATACCAGCCGTACTCTCCGCTGTTTTGCCGGACACCAGCGGCTTTTCCGTCATTGACGCAACCAAGAAAGCGGCCTGTTGTCAAGGCTGCTTTCGCTGCTGGCTGGCATCGCCGGGACAGTGCGTTATGAAGGACGATCTGCAAACGGTCGGCGCGCAAATAGGAACCTGCAAAAAGGTCATCATTCTCTCTCGATGCTGCTACGGAGGATTCAGCCCCGGCGTCAAAAAGGTGCTGGATCGTGCCATATCGCTCAGTCTGCCGTTTTTCACCTATCGCAGCGGGCGTGTCCATCATCCGCTGCGCTATCAAAATCGCCCCACGCTTACAGTTTGCTTCTATGGTGCCGTTACAGACTTTGAGCGTGAAACGGCCATGAGGCTGGTTGAGGCCAACCGGGTCAATATGGGCTTTTCTTCGGCGCAGGTGTACTTTGCGGAAAAGCCGGAGCTCATGGCGGAGGTGATAAAAAGCAGATGAACATCTTGATTTTGAATGCCAGTCTAAAATCCAAGGGCAGCGCTTCTGCATTTTATTCATCCCTGGTGCGGCTGTTTCTGACAGGGTGCGAGGTCAAGGTCAATCCGCTCCGTGGTGCAAAAGACTATGAAAAGACTTTTGCGTTGCTTCCGTGGGCGGATGCTGTTGTGATTTCAGCTCCGGTCTATGTGGACGCTGCGCCATCACACGTCACCGCCTTTTTAGAGCAGGCAGAACAGCTCTGTCAGGAACAGCTATGCCATTTCAAACTCTATGCTATTTCCAATTGTGGTTTTATCGAGGGACATCAGAATGAACTGCATTTGCGAATTTATGAGGCGTGGTGCCAGCGTGCCGGCGTTTGCTGGGGTGGCGGACTGGGAATCGGTGGCGGAGTGATCCTGCGCTGGATGTGTATGCTGACAGCGTTGTTCGCCGTGTTAGATACTGTGCGACTGATCCTGGCGGCGCAGGCAGCGTCGCTGACTGTGCGCATGATCTTTTCTTGTTACAGCAGTATGCTCGTGACGCTTGTGATGAGCCTCGGCGCAGTGATCTGCCTTGTTATTATGGGACACCACATCAAACACGGTGCTTGCCGCAAAAATCTGTTCACTCGCTGCCTGATGCCGTCATTTTTATTCATCCCCGTTTCGGACATTTTTATGCTGCTCTCCGCGTTAGCACACGGAAACCTGCCGTACACACTATTCCGCAGGTGCGAATGTCCTGCTCAGGAGAAAGGAACACACCTATGAAACTGCCATTGGAAGGCCATTTGCCGTATGCAGTGCTGGCATTGACCGTTTTGGTCTTATTTTACGGTATCTATTTTGCCAAGATGCTGGCGCAAAAGCAGCGCGGTATCCAGACCCGACATATCGGACGCAGGAAGGAAAAATCCATCCACACAGTAGAGCTGCTGATGAACGCTGCGACGCTGGGTGCACCGATCGCACAGCTTCTCTCCATCGCGTTCGGTTGGAGCCATCTCCCTGCAAACGCACGGTTTACCGGCTTTTGCACCGGAATGCTGGGCGATGCTATCTTTCTGCTCTCCGTACTGTGCATGAAGGATAACTGGCGGGCGGGCATTCCTGACAAGGACAAAACAGAGCTGGTCACGACAGGCATTTACCGTTATAGCCGCAATCCGGCATTTCTCGGCTTTGACTTTATGTACATCGGCGTGCTGCTGATGTACTGTAATCCGCTGACAGCAATCTTTACGCTGTTTGCAATCATAACGCTGCACTTGCAGATTTTGCAGGAAGAACAGTATCTCACCGGTGCGTTTGGGACAGCGTATCAGAAATACATGGAACAGGTACACAGATACCTCGGAAGAAAATCTCACAGATAAGGAACCGACAAGTGGAATTTGAAAACCACAATTTTAAAGTTGCAGGTGAGATATGAAGACACTTTTAGGAGTTCGGTTTATATAAGCGCAATAAACGCCTGCACATCAGGATAACCGTCATCTTTTAGAATATCTGGGATTTTATATATCTCCTCAAATTCTAACAATTCGAGCCAGACGCATAGACGCAGGGCCGATAATCCGTGAGCCATTAGGCAGCACGGGTTATCGGCCCTCTTTTTTGTTTTTCTCCAGCGTGTCATTTCAGTTTGTCCGCGCTCATGCACAGGTCTATGTACTTCTGCGACTCGGCTTCACTCTTCCCAGCAAAGTAATCGACCACGCATTTGGCAACGGTCTGCGGCGCTCTGTCGTGGAACACGATTCCGTCCAGACTGATGTCCATTTCTTCCGAGATCAGCGCAACCGTTTCAAATTTCGGATTGCTCTTACACTTTTCAATCTCAATGACGGTTCGGGTACACATATTGAGCCGTTCTGCTAACTCGCGCTGTGTTATCTTTTTCTGCTCCCGCTTTTCGCGGAGTCTCTGGGCAAACAGGTCAAGAAAGTTCATTGGAAATCACCTCTACTATATTGTAGAGTGAGCTTCGCTTCACTTAAATCTACATGTAGCTCATATCGAATGAGTTATAAATCACATTCAAGGAACTGGAGATTATTTTATGAGAACACGGATGAACAGGAGATGGCGCTAAGGCCGCTGGCCTCAATGCGAAAAAGTATAAACACCGAAAAGCCGTTCTCTTGAAAAAGCACGCGGCGATTCCGCAGACGAGCTGCACTCACAGAAGTGAGTTGCAGCTCTCTTTTTATGCAGTATGGTTCATTCGCGATTTAGCCCCTCCGGGGGCAGCATTATTCTCTTGCGCTTTCGTGCGCAATCAAGGCGCTCGTGCGGGCAATTATGTCCGTTCGAGCGCCTTTTTGCGTTTTTCTGTCGGCTGCCGCTCCCCGCCGCCCTTCGTTCAGAACTTTTTACCCACTCGAATCTGAACGGAGGAACAAAATGTTTAATAGAAAAAGCATCTATGCGCTGAATAAGAAAGACCCCGATGCCATCGTTTATATGGGCGCCAATGAAGTCATCGTCCGCCTGACCCGCGAGGATTTTGCCAGCGAGAAAGAATTTCTGAAATGGAAATCCCTGTCGGACGAGGACTATCACGCCTCCGAAAAGGAAGCTCATGTCTATGCCAATCACACGCTTGCGCTGGATGAGCTATCCGAGGAAGCGGCCTCCATTCCTGCCGTGGATGTCTGCATGGAGCAGGCGCATGACCGGGCAGAGGCAATCCACCGCAGCGTCAGAAAGGTCACGCAGATTCGGAAGCACCTGACGGATGCGCAGTTCCGCAGGGTGTGGATGTATTTCGTGGATGGGATGACGGTTGATGAGATTGGCGCAGCCGAGGGTGTCAGCCATCAGAATATTTCCAAGAGCATCGGCGCGGCGATGAAGAAAATGAAAAAACTTTTCCCTGATTGCTGAAAACAGGGTGCAAAAGTGGCCCAAAATCGGCGATAGGTGAAGGGACATTCACCACGAAGCCTTTCACCGAACGTTGAAAACTGAATAGACCATGATGCAGGCACAAAACCCGTGTGATAGCGGCATAAGGTGCGCCGCCAAGACGATGGCTTCAAGGATGTAATTCCGGACAAGTCATCCGAGCGATCTACGCAGCCTTAGACCCGATTCGGCAAATCGGGCGCGATGACAGCGCGGCGGATAATGAAACTTGCTCACGCCCTCCCACAGACTTGAGGGGGAACCCTGCGGTATGCGCCAGTAAAAGGTTTCCATGCAAATCATTGATTTGCATGGAGGAGCCGGAACAGCAAAATGAATGAGCTTTCGCTGCAAAGCGGAAGCGAACGATATGGAGCTTGTGACGGCGAGGCAGCGGTATCGTGGAGTTATGACAGCCCTGCCAAGGGCGGCCTGCATCATGCCCACTATCCGGGGCGCGTGGCAAAAAGGATGGATCATCTCAAATGGACAAGCAGAGCGGCTGCGCCGGTATTCGCCATTATGTTATGTGGCTCCAATTCTGCCCGCGCAGCCGCCTCTCAAAGTCAGATACCATGCGCTGACGGGCTTCCCCGTCAGCGTATTCATGTGACCTTGAGGAAACCCGCCAAACCGAGAAAGGAGATCGCCATGATGCAACCAACGCCGAACGAATCCCGAATCCACACGGATGAGCTGGTGGACATCCGGGAAGTATCTGTTGACAAAAATCTTCCCAAGGAAGAACGCATTGCCGCCTTTATCCGCCAGATCAAAAATCCTTACCGCTTCCGCTGCGGCGATTTCGTGGTAAACGCCTGCTTTGCCGGGAACGGTGTTACGTTGGAGGAATGTCTGCAAGGCATTTTGCGCTGAGCGACATCCTCGCTTTTTTCCGCAGAGAGTGCTATGATCGGTGTGGAAAAGGATGAAAGCCAAATAGCCAGATAACCACTCTTTTCATGCGGGAGCAGTCCGGGAGAAAGGAGTGCTTTTTCATGCCTAAATACAAAGCCGCCGCTTATATCCGCCTGTCCTATACCGACGATCATTCCAGCGAGAGCGACAGCGTTTCCAATCAGCGCAAGCTCATTGAAAACTTTGTGGAGCGCAACCCGGATATTGAGGTCGTTTCCGAAAAGATCGACGATGGATATAGCGGCATCATTTTTGACCGCCCTGCCTTCAAGGAAATGATGCAGGATATCACCGATGGCAACATCAACTGCGTCATTGTAAAAGACCTCTCCCGACTGGGGCGCGAGTACATTGAAACCGGCCGCTATCTGCGCCGGGTATTCCCGGCCTATGGGGTGCGCTTCATTGCCATCACCGACAGCATCGACACCGCCCACGACAGCGGCGATGATCTGACCGTATCGGTCAAGAACATTATGAACGAAGCCTACTGCCGGGACATTTCCATCAAGACCCGTTCCTCTCTGGACGTGAAGCGGCGCAACGGCGATTTCGTCGGCGCGTTCCCGGTGTACGGCTACATGAAAGCCGAGGACAATAAAAACCTACTCGTCCCCGATCCCTACGCCGCCCGCGTTGTCTGCGACATTTTCCGTATGCGGCTGGAGGGCGCAAGCGCCTCCAAAATCGCATCGGAGTTGAACCGGCTGGGCATCCTCTCCCCGCTGGCATACAAGAAGAACAATGGCCTGCCCTATGCGAAAAATGGCTATGCGGACAAGGCCGACTGCAAGTGGTCGGCTACCACCATCATCCGCATCTTGCAGGACGAAACCTATACCGGAACACTGGTGCAGGGCAAACAGGGTACGCCACACTATAAGATCAAGCAGATGGAGCAGCACCCTGCCTCCGAGTGGGTGCGTGTCCCGGATGCCCACGAAGCATTGATCGCCCGTCAGGATTTTGAGCTGGTGCAGCGCATTAAGGGACTGGATACCCGGACTTCTCCCAACGAGGATACGGTGTACCTGTTCTCCGGTATTCTGATCTGCGGGTGCTGCGGAAGCCGCATGACCCGCAAGACCAACCGTGCAAACGGCAAGGAGTACCACTACTATTATTGTCCCACCGGCAAGAAAAAGGGCTGCGCCCATCCGGTCATGCTGAAAGAAAGCAGCCTGATCGACTGTGTGCGGGACAGCCTGAAATCCTATATCGGCAATATTGCTTCTCTGGAGGCGCTGCTGACCGGCATTGACCAGACCAGCATCAATCAGGCGCTTGCCAAGGAATACAGCGACCACATTACCGACAACGAGCGCCGGTTGGAGCAGGTGCTGGAGTTCAAGGCACGGCTCTATGAAAGCCTTGTGGGAGGTATGCTTACCAAGGAAGAATACGCTTCCTATAAGGCAAAGTACACCAAGCAGGCCGAGGACATCCGCGAGAGCGTCCGCGTTCTCAAGGAAAAGCTCACGGAGGTGCTGGAAAATCGAAGTGAGCGCAACCGCTGGATTTCGCAGTTTACGCAGTTCTCCACGCTGGAAACCTTAGACCGCAGGGCGCTCATTCACATGGTACAGAGCATCCGCGTCCGTGGCAAAAAGGAGCTGGATATTACCTTTACCCATGAGGACGAATACAAAAAGGCATTGCAGCTTCTGGCGCTGGCAGCGCAGCAGAAAGATTACGAACAGAGAAAGGTGGGCTGAGCATGGCGAGAAAAAGCAGGAAAGAAACGGCTGCGGTAGCCGTGCAGGAGGCCGACGCCGCTTGCCGCGCCGCGATCTACGTCCGCCTTTCGGTGGAGGATACCCACACGCACAGCGTATCCATTGAAACCCAGCAGATGATTATTGCCCGCTATCTGGAGCAGTACCCGGAGATCAGCGTATACGATACCTATATCGACAACGGCGCGACCGGGACAAACTTCCGCCGTCCGGGCTTTCAGCAGATGCTCTCGGATATTGAGGCCGGTCACGTCAACTGCGTCATTGTGAAAGACCTCTCCCGTTTGGGCCGAAACACCATTGACACCGGCTATTACATTGAGCAGTATTTCCGCATCCGCAGTATCCGCTTCATTGCGGTCAATGAAAACTTCGACACCGCCGCCCCGGAGGATGCCCATTCCGGTATCATCATCCCGCTGCGGAACATGATAAACGAAGCCTACGCTTTGGACATTGGGCGCAAGATCAGGGCGCAGCAGCGGCAGGCCATGAAGGACGGCAAGTTCATCGGTGCGCGTACTCCTTACGGTTATCTGAAAGCGGAGGACGATTGCCACCAGCTTATCATCGACCCTGTTGCCGCCGTTGTGGTGCAGCGGATGTTCCGCTGGGCTTCCGAGGGCGCTGGCCTCAATACCATCGCCGTGCGGCTGAATGAAGCGGGCGTTCTCACTCCCAGCCACTACAAGAAGATGCAGGGAAAGATCACTCACGCAAATTTGCTCGGCAGCGGCAAGTGGCAGACCCGGACAGTCGGCGTCATTCTCCGCTCCGAGGTCTACACCGGAGATCTCGTTCAGGGCCAAACCAAAACCGTGGATCACCGGCAGATCAAGGCCGATGCCGAGGAATGGACGGTGGTACGGGACACCCACGAGGCCATCATCAGCCGGGAACAGTTCGCGGCGGTGCAGGAAATTCTCAATCAGACCGCCAGCCGCGCCAAGGCACGGGAGGTCAAAGCCTTCACGCCGAATCTTCTCAAAGGCAAGGTGTTCTGCGCCCATTGCGGCGGCAGTCTGCACCGGCAGAGAAACATCCGCAAGAAGTCCGACGATGTGTACTTCTACCATTGTCTGAGCCAGAGCCGAATCAGCAAGAATGCCTGCCCCGGCGTGACCATCCGCGAGGATGCGTTGCTGGATATGCTGGCAGATATGCTTCAGGATGCGCTTGATACGGTGCTGGGGCAATATACCCTCTCCCTTGCAGAGCTGCCCCGACAGGCCGCTGACCGCGCTGAGCTGCGGGAGAAGATCACCAGCCGCAAGCAGGAAATCCAGCGGCTTCGCGGTATCGTGCGGAGCTTATATGAAAACCTCGTCCAAGGTGTTCTCACCAAGGATGAATACTTCGACTACAAGGAGAAGTACGAAAGCCGCATTACCGACCTCTCCGTGGAAATGGAACAGTTGGAGGACGGCCTGCGGACGATGGATACGCAGATTGAGCAGCACCGGGCGCTGGAACAGGATGCCGCGCAGATCAAGACCGACCGTGGGCTGACCGGCGCACTCATTGAACGGCTGATCGACCGCATCGAGGTATCCCACGACAAGCAGATCACGGTGCGCTATCGCTTTCAGAGCGAGTTTGAAACCTATGCGGAGGTGCTGGAACAATGCAGAAATATGTGATCGCCCTCTACATCCGCCTCTCCATCGAGGATTACAAGTACGACAGCCTGAGCATTGAAAATCAGAGCCTTGTCCTCCACGAATATGCGGCTTCCATGCCCGAAGCTCTGAACGCGGAGATCATGGAGTTCATCGACAACGGGTACAGCGGCACGAATTTTGAGCGTCCGCAGGTACAGAAGCTCATTGAGCTGGTGCGGGCCAATCAAATCGACTGCATCATCGTCAAGGATTTTTCCCGCTTCGGGCGAAACAGCATTGAAACCGGCTACTTTATCGAGCGCGTGTTCCCGCTGTTCCATACCCGCTTCATTTCCATCAGCGACGATTTTGACAGCAGCAAATTCAAGGGTGACACCGGCGGCATGGACGTAGCATTCAAGTATCTCATCAGCGAATATTACAGCCGCGATATGTCCATCAAGACCAAGAGCGCCAAGTACGCCAAGATGCAGCGCGGCGAGTATCAGAGCAAAATCTGTCCCTACGGCTATCGCAAAAGCGCCGATGGCAGAATGGAGCCTGACCCGGAGGCCGCTGCCGTTGTGCAGCTCATCTTCCAGCTTGCCGCCGAGGGCATCAACGCCACCGCCATCACACGGGAGCTGTTCCGCAGAAGCATCCCTACCCCCGGCCAGTACAAAGCGGCGCACGGTAATCATACCCACGATATTTCCCGCTGCCACGGGATTTGGAGTGCATCCACCATTCTCCGCATTTTGGAGGACGAACGCTACACCGGCGTGTATGTGATCGGCAAGCGGGCGGTTCTCGAAGTAGGCGGCACCAGAAGCCGCCTGAAGGACAGAGAATCGTGGTACATCATCCCCGACCATCACCCGGCCATCATAGAGAAAGCCGTGTTTGATACCGTGCAGGCCAGCCAGCTCCGCTTTTCCCAGCCAAACAAGAAAAAGCGGGACTACCCGCTGAAAGGCAAAGCCTTCTGTGGCTGCTGCGGTCATGCGCTGTCCCGCACCATGCAGAAAACCTCATATTATCACTGCCGCCATTCCGAGGCGGACGTAGAAAGCCGCTGCCACAAGATGCGTCTGAACGCCGCGGAGCTGGAACAGGCGGTATTCCTGACGCTGAAAAAGCAGATGGAAGCCACCGCGCCGCTTGCCCCTGACGGTACGCTCCGGGTAGATGCTTCCGTACCGGAACGCGCCGAATATGAGAAGCAGATCGAGACGCTGCAAGACGGCAAGCGCACGTTGTATGAACGCTATCTCATGGGCGAGATCGACCTGAATACCTACAAGGCAGAAAAGGCCGCGTGTGACGAGCTGCTGCTGAAAACGAAAAACGCCTATGCCGCAGTATTGGCACAGGCGAAACAGAAGCAGGACGAACAGGCACGGCAGGACAGCCGCATGGAAGCGTCCAAGGCAATTTTCGATGCGGACACGCTGACCACCGAGCTGGCCGAGCTGCTGATCGACCGGGTACTGGTGTACCCTGACAAGCGCATTGAGATCGCATATAAAATCCGAGATATTTTCGATTGAGGTGGCGAACATGAAAATTGTTTTCTATTGCAGAGTGGACGGACAGGGCTTCGGCTTTGTCCTACCCGAAGAAGCTGACAAGCTCCGCGAGTTTTTCGCCGAGCATCAGGATAAGCCTGCGCTTGAAAATTCATCAAGCGCAAGCTAAAAATTTTTGTCGTGTGCTTGACATACGGGTGACGAAGTTGGTGGAAATGAAAGCCCTCCAAGCCCTCGACCTTTCTGCTTGCCGTCCTGCACATAATCCCTACCGTACTCGGTGATTCGTATGCGCCGTCAGGTCTGAGGCAGACAAAGGATATTTCCTTGTACCCCTCTGGGATTTCATCTGTCCTCGGCAGGCTGTAAACCTCGTAGTAAGTACGGTCTTTTTCCTTCACCTCGGTGTAGTAGTTGAGGTGGTAAAGCCCGCCATACTGGAGGCGGTTTTTGTGCTGTTCGGTTTTCGCCGCTTTAAGGATCGCCGCCAGCGTGTTGCAGAAGTCCACGGTACGGACTTTCTTCCGTTTGGTCGCTCCTATCTCGGTTTTATGCCTTGCCCCGTTGTAGCGCATACTGCGGCGCACCGTAAGGTACTGCTTGTCAAGGTTGACATCCTGCCAAGTCAAGCCGCAGACTTCGCCGATGCGAAGCCCCGTGTAGTAGGCAATCTGAATGGACAGTAAAGCGGGGTTATCTTTCTTTTTCAGAAATTCCTCCAGCTTCAGATACTGCTCATGGCTGAGCGTGGGTGTGGAATTGGTATTGCCGTCCTCGTCCGAAAACAGGTCATAGTCCTCTTTTTTGCCCCGCCATACCACATACTGCATCGGGTTAAAGGTTATCAGTCTTTTCGGGAATACCGCAAAACGGAACGCCCCTTGTAAAACAGCCGAAAACAATCGGAGATACCCTTTGCTGAGGGCCTTTGCGGCTGTACCGTCAGGAGTTGTACCGCCAAAGCTGAGAAAGTCTATATACGCCTGTAAATGGTCGGCGGTTACGGTTTTCAGCTTTCGGTTTCCTATCGGGTGCTGTTTGATACGGTTGACCGTTCCCTGATAGGACATTACCGTACCATTGCTGAGATTGCCGGGTTTCAGTTCTTCCTCCACCCACAGATCGAGCAGCATACCAACTGTGATGTTTTCAGACTTCGCAACGAATTTCTTTTCCTCATAGTCAGCGATTGCTTTTCTGAGCAGGGCTTCTGTTTCAGACTTGCTTTCTGTTCCCACAAACTCTTTCTGTACTTTTCTGCCGCTTTCATCTTCGATATAGAAGCGTGCGTACCACTTTTTACCTTTTTTTCTTACAGAACCTTTTGCCATAGATAAATTTCTCCTTTCTATCCGTGGCAATCGGGACTGTGACATATGGTGTGCGTAAAGTAATAGTGTCACTTATGCCGATGAATGTCAATCGGCATTTTCACTTGTCAAAGTGCCACGGAATTTTTCTTTTTCAGCAACCCTTTCTTCGGCTGCTGTCACTATCCCGAACAGGTCGCCCATCTTTACAGCGGTGCGTCCCTCATCGTAGATATGTAAAATCCCATCTAAAAACTGCTTCATATTCTCGATAGGAAGTTCCATTTCTTTACGGTAAACCCTTTCCATAATCGCCCCTGACTCAATCGCATAGCCTCGTCCTCCGCTACACGGTCAACCTCAGCCATTGCGTCTGCAAAGTGATAAGTCATAACCGTATAGAGGTCAATCATCTTTCCGAGGAATGTGGTAAGCAGTTGTTGGTGCGGTTCTCCCTTTACCACAGAAGAAACCGTATCAAGATATTTTTTGATATGTTCCTCCATATCCCTTGCACATAAAGTGCGGCTGTCATATTCCTTATCTTCGGAAAGTCCTGTCAGCCATTCGGGAGTGGTCAGGAGTGCTTCTGCCAGCCCGTTGATAATCATTGTACGCTTCGGGTCTACTCCGTCCGCTTCATATCTTTGAATGGTAGATTTGTTTACCCCGACACGCTTACCAAGTTCGGGCATTGTTAAGTTTAATTCTGTTCGGCGTTCTTTCACTCGTTCACCGACCTGTTTTGCGGTGAATGTAATTTCTTTTTTCAAGGCTTTCACCTCCTATTGCTGATAGTATAGCACAGAAAAACCTATTTTGCAACCATAAATTTAATAATAGACAAAAATATTTCTTAATAAGTTGCAAAACGAGTTGACAAGAGGTATCAAAATAAGTATAATTACAGATACATAGTTGCAAAATGCGTGTTTTGAAAGGAGGTTGATAAAATGGGCAACATCAAAATGGGTTTAACCATAGAAGAAGCAGCAGAATGTACGGGTATCGGAAGAAATACAATGCGTAAGTTGGTAGACTGGGGCAAACTTCCCGTCCTCAAGGTCGGAAGAAAAGCGATTATCCGCAGGGATACTTTAGAGCGATTTATGAGCGTCAATCAGGGAAGAAACCTGCTGAATGAAAACGATGTCCGCAAAGTAGAATAACCATTCTCCAAGCCCTCGGCGTTTGAGAGCGAAATACACCCATCGCACAAATCTTCGATTTGTACTCTGTGTATTTCGCCCTTGCAGGGGGCACTGTACCATCGCTTCGGGCAATGCACCGCCGCTATGATACAGAAGAAAACAGCCCGCTGTTTTCTTCGCTGTCCGTCTGCTTACGCCGCCGAAACAGCGGCAACCGATTTCTCGGTTGCAAAAAGAGTATGCCCGTCACGGGAGGAAGGAGTATATGGCAAGACATTCATTTATACAGATGTCGAAGCTATCCAATGTCAAGGGAAGAATATCCTATATCACAAGCCACGCAAAGCAGGAAAACCTTTATGCCACCTACCGCACCGCCGACAATGAATTTTGGAGTAACCTTGCAAGGGAAAGCCAGCAGGAGTTTAAGCGGAGCGGCACAGAGGGCAAATGTATCGAAGCAAGGGAATTGATTATCGCCCTGCCCGAAGTTTATACAAGATACGAGCCGCAGGAAGTCCTTGAAGATTTTACGGAGGAGTTCCGCAAGAGATATGGTGTGGAGTGCGTGTCAGCCCTCCACCACAACAAACGCAAGACGAATTATCATATCCATCTTATCTTCAGCGAAAGAAAACTGCTTCCTGAGCCTGACATCAAGAGAGCCACACGCAGCGTGTTCTATGATGAAACGGGCAAAAGGGTACGCACCAAGAAAGAAATCACAGGGGAGGACGGGCAGATACGCAAAGGCTGTACCGTCATTAAAAAGGGCGAGGTTTACGAAAGCCACCTCTTTACCGTGAAAGATGATAAATTCAAAAGCGAGCCTTTTCTTCGGGAGATAAAAGAGATTTACACCGACCTTATCAATCGGCATATCTCTGATCTCGAACAACAGTTAAAGGTATTTGATAAGAACAGCGTTTATCTTCCTACCAAGAAAATCGGCATGAATAACCCCAAAGCCGCCGAGATTGAAGCGGACAATACCGCAAGGCAGGAATGGAACAGGACAGCGGATATGGCGTTGTTATCGGGTATTTCCGAAGCAAAGATTTTAGAAGTCAAGCAGACCGAGATACACGAAAAAGCAAGCCAGTCAATTAAAAGCAAAGGCTGGCTTCCTAATCTGTTCCGTGGGATTGTGGCAAAGGCAAAAGATTTTCTGCAAAACCTTATTCGGGAAAAGGATATGCCACCCAAGCCTACACTTGATATTGATATGGCAGAGTTCCGTCATATGCGAAATCTGATGATAAAAGTACAGGATAAGGCAAAGGAAATTAAAAACTTGCAGGACAAAGTTCTGCCGCACTTGAAACAGCAGCTTGCTGATACAAAGGGGCTTTTCAAAGGTAAAGAACGAAAAGCGTTGGAGGTAAAAATCAAAGAAACCGAAGTGGAAATTGCCGACAGGCTGGATAAAATCCCCGATACACTCAAAGCGGACGGTTATCCTGATGTGCAGGTATTTATGCGTACTTTCCGAGAAATGGAAAGCGTTGTAGAGCAGTACAACCGTGACCTTGCCGAGTGGGAATACCAAGTCAGCAGGAAGCCGACAGCTGCCACTAAAGAACAGCACAGACCGCCCGAAAGGCAGAGCGTGTTAAAACATCTGCGTGAGATACAGGAACGCAACAAGCAGCAACCACCGCAAAGACAGTATAAAAAATCCATTGACAGAGATAGCCGATAGACATTGAAAAACCGCCGTTATGGAGTTACCCATAGCGGCGGCATACATAATCATTTGCAGCTACAAAATTAACAGTTATATTTTTTTGATTTGTTTAACA
>ENA-UPTB01000794-UPTB01000794.1-human-gut-metagenome-genome-assembly--contig:-NODE-794-length-31304-cov-17.014058_pt1 | contig 31304 bp, 26 predicted proteins | sample MGYA00250046_ERZ773369 | MGnify/ENA primary metagenome ERZ773369 (study PRJEB29103, sample SAMN06111938) | human gut metagenome | biome: human gut; feature: ankylosing spondylitis patient; material... | reverse complement strand
AACAGCCACAATGTCTACAACTACGCCACACAGAGCGCCCCGTTCATCTATGTGGGCGACGGAAGCGTGAAGGAGTACGGCAAATTCAAGCTGGGTACCACCTCGTATCTGCCCATCGACAACGAGATGACCTATCGTGACATGCGCACAGGCAAGCTGGCCCAGACCACGCTCTACGACGCCTGCCTGAACAAGGCCAGTGAGGTGACGCTGATGAACAGCTACCGCTTTGACAACGGACTGAACTGGAAGGCCACGCTGAAGTACGACCACTCGCGCGGAGCCATGGTCTACCAGACCCCGATGGCCATCGTCGACCTCAACAGTGCCGACAACCACGGGCTGTATAACTATATGTACCGCGACATCGACGGCCAGACCAAGGCATACGACGGCCAGTACGTGCAGACCCGCATGTCGTGTCTCAATGCCGGTACCATAGACGAGGCGCTCTTCACCACCGAGCTCAACAAGAAGTTCAAGACCTCTACCCTGCGCCTGGGCCTCAACGAGTGGTTCTACCACATCGACTACTGCTCCAATACGACCATGTATGACCAGAGTGTGCCTGCCGATGGTAGCTATGCCGTCCGTGTATGGGATGCCAACCTGCGTGATGGTTACTTCTACGACTTCAACAAGAACGCTTCAGAATATTATAAAGGCAGCGAGAACAAGCTGGCGCTCTACTTCACCCACGACTGGGATGTCACCAAGAAGCTCAACCTCTACTATGGCGCCCGCGTGGAATGGCAGCGCCTGAAGGGAGAGAACGCCGCCGTGAAGAATGCCCAAGGCAACTTCGTAGGCCGTTTCGCTGACTATCACCTCGGTGCCATGGCTGCCGACGGAACCAAGATTGCGCCCGTCGACCTGGCCTACAACTGGCTGAACTACGACTTCTCGGTAGCCGCAACCTATAAGCTCAACGACAACTTTGGCTTTACCGGCGATTTTACTTACATCGTGCAGCACCCGAAGTTTGAAGCCTTCGCTCCTGCTACCCTTCCCAATACAGACAAGATATCCGTACCACTCGGCCGTGCAGGTATATACTACAACAACTCATGGTTGAGCCTCACATCACTGTTCTCGTATATCTCCAAGACCAACAACAACTCTACGCTCAACCTCCAGCACGGCAGCGAGATCAAGGCAGCTCCTCTGGCTTACGACATCCAGACATGGGGGTGGACTACCGACGCTGTGGCTCATCCTTTCAAGGGATTCGATTTCCACTTCCTTTTCACTTACCAGAAGCCTACATACAAGAAGTTTGAGACTTCTGTCACCTTCAACGATGGCTATGTGGGCAAAATCAATGCTACAGGCAACATCGTAGCCGAAATCCCAGAGATACTCATCGAGCTCGACCCCAGCTACATGGTCACCAAGGACATCAAGCTGTGGACCAGTTTCCGCTACTTCAGCAAGACTTACGCCAACATCAACGAGGCATATTACTTCAATGGCCACTGGGAGACATTCGGTGGCGTCAACTGGCAGGCAAGCAAGCGCCTGAGCCTGGGATGTACTGTTGTCAACTTCCTCAACCAGACCGGAGCCAAGGGAAGCATCGCCGGCGCCGAGCTGATAACCAAGGACGAGGCCAAGAACATCAAGAACCAGATCATGACTGGCAGCTATCTGCGCCCGTTCACCGTAGAGTTTACCGCATCTCTCAAATTCTGATCACTCTCACTCTTCACACACACGCTGACAACCCTATATAATAATAGGTATAGGGTTGTCGGCACACAAGAAACAGACAACAATACCGTTAATATAATAACTAAACAACAACACAATGAGAACAAACAACATACTGAAGGCGGCATGCCTCATGCTGATGGCTACAGTTGCCACCACCGCCACCGCCCAGAAGATGAACATCGAACACAAGGGCGACACAACCATCATCCGTGTAGACAACCCCACCAAATACATCCTGCTGCCTATCCAGGAAGAGAAGGATGAAGCGCAGGTGCTGCTTGATACCGGCTCCAAGGAAGACACTTGGATGGACGTGCGCCTGGCTCAAAACGGCGCCGACTACTATGTGCCCTTCGCGCTGGGACATGGCAAGACCGCTACCGTCAAGATACTCGGCCTCGCCAAGGACGCCCTCGCCCTCAACCTGATGAAACTGAGCAACACCTTCGAGACCGCCAATACCGACTACTACCGTCCCTCTTACCACTTCACTCCTCTCTATGGATGGATGAACGACCCCAACGGCATGGTCTATAAGGACGGCGAGTACCACCTCTACTTCCAGTACAATCCCTATGGCAGCAAGTGGGGCAATATGCACTGGGGACACGCCGTGAGCAAAGACCTGGTACACTGGGAGCATCTCGACCCAGCCATCGCCCGTGACCCCGTGGGCCACATATTCTCCGGCAGTTCGGTAGTCGACAAGAAGAATACCGCCGGATTTGGCAAGAACGCCATCATCGCCATCTACACCAACAACAGTGTAAACCACGACGAGGTGCAGTGTATCGCCTACAGCAACGACAATGGCCGCACCTTCACCAAGTATGAGGGCAACCCCGTGCTCACTCCCTTTGACGGTCTCAAGGACTTCCGCGACCCCAAGGTGTTCTGGTATGAGAAGGGCAAGTGCTGGTATATGATTGTTTCTGCCGATAAGGAGACCCGTTTCTATAAGTCCAAGAACCTGAAGAAATGGGACTACGTGAGCGCCTTTGGCAAGGGACTGGGCCAGCAGCCATGCCAGTATGAGTGCCCAGACTTCTTCCAGTTGCCCGTCAATGGCGACAAGAACAACATGAAATGGGTGATGACTATGAACATCAACCCTGGATGCTGGTTTGGCGGCAGCGCCACCGAGTACTTCGTCGGCGACTTCGACGGCAAGCAGTTTACCTGCCCCGATGCCAAAGACGTGAAGTGGATGGACTGGGGTAAGGACCATTATGCCACTGTTACCTTCTCCAACACCGGCGACAGAGTGCTGGCGATAACCTGGATGAGCAACTGGCAGTACGCCAACCTCACCCCGTTCAAGCAGAACCGCGGCGCCAATGGTCTGCCACGCGAGCTGAAGCTCTTTGAGAACAACGGAAAGTACTATCTGTCTGAAGATGTTGCCCCCGAGGTCTACGCACTGCGCAAGGCAACCCGCACATTAGCCAACGAGACGGTCGACGAGTCCAAGGCGTTTGCCAGTCTGACCGCCGGCATGGACGGCGCCTTCGAGATTGAGGCCGACATCACCCCCGACGCCAACGGCATAGCCGGCATCGAGATTTCCAACAACAAGCGCGAGCGCACCCTCATCTACTTCGACATGAAGCAGGGCAAGGTAGTGATGGACCGCACCGAAAGCGGACTCACCGACTTTGGCAAGCAGGCTGTGCCCCATGACATCGAGCTGGCCTGGGACAAGCAGCTCGCAGCCGAGGGCAAGCAGCCCGCCCGCGTGGTCAATTCCATCAACTACAAGAATGACTTCGCCCTGGCCACATGGGCTCCGCTCTCACTCTGCCAGGCCGGCAAGAAGACCTACCACGTAGATATCTTCGTCGACAAGTCATCCATCGAGCTCTTCGTCGACGGCGGCCGCATCGCCATGACCAACCTCGTATTCCCCGTTGCCCCCTACGAGAACGTGAAGCTCTACGCCGAGGGAGGCAAGGCACAATTCAACAACATCAACGTACATAAACTCGCGCTATAATTATGAAGACTTCATCCAAGCTCACCATCATCCCATTGATGTTCTGCTTCTTCACCATGGGATTTGTAGACCTGGTCGGCATTGCCTCCAACTATGTCAAGGAAGACCTCAACCTCAACGACGCCACAGCCAACCTGTTTCCGTCACTGGTCTTCTTCTGGTTTCTGATATTCTCGGTGCCTACGGGCATGCTGATGAACAAGATAGGCCGCAAGAAGACCGTGCTGCTGTCGCTGGTGGTGACCGTAGTCTCGCTGTTGCTGCCCATCGTGGGCGAGAGTTTCGGCGTGATGCTGGCCTCCTTCTCCCTCCTGGGCATCGGCAACGCGCTGATGCAGACCTCGCTCAACCCGCTGGTATCGGCTGTGACCACGGGCAAGAACCTGGCGTCGACCCTCACCTTCGGCCAGTTTGTCAAAGCCATCGCCTCGTTCATGGCACCATACATCGCCATGTGGGGCGCCATCGGGGCTGTTCCCTCCTTGGGCATGGGCTGGCGTGTGCTGTTCCCCATCTACATGGTGATAGGCATCTGCGCCTCCATCTTCCTCGCCGGCACTCCCATCGATGAAGAGAAGCCCCAGGGCAAGGCCTCTGGCATGGGCGAATGTCTCCGTCTGCTGGGCCAGCCCATCGTGCTGCTCTCCTTTGTGGGCATCATGTGCCATGTGGGCATCGACGTGGGCACCAACACCACAGCCCCCAAGCTGCTGATGGAGCGCCTGGGCTGGACACTCAACGAGGCTGCCGAAGCCACATCCATCTACTTCATCTTCCGTACCATCGGATGCCTCACCGGCTCATTCTTCCTCCGCGTGATGAAGTCACGCACATTCTTCATCATCAGCATCGTGATGATGGCGCTGAGCATGGTAGGCATGTTTGTCAGCGAGAGCAGAGAGATGCTCTACATCGCCATCGCACTCGTAGGCTACGGCAACTCCAACGTCTTCTCCATCATCTTCTCTCAGGCTCTGCTCGCGCTGCCCGAGAAGAAGAACGAGGTAAGCGGCCTGATGATTATGGGCCTCTTTGGTGGCACTGTCTTCCCATTGCTCATGGGATTTGCCAGCGATGCCTTCGGCCAGATAGGCGCTGTGCTGGTAATGGCTGTAGGCGTGGCCTACCTCTTCACATATATTGGTAAAATCAAGATGTAACAACTCAACAAAGACAAGACTATGAATACCGATTTCAAGAACAAATACTGTGTGGGCCTGGGTGAGGTGCTGTTTGATGTGTTCCCCTCCGGCTCCCAACTGGGTGGCGCCCCTGCCAACTTCGCTTATCATGCCGGCCAGCACGGTCTGCGCTCGATAGCCGTGAGTGCCTTGGGCAACGACGCCTATGGCGACGAGGCTATCCGCCAGCTCGAAGAGAAACACCTGGACTATCTCCTGCCCCGCGTAAACTATCCTACAGGCACCGTACAGGTGGAACTGGACGACCAGGGTGTACCTACCTATGACATCAAGACCGGCGTGGCGTGGGACAACATACCCTTCACCGACGCCGTCAGCCAAGTGGCAAACCAGGCATGCGCCGTATGCTGGGGCTCGTTGGCACAGCGCAACGAGGTAAGCCGCAAGACCATCTACCAATTCCTCGACAGCACTCCCGATGACTGTCTCAAGATCTTTGATATCAATCTCCGCCAGAATTTCTATACCAAGGAGATTATCTGCGAGAGTCTGAAGCGTTGCAATATACTGAAGATAAATGATGAAGAGCTCATCACGCTGGGCCGCCTCTTCGGCTATCCCGGTCTGGACATCGAGAACAAGTGCTGGCTCATACTCGGCAAGTACAATCTGGACATGCTCGTGCTCACCTGTGGTGTCAACGGCAGCTACGTCTTCGCTCCCGGCTGCAAGTCGTTCCACGAGACTCCTCATGTGGAGGTTGCCGACACCGTGGGAGCCGGCGACTCGTTTACCGGCACCTTCTGCGCCTGCATCCTCAAGGGCATGACCATCGCCCAGGCACATAAGCACGCCGTAGAGGTGAGCGCCTATGTCTGCACCCAGCACGGTGCGATGCCTGCACTGCCCGAGAACCTGAAGCGATAAGCCCCCATCGTCGCATCCATATCCCAAGAGCCCCCGCTCTGCCACTCCACCCGATGGAGCGACAAGGCGGGGGCTCTGGCGTCTGTCGCCGTAGTGGTGGGAACCGACAGCAGGTCGACCAAGATACCCTCCACGCCGCCCAAGGTACTCTTCACGCCACCAGAGGAGCCCTCCACGCTGCCCAAGGTACTCTCCACGCTGCCCAAGGTACTCTCTACGCTGCTGGAGATGGTTTCACCGACATCCGCGCGGCTGGCCAAAGGCGCAGAGGGCCACATAAGACTTATTGCAAAGCGGGAAACGATAAAATCGTGGCGTGAAATCGTGACGGCAAAGCACGAAACGATTGTATCATGGCACGAAACCAAGATAAACATGATGAAGAGCAAGATTGAGGATAGCTGAGCCTCAACGAGAAGCAGCGGCATACAAACAAAAGCAACCAGCGTAGCTGCCACGATAGGTGCGGCTGCTACGCTGGAACTGACCCAAGAGAGACTGATGGCGGTAACCACTGTGCTCACAGGGGCAAAAGGTGGAGAACCCACTCCTGTCTAACTGCCCTTAATCAGCTTACTCACCTTTTTTGGTAACAATATCATCATTGCTGATGCCACTTGCCACTCTTCGGCTTCTGAACTGCTTACCTATATTCCACGCCACAGATATGGTTATGTTATTGGCATACTGTCGCTGGGTAGACTGTTGGTGCATATCTCTAAAGTAGGTATTGCTGCGTGTATTCCAGCAATATACAAATGAGTTGACGAAGTCCAGCCCGAGTTCAAGTCTGTCATTAAACAAATTCTTGCTGATGGTAAGAAACAGGTTTGGATTGCGATGGAATGTACCGTTCAGGCTATAGTTTTTGGGCCGATAGTTGGCCGACAACATGTACATCCATCCCTTGGTGCTGAGATAACTCATATTAAGATTGCCATTCCATCCCCATCCTTTGACCGTTTGGATAAGTGTATTTTGACTGTAGGCATCATCAAGCTGATAGGAGCGATGAAAACCAGTAATGGACAGCGATACATTCATGCGGTTCTGGAAGAAACGCTGCGTGATGTTGGCAGAGAGGGCTGCATAGTCACTGCGCCCTATGTTGGCATAAGTCGTGACATCATAGTTGTCGGGGGTAATGTATATCTGGCTAATGATATCGGCTTCGCGCTCATAGTTGGCGCTCAGCGTGAGGTATGCCTTGCGTATCTGCTTACGCCAGGACAGTCCAAACGCATCATTATGCTGCGAGCGCAAACCAGGATTTCCCACATGGCGGGTGTAGTCGTTGATGAAGAGCGTATCGGCATTGAGATAGTCTACACTCGGGCGGGTGATACGACGCTGATAATTGGCAGAGAGCGAACCTCTCTTTTTGAGATTATAATTGAGACGCAGCGAAGGGAGGAAGACTATATTGTGGCGATGCCCCAGATTGTCGTGTTCGCCCTTGAGGATGACATAAGCCGAGAAATCGCGCGTGAAAGCATAATAATCCGTGAGATAGAGCTGCTGGATAGAATAACCCGTATGCACACCAGCTGCCGAGGAGGTGCAGTTCTCGCGATATACATTCTTGAAACCGGCATTGATGTCATGGTCGTGGCCCCAAATGCGCCTCCGCGTCTCCCAAAGCAACTCTCCTGTATATTCGCGCATGGCCGAACGATAACGCTCGATGTCACTGCCCGGATAGTCTATAGCATAGCGATAGTAATAATAGTTGCCTTTGAGCGTAAGCGTGTTGCGCTCGTTCCACTTGTAACCCATGTTGGCGTAGCCTCCGCTATGGTCTATCTTTTCGTTGCTGGTACGCAGATAACTGTGTCCGCTGAAATCTTTGCCTGAGTCTGTGGCATCCGATGGGTAGCCGCTATGATAGGCAGAGGCGGTCAAGGTAAGTTTGTCGGTGGCGAAGAAGTTGATTTTGATATGCTCAGCATTCTGTACCGTCTTGATAGTCCGAGAGAGCGACAACTGCTGAGGCTGCATAGGCTGACTGTTGAAGTAGCGGGTAACGTTACTTTCGGACTGGATTGTATGTCGCACCAGATTAAGAGAAGCAATAATGTCCCACCTCTTACTCTGGTATGCGAAATTGTCGTAAGTACCAATCTGCGGACGCAGGACACCCGTCCATGCAGAGAGATGAGTATAGACTTTGGGCTGCTGCACTCTCCGCTTTATGACATTGATTTCTCCGGCGGTACCATTGTCATCGTCTTTGGTCATCTCGCGTACCTCCACACGCAGGATATCCTTGGCATTGATGGCTTTGAGTTCTTCGCTTGAAGCCTCTCTGCCATCTATCTTGATGCGACACTTGCGGCTTTGCCCTGTCAGCGTATAGCTACCGTTATCGGCAACAAGGCCGGGGAGGAAAGAGAGAGCCTTTTCGGCATTGGTGGTTTTGAGCAGACCATGAGTATCTATCTGGTAGACGCTCTTCTCGGCATTGTTTTTGGCGATGCGCCGATAGGCTACAACCTCTACCTGCTTAATCTTTTGGACTTTGCTGTGTATGGTGATGTGATGATTGGCAGAAGCCTCATCCACATATATGGTGGTATCCAGATTTTCGTAAAACTTACTTTTAATCAGCACCTTCACCCGTCTACAGTTTGGCGAAATGATGGTAAAAGACACCTGGCCGTCCATATCGGTAGTATGGGTGAACAGGCTGTCGCAGGCTATAATTTTTACGGGAATATTGGAAACATGTTTTTCCTTGTCGTTACTGACGGTCAGGTTGACGATGGTCTGCCCATAGGCTGTATGACAAGACAGAACTGCAAATAATAACAGGAAAAACGCTCTCATTTTACATAATGAATAGGGGGGGGGTGATTAACGGTCTTTTGAGTATTCATGCTATTTCGTGGGGTTAAGTTTTGGATGCTCTACCTTACATAGAACTTTGCCTATACATACACATTGACAAGGCACAAATGGTCGGGAAGAGGTTATTGAGGCTTCTGGTTGCTGTATGACGCTTGCCTTTTCAGCCCGAACTGACCCAGAAGACCGACCCGTGGACCAAAAACATGGCGCACATGTCTACTGTATTTTTAACGATTGTTTCCATATTTGTGTATTTAGATATTAATTCGGTCACAATTTACGGGTTTTTTTGCACATACATTATTGTTCTCTCGTAATTAATGTTAAAAGGCGTCGTTATTACTCATTTGGCGTGTCTGGGTACGGTTTCATCTTTCAAAAGGTAATACACACTTACAATATGGATGCCGGCAACAACTTAATAGCATTACAGTCCCGGAGGAGATTACGCCAAGAACTATAATAGTAACAGGTATAAAAGCGAAGGAACTTTGGATCATCATATTCAGAGTGGCAGCCATCATACCCGCAGACAGACTACTCGCCGCAGTGCTTGCCATTTGCGCTATGACAGGTCTGCATGGCGGATACTATAATAGTAGCTGGCGCGGCGATGGTGGCGGGTTAGCGGTAGTAATGCTCTACCATTGCCTGGATGTCTTGGGGCACCATGCCCTCTATCGACTCGCCGGCGGCGATGCGGCGGCGTATCTCGGTGCTGCTCACGGGGTACAGGTCGGAATGGACGTAGGTGACCGAGGGCGGCATGGCGGCGGCATCGACCTCATAGCCCGGCCGCGGATAGACGGCTATGCGGTAGTGGGTGATGATGTCTTGGCTGTGGGCCCAGCGGTCGAACGCCAGCCAGTTGTCGGCGCCGATGAGCAGGGTGAAGCGGGCACGGGGATGCAGCTCTGACAAGTGGCAGAGCGTGTTCCACATATACGACGGGCGCGGCAGGGTCATCTCTACATCGCTGGCGCTGAGACCGGGTTGGCTGGCCAGGGCGCGTGCGGTGATGGCATAGCGCACATCGTCGGCCAGGAGGTCGGTGGCCTGGGTCTTGAAGGGGTTGAGGGGCGACACGACAAACCATATCTCGTCGAGCCCGAGCGCCGTGAGCAGGTGGCGCGCCAGGGCGATGTGTCCGCAGTGGATGGGGTTGAACGAACCGCCGAAGATGCCTATCTGTCTGGTCGAGAGGGTCATGGGAATGAGGGTGAAGGGATGAGGTGCGGGGCTATCGGTTCACAAAACCACTCACGAGCCGGTAGACCTCCTCCTTGGCACGCTCCAGGTCGTCGTTGACAACGACATGGTCGAAGCGCGGCGCAAAGGTAAGTTCGTAGGCAGCCTTGCCCACGCGCTGCTCGATGGCTTCGGGGGTGTCGGTGGCACGTGCCACGAGGCGGCGGCGCAACTCGTCGATCGAGGGAGGCTGGACAAAGATGCTCAGGGCACGGTCGCCATAGAAGTCCTTGATGTTGCATCCGCCCTTGACATCGACGTCGAAGAGCACGTTTTCTCCGCGCTGTGTCTGGGTGTCTACCTGGCTCTTGAGGGTGCCGTAGAAGCGGCCCTCATAGACCTCCTCGTACTCGAGGAACTCGTCGGCAACCACGCGCTGACGGAACTCGTCGGGCGAGATGAAGAAATACTCGACGCCGTTCTGCTCGGTGCCTCGCGGCGGGCGAGATGTGCAGCTGATGGAGAACGCGAGATGGAGCTCGGGGTGTGCGGCCATGAGCCACTGCACCAGGGTGCTCTTGCCCGAGCCCGATGGTGCGCAGAATATGATGAGTTTGCCTGTCTTTGTCATGATTAGAGTGCGTTGAGTACCTGTTCCTTGATCTGCTCGAGTTCATCTTTCATCTTGACCACGATGTTCTGCATCTCAGCCTGGTTGCTCTTGGAGCCGGTGGTATTGATTTCGCGTCCCATCTCCTGTGCGATAAATCCCAGCTTCTTTCCGTTGGCCTGGTTTTCGGCCATAGTCTCGCGGAAGTACTTGAGGTGGTTGGTGAGGCGCTGCTTCTCTTCGCTTATATCCAGTTTCTCGATATAGTAGATGAGCTCTTGCTCGAGCCGGTTCTTGTCGTAGCTGGCTTCGGGGAGCTGCTCGAGGCCCTTGACGATCTGCTCGCGTATCTTCTGGACACGTGCCTTCTCGAAGGGCTCGATGCTGGCGAGCAGCCGCTCGATGTTGTCTATCTTCTCATTGAACTTGCGCTCGAGGGCTGCACCCTCCTGATGGCGGAAGTCGATGAGCGCACCAACGGCGGCGTCTATAGCCTGGCATGCCACTGCCCACTCCTCGGGCTCGAGGACAACAGCCTCGACACGAGAGGTAACATCGGGCATGCGAAGCAACGTGTAAAACCAGTCCTGAGGCTCAGGAATACCCGTCTTGGCGGCGATGTCACGTATCTGGTGGTAATAGTTGTCTACGAGGGCGGCGTTGATGGTGGCAGCGTCGACCACCTCGTCCTTCTCAATCCAAATAGAGAAGTCGACCTTGCCCCTGACCAGTTTGCGGGTAAGCATCTGTCGTATCTCCATCTCCTTCTCACGATAGAGTGGCGCTATACGGGTAGAGAGGTCCATCGTCTTGCTGTTCAACGACTTCACCTCGACGTTGATTTTCTTTTCTCCATAAGTAAGGACTGCCTTTCCGTAGCCCGTCATTGACTGTATCATAGTAGTTACACGTTAAATTTCTGCAAAAGTAACAAAAATGTAGGAAAAAAACCGTAAATTTGCAGTTATTTAGTAAATTAAAATTCATGTCGTGTATATTAAACATTGAAACAAGCACCAATGTCTGCTCTGTATCGGTGAGCGAAAACGGTGCATGTATCTTTAATCAGGAAGACCATACCGGCCCCAACCACAACGAGCGGTTGGGTAAATTTGTCGATGAAGCGCTCTCCTTTGCCGAGAGCCATGCCATACCCCTCGACGCCGTGGCTGTGAGCTGCGGCCCCGGTTCGTATACCGGTCTGCGCATCGGCACGTCTATGGCCAAAGGTGTGTGCTACGGACGTGGTGTAAGCCTGGTGGCTATACCCACTCTCGAACTGATGTGTGTGCCCGTGCTGTTGCAGGAGATGGTAAAGGAGGAGAACGCGCTGCTCTGCCCCATGATAGACGCCCGCCGCATGGAGGTCTATGCACAGATTTTCGACCGCGCCCTGCACGAGGTGCGTCCCATCCAGGCCGACGTGGTAGACGCCGACACCTACAGCGAGTATCTCGACGAGCGCCCCGTCTACTTCTTCGGCAACGGCGCCGCCAAGTGTATGGATGTCATCGCCCACCCCAATGCCCGCTACATCGACGGCATCGAGCCCCTGGCCAAGAACATGTTCCCTCTGGCTGAGCGCCGCATCGCCCAGGGCCAGACCGAAGACGTGGCCTACTTCGTGCCATTCTATCTCAAGGACTTTGTGGCCAAGATGCCCAAGAAGCTGCTCTGAGACACGACATATACCCAACCCAAGACATTACAGTAAGGACTATGCAAATAGAAGGACTTGACTACAACACCCAGCGGGAGAAGCTGATACTGCCCGAATATGGCCGCGAGGTGCAGAAGATGGTGGAGCACGCCATTACACTGCCCAGCAAGGCAGAGCGCCAGCAGTGTGCCCAAACCATCATCGCCATCATGGACCGCATGTATCCAGCCAACCGCGAGAGCGCCGACTACAAGCAGAAGCTGTGGGACCATCTGGCCATCATGAGCCATTTCGAGCTCGACATAGACTGGCCCTACGACATCAAGCAGGCCCACGCCGTGGACGCCAAGCCGCAGCCCATGGACTATCCCATGCAGCGCATCCCGGTAAGACACTACGGCAACATGATATTCGAGCTCTTCGCCAAACTCAAGACTATGGAGCCCGGCAAGGAACGCGACAATCTCGTCAAGCTCACCGCCAACCAGATGAAGCGTTGCCTCTATCAGTGGAGCCATGGCTCGTCGGACGACGAGAAGGTGGCGTCGGACCTCGCCAAGTTTACCGACGGCAAGATACAACTCGACCTGAGCACCTTCAAGTTTGAGAAGATTGACGTCAGAGAGTTTACCGAGAAGAAACGCAATAACAAGAAGAAATAACCCCAACCCCAACGTCTATGGAGTCATTTATCATCGAGGGCGGACATGGATTGCACGGAGAGATAACCCCGCAGGGCGCCAAGAACGAGGCTCTGGAGGTAATCTGCGCCTGTCTGCTCACCACCGAGCCGGTAAGGATAACCAATATCCCCGAGATACTGGATGTATGCAATCTCATCAAGCTGCTGCAGGACATGGGTGTCGATGTGGTGCGCAACGCCAAGAACGACTATACCTTCACGGCAGCCCACATAGACCTGAACTATCTGGCCAGCGACGAGTTCGTGCGCAAGAGTGCGTCGCTGCGAGGTTCGGTGATGACCATCGGCCCGCTCTTGGGCAAATACGGTCAAGCCACGGTGGCTCAGCCTGGCGGCGACAAGATAGGCCGCAGGCGTCTGGACACCCACTTCATCGGCTTCAAGCAACTGGGAGCCGACTTTGCCCATGACAACCATCGCAACGTGTTCACCATCAAGGCCGACAGGCTGCACGGCAGATATATGCTGCTCGACGAGGCATCGGTAACGGGTACTGCCAACATCATCATGGCGGCAGTGCTGGCCGAGGGCACCACCACTATATATAACGCGGCATGCGAGCCCTACATCCAGCAGCTCTGCCGGATGCTCAACAGCATGGGCGCCCGCATCAGCGGCGTGGCGTCGAACCTACTCACCATCGAGGGAGTGGACGCGCTGCACGGCACAAGCCACACCATACTGCCCGACATGATAGAGGTAGGATCGTTTATCGGCATGGCAGCCATGGTGGGCAAGGGTGTACGCATCAAGAACGTGTCGCTGCCCAACCTGGGCATGATACCCGACGCCTTCAGACGGTTGGGCATCAAGATAGAGGAAGACGGTGATGACCTGTTCATCCCCGAGCAGCCCCACTACGAGATAGACTCGTTTATCGACGGCTCTATCATGACCCTCGCCGATGCCCCTTGGCCCGGGCTCACCCCCGACCTCCTGTCGGTGCTCATCGTGGTGGCTACGATGGCCAAAGGCAATGTGCTGATACACCAGAAGATGTTTGAGAGCCGTCTCTTCTTCGTAGACAAGCTCATCGATATGGGCGCGCAGATTATCCTCTGTGACCCCCACCGCGCCGTGGTCAACGGCAACGACCACGCCCGCAGGCTCAGAGCCGGCCGCATGACCAGTCCCGACATCCGTGCCGGAATAGCACTGCTCATAGCCGCCATGAGTGCCAACGGCACCAGCCGCATAGACAACATCGCCCAGATAGACCGTGGATATGAAGACATAGAGAACCGTCTGAACCGTCTGGGCGCCCACATCCAACGCATCGAAAGCTGATGATAACCCCCGACGACGTATTCCAGATAGGACGCCTGGGCAGACCCCACGGCGTGAAGGGCGAGATAACCTTCCAGATAAGCGACGACGTGTTTGACCGCGTCGACGCCGAATATCTGCTGCTCGAACTCGACGGTATCCTCGTCCCCTTCTTCATGGAGGAATACCGCTTCAAGAGCGACGAGACCGTGCTGATGAAGTTTTGCGACATCGATACCCAGGAGCAGGCCCGCAGCCTGACCGGCGCCAAGGTCTACTTCCCCCGTGAGCTCTCAGACAGCGACGAGACGGGCTTCGGCTGGAGCGAGATAGTGGGCTTCAAGCTCATCGACAGCACCACCGGCAGAGAGGTGGGCACCATCGACCACGTAGACGACAGCACCATCAACACCCTGTTTGACATCACCACCCCGGCGGGCGACTCTCTGCTCGTTCCCGCCCACGAAGAACTGATAGAAAAGGTAGATGCCGAGGCTCGGGCCATCTGGACCCGGCTGCCCGAAGGCATCATGGATATATAATATAATAATGAAGAAACAAATCTGCATACTTGGCAGTACGGGCTCGATAGGTACCCAGGCACTGGATGTCATCGAACAGCATCCCGACCTCTACGAAGTCTACTGCCTCACGGCCAACAACCGCGTGATGGAGTTGGCTCAGCAGGCCCGGAAGTTCCACCCGGCTGCCGTGGTCATAGCCAACGAGGACAAATACGGTGAACTCTGCGCGCTGCTCGACGACCAGCCCGACATCAAGGTCTATGCCGGCCGCGACGCCCTCAACCAGATAGTAGAAGCCGAGCCCATAGACATGGTGCTCACCGCGATGGTAGGATTTGCCGGGCTCACCCCCACCATCCACGCCATCAAGAGCGGCAAGAAGATATGCCTCGCCAACAAGGAGACTCTGGTCGTGGCGGGCGAGCTGATATGCAATCTGGCCCAACAGTACCACACCCCCATTCTCCCTGTCGACTCGGAGCATAGCGCCATCTTCCAGTCTATCGTCGGCGAGGGCAACAACGAGGTAGAGCGCATACTGCTCACCTGCTCAGGCGGTCCCTTCCGCACCTTCACCGACCAGCAGCTCTGCTCGGTCACTGCCGCCGACGCCCTCAAGCACCCCACTTGGACCATGGGCGCCAAGATTACCATCGACTCGGCTTCGCTGATGAACAAGGGCTTCGAGGTCATCGAAGCCAAGTGGCTCTTCGGCGTCGAAGCCGACCGCATCCAGGTGCTTGTGCATCCGCAGAGCATCGTGCATAGCGCCGTCGAGTTTGTCGACGGCTCGGTCAAGGCCCAGCTGGGCGTGCCAGATATGCGCATGCCCATCCAGTATGCCTTCTCCTACCCCGACCGTCTCCCCCTGCGTGGCGACAGGCTCAACCTCTATGGCAAGAGCCTCGAGTTCTACGAGCCCGATATGCGCAAGTTCAAGTGTCTTGCCCTGGCGTTTGACTCCATCCGCAAGGGTGGCAACATGCCTTGCATCGTCAATGCCGCCAACGAGGTGGTGAACGAGGCGTTCCGCCACGACCGTTGCGGCTTCCTCCAGATGGCCGACGTCATCGAGCGCACCATGAACCTGGTTTCCTTCGACGCCTCGCCCGACTACGATGTCTACATCCAGACCGACGCCGAGGCCCGCCGTGTGGCTGCCCAGTTACTCAGTTAAACAAATTGTTATAATCATCATAATGGAAATATTTTTAATCAGACTGCTCCAGTTCGTTCTGGCAATCTCGCTGCTTGTCTTCCTGCATGAAGGAGGACACATGTTCTTTTCCAAGCTCTTCGGCATAAGAGTAGAGAAATTCTTCATCTTCTTCGATATGAGTATCGGCAAGTGGTCGGGCAAGCTCTTCAGCTTCAAGCCCAAGACCAGCGACACCGAGTATGGCGTAGGCTGGCTGCCACTGGGCGGCTACTGCAAGATAGCCGGTATGATAGACGAGAGCTTCGACAAAGAGCAGATGGCAAAGCCTGCCCAGCCCTGGGAGTTCCGCTCCAAGCCCGCTTGGCAGCGACTGCTGGTCATGATTGGCGGCGTGCTGGTCAACTTCCTCCTCGCGCTCTTCATCTACTCCATGGTGCTCTTCGCCTGGGGCGAACAGTTTGTCCCGACCAAGGACATGACCATGGGTATGAAGTTCAACAAGGAGGCCAAGGCACTGGGATTTGCCGACCACGACATCCTGCTGGGCACCGACCTCGGCACGTTCAAGGACTTCAACATCGACCTGGTGCGCGAACTCTCTGAAGCCACCCGCGTAGACATCATCCGCGACGGCAAGCACATCAGCCTTCACCTCCCCGGCAATCTCAATCTGCTCGATATGATCAAGCAGTCGCCACGGTTTGTCGCCCCATACATCCCTTCAGAGGTGGCACTCACCGAGGAAGGCTCTCCCGCGCAGAAGGCAGGAATAGCCAAAGGCGACCGCATCATCGCCCTCAACGGCACCAGGATTGAGACATGGAACGAGTTTCAGGACATCATGGCCGGGCTGAACAAGAAGCTCGAAGACGCCAAGACCGGCAGCGACAGCCTCGCTCTGCGCACCGTAAACATCACCTACGCCAACGCCAAGGACACCGTGGAGACCCAGCTGGTGCTCACCCCCGAGATGAAGATGGGCGTAGGCCTCACCTCGCTCCTCTCCTACTACGAGCCCGTCAAGGTAGAGTATGGCTTCTTTGAGAGTTTCCCCGCAGGTACACGCTACGGCATCAACATTCTCAAGGGCTATGTCAACGACATGAAGTACGTATTCTCGACCGATGGCGTCAAGAGCCTCGGTGGATTTGGCGCCATCGGCAGCCTCTTCCCCCCGACTTGGGACTGGCACATGTTCTGGATGATGACCGCCTTCCTGAGTATCATCCTCGCCTTCATGAACCTCCTGCCCATCCCCGCACTCGACGGAGGACACGTGCTGTTCCTGCTCTACGAGATGATAACCCGCCGCAAGCCCTCGGAAAACTTCATGATATGGGCTGAATACATCGGCATAGGCATACTCGTACTCCTCATGGTCGTAGCCAACCTCAACGACGTGCTGCGATTTATAGGCATCATGGATTAGTAACTCTAAGAATATCACATAACGACAATGGGAAAAATCATTCTTACCGGCGATCGTCCCACCGGCAAATTACACTTGGGACACTATATCGGCTCACTCCGCAGAAGGGTGTTGCTGCAAAACGCAGGCGACTATGAACGCATGTTCGTGTTCATGGCCGACGTGCAGGCGCTCACCGACAATGCCGACAACCCCGAGAAGATAAGACAGAATATCATAGAGGTGGCGCTCGACTATCTCTCATGTGGACTCGACCCACAGAAGTGCACGCTCTTCATCCAGAGCCAGATACCCGAGCTCGCCGAGCTCACCACCTATCTCTCCAACCTCATCAGCGTGTCGCGCGTGCAGCGCAACCCTACGGTTAAGACCGAAATCAAGATGCGCAACTTTGAGGCCAATCTCCCCCTCGGCTTCTTCTGCTACCCTGTCTCTCAGGCCGCCGACATCACCGCCTTCAAGGCTACCACCGTACCCGCAGGCGAAGACCAGGAGCCCATGCTCGAGGTGACACGCGAGCTGGTGCGCCGCTTCAACCAGACCTACGGCGAGGTGCTCGTCGAACCCAATATCCTGCTGCCCGAGCAGGCCGTATGCAGACGCCTGCCCGGTACCGACGGCAAGGAAAAGATGAGCAAGAGCCTCGGCAACTGTATCTATCTGAGCGACGACGCGGCAACTGTATGGAAAAAGGTCAAGAAGATGTCTAACGGCGAGCCACGTATGAGCATGGAAGAGCCCGGCCACCTCGAGGGCAACGCCGTATTCACATACCTCGAAGCCTTCAGCACCGACGAAGACTTTGCCGAGTTCTGGCCCGAATTTGAGAACCTCGAAGCCCTGAAGCAGCAGTATGTGCAGGGAGGTATCGGCGACGGCACCTGCAAGAAGTTCCTCAACAGCGTAATCAACAAGATGCTCGACCCCATCCGCACCCGACGCCACGAGTGGGAGCAGGATATCCCCGAGATATTCAACATCCTCAAGAAGGGCTCGGAGGCCGCACGCGAAACCGCCGCTAAGACCATGGACGAAGTGCGCGCAGCCATGCAGATCAACTACTTCGACGACCAGGAGCTGATACGTCAGCAGGTAGAGAAGTTCAGCAAGTAATCACTGCCGTCCAGGCTGACAGCAATAACATCAATCCCCATAGCCACCCACCCGGGGCGACTATGGGGATTTCTCATGTCCATTCCATACCATCCACCCGACCCATCCGCAACCGGCTGCCCGGATGGGTACCACATGTTCACGCATCGGCCGACGGCATGACCACATCACTCACTACACCATCTGTCAATCGCCGTATGCTCGATGGTCAAATATTGTTAGTTACTTTGATTGTTCTAACAATCCAGAGGGTTCGCCAAATCCTACCATGTAAACAAGCTGTCTTGCACGTGTAATTGCGACATACAACAGAGAGCGCTTTGATGAAAGATACTCCTTCTGTGCAACCTTATCCATACCCCTTAAATTAGCAGACAAAGTCCTTCCTTATTTTTATCGTGTGCATACGCATATCTGCACAAAAAAAATCCAAAGACGTTCAAATTTGGACACGACGCCCCTTTCCCCATGAGGGCACTGAAAAACTAAAACCCACTATCAAATTGAAAGTTGATGACGGAGAAATAGCTGTTTTACCCTTTATTATCTATCTGTTTTAGCCTTATTTAGGCGATTTGCAGAAAGAGAAGTTACAAATCGTAAGCATTTTCCGTTTTGGTCATAAAAAAAGGGGACTTTTTCAGTGCCCTCCCTATTGGGGATTGAGATTCAAAAGCCTCGAAAAAAATGGATCTATCCAAAAGAAAGTTTGTCATACGGCATGCCGGTATACAAATTCAGCCACCAACTTCTTGCCGTCCTTGGCCATTTGGCGCATACGGCGGTAAAGTGGAAGACAAACTTCTTGACTCTTGACGTAGGCGATAAGCTGGTGAATACGGATGACACTCTTATGAAATACGTGAAGAAATTCATGCAGAAGGCTGTCAGTATCATGTACACGGTGTTCTCGTTCAAGAAGGAGCATGGCAGATGCTTCCATCCGAAGTCATTGTTGAGACGGTCGAAGTCGCGCTCTCTCGCCCCACGCTTGTTGTACGTTTCGATAACATTCTTCTCTTGTTATGATGCAGCGGTAGGTGTACCTGTCACCGAAAAGATCAGGTGTATTGTCCTTTTCCTTTGTCCGTTGCACTACAATGCGGTAACGGGAATCCTCCATGAACTGTGTTGACATGACCGTGGCCACTTCCGTTTCCTGCGAGCCTATCTCAACACGCCTTCATTTGCGTATGTCTTGTATGCGGCTGTACATTGATGCACTGTGTATGGCCCGTATGTAGAATATGCTGCAGTTGCCGTCAACAGTCTTTATGATATCTTCCGAATAGGAGCCGCCACAGAGGAACACGTCAGACATGGCTGACATTATCTCGTCCCACTGGTAGCCGTTGTAGGTAGAACTGCGAACACCAAGAGTGCCGTTGATAACTTTGTCAAGTGAAAGCGCATAATCATTTAAGTACTGTGCCAAATATACGAAGAAAATCCGAAAATAACGAATCTTCCTCAGAAAAATAAACACATAAAAGAACGCGAACTCATTGAGTATCGTACTATTTCAATATTTTTGGTTATCGATGTCTATCGATTTTTAGCAGCCTTACTTGACATCCTCGAAGATTAGGAGCACTATGTGTCAGTGTGTTGTAAAGACGTGTTGCAATTATGTGTATTTTGTGCGATAGCTAATGATAAGCAACGAGAAGCAAATAAGGCAATGTACTCTTGCCTGTTCATTTTTGATTTCCTGTTTGTGTTCTATGGTTGGCGTCTAATACAACGAATTGTATTCGTCCTCATCTTTCATCTTTCGAATAAGGAATTTACACCATTCTTGTGTGTATCCATAATTTTTATTCATAGAATCATACACACAATAACGTGAATCTGTTCTTTCAGGATGTGGATCATTATTTTCCGGTCTTATCTTGTATTTCTTCCAGCATCGTGTATGCGTATCTAAATTAAATTTATCTACCAACTTATTTCCCCTTTGGATTTTTAAATTTCCTAATGCTTGTTGAACCTGTTTTACCACAGAGCCAGGCTTAAGCTTATCGTCATTGGCTACAGGAATATGCTTCTCCTTGATAAGTGCGGCAATTCGCGACACATTTCGCTTTTCATCGTCATCAAGTTTGTCATATGCATAAAACTGTACAGGCAAAGCATCTTGCGATTTATGATTGGCAACTTGGATTAGGAAGGCCTTAAATGCATATTCTCCTGAATTAACAACATCATCACTTATTGAAGAACGATATTGATTAATGAAATGAATGACATTCTCATAATCTTTGTTTGCTTTAGTAGCCATCCTTAACGTATCACTAGATGGGAATAATTGAAGAGCAAATGAAAGAGACTCTCTCAAACAATAATACGAGCCAAATTCCTTTTCTACAATCTTGTCAAAATTCAAGAGCATTGATTCGCATTCGGCAAAAATATTAGCATCAAGTTCAGGCAAGAACTTATGTTCTATTTTATTCCTCAATGGAATAAAAAACTCCAGATTCTTTTTAATCGCTTCATTGCTATTTGCGAAATATTTTGTTACACAAGTATGAAGCTCCCAAAATTTAAGTTCACCATTTTCTCTTTTATATCTCCCGTTCTTTTCTTTGTATATGGGTTTTATCTTGCGATTCATGAAAATAGCGTGCAAAAGTGAAGTCCATGCTATAGTCATCAAAACAATATAACCAGCTGATTTGAATTTAACGGCAGGCTTGTTATATGTTTCTACGGCTAATAACGCAGAGTCCACCGCTTTATCAAGCAGCGCTTTTACTTGTTTGGGCAATCGTTTCATACTTATGCAACTACACGCTTTTAAATATTACGAAGTCGTTCTATTTCAGCAGCAATTTCCCCAACTACTTCCGTGTTGGTGATTTTCTCCTTTTCACTATACACTACAAATACTTTGCCACCAAACTTCTCTGTAAAATCCTCAAAGCTGGCGTTCATACGTTCGGAGAGAGAGTAACCACCGAAATTGGCACTCGCTGTTACAGGCTTAATCTGTATACCAATCTGATAGGAGCCAATTTTTGCAACATAATCAATGTCGCCGGCATGGTCAAGCTCGGGATCGCTTTCTTCAAAAGTGATATCGGGGAATTTCTTAGCAAGGTTGTCATTTACGACCGATTTCTCACGATAGTAGCCATCGAATGTGCGATTAATAGTTACGTTGTACACGTAATCGATGCAGTCTTGGAGTGTCAGCGTGCGAAATGCTTCTTCCCATTCAGGAATTACGAATTCCTGAATCTTGTTATAAAGACGTTCTCCAAGTTCAACAAGGCTCTCCATTGTAACCTTTGTTGCCTTGCTTGGGTTCTTGGTTGCTGTGAATGCGTTCTCAAAATACCAACTTTCCCATTCATCCAAAGTCTTGGGCTGGCACTCACGAATTAGAGCCATCACAGCCCCTACTTTATTCGGGCGCGAGAGTTGGTAGAGTTGGCAGGCATAGTTGAGCACGTGCTCTTTCTTGCCAAAGTCCATAGAAGTCTTTTCCATATTACTTTTATTTTTAGTTATTCTTTTCAATAACAGAACCGTACGTATTGGCTTTCACATCCACCAGTTTGTCGAGTTTATGTACATCCTTAAAGATGTAAGGTAGGCGATTGATGGCATCTGGAAAGATAGGACGACTATCGTCTGTTAAGTAGTCAATTGTGGTGTTTTGTCCTTGTGCAGCCTGCATTATTTTCTTCTCGTAGTAATTCTTAAAGTTGGGATTTATCTCATAGCCAATAGAATTTCTACCAAGGCGCAATGCTGCGGCTGCTGTGGTTCCACTACCCATAAAAGGGTCAAGAATGGTATCACCTGTAAACGAGAACATTTTTATTAGGCGACGTGGTAGCTCTTTAGGAAAGACTGCAATATGTCCGTCTTGCCGTGCACCAGGAAATGTCCAGTGGGATGCGAAGAATGTATTCCATTCCTCATCCGTCATTGCAGAAGTGAGGCGTTGTTCTCGTAAAGGTGTTGGAGCTTTGCCGTGTTTTTTAAACAGAAGTACGTACTCGTAGTCTATTTTTACAATTCCTCCACGTGGATAGGGATAACTACCCATCACACGCTGTCCTCCAGTAGTGTGCATATTCGTGGGCTTTTGCCAAATAATACTTCCCATATAATCAAAACCAATGGTTTCGCAAAACCGAATTATCTCGGAGTGAATGGGAATAACCTTATATCGTCCGTAGTAAACCGAGCGAGCAAACTGGTCGCCTATATTTATGCATAGTCGACAACCATCAGTCAGAACGCGATAGCATTCTGCCCAAACGAGATTGAGATTATTGATATAGGTTTCGTACGAGTCGTTAAACCCTATCTGTTCGGCATTTCCATAGTCTTTCAACTGCCAATATGGAGGTGACGTGACTATGAGTTGCACTGCACCGTTTTCGATTTTACTCATCGAGCGACTATCTCCCCAGATAAGCTTATGGTTGGTTTTCATGAGCGATAGTAGCATGTGTAGGTTAATGTTTCATCTTCTTTTTTTATTCCAGTCAAGAAAGAAAAGCGAAGGTCGGTTTCCTGTGATGTCATTACCTTGCAACCGAGTACAGTGTTGTCATACTTAACTTCCTTACCCGTAGCTTCTCGTTCATGTACGAAAGATAGATGGCGTTTCAGTCGTTCCGCTACGATATCGTTCATGTCCGCAATGTCAAGGCTGTCAATATTCGCTCCGATAGTTTGTTCAAGGGCGGTGTCAATCTCCACACCTATACTATTGCGTTCGCTTATCATAGCAGCTATTGTCGTGGTACCTAAACCAAAGAAAGGATCTAAGACCGTGTCACCACGTTGTGAATACATATTGATTAGGCGGAATGGTATCTCCAATGGAAACGAAGCGTTGCGATCACGACTCTGCGGATTGCTGATTTTTTGTTTTACTCCCTTGATTTCCCAAAGGTCGGAAAACCACTTATTACGTTCCTCCCAAAAGAAAGAACTCTCGCGGCGCATCCTCTTATCTTCTTCGCGACGATAGTCACGCTTACCTCCTTTACGGAAAACAAGAATCCACTCATGTTCCAATGTTACATAAGCACCACAGGGTAGCATACCGCTTCCCATAAATTTGTTTGGTGCATTAGTTTGCTTACGCCAAATAATATTTGGTAGATTCGTAAATCCCAACCTCTGACAAGCATCGACAATGCGCGAATGGTTGTTGTAGAGTTGGAACTCTTTGTTTATTGTCCTTGTCGCATCACCGATGTTAATACACAAAAGGCCTCCGTCTTTCAATAGACGGAAGCATTCCTTCCAGACTTTGTCCAATTCTACATGCATCAGTTCAAACGCATCCATTGGAGTGCAGTTTAATACTGTTGCAATGGTAGGATTCTGCAAGGCGAAAATTTCGTCCCACATTTCAATCATCGGATAGGGCGGCGAAGTTACCACGAGACCGATGCTTTCGTCCTCGAGGCAGCTCATGTTTTGCGAAGCTGCAAAATACACCTTATGTGAAGTAGAATTACTCATCTATAAGCAACTTAAATGTATGGCCTTTTAGAACTGCAAATTTAGATAAAATTTCCGAATTATAAGCCAGTTGGGATAAAAAACAGAAATGAATATCTCCGAGTGCTCATTTTCTTGTAAAATTATAAGTCTGCTAATTTAAGGTATTGTTGCCCTTTTGTTCTCAGCCTCTTCAATGAACGGTATCAGAGGCTGCGTAGTTGGAGTGGCTGAATACTGCCCCTCCGGATGGTGGCGCCATACCCGCTACCGGTTGCCGCCAACCACGAGCGCACGCATGGCGTTGAGCACAGCCAGGACGGTGACGCCCACATCGGCGAAGACCGCCATCCACATGGTGCCCAACCCTACGGTGGCGAGAGCAAGGATTGCCACCTTGACACCTATGGCAAACCACACGTTCTGATGGGCTATGGCGATGGTGCGCCGCGAGATGCGCACGGCAGTGGCTATCTTGGCAGGCGAGTCGTCCATGAGCACCACGTCGGCTGCCTCTATCGCAGCATCGCTGCCCAAGGCTCCCATGGCGATGCCCACATCGGCACGCTTGAGCACGGGGGCGTCGTTGATGCCGTCGCCCACAAACGCCAGAGTGGCACCCCGTGGAGCCGCAGCCAGCAGACGCTCCACGTGAGACACCTTGTCGATAGGCAGCAATTGGGCATGATACTCATCAATGCCAGTCTGGCGCGCCACATCGGCAGCCACAGCCTCGCGGTCGCCCGTGAGCATCACGGTATGACCCACTCCCAGAGCCTTGAGGTCTGCCACAGCCTGAGGGCTGTCGGCCTTGACGCGGTCGTTGATGACTATGTGGCCGGCATAGCGCCCGTCGATAGCCACATGGATGATGGTACCCACGAGATGGCAATCGTGCCACTCCACGCCCAGGTCGCCCATCATCTTGGCATTGCCCACGCACACGATGCGACCGTCTACACGTGCACGGATGCCCCGACCGCTCAGTTCCTCGACCGCCTCGACGCGGCATCCGTCGGTGGCCTCACTGGGGAAAGCCTCGCGCAGCGCCGCCGCTATGGGGTGGGTGGAATAGTGTTCGACATGGGCGGCGAGATGCAGCAGTTCGCGCTCGTCGCATTTCTCGGGATGGACTGCCACCACCGAGAACTCGCCGTGGGTGAGGGTGCCCGTCTTGTCGAAGACTACGGTGTGGAGCCGCGCCAGGGTGTCCATGTAGTTGCTGCCCTTGATGAGTATGCCGCGACGCGACGCCCCACCAAGTCCGCCGAAGAAGGTGAGAGGCACGCTGATGACCAGCGCACAGGGACACGACACGACGAGGAAGATGAGGGCTCGGTGAAGCCACTGGGCGAAGACTGCCATGCCGCCAAGGAAGAGGGGCGGAACCACAGCCAGCAGGAGGGCAGAGATGACCACGATGGGGGTATAGACACGGGCAAAGCGGGAGATAAACGACTCGCTGCGCGACTTCTGTTCATTGGCGCTCTCGACAAGATGGATGATACGCGACACGGTGCTTTCGCCAAACGAGCGGGTGGTACGAACCCGGAGCACCCCCGAGAGATTGATGCAGCCGGAGACGATCTCGTCGCCCTCGCCGACATCGCGCGGCATGCTCTCGCCGGTGAGTGCCACCGTGTTGAGCGAAGCCTGGCCAGAGAGGATGACGCCGTCGAGAGGCACGCGCTCGCCGGGGCTTACCACGATGGTCTCGCCCACAGCCACCTCATCGGGCGCAACGGTCTCCACCGCCCCTCTGCGCTCCACATGGGCGGTATCGGGGCGCACCTCTACGAGATGGGCAATGCTATCGCGGCTGCGGCCCTCGGCGTAGCCCTCAAAGAGCTCGCCCACCTGGAAGAAGAGCATCACAAAGACCGCCTCGGCAAACTCGGTGTCGGCGCCGGGCATGAACCCGATGGCGAGGGCACCGATGGTGGCTACTGCCATCAGAAAGTCTTCATTGAACACGCGTCCATGCACTATGCCCTCGGCTGCCTCACGCAGCGTCGACGCGCCCACGAGCAGATAGGGAACCAGATAGACCAGCAGCAGCTGCCAGGTGGGCAGCGCCAGCGCATGCTCTACCCACGCTGCGACAGCAAGCAGCAACGATGCCGCAAGGATAAGAGCCACCTTGCGACGAGAACCATTATGATGATGGTGATGATGATGTGACATACAGTATTGCTTTTAATGTTTACGGCGACAAAGGTACGAGGTTTCGCATGCAACCGGGTTGCAAACACGCCCGAGACGACATTTATCTGCATTGCAGGCTGCGAATTGACCGATGCACGGCCTGCAATGATGACGGCAAGCCCTGATTTCACCGTTTCGCGACTTGCAACCGGCTTGAAGACGGTGGCGGCGCCATCCCGCCTCGCTACGGCCATTCCTCGCCGCACAGCCCTACCCGTCATTGCCACGGCCATGCCCATCGTCGCCGCCGACAGGGCCGGAGAGCGGGCTGCGGCGGTTTTTACGAGGACGGCAGAAGAGATAGTGGTTGAAATATTTGGCATTGGAGAAATAATGTCGTAATTTTGTAGCAATTACAAATCATGAAGACATGGACGAAAAAGAACTGAAAGCTATTGTAGCTCAATTTGAGGTCGAGGCGCCCGTCATCGCGGTGGCTCCCTTGGGTAACGGACTGATAAACGACACCTACAAGGTGACGACCGAAGGCGATGCGCCCGACTACGTGCTGCAGCGCATCAACAACGCCATCTTCCAGGATGTAGAGTTGCTGCAGCACAACATCGAGGCTGTGACCGCCCACATACGCCGCAAGCTCGAGGCCGAAGGTGCCGACGACATAGACCGCCGCGTGCTCCGCTTTGTGCCCACCGCCGAGGGCAAGACCTACTGGCACGACGATGCCGACCGCTACTGGCGCGTGATGGTGTTCATCCCCCGTGCCAAGACCTTCGAGGCCGTCAACCCCGAATACTCTTACTATGCCGGCAAGGCTTTCGGCCACTTTGAAGCCATGTTGGTGGACCTCGACGAGCCCTTAGGCGAGACCATCCCCGACTTCCACAATATGGAACTGCGTATGCGCCAGCTGCGCGACGCCGTGGCCCAAGACCCCGTAGGCCGTCTGGCAGAGGTCAAGGACATGGTGGACGAGCTGGAGACCCATGCCGAGGAGATGTGCAAGGCCGAGCAGATGGGGAGAGACGGTGTGCTGCCCAAGCGCATCTGCCACTGCGACACCAAGGTCAACAACATGATGTTCGACGAAGATGGCCGCGTGCTCTGCGTCATCGACCTCGACACGGTGATGCCCAGCTTTGTCTTCTCTGACTATGGCGACTTCCTGCGCACCGGTGCCAACGCCGTGGCCGAGGACGACCCTGCCATCGAGCGCGTAGCCTTCCGCCGCGACATCTTCGAAGCCTTCACCCGAGGCTATCTCGAGTCGGCCACATTCCTCACCCCGGCAGAGCGCGACAATCTGCCCTACGCCGTTGCCCTCTTCCCCTACATGCAATGCGTAAGATTCCTCACCGACTACATCAATGGCGACACATATTACAAAATTAAGTATCCTGAGCATAATCTGGTGCGCACTCGCAACCAGTTGCAGCTCTTCCGCGAAGTATATGCTCAGCAGCAATACATGCGCGACTTCATCAACCAGTGTAAATAACCCGAAGAAAGATATGAAACATCTCAGTGTAAAGAAGATAGCCACCAGCGTGGCTCGTGCCGAGGATGTTCCGGCACTGCTCGACGCCCAGGGAGTGGAGTTCCAGCCCATCGACTGCGTAGACTGGGCTGCCGATTATCCCTATGCCCCCAAGGTAGAGTTTCGTATAGCCCACAAGGGCGATGCCGTGCTGATAGAATACCGCGTAAGCGAGCAGTCGGTGGCCGCCGTGGCTCCCCACGACAACGGCCGCGTGTGGGAAGACAGCTGCTGCGAATTCTTCTTCCAGCCCGAGGGCGGCAACGTGTATTATAATGTAGAGACCAACTGTGCCGGCACGGTGCTGGTGGGTTGCGGCGAGACCCGCGAGGCCCGCGAGGCCGCTCCCGCCGAGGTGCTCAACGCCATAAGCCGCTGGTCGTCGCTGGGACGCGCACCATTTGCCGAGCGCATCGAGCCCACCACATGGCACATGGCGCTCATCATACCAACAGGCACAGCCTTCCACTCACAGATAGCCACTCTCGACGGAGCCCGCATGAAAGCCAACTTCTACAAGTGTGGCGACAAGCTGCAGACTCCCCACTTCCTGTCGTGGAACCGCATAGACCTGCCTTCGCCCAACTTCCACCGTCCCGACTTCTTCGGCACTCTGGAGTTTGAACGCTAACCACCCTACCTCGCAGATGAAACCGGACGACTATGCACAGATGCTCGCCAAGCACGGCATCAGAGCCACAGCCAACCGCATCGTGATAGCCGAGGCGCTGGACCGGGCTGGCAGACCCATGTCGATGAGCGAGCTCGAAGCCAGCATCGTCACCATCGACAAGTCGGGCATCTACCGCGCCCTGGCCGAATTCTACAAGCGCCAGCTGGTACACGCCATCGAGGGTGGCAACGGCGAGGTGAAATACGAGCTTTGCCGCAGCCACCATCATGACGTCGACGACGACCGCCACGCCCATTTCTACTGCGAGGAGTGTCGCAAGACATTCTGTCTGGACCATGTGGCCATACCCAAGATAGATGTGCCCGACGGCTTCTGGGTCTCTACCATCGACTACATGGTCAAAGGCATCTGCCCCGACTGTGCCCGCAAGCGCCATCGGGGCTGACGGCATCGCCTCGCGCGCGATACCTTTTATATAGATAGCGGCTGAACGCGCCCGGGAGGGTTGCTGCACATCAGCCCGACAATGGACTGACTATATATGACAAAACAAACTATGTACAAGAGCCGGCGCACTGTCCTTGTAGCGCTGGCGCTGATGCTGGCGCTTCTGTCTGGACAGCACGCAGAAGCCCAGCGCATCTACCACAAAGGTTGGATAGACTTCAACAAGAACGGGCGCATGGATGTCTATGAAGACAGCCGCGCACCGATTGATGCCCGCGTGGCCGACCTGCTGCAGCAGATGACCATAGAGGAAAAGACCTGCCAGCTGGCTACGCTCTATGGCTCGGGCCGCGTGCTCGCCGACGCCCTGCCCACCGAGGGATGGAAGAACGAGGTGTGGAAAGACGGCATCGGCAACATCGACGAGCAGCACAACGGCGTGGGCCGCTTCGGAGCCCAATACGCCTTCCCCTTCAAGCGACATATCGATGCCCTCCACGCCGTGCAGCGCTGGTTTGTCGAACAGACCCGACTGGGCATCCCCGTCGACTTCACCAACGAGGGCATACGCGGTCTCTGCCACTATCGCGCCACCTACTTCCCCAACCAGACAGGTCAGGGAAGCACATGGAACCGACAACTGATAAGGCAGATAGCCGACGCAGAAGCCAAGGAAGCCGTGGCGCTGGGCTACACCAACATCTACTCGCCTATACTCGACATAGCCCAAGACCCCCGCTGGGGCCGCTGCGTGGAGTCGTATGGCGAAGACCCTTATCTCGTGGGCGAACTGGGCAAGCAGATGGTCATCGGACTGCAAGCCCACGGGCTGGTGGCTACCCCCAAGCACTTTGCCGTGTACTCCATCCCGGTGGGAGGCCGCGACGGCAACACCCGCACCGACCCCCATGTGGGCGAGCGCGAAATGCGCACCCTCTACCTCGAACCCTTCCGCAAGGCCATAGCTGAGGCCGGCGCGCTGGGCGTGATGAGTTCGTACAACGACTACAACGGCGAGCCCATCACTGGCAGCCGCCGGTTTCTCACCGACATACTGCGCCACGAATGGGGCTTCAAGGGCTACGTGGTGTCTGACAGCGAAGCCCTCGAGTTTCTCTACACCAAGCACCATGTGGCTGCTTCCTATGAAGACGCCTGCGCACTGGCTGTCAACGCCGGTCTCAACGTGCGCACACAGTTTACCCAGCCCTCGGAGTTTATCACGCCTCTGCGCCAGGCTGTGACGAGCGGCAAGATAAGCCGCGAAACGCTCGACGAGCGCGTGGGCGAGGTGCTGAGGGTGAAGTTCTGGTTGGGGCTCTTCGACCAGCCCTACCGTGGCGACGCCGTCCGCGTAGACCGCATCGTGCACAGCGAGCCCCACCGCCAGCTGGCGCTCGACGCAGCCCGCCAGTCGATGGTGCTGCTCAAGAACGACAGCGCTACCCTGCCCCTCAGCGCGCAGATGAAGCGTGTGGCGGTGATAGGTCCCAATGCCGACGCCCGCCCCATAAGCCGCTACGGTCCTGCGGGTGCCGACGTGGTGTCGGTGGTCGACGGCGTAAGACAGCTGCTGCCCCAGGCCGAGGTGGTCTATGCCAAGGGCTGCGAGATACGCGACCCTCACTATCCCGAGAGCGAGGTGTGTGACTTTGAGATGACCCGCGACGAGAGGCTCATGATGGACTCTGCCGTCAACGTGGCACGCGACGCCGAGGCGGTAATCGTGGTGCTGGGCGACGACGACAAGACCGTGGGCGAAGGCAACTCGCGCACTACGCTCAATCTGCCCGGCCGTCAGGAACAGCTGCTCAGAGAGATTGTGGCTACTGGCCGCCCTGTGGTGCTGGTGCTGATGGCGGGCCGGGCTACCACCGTCAACTATGCCGCCCGTCACGTGCCAGCCATCATCAATGCCTGCTTCCCCGGAGAGTATGGCGGACAGGCTGTGGCTGAGGTCATCTTCGGCGCCTACAATCCCGGAGGCCGCCTCACCTGTACCACGCCCCGCACCGTGGGCCAGATACCCTACGCCTTCCCCTTCAAGCCCGGCTCAGACGTCGAGAACAAGTCTTCGCTTTGGGGCTGCCTCTTCCCCTTTGGCCACGGACTGAGCTACACGCGCTTTGAATATTCAGACCTTGTCATCTCGCGCTCCACGATGCTGCCCACCGACAGCGTGACCGTGACGGCGAAGGTCAAGAATGTGGGCTCGCGCGAAGGCGACGAGGTGGTGCAGCTCTATGTGCGCGATGAGGTCAGCACGGTGACTACCTATACCCAGGTGTTGCGTGGCTTCGAGCGCATCAGCCTCAAGCCGGGCGAGAGCCAGATGGTGACATTCAGGCTCGGGCCTGCCGACCTGGCGCTCTGGGACAAGGACATGCGCTTCGTGGTCGAGCCGGGCGACTTCACCCTGATGGTGGGCGCCTCGTCAAAGGACATCAGGCTGACCGGCACCCTCAACGTGACAAGACCGTAAACGAAAACAAGCATAACGAAAATCAAGAATGCAACAGACACAACGACACCATTATAGACCCCTCTTGGAAATAGGAGTGCCCATCGTCATCGGACAGTTGGGCACCATCATCCTCGGCTTTGCCGACACGCTGATGATAGGCCACCACAGCACCATCGAGCTGGGTGCAGCCGGACTGGTCAACAACATCTTCACCCTGGGACTGCTCTTCTATCTCGGTTTCTCTTACGGACTTACCCCCATCGTGGGCCGACTCTTCGGCATGGGCCGCACCGACGAAATCGGGCAGAAG
>ENA-UPTB01000793-UPTB01000793.1-human-gut-metagenome-genome-assembly--contig:-NODE-793-length-31312-cov-30.001569_pt1 | contig 31312 bp, 22 predicted proteins | sample MGYA00250046_ERZ773369 | MGnify/ENA primary metagenome ERZ773369 (study PRJEB29103, sample SAMN06111938) | human gut metagenome | biome: human gut; feature: ankylosing spondylitis patient; material... | reverse complement strand
TCCCATTCCGAACACAGAAGTTAAGCTCACTCGTGCCCAAGATAGTTCGCTGGAAACGGCGCGTGAAAATAGGTAGTTGCCGACTTACATGAAACCCCTGAGGAAGAAATTCCTTGGGGGTTTGTTGTTTTTGTGCGGCATTTTCTTTCACTAGCAAAGAAATTGCCAAAGGTTTCTATTTCTGCCTGATTTTTTCGTACGGCGTGCTATCATAAGGCTGGAAATGCTTTTGGGAGAAACGCGTTCCCATGCAAAAAACAGTTGACAAAGGATCGGCCTGCTGTTTGACCACCACTTTTCGATCATGTGAGCATGAACTGGAAAGGAGCAGAAGAAAAATGACAAACAAGAAATTCAAGTTGGCAGCAATGTCGCTGGCCACTGCGGTTGCCGTGAGCACGGTTGGCCCCAGTGCTTCTGCGGTGACGTATTATTTGGGCAATGGTGATATAACTGTTGACCAGGATGAGGATCGCGGCGCGTACAGTTATCAGGGTGAGGACGGCAGTGAGGAGCACCGCACCTACGTCAACGCGGATAAAGAGGATAATGGTGCGATCTACGTCAAGGACGGCAACGCGCCAACGGAAACGGAACCATCCACTGATAACTCCGACAATGGTACAGAGGAAACCACACCGACGGATACTACCACAGATTCTTCTGCCGACAACGCAGAGAACAGCACCACGACTGAGACCGCACCTGGAAACACCATCACCGTTATGGAGGATGTAAAAAAGACGGACAAGGCCGATGGTACCGAAGGCAACGATGTGAAAATCGTGGTTGACGGCGTGAATGTGAACACCAGCACCCAGACTGACACCCCGGCTGAAGTGCCCGCAGATGCAGATACCAAAGAAAATAAAACCATCATCAAGGTGGGCGAGGGTGCAGCTGTTGACCTGACAGTCAGGGATTCCAACCTGACCACCGGCGGCAACGGCATTGATATCGGTGTGAATCTGAAAGATGATGATGATAACAAAGAAACCAACGTTGACCTGACGCTGGATAATACCAAAGTCAACCTGACACAAAACGGAAAGGCGGGTATCAACGTACAGGACAATTCTGATGTGAATCTTACCCTGAAGGGCGAGAATGCCATTGATGGCTCCAAGGCAATTGAAAACGAGGACCTTAAAAAGAATGTCAATGTCGAGGGTATCCGTGTGGGCGGTGGCGGCGCAGGTGACGGTTCGGGCGCCAGCGAGGGTGCAAAAACGCACCTGACTATCAGCGGCGGTGTAGAAAAGACCGAAACTGCGGAAGCAGACACAGAAGAAACGGAAAGCCCCGCTGGCGGCTCACTGACCATCAGTAAGACCACAGGCGGTTTGGTAATGGCAGATGGCTCGGACGTGGAAATCACGGACGGCGCTGATGTGACCATTGAGGATACTAAGACCTCCAGTTCCACTCAGGCAGGCCGCGCTGTTACCCAGCACGGTGATCTGACCCTCTCCGGCGGCTCTTCCCTAACGATAGACGGTGGGAAGGACAATAAAGTGCCGCATACCGGTATTGGCATTGCCAGCTGGGATGATATCACAGTCGAGGATGGCAGTACGCTGGATATCAGTGGTGCTGCGACCGGTATTTACGGACATCAAGGCTCGGATGCAAACCTGACTGTGGAGGATAGTACGCTGAATATCAGCGATGTTAAAAAAGCCATTGAGTACGAGGGTGCAGGTGTAGACAAGGAGGGAAAGGCACTCAAATCTGCCGGTGATATTACGTTTGAAAAGGCAAAGGTTAATATTGATGCTGGCAATATCGGTATTATGACCGGAAACAACGGTACTTCTTCCATTAAACTTGACGATACAGAAGCTAAAATAACCGTAGGCGCAGGAGGCACTGCAATTTATGGCCCGGAAAAAGGCGGTAAGGGCGATTTGAATATCGCTCACAGTAAGCTCGATATTGATGCCAGCGCATTTTATGGTTATGGTATTAGGGCGGGATATAAGAATGTGAATATTCGAGATGGAAGCGTTGTGAATTCCAACTCGAGTGCAGCAGGCATCATCCTGACCGGTAGTGAAGGGAATGCGACTAAACTGAATGTTTCAAACAGTTTGTATAATTTGACGACCGCTTTTCATTATGGCGTATGGGCATGTGTAGCAGATGGTGCATACCAAGGAAAGCCGACTCATACGATTCTGGTCAACGATAATGGTGCAATGAACATCAGTGATACGGCCGGTTCACCATATGTTGCTTCTGCGGGTATGATGATGGACGATGGGGTCTCTTTGATTGCTGATAACGGCGTTATAACCACAAACGGTAAATATCAATATGGTGGTATCAATGCCTATGGTAATGATATCAATATCCGTTTCAAGGACAATTCGCATGTAGATGTTGAATCGATTACGTATGACGCTGAGCATAAAAACCAGAACCTCATCGTGACCGGCGGCACGCTGACCTATGATTATAGCGCCGACAACACCCTGTGGCCGGTGAACGAGCAGGGCGACAAGCTGACCAATTTCCTGCTGACCAAGGATGATGCCCGCGCAAACTTCGATGCCCTTTCCTATAAAGGCCAGACCTATACCTACCTCTCTGACCTGAAAAAAGAGACCGGGAAACAGTATCTCTCCGTGTGGGTGCCCGCCGCCGCACTGAACTATATGCTGGATGTGGACGGTTCCCACGACCCGGAGATCATCGGCAAGGCGCTGGAAGAGCTGAAGCAGGCCGGATACAATTTCAACACTGCCTACCAGACCGCTGAGAATGGCGATCAGGTCGTTATTCTGCGGGATATGGTGGTGAACGGTAAGAGCCTGAACTTCACCAAGACCACCGATGCAGAGGGCAACACCAAGCTCATTTGGGGCAACTACGAAAAGCAGGCAGAGGGTGCTCCCAGCGCTTATGATATGGTCTATGGCACCGAGTACGAGTATGAGGGCAAGACCTATACCATCGTCTGGGGCTATGAGAGCCAGAACAACCCCAACACCACCGCAGCAGCGGGTGTGCTGGATGCCTTTGGCCCGGATTCCAACGTGAAGGTCACCGGTGAAACCGTCGATGGCACCGACTCCGCACGGTACACCGTGACCATTTACGGCGCTCTGCGGGAAGTTACCGACCCTGTGATCCCCACGAACCCGGAACCGGAAACGCCCGAGGGCTCCGATCCGACTCCTCCGGCTCCCACTGCGCCGACTACCCCGGCAGTGCAGGATGCACGGCCCACCACTCCCGCCGTGGAGCACGCAGTCGCTAAGACCACGCCCGCCCCGGAGACCCCCGTGAACCCGCCGGTACAGGATGCCCGCCCGGAGAGCGGCAAGCTGATCCAGACCGGTACCACCAACTGGATGGCAGATGTTCTGGTGCGTGCAGGCGGTGTCCTGCTGGCTGCCGGTTATCTGCTGGAGCGTAAGCGCAAGGGCATGTTCCATAAGGCACAGCACTGAACACGTTCTTGTAGATGACGTAAAAAGGTAAAATATTAAACTGGCTTGGGGCCGCTGCACAATTTTTTGTGGGGCGGCCCCACTTTTTGCAGAAAAAGGCGCTCTCGTCTCGTATTAGGGGATGAAAGCGCTTTTGATTTTGCAAAAAGGGATGAGAACGAGAATGAAAACTTCACCGCATCGCCGGAAGCACCGGCGCAGAGCCTTCCGGCGGCTGTTCTGGCTGCTGGTGCTGGCGACCCTGCTTCTGCTGTTGTGGCCCCGGCGGGTCACGCTGGATGGGCTGAACAGTCCCCATGCCATTTTACTGCAGGCCGACAGCGGAGAGGTGCTGGCCGAAAAGGATGCCGACAGCACGATCTATCCGGCTTCCATGACCAAGATGATGACGGCTCTGCTGGCCATAGAAGCAAACCCGGACCTCGACACGCCCGTGACCCTGCCCGAGGAGATCTTTCCGGCTCTGCAGGCCCAGAATGCCTCGCTGGCGGGGTTTCAGGCCGGGGAAACGGCCACGGTGCGGGATCTGCTGTACGGGGCCATGCTGCCCTCGGGGGCCGAGTGCTGCGAAGCGCTGGCCCGGGAGGTGAGCGGCAGCGAGGAAGCCTTTGCGGCCCGGATGAACCAGAAAGCAGCAGAGCTGGGAATGACCGGCACACATTTCTGCAACCCCACCGGCCTGCACGACCCAGAACATGTTTCCACCGTGCGGGATATGGCCCGGCTGACAGAAGCAGCCCTGCAGAACGAGACCTTCCGCAAGCTGTTTACCACGGAGCGGTATACCGTTCCGGCCACCAACTGCCACCCGCAGGGGTTCACGATGCACAGCACCCTGCTGAGCCAGCTGGACGGCACAGAGCTGCACCGTGGCCGGATCCTGGGCGGTAAGACCGGTTACACCGGGGAGGCAGGGCTCTGCCTTGCCAGTCTGGCCGAGGTGAAGGGCAGGGAATACATTCTGGTCACGGCCGGGGCAGGGGGAAACCACAGCACCGCGCCCTACCACATCGAGGATGCCGTAACGGTCTACCGCCGTGTGAGCCGGGGGGCCTGAACAGGGGAGCGGATGCGCTCCCTTTTTCTGTGCCCGGCTTTGTGGTACAATGGAACAAAACCATTCACAGAACAGGAGAACCATCATGCTCAAGGATTCACAGGTCGATCTCTGCGGCCGCACCGATTTTACCCGCACCGCGCCCCTGCTTGCCCGGGACGAGGCGTTTTCGTTTGCCTGCGCGGGCTGCGGCGGCTGCTGCCGGGGGCGGGAGGATATCGTGCTGTCGGGCTTTGACCTGTGGCGCATTGCGGCCCGCCTGCGCCTGCCGCCCCGCACCGTGGCCCGGGCGTTCTGCCGGGGGAGCATCGGGCGGGTCAGTCGCCTGCCGGTGCTGCGGCTGGCCCCGCTGAAGGAGGAGCGCGGCAACTGCCCCTTTCTCACCGGGAACCACTGTGCCATCCACGATGCCGAGCCGCTGGTCTGCGCCCTTTACCCGCTGGCGCAGGAGATCACGAAGGAGGGGCAGGTATCCTACTTTTTGCAGCCCACCCAGTGCGGCGGGCAGGTCATTGCGGCAAGGGTGGGGGATTATCTGGCCCGTTACGATGTGCCCGCCCGGGAGGCCACCGATGTGCGCTGGGCGCAGGTGTGCATGGCGCTGGAAGATACCGTGGAGCGGCTGGACGCTCTGTTTGAGCCGGTGTTTGCCCGGCGGATGCAGGAAAAGCTGTGGCAGGCGCTGTATTACCGGTACGACTTTGCAAAAGAGTACCGCCCCCAGCTGGAAGAAAATCTGCTCTGGCTGGACGGTGAGCTGAAAAAGCTCGAAGGAATGCAGATGCGGCACAGAACCATCGAAAAAAGTGATAGATAAAATTACTTTGATTGATAATTCGGGCTGTTTCCCGGTTGTTTTGGAGCGGAAAGTGTGATATACTTCACGAGTGTAAAGCGGCAGCGCGATGCGACAGGCCGCTTGAATACTGACTTTCATGCGGTGTCCTGTTGCCGCGAAAGTAGAATTGAGGGAGTAATATCATGCGTAAAATTTCTCGTCGTTCGTTCCTGTCTGCCGCCGCTGTCTGCGGCGCAGCTGCTGCCCTGACTGCCTGCGGCGGTTCCTCCAGCTCCACGGCTGCTTCTTCCACCGCTTCCTCTGCTGCGGCTTCTTCCGCAACGGCTGACGGCCAGAAGTATACCGTTGGCATCTGCCAGCTGGTGGAGCACGCCGCTCTGGACGCTGCCACCCAGGGCTTTGAGGATGCTCTGACCGCACAGTTCGGCGAGAATGTCACCTTTGACTTCCAGAACGCCCAGAACGATTCCGCAACCTGCGCCACCATCGCCAACGGCTTTGTTTCCGCAGGCGTTGACCTGATCATGGCAAACGCTACCCCCGCCCTGCAGGCCGCACAGGCTGCCACCGACAGCATCCCCATTCTGGGCACCTCCGTCACCGAGTACGGTGTTGCTCTGGGCCTGACCGATTTCGATGGCACCGTGGGCGGCAATGTCTCCGGCACCTCTGATCTGGCTCCGCTGGATCAGCAGGCGGATATGATCACCGAGTGGCTGCCCGAGGCCACCAAGGTGGGCCTGCTCTACTGCTCTGCCGAGGCAAACAGCCAGTATCAGGTAGACGAGGTCCAGAAGTACCTGGAGGCCAAGGGCGTTACCGCCACCCAGTACGCTTTCTCTGATTCCAACGATCTGGCTTCTGTCTGCCAGAAGGCTGCCGACGAGAACGACGCGGTGTATGTCCCCACCGATAACACCTGCGCCGCCAACACCGGCATCATCGATGGCATCTGCCGCCCGGCCAAGAAGCCCGTGTTCGCCGGTGAGGAGGGCATCTGCTCCGGCTGCGGCGTGGCGACCCTGTCCATCAGCTACTATGATCTGGGCTACACCACCGGTGAGATGGCGGCCAAGATCCTGACCGGTGAGGCCGATATCTCCACCATGCCCGTTGAGTACACCAACGTGACCAAAAAGTACAACAAGACCATCTGCGATGATCTGGGCATGACCGTTCCCGAGGGTTATGAGGCCATTGAGGAATAACAGGCGCTCTGTCTGTTTCGCAGACAGCTCCCCTGACAGGGAAGCCGGGTCCGCGCTGCGGTGACGGAGAGGCTTTACAGTAAAATCAGCGGAGAAGAGCGAATTTTGGTTCTTCTCCGCTTTCCCGTATCAGAAAAAAGTGTAGTTACAGGAGGAAAACGTTTTGGATATTCTTGCAAGACTTGCCAACCTGCCCGGTGCCTTGCCCGGTGCCTGTGCGCAGGGCCTCATCTGGGGCATCATGGCCATTGGCGTGTACCTGACCTACCGCATCCTGGATGTGGCTGACCTGACCGTGGACGGTTCCTTTGGCACCGGCGGCGCGGTCTGCGTTATGTGCCTGCTCTCCGGCATGAACGTCTGGGCAGCGCTCTTCATCGCCCTGCTGGCCGGTCTGGCCACCGGCCTTGTCACCGGCCTGCTCCACACCTTTATGGGCATCCCGGCCATTCTGGCTGGTATTCTGACCCAGCTGGCCCTCTACTCCATCAACCTGAAGATCATGGGCAAGGCCAACCAGTCCATCAATGTGGACAAGTACGGCCTGCTCATCTCCCTGCGCTGGGTCAAGGAGCTTGCCCTGCACAACCCCATCATCATGGTCATTCTGGTCAGCGCCGTGGTCATCGGTGTGCTGTACTGGTTCTTTGGCACCGAGCTGGGCTGCGGCATCCGCGCCACCGGTTCCAACCCCGCCATGAGCCGCGCCCAGGGCATCAACACCAGCTTCAACGTGGTGCTGGGTCTGGCGGTCTCCAACGGTCTGGTGGCCCTGTCCGGCGCATTGCTGAGCCAGTATCAGGGCTTTGCTGATGTCAGCATGGGCCGTGGTGCCATCGTCATCGGTCTGGCCGCTGTCATCATCGGCGAGGCCCTGTTCAGCCGCATCTTCCACAACTTTGCCCTCAAGCTGGTGTCCGTCTCGCTGGGTGCCATTATCTACTACATCGTCATCCAGCTGGTGCTGACCCTCGGCTTTGACGCAAACCTGCTCAAGCTGCTGAGCGCCTCTGTGGTGGCTGTGTTCCTGGCCGTGCCCTATTGGAAGAGCAAGTACTTCGCAAAGCCTGCGGCAAAGAAGGCACAGAAGGAGGATGCAAAAAATGCTTGAGATCCAGAATGTTTCCAAGACCTTCAACGCCGGTACCGTCAACGAGAAAACGGCCCTGAACGGTCTGAACCTGAAATTGAACGAAGGTGATTTTGTCACCGTCATCGGCGGCAACGGCGCGGGCAAATCCACCATGCTGAACGCTGTGGCCGGTGTGTGGCCTGTGGACAGCGGCAAAATCATCATTGACGGCACCGACGTGACCAAACTGGGGGAGCACCAGCGCGCCGCCTACATCGGCCGCGTGTTCCAGGACCCCATGACCGGCACCGCCGCCACCATGCAGATCGAGGAGAACCTTGCCCTGGCCGCCCGGCGCGGTAAGCGCCGCGGCCTGAGGATCGGCATCACCAAGGCCGAACGGGAGCGCTACCGTGAACTGCTCAAGAGCCTGGACCTGGGCCTGGAGGACCGCCTGACCGCCCGCGTGGGCCTGCTGTCCGGCGGTCAGCGCCAGGCGCTGACCCTGCTCATGGCTACCATGAACAAACCCAAGCTCCTGCTGCTGGATGAGCACACCGCCGCTCTGGACCCCAAGACGGCGCTCAAGGTGCTGACCCTCTCGGCCAAGATCGTGGAGGAGAACCATCTGACCACCATGATGATCACCCACAACATGAAGGATGCCATCAAGTACGGCAACCGCCTGATCATGATGCACGAGGGCCACATCATCTATGATGTCTCCGGGGAAGAGAAAAAGAACCTGCACGTCTCCGACCTGCTGGCAAAGTTCCAGATCGCGTCCGGCGGCGAGTTCGCCAACGACCGCATGATCCTTTCTTAAAAAAGATGAAGCGGCAATAAAGTAGTTGCTTCTTAAAACATAGAGAACCCCCCTGCCGGGAGATCACCGGCAGGGGGGTTCTCTATTAGAGTATTGGGTTTGCGGTGTTATTTGTTCTTCTCGTTACGGTACGAATTACTTTTTGAACGCCTGCACCTGATTCCATGCCTTGATAACCTCTGTGCGGCTTACAGGATCAGTTGCTTCATAGGTTTCGCCGTTGTTCTTCGCGGCCTTGAGCAGGTCGTTCTCCACGGCCCATGCAATGGCCTTGTCAGTCTCAGTGGCATTGGCGTTCAGCACGGCGGCGGGTTCAGGCTTTCCTGCATTGTTCCACACCAGTTCAGCCAGCTCACCTCGGGTTGTTGGAATAGCTGTACCGGTTGGCAGGGCGCAAATCAGATAGAACTCAGTACCCAACTGATAGGTCTGGTAGGCCAGCACCGCGGTACCCGCGGCGGCAGTACCAATGATGAGGGTAGTGCCCAGAATGTTGGGCTCTTCCTCAATGCTTGCATCCTTTGTCATGGCTTCGATAATAACATTTTCACCCGGCATGGTAAAGGTAATGGTTTCAGCCTTGGGTTCAACAGCGTTCAGCACGCTGGCAGGCTTAATTGTCCACTGGTCAAAAGTCTGAGCATCGGAAAGAATGCTCTTATCAAAGGTTACTTCCACTGTTGCACCTTTTTCAATGGTAATGTCACCATTGTCATTGATAGTAGCATCCTTGCCGTTTACTTTTGCAATACCGCCAAGAAGGGATAGAGTGTAGGTGACCTTTTCTTCTTTCTGGGGAACATTGTAACTCCACTTAATCTGATTGCCAGTGATTTGATTCGCGGGAGCGGTATTTTCGGTCTCTTTGACATCAACTTTGACGATATAATCGCCCGGTTCCGTAGGGAGCCCGCAGTCATTCAATTTCTCACCGGGAACTTCATTTCCCTTATCATCATAAAACTTCCTATTGATGATATCATCAGCATTGACTTGAGTATTGTTCGATGTCACTTCTCCGGTTACCGCGTCAAACTTGAGGTCAACATCCGGGTCGATCACATCTTTTTGTGTCCATTTTGCAGTCAAGGTTATATCATAGTCCGGCATGGAGAAACTATAATTGCCGTTCTCATCTGGGCCGTTCAAGGATGGGGCGGTTTCTCCATCAGGAACGGTAACTTCCCAATGATTAAAGTTATAGCCGGTTTTCTTTGTGGGTGTAGGAACAGAAACGGACGAACCATAGTCGTACGAGTTCGTTTCCTTGTTTTCGTCGTTCTTCAGTGTTACAGTATGGCTATGTGCGTTCCAATGGGCATACAAGATGATGTTGCTGCTGACGGCTTCTGTAAATGTATATTTTGTGCCGCCTTCTGCCTGTGTATACCAGCCATCAAAATCATAACCTGTACGCTGTGGGGGTGTGGTGGGGACGCTTGCAGTCCCTAGCTTCTCGTTGCTGTAAACAGTCTGCTTGTCCATAGTGCCACTACCATTTATAGTGCCACCGTTCAAATCAAAGTTGATATCACACAGATACTGAACTTTGCTGGTTAGTGTATCATTGCCTGCGTTATTAACTCTGACTTTTTCCCAGTCTGTTTTATATCCATTATATTTTACATCATTTAGTTCTGTGCAATCTTTGAATGCGTTTCTATTTATAATGTTAATACCCTTTTCAAGGGTCACGCTTGTAAGACCTGTGCATCCATTAAACGCGTCTGAGCAGATTTCATACACACTTGTAGGTACCTTTATTTCTGTTAACCCTGTACAATCCTTAAAAGCGCTACTACTGATTCTGTAAATGCCATTTGTTAAGGTGACTTGAGATAACTTGGGATTGCTTGGAAAAGCCGCATCCATATTTTTGATGGTACTCGGAATCGTAATGCTTGTTAATTGAGAACAACCATAAAAAGCATTTGTGCCAATTTTTGTAACACCTTCAGGGATTGTAATCTCAGTTAGACTGGAACATTTAAAGAATGCACTGTCTTCAATTTCGTCCAACGTAGGAGGCAATGTAACTTCCGTAAGCGTGTTACGTACATTATTAAAAGCCCCCATTCCAATTTTTGTTACAGTATATGATTTACCATTACCATCTGAAATTGAGCTCCCAATGGTAAGTTGTGTAGGGTTTTCTGATGTACCGGAAACTGTAACCGATTTTCCATCGGCGTTAACTGTATATCTGAGGTTCCCATCAGTAAACTTAATCGGAGCCGCTGCTACTGCTCCCATGGGCAGGAATGTTAACGTTATGCTGAGTGCCACTAATAGACTGACAAACCGTTTTTTCATGGATTTCCTCGCTTTCATGGATGAGTGCCGCAGAAAAACGACATAGAATGTATGGCAAAAAAAGGTAATAATACCAATTTGAAGAATACCATGCGTGGAATTCTCTGTCAATGGAATTGTAGGAACTCACAAAAAAGTTTGGAGGAATGTACAAGAAAAGGCTTTTCCAGCATCGCGGGCAATAAAAAAGAACCCGTCCCCGGGGAAAATCCGGGAACGGGTTGAGAGCGGAAAGCTTACCGCTTGATATCGTAGTTCATGTTCATCAGGTTGCGGATGGAGCTGACATCATCGGTGATGTTGGCATCGCCGTGGATGGTGTGCTTGATGGCGCTGCTTGCCACGGCAAAGTTGATCATGTCCATGGCGCGGTAGTTGTGGAGCATGGCGTAGATCAGGCCGCTGGCAAAGGCATCGCCGCCGCCCACGCGGTCCAGAATATTAAAGGTGTAGAGCTTGCTCTCAAAGGTGTGGCCGTCGTACCACATAAAGGCCTTGAGGCTGTTCTCGCTGCCGCTGTGGGCATAGCGCACATGGCGGGCAATGCACTTGAGGTTGGGATAGCGGGCAATGAAATGCTGGAAGATCTCGTCCTGCTGCTCATAGCTGGGCTGCAGGGGCACGCCGTCCTTCCAGTCACCCTTGCTGTGATCGTTGTCGTCCTTCCACAGGTGGTAGGGCTCAATGCCCAGCAGAACGTCAACGTAAGGCAGGCACTCGGTGCAGAAATCGCGGGCTTCCTCCCAGCTCCACAGGGTAGAGCGGAAGTTGCCATCAAAGCTGACAGTCAGGCCCTTCTTCTTGGCCACCTTGAGCATATCAATGATGAGGCCGCGGCAGTTGGGGCCCAGTGCCGGGGTAATGCCGCTCAGATGCAGCCAGTCGTAGCCGTCCAGCAGAGCGTCCAGATCGACCTGGGAGAAGTCATACTCGGTAATGGCACTGTGCTTGCGGTCGTAGATGACCTTGGAAGCGCGGATGCCGTAGCCGGTCTCCAGATAATAAGTACCCAGCCGGTTGGAGGGGGTCTCGTTGGGCTCGGTCAGGATCATGGGGGTGCAATGCACATCGTTGGAGCGCAGCCAGCGCACAGCGCTCTTGCCCAGGCTGTTGTTGGGCACTACGCTGAAGAAGGTGCTGTCCACACCTAGGTTGGCCAGGGCCAGTGCAATGTTGGCCTCGCTGCCGCCGTAGCTGGCTTCAAAGCTGGATGCCATGCGGATCTTTTCGTAGTTCGGCGGGGTCAGACGGAGCATGATCTCGCCGCAGGTGATAAATTTCTGGCCGTTGGGCTCGCTGCCGAGGATGGGATTGTAGTGTTCCATAACGCTCCTCCTAAAAAGTCGTTTCTGGGATCCATTTCATGTGAGAACACATTGTTGTATCCATTATACCGCACAGCGCACCGGATAGCAAGCAAATGCTGTTTCGGCCGAGAGAAAAAGAAAAAGAAATTTTGGTTGTTTTGACGAAAGAACCCCGCAGGGATGACGGTGGGGTTCACACCCCCGTCAGGTCAAAGCTGGGCGTATACTCTTCCTTTGCACTGCTCTTCTGCTGCATATAGCCAGAGCTGAGGCCCAGATCCATGGCGTAGTTGACCACCCGGCGGTATTCGTAGGTGGTGATGCGCCGCCCGATGCCGTGGTCTGCCGCCTGATAGAAGGGGGTGTACTGGCTCATCACGCTGGGCAGGAAGCACCCGGGGTCGGCCTTGTTCCAAGCCGCCATCTGATCGAGCACGGCAAAGCTGTCGTCCACATGGCCGGGCAGGGCAAGGTGGCGCAGGATCACGCCCCGCTGCAGGATGCCCTCGCTGTCAAAAACAGGGTGCCCGGCCTGAGCCATCATGGCTTCAATGGCGGGCCTGGCCTGCGCAAAGTAGTCCGGCGCAGCGGAAAGCTCTGCCGAAAGGGCAGGGGAAACATATTTCAGGTCGGCCAGCCAGATGTCGATGAAGCCGCGCCAGGCGTGCACGCTCTCCACGGTCTCGTATCCGCCGGTGTTGCAGACGATGGGCAGATGCAGCCCCTGCGCCCGGGCCAGGTCGAGGGCGGCGATGATCCAGGGCCGCCACTGCCCAGGCGTGACAAGATTGATGTTGTGGGCTCCCTGCGCCTGCAGGTCCAGAAAGATCTCGGCCAGGCGCTCTACCGTGATCTCCCTGCCCAGTCCCTCGGCGCTGATGGGGTAGTTCTGGCAGAAGCAGCACTTGAGGGTGCAGCCGGAGAAGAACACCGTGCCGCTGCCCCGGGTGCCGCTGATGCAGGGCTCCTCCCAGAAATGCAGGGCAGCGCGGGCCGCTTTTAGGGTGCGGCCCGCCCCGCAGAAGCCCGTCTGCCCGGCGGCCCGGTCGGCTTTGCACTGCCGGGGGCAGAGAGTACAGGCTTCCGGTACGGCAACAGAAATGGTTTTGGGCATAATATCCAAGTCCTTTGCAAAAGATTTGACAGAATTACTCTTGTTTATTATACCATTTATGACATGGAATGTGGTATACTATGATAGAATATTATATATCATGCAAAAATACTACATATCAGACGGAGGATGTCATGCGCACCGAAAACGAGGAGATCCGGGATCATTTGAAATATCTCTCCCTGCTGGCACGGGATTACCCCTCGCAGGCAGCCGCCGCCAGTGAGATCATCAGCACCCAGGCCCTGCTCAAGCTGCCCAAGGGCACCGAACATTTTATGAGCGACCTGCACGGTGAAAACGAGGCTTTTGTCCACATCCTGAACTCGGCTTCGGGTGTCATCCGGGAAAAGGTGGATATCGTGCTGGGGGAGAGCGTGCCGGAGCAGACCCGTGCCGAGCTGGCAACGCTCATCTATTACCCCAGCGAGAAGCTGCCCCGGCTCAAAGCCGAGTGCACGGATGAGGAAGCGCTTGACCACTGGTATACGGAGACCCTGCTTCAGCTCATTGATATCTGCCGGTTGGTGTCCTCCAAGCATACCCGGCAGCATGTGCGCTCCTGCCTGCCGTCCAGCTGCGGGTATATTCTGGATGAGCTGCTCCATGCCCACTTTGAGGACCACGACAAGGACCTTTATTACGGGCAGATCGTGGGCAGCATCATCGAAAATGGCCGCGCCGACCGGTTCATCGTCCGGCTGTGTGAGCTCATCAAGCGGCTGGCTGTGGACAAGCTGCACATCGTGGGGGACCTGTTTGACCGCGGCCCCCGGCCTGATATCATACTGGACCAGCTCATGCGCCACCACCATGTGGATATCCAGTGGGGCAACCATGACGTGGTCTGGATGGGTGCCGCCGCCGGAAGTCCCATCTGCGTCTGCACCGTGCTCAAAACGACACTGGCCTATCACAACCATGCCATGCTTGAGGACTGCTACGGCATCAACCTGCGGCACCTGCAGCGGATGGCCGAGCAGTTCTACGGAAATGACGACCTGACCCTCTGGATGCCCCACACCGACGCGGCACGCGGCCCTTACACCGAGGGCATGCTCCACCGCTGTGCCGTGATGCACAAGGCCGTGACCATTCTGATGCTCAAGATGGAGTGCAAGGTCATCGACCGCAACCCGGATTTCAAGATGCAGGGTCGGGATTTCCTGCGGCACATCGATTGGAAAAAGGGAACAGTGACCCTGAACGGCCAGGCATACCCCCTGCGGGACACCAGCTTCCCCACCGTGGACCCGGCAGACCCCGCCGCCCTGAACGATGATGAGCGGCTGGTGCTCCGCAAGCTGGTGGAATCCTTCCGGCAGAGTGAGCGCTTGCAGCAGCATGTGGAATTTTTGTATGCCAAGGGCAGCGTTTACCACATCGAGAACGGCAACCTGCTCTACCACGGCGTGGTGCCCATGACCAAAAACGGCAGCTTTGCCGTGGAGCGGTTCGAGGGACACAACTACTCGGGCCGCGGCTTGATGGACTACTGTGACGAGCGGGCACGCTGCGGCTACTTTGCCCCCGAGGGAAGCGCTGCCCGGCGGAGCGGTCAGGACTTTTTGTGGTATCTGTGGTGCGGCAAGCTGTCGCCGTTGTTCGGCCGCAGCGCCATGACCACCTTTGAGCGGCTGTATATTGCCGACCCCGCAACCCACGAGGAAGTCAAGGACCCCTATTATACATGGTACAATGAAGAGGCCGCCTGCCGCCGCATCCTGGCGGAATTCGGTCTGCCCGGCACCAGCCACATCGTCAACGGCCATGTGCCGGTGCGGGAGAAGAGCGGCGAGAGCCCCATCAAGGGCGGGGGCCGTCTGGTCGTTATTGACGGCGGGTTCTGCCGCGCCTACCATGAAAAGACCGGCATTGCAGGGTATACGCTGGTGTACTCCAGCCGCACCATGTCCCTGCGGACCCATCAGCCCTTTGTCAGTGCCGAAAAGGCCGTGAACGAAAACATCGACATCGTGTCGCAGAAGAACATTCTGGAAACGGAGAACCACCGCATTCTGGTGGAAGAGACGGACGAGGGCGAGATCCTGCGGGAGCGGGTGCATGACCTGAAACAGCTGGTCAAGGCCTATCAGCTGGGCTGGATCAAGGAGACCTGCAGCGAGGATTGCGTCTGGTAAGGGGCGCTGATTGTAAAATTTTTGAAATAAGAAACAAAAATATCGAATATTTCCGCAGATTCTGGGCAAAACAGAAAATAATCCGGCAGGGGAAAAGGGGGCTTTGCTTTTTGCCCGAAGTTGTGTATAATAAGATAGTTGTATCGTGAGGGTGTGTACCCAGCGGTGCGCGGAGAGATCAAGTAAGAACTCTGAGTGGCCCTGCCGCTGGCGGGCCTGCGACAAGGAGATTATAAAATTGGAAAAGTTTGTTATTACGGGCGGCAAGCCCCTGCATGGCGAAGTCACCATTTCCGGTGCAAAAAATGCGGCTGTGGGCATTCTGCCTGCCACCATTCTGGCGGCAGATGTCTGTGTGATCGAAAATCTGCCGGACATCAGTGATGTGGCAGTCAGCCTGAAGATCCTGAGCACCCTGGGTGCCGGCATCAAGATGCTGAACCGCAATACCTACGAGATCGACACCACCCACCTGAACAGCACCAACGTCCCGGACGATCTGTCCCGCCAGATGCGTGCCAGCTACTACTTCCTGGGTGCACTGCTCTCCCGCTTTGGCAAGGCACAGGTGGCCATGCCCGGCGGCTGCAATCTGGGCCCCCGCCCCATCGACCAGCACCTCAAGGTGTTCAGCGCACTGGGTGCAGAGGACAGCGTGGACTACGGCATGATCACCGTGCGTGCCAAGGAACTGAACGGTGCCCATATCTTCTTTGATAAGGTCAGCGTGGGCGCTACCATGAACGGTATGCTCTCCGCTGTGATGGCACAGGGCCAGACCATTCTGGAAAACTGCGCCAAGGAGCCCCATGTTGTTGATCTGGCAAACTTCCTGAATATGTGCGGCGCGGATGTGCGCGGTGCCGGCACCGATGTGATCAAGGTGCGCGGCGTGGAAAAGATGCACGGCTGCACTTACAGCATCATCCCTGACCAGATCGAGGCGGGCAGCTACATGGTTGCCGCTGCTGCCACCGGCGGCGACGTTCTGATCAAAAATGTCACCCCCAAGCATCTGGAACCCATTACGGCAAAGCTCCGCCGTGCCGGTGTGGATGTGGAGGAATTCGATGATTCCGTCCGCGTCTCCCGCAAGGGCGATATCTTGCCGCTGAAGATCAACACCATGCCCCACCCGGGCTTCCCCACCGATATGCAGCCCCTGATGGGTGTGCTGCTCAGCGTGGCAAAGGGTACCTCCACCATCACCGAGAGCGTGTGGGACAACCGCTTCCGCTATGTGGACGAGCTGCGCAAGATGGGCGCAGTGGTGCAGGTGGACGGTCAGGTGGCCGTGTTTGAAGGGGTGAACAAGCTGAATCCTGCCCCCCTGCGCGCTTCTGACCTGCGTGCCGGTGCGGCCATGGTGGTTGCTGCCCTGATGGCAGACGGCACCAGTGAGATCGAGGAGATCGGCCACATTGAGCGCGGCTACGAGAACATCGTGGAAAAGCTGCGCGGCTTGGGCGCTGAGATCAGCAAGGTGGATCGGATGCCTGCCGCACTGGAATCGGCAATGTGATCATTCAGAACCTCTCAGTCTGTTTTTCAGAAGTTTTCCTGACAGGGAGCTTTTGTGAAGCCATGACGGAGAGGTTCGTTTCTTGAGGTTTGAAATGTCTGAATTCATCTCGTTATACTCTGGTTCCTCCGGCAACTGCAGCGTGGTGCGCACGGGGGAAAAGTACATCATCATCGATATGGGAAAGGGCGTGCGCACCACCTCGGCGGCACTCAAGGAGCTGGGCCTGAACATCAGCGATTGTGCGGGCATTCTGGTCACCCATGAGCACTCTGACCACGTCAAGGGGCTGGCCACCTTCCTCAAAAAGAATCCGCTGCCGGTATACGGCGCAGACGATACGCTGGATTTTCTGGATGCAAACGGTATCGTGCCCGCCAGCTGTGCGCTGCGCACCCTGTCCGGCGGGGAAGAGGATGTGGGAGATTTCGGCGTGACGATGTTCCCCACCAGCCACGACGTACCATGCGTGGGCTACCGCATCCACACCCCGGACAACAAGACCATGACCATTGCCACCGACCTGGGAGTCCTGACCCCGCCGGTGCATCAGGCCCTGAGCGGCTGTGACCTGGTGGCGCTGGAAAGCAACTACGACCTCCACATGCTCCGCAGCGGGCGGTATCCCTACTACCTGCGCTCCCGCATCGAGTCCAACCGGGGCCACCTCTCCAACGATGAGTGCTCGGCAAAGCTGCTGGAACTGATCCAGGAGGGATGCAAAAAGTTTGCCCTCTGCCATCTCTCGCAGGAGAACAACACCCCGGCGCTTGCCTTGCAGACCATGTTCAACACCCTGGGTGCGGCAGGTGTCGTGCCGGAAAAGGACTGCATCGTGCAGGCCCAGCGCCGCAATGAGATCAGCCCTGCACTTACATTTTAAGAAAAAATGGCCCTCTCCATCATTGCTTTGCAAAGCATGACGGACAGGGCCGTTTTTTGTTGTTATGCCAGATCTGGCAGGATATCGGGCCAGAGGGCCTGTTCCTGCCGCAGGTCGGTGAAAACGCAGTCCAGATAGATCTTGTTCACAGCCGAGATGATGGTGCTGCGCAGGAGCTTGCGTGCATCATCAACATCCGGCTCCAGCTCGGAAAAGCTCTTGGTCAGGCCGAACACATAGGGCAGGTAGTTCTCCAGCTCATCGCAAAAGGTATCATACGCCTGCGCGGAGGTATAATGCGCCCGCTGCATCTTGAACAGACTGTCGATGTTTTCCATGGACAGGACATTTTTAGAAACTACGATGTAGATCAGGCAGGCCAGCTGATCCCGGGTATACTTCTTTTTGATGGGGTGGCTGATGATCCCTTTCTTAACGTAGTTGCTCACCATGGAAGCGGTGAGCTCCACCCCCTGAAATGTGCGGAAACACCCGTTGACAAACTGTACACTCTGATCCAGATAAAGCCCTACGGTGGGGAGTTCTGCATACCGGGGCAGGGCAAACCCTGCGGCGCAGGCCGCAACGCGGCGGTTTGATTCTAATTTCATGCGGACAGTATACCATGTTTTGGAAATGCGGTCAACAGGAAATTGAAAACTTTTGAAATAATTCAATAAAACAGTTGACAGGGTTTTGAAAAGCTGATATAGTGATTCAGACAACAGGAAAAACTGCGGCATCCGCTGCCGCCGGAATGGAGATAAATGCTTATGAACACCAAGATCGTTGTGGATTCCTCCGCCAGCCTGTACACCTTGCAGGGCGTGGATTTTGAATGCGTTCCCCTGAAGATCATCACCGACGATGCCGAATATCTGGACAACGGCACGATGGATGCCGTGGGCATGGCCCAGACCCTGCGTACCTATAAGGGCAAGACCTCGACCTCCTGCCCCAACGTCAGCGACTGGCTGGCCGCCTACGAGGGAGCCGACGAGGTGTATGCCATCACCATCACGGGCACTCTGTCCGGCAGCTACAATGCCGCCCAGCTGGCCGCCGAGGAATACCAGCAGGAGAACCCCGGCAAGCGGGTGTTCGTGCTGGACAGCCTTTCCACCGGCCCGGAGCAGCGCCTGCTGGCCGAGCATCTGCGGGATCTGCTGGCTGAGGGCAAGGAGTTTGACGAGGTCTGTGAAGAGATGCTCCGCTACCACAAGCACACCCACCTGCTCTTCTCGCTGGAATCGCTGGCCAATCTGGCCCGCAATGGCCGCGTGAAGCCTGCCGTTGCTGCTGTGGCGCGGATGCTGGGCATCCGGGTCATCGGACAGGCAAGTGAGGCAGGGGAGCTGGATGTTCTCTGCAAGACCCGTGGTGAGCATGGTGCGCTGGAACGCATCGTGCTGGAACTCAAGGAGCACGGCTACACCAACGGCAGGCTCCATATCTCTCACTGCGGCAATCCCGCCGCCGCCGAGCGCCTGAAGCACATGGTACAGGCTGTGTTTGATGGAGCAAAGGTGGACATCAGCGAATGCGGCGGTCTGTGCAGCTATTATGCAGAGCTGGGCGGTCTGCTGGTTGGTTATGAGGACGCGGAAGCATAAGCGGACGACCTTCGAAAAAACTTCTGCCCACGATTGAATAGGCGCTCATAGCGGGGAAAGCCGTTGTGGGCGCTTTTTTGTTTGCAAAATCTTCCGCTCTGCGCTATACTAACAGCATCAAAATCGCCGTGGGCGGCAGGGGAGGGATACCGCATGTTCAGATTGCCTATCGTCAAGTTTTTTAACCGCATCTTCAACCGTGTCACGATCACAGTGGTGCTGGTGGCTTTACAGGTGCTCTGGCTGCTCTGGGCGTTCTGGTCCTTCACGGCGGGGCGGGTCTGGCTGAACGGTGCCCTGAAGGCGCTGAGCATCATGATCGTGCTGTATCTGGTGCGCAAGGATGAAAACAGCGCCTACAAGATCGGCTGGATCGTTCTGATCGGCCTTCTGCCCCTGCTGGGCGGCGCGCTTTATCTGGCTTTTGGCAACAAGGCCCCCGCCAAGTATCTGCGGGAGCGGATGCAGAAGGTGGAACAGGCCCATCAGACCGAGCTTGCCCAGCCCGAGGGCCAGACCGATGCGCTGGATATCTCCAGCCGGAACCTGAGCCGCTACGTGGCAAAGTTCGGGCCGTATCCGGCCTGGAGGGATACCGCTGCCCACTATTTTTCCTGCGGGGAGGAGATGTATCCCCAGCTGTTGGCAGATCTGGACAAGGCAGAGAAGTTCATCTTTCTGGAATTCTTTATTCTCCGTTCCGGCAAAATGTGGGACGGCGTGGAGCAGATCCTCCGCCGCAAGGCCGCTCAGGGTGTGGATGTGCGGCTGATCTACGATGATTTTGGCAGCCTGCTGGGCCTGCCCAGTGATTTTGTCATCCGCATGGAGAAGGCGCATATCCGCTGCATCCCCTTCAACCCGGTGGTGCCGCTGGTCTCGCTGGTGATGAACCACCGCGACCACCGCAAGATCGTGGTGGTTGACGGCAATGTGGCCTACACCGGTGGTGTGAATCTGGCGGATGAGTATATCAATGCCGAGCAGCGCTTTGGTTACTGGAAGGATGCGGCCATCCGGTTGGAAGGAGCCGCTGTCTGGAACTTTACCGTGATGTTCCTCAATGTATGGAATGCCTTCCGCCCGCAGGAGACCGATTACACCGCCTTTGCGCCCACCCGCCTGCCCGCAGTGCAGGATGGCGTGGTGCAGCCCTACGCGGACAGCCCGCTGGACGAGGAACCGCTGGCCGAGACGGTCTATCTGGACATCCTCTCTCAGGCCCAGAGATATGTTTATATCTATACGCCCTACCTGGCCGTGGGCGAGGAGATGCTGGATGCTCTGAAAAATGCGGCCAAGCGCGGGGTGGACGTGCGGCTCATCCTGCCCGGGATCCCGGATAAGAAGCTGGTGTTCCGGCTCAGCCGCTCCTACTATCTGCCCCTGCTCAGGGCGGGCGTGCGCATTTATGAATTCACGCCCGGTTTCCTCCACGCCAAGTGCTATGTCAGCGATGACCGTGTCGCCGCGGTGGGCAGCATCAATATGGATTACCGGAGCCTGTTTCTCCATTTTGAGTGCGGAACACTGCTCTTCCATAACAGCCAGATCGCCGCACTGCGGAAGGATGTGGAGCGCACCCTGCCGCAGTGCCGGGAGATCATGCGCTCCGACTGCCGCACCAATCTGCCGGGCACAGCACTGGACAGCGTGCTGCGGCTGCTGAGTCCGTTGATGTAAGCGGCTGCGCGCAGCACTCGGGGAGCTTTTCCACGCAAGTGAAACGGGCCATTCCATCGCCCGCCCTATTGCCTGCGGCAACAGGGTCCCACCCCAGCGGACACTTGCTTTGGAAAACTCCCGTCGGCTGCGTAATCTTACGCTCTTCTGGACATACTATGGGGCAAAGGCCCAACGGGCCGTGTGGAAAGGGAGCGTATCTATGAATCAGAACCATCGGGCTTTTTGGAGCTGTGCCATGGCGGCGGCGCTGCTGCTGACCGCCTGCGGCAAAACGAACGCTGGGTCGGGCAGCTCCGGCAGCATGAGCGGAAGCGGCGGCACATCCTCCGCACAGACCCAGACAGCGGCATGGAAAACCGGTCTGGGTGTGGTGACGGAAGCCACCGATCAGGACAGGGTAGGGAAAATTGAACTGGCGGCGGCCGCTGTCCTGCTGGATGGCGAGGGCAAACTGGAGAGTGTTCTGCTGGACGAGCTGGAAGTGTCTGTTTCGGCGGACAGCACCGGCCATGTGACCCTGCCCACCGACTGGCGCACCAAGCGTCAGAAGGGGGACGATTACCCGCTGGCCGAGGTCTCTTCCCTGAAAAAGGGCTGGGCGGAACAGGCGGATGCCTTTGCCAGTTACCTGATCGGCATGACCCCGGAACAGGTCTCCATGCTCAAAGTGGATAAGGATGGCAAAGCCACGGATGCCGACCTGCTGAGCGGGTGTACCATCGCTGTGGATCGCTACCGGGATGCCGTGACCCGGGCCTGCACCAATGCCAGGGCACTGGGTGCCGCCAAGGGCGACAGGGCCGCGCTGGGCATCGAAGCGGTGAACGGGACTTCGGACATTACCGCTACCGATGACAAGGATGTGAATGCGCAGGTGGATGTGAGCATCGTGGCACTGACCACCGATGCGGACCGCCGTGTGACCAGCGCCATTGCGGATATGGCTGAGCCGGCCCTGACAGTGGTGTCGGACGGCGGTGTGACAGCCCCGGACCTCGTCAAGACCAAGCTGGAGCTGGGCGAGGACTACGGGATGCGCGGTGCGTCGGCGCTGGGCAAGGAGTGGTACGAGCACAGCGAAGGCTTCTGCGATGCCCTCAAGGGCAAGACCCGCACCGAGATCGCCGGACTTTCCGGCGGCGATGCCGACCTGAAGGCTCTGTGTACCATTGACATCACCGATCTGCAAAAGGCGGCGCTGGATGCCCTGAGCTGAGGAGGAAACCCTTTTCGGTCTCGCAATCGCGCACCGGCTCTCCCGGATAGGGGGGCGGTGGTATTCCGCTGCGTTTTCAGAGAGAAACATCTCGCCGCGTTTGGCAGCTGCCGACGCGGCGTTTTTGTTTTGTCAAATTGCCCGCTTTGCCGTGGTAAAGCGGTAAAGATTTGAGCAAACTGCGAAAAATCAGTTTTCCCCCTTGCCAAACGGCAGAAAACGCGCTATTCTATAACCACAGTTTAGCGATTTAGCATGGTAAAGCAATAAAACAAGGCTGCTTGCCACTGAGGGAGGAACCGTATATGAAACGTCTTGTATCTGCATTCCTGGCCGGTGCCATGGCACTGAGCCTTGCCGCCTGCGGCGGTGCCGCTTCCACTTCCACTGCCGCATCTGCCTCTGCTTCTGCTTCCGGCAGTGGTGCCGTTTCCCAGACCGCAGGCAGCGCCCTGGATTACATCAAGGGCAAGGGCAAGCTGGTCATCGGCTACACCGTTTACGAGCCCATGAACTACACCGATGCCGATGGCAACTTCACGGGTTTTGATACCGAGCTGGCCACTGCTGTCTGCGAAAAGCTGGGCGTGGAACCGGAATTTGTAGAGATCAACTGGGATACCAAGGTCGTGGAGCTGGATGCCAAGAGCATCGACTGCATCTGGAACGGTATGACCCTGACCGATGACATCATGCAGAACACCGCTACCACCAGGGCTTATGCAAAGAATGCACAGGTGGTCGTTGTGAAAGATGGTACCGATTATACCTCTACCGCTGACCTGGTGGGTAAGACCGTGGTCGCCGAGGCTGGTTCCGCCGGTGAGGCCGCCATTGAGGGAGACGAGAACTTGGCACAGGCTGATTATGTTTCCAAGAGCGTTCAGACCGACTGCCTGATGGAAGTTGCAGCAGGCACTGCCGATGCCGCTGTACTTGACCTGACCCTGGCCAACGCCATGATCGGTGAGGGCACTGACTATGCCGACCTGAAGATCGTGGACGAGCTGAACGCCGAGGAGTACGGCGTGGCATTCCGCAAGGGCAGTGATGCTGCCGCCGCTGTGGATGAGGCCTTTGATGCACTGAAGGCCGATGGTACCATGCAGGCACTGGCCGATAAGTACGATTTGGCACTGGCCGACTGAGTGTGTTGTAAAACTTCTTCCGTCATCGCTTTGCGGTGCAACCTCCCTCGGTGAGGGAGGCTTTTTGTTGCCGATGCGTGAAAGGCTCCCAAGCAGGGGGAACTTTTACCGGAGATGATGGAAGGAAATATGGATTCTGAATAAAAAAGGTGTGTTTTTGTGTCTGTGATTCTTATGCGCCTGTCCGGTGCGTTCCTGCTCAACTGTGAGCTCTTTGCCCTGACACTGCTGTTTGCACTGCCGCTGGGGCTGGTGGTCTCGTTTGGCTCCATGAGCCGCTGCAAGCCGCTGGCCGGGCTGGTCAAGACCTTTGTCTGGATCATCCGCGGCACCCCGCTGATGCTGCAGATCATTGTGATCTATCTGGGCCCCGGCCTGCTGGGCATGAACAACCCCTGGCCCTCCGGCTCCGGCGGACGGATGGTGGCGGCGGTGGTGGCCTTTGCCATCAACTATGCCTGCTATTTTTCTGAGATCTACCGCGGCGGCATTGAAGCAGTGCCCAAGGGGCAGACTGAGGCCGGGCAGGTGCTTGGCATGACCAAAACACAGATCTTTTTCAAGGTGACCTTGCTTCAGGTCGTCAAGCGCATCCTGCCCCCCATGGGCAACGAGATCATCACGCTGGTCAAGGATACCTCGCTGGCAAACACCATTGCCAACAAGGAGATCATTATGATGGCCAAGGAGTACAGCGCAAAGGGCCTGATCTGGCCGCTGTTCTCCACCGCGCTCTTCTTCCTGGTGTTTGTGGGCGCACTGACCATCCTGTTCAACTGGGCTGAAAAAAAGCTCGATTATTTCCGCTGCTAAGGAGGCAGATAGATTATGGCGTTGCTCGAAGCTTCCGGTATCGGGAAAAATTTTGGCGAGACCCATGTGCTGAAGGATATCTCCCTGGATCTGGAGCAGGGGGAAGCGCTGGCGATCATCGGCTCGTCCGGTTCCGGCAAAACGACGCTGCTGCGCTGCCTGAACTTTCTGGAACGGCCTGACACGGGTGTGATCAAGGTGAACGGCGAGACCATGTGGGATGCCGCCGATCCTGCCACCCAGAAGGAAAGTGAGATCCGCAAAAAGCGGCTCCATTTTGGTCTGGTGTTCCAGAACTTCAACCTGTTCCCGCAGTACACGGCCTTGCAGAACGTGATGCTGGCAGGGGAACTGCTGGCAAAGGAACGCCCGGAGTATCAGGCGAATAAAAAAGTCATCCACGCGGAGCTGGAACAGCAGGCAAGAGAACTGCTGGCGCAGATGGGCCTTTCGGAGCGGGCCGGCCACTACCCGCATCAGCTCTCCGGCGGCCAGCAGCAGCGCGTGGCCATTGCCCGCGCGCTGGCGCTTCACCCGGATATCCTCTGCTTTGATGAGCCCACCAGCGCCCTTGACCCGGAGCTGACCGGCGAGGTGCTGAAGGTCCTGCGTGATCTTGCTGACCGCAAGACCACGATGATCATTGTTACCCATGAGATGCACTTTGCCCGCGATGTGGCCGACCGCATCCTGTTCATGGATGGCGGCGTGGTCGTGGAAGAAGGCTCGGCCAAACAGCTCATCGATCATCCCCGGGAGGAGCGTACCAGACAGTTCCTCGCACACTATTCAGAATGACCCGCCGCTGAGCGTTCCGGATGAGGAGACCCCGCCTTCGGGCAATGCCGGAACGGGTTTCTGGAGCGTTTTGTTCCAGCTGCTGATGCATCTGGCCGGGAAGCACTGAGAAATTTGAAAAAGCCTCTTGAAAATTCATCACAACCTGATATAATACCCACATGAACAAAAACGTCCTGCCCATTGCGCGGCAGGGCGTTTTTGTCGGAAAAAATTCGTGTGATAAGGTCTGTGATGCTTTCCCAAGGAGGAACGTGCGTATGACGAAAGATATGACGCAGGGCAGCCCGCTCAAGCTGATCCTTGCCTTTGCGGTGCCGCTGATGCTGGGCAGCCTGTTCCAGCAGTTCTATAATCTGGCAGATACCATCATCGTGGGCCGCTTTGTGGGCGTGGAAGCCCTGGCGGCGGTCGGCAGTGTGGGTGGTCTGAACTATCTGGTGCTGGGCTTTGTCAATGGCATTGCCTGCGGTTTTTCCATCCCCATCTCATGGACATTCGGGGCGAAAGACTATGTGGAGATGCGCCGCTACACCGCCAATGCCGTCTGGCTGAGTGTCTTTTTTGCCGCAGTGCTTACCGTGGTCACAGTGGCCATGACCCGTTCCATTCTGGTCTGGACCAATACCCCGGACAACATCATTGATCTGGCAGATATCTACATCCGCACCATCTTTATCGGCATCCCGTTCACTCTGCTGTATAACATGACCAGCGCCCTGATGCGCGCTCTGGGTGACAGCAAGCGGCCCCTGTACTTCCTGCTGGTGGCAAGCTTTCTGAACATCGGGCTGGACCTGCTTTGCATCATCACCTTCAAGATGGGCGTGTTCGGTGCGGCGTTCGCCACCGTGTTCAGTCAGGCAGTGGCCGGTCTGGGCAGCCTGTGGTACATCCTCAAGCATTATAATGAACTGCGCTGGAACAAAGAAGAAAGCCGCCTGAGCAGACAGCACTGTGTCAAGCTGTGCGGCATGGGCATCCCCATGGGCCTGCAGTGCAGCATCACGGCCATCGGTTCCGTTGTGCTGCAGGGTGCAGTCAATGGTCTGGGCAGCGACATCGTGGCAGCACAGACTGCAGGCGGCAAGGCGGCACAGTTCCTGTCCGTCCCGCTGGAGAGCATTGGCACGGCCATGACCACCTACGCCAGCCAGAACATGGGTGCCAACGACCTGAACCGTGTGAACAAGGGCGTGAACACCGCCCTGGGCATCGGCTGTGTGTACAGTGTGGCATCCTTCCTAATCCTGCGCGTGCTGGATAAGGCTTTGATCGGCCTGTTCCTTGAGAGCAGCCAGACCGAGATCATGGCCAACGCCCAGAGCTTCATCTTCTGGAACAGCGTGTTCTACATCCCGCTGGCGGTCCTTATCATTTACCGCTACACCATTCAGGGTCTGGGTTATTCCAGCCTGGCCATGTTTGCCGGTGTGGCAGAGATGATCGCCCGTGCTCTGGTGGGTTTCCTGTTCGTGCCGCTGTGGGGCTATTTTGCCGCCTGCATTGCAAACCCGGTGGCATGGTTCTTTGCCTGCTTCTTCCTGATCCCGGCGTATATCGTTGTGTTCCGGAAGCTGAAACAGGAAAAAGCAAGACCGCACGCAAACTTGTAAAAATTGAGCCGCTCTTTTGCGAAACCGCAGAAGGGCGGCTCTTTTGTTGCCTAGTAGGGGAGGCCTTGGCGAAGAGGGAAAGCCTCATGCAACGCCAAAGCTGAGAGGTTGTATAGAGCAGGGCTTGCCCAATTCCTTTACAAATAACACCAAAACGATTATACTATAAATAATTATGTCACAAGGGGGTGAGGAGCATGGAGCTGGAACAGATCGAGGGAACGGTGGAGGACATTATCTACGAGAACCCGGATAACGGCTACACGGTGTTTGAAATTTCCGGCGGCGGCACGGTCACCGTGGTGTGCGGGATCGTGGGCGAGCTCCATGCGGGCGAGAGTGTGGTCTGCCGCGGTAAATATGAGAACCACGCCACCTATGGCCGCCAGTTCCACGCCCAGGAATGCGAGACCGATATGCCGAAGGATCTGGAGGCAGTGTACGCCTTCCTTGCCAGCGGTTCTCTGCCTTACATCGGGGCACGCACGGCCAATAAGATCATCGATAAATTCGGCGCGGCGGCGCTGGAGGTGATCGCCAACGACCCCGCCCAGCTCACCCTGATCCCCGGCATCTCGGCGGACAAAGCTGACCGCATCCAGCAGGAGTTCAAGCGGATGTTCGGAATGCGGGAACTGATCGCCTATCTGGCGCAGTTCGAGATCAGCCCCCGCCGCGCCATGGAGGTGTTCCGCGTCTTTGGCCCCAGTGCCATGCAGGCCATCTCCCAGAACCCTTATCTGCTCTGTGGGGAACCCCTGCAGCTGGATTTCCGCCATGCCGACAGCATTGCACAGTATTACCACATGGAAGGGGACTGCACCCAGCGGCTGGAAGCAGCGCTTCTGCGCACTCTGCGCCACAACGCGGGCAACGGCCACACCTGCCTGCCCCGTGCGCAGCTGCTGGACACGGCATCCCACTTCATCCAGCAGCCGCCCGAAAAGCTGGCCCGTGCGCTGGACCACTGCATTGAGACCGGGCAGCTTGGCGTAAAGATGCTGGAGGCGGTGCCGTATATCTATCTGCCTGACCTGCTGGAAGCAGAACAGGCCATTGCCGACCGGCTGGCCCTGCTGGCGAAGCGGGAAAAGCAGACAGTGCGGGACCTTGATAAAAACATCCAGGTACTGGAGCTGACCCAGGGCTTTGCCTATGCGCCCCTGCAGCGGGAAGCCATCCGCAAGGCCATGACCGAAAACTGCCTTGTGCTGACCGGCGGCCCCGGCACCGGTAAGACCACTACGGTCAACGCCATCCTGCAGCTGCTGGAACATCAGGCCGACCGGGTGGCGCTTTGTGCTCCCACGGGCCGTGCGGCCAAACGGCTGAGTGAACTGACCGGCCGCAAGGCATCTACCATCCACCGCCTGCTGGAGGTGGACTACTCCGGCGGCGTGGTCAGCTTCATCCACAATGACAAGAACCTGCTCAAATGCGATGTGGTCATTCTGGATGAGATGAGTATGGTGGATGTGAAGCTGTTTCAGGCGCTCATTGCAGCCCTGCGGTACAGCTGCCGCATTATTATGGTGGGCGATGCAGACCAGCTGCCCAGCGTGGGGCCCGGCAACATTCTGGGGGAGGTCATCCGCTCCGGGCTGGTGCCCACGGTCTGCCTGAACGAGATCTTCCGGCAGGCCAGACGCAGCCTTATTGTGGAGAACGCCCACCATATCATCAGCAGTGAGCCGCTGCAGAAGGGCGGCAAGACAGACGATTTCTTCTTTCTGGAATCGGACGGCGATGCGGCGCAGAAACTGGTGTGCGATCTTGTCACCACTCGTCTGCCCCGGAGCTATGGCTTTGACCCTGTCCGGGACATTCAGGTGCTCTGCCCCACCAAGCTGGGACCCACCGGCACCCAGGCGCTGAATGTGGAGCTGCAGAACCTGCTCAACCCGGAGCAGAAGGGCAAGCCCCAGCTCCAGAGCGCCTCCCGGGTGTTCCGGGTGGGCGATAAGGTGATGCAGGTGCGGAACAACTACGAGATCGTCTGGAACCGCATTGGCGGGGAGCAGGGCGTGGGAGCCTATAACGGCGATATCGGCATTGTGGAATCCATCAACATGCGCGACCGCTCCATGGTGGTGCGGATGGATGACCGCCGCCTGCTCTACCCGGCGGAAAACCTGAACGAGCTGGAGATCGCCTACGCCATCACGGTGCACAAGAGCCAGGGCAGCGAGTTCCCGGCGGTGGTGCTGCCGGTGGCGCAGGTGCCGCCAAGGCTCTGCTACCGCAACCTCTTCTACACCGGCGTGACCCGCGCCCGCAAATTGTGCATCGTGGCCGGGCGGCGGGATGTGGTGAACCGGATGATGTCCAATGTCCGGCAGAACCTGCGGTACAGCGGCCTGTGCGAATTGCTGAAAGAGAATCTGCCGCCGGAACAGATGGCGGCAGAGTGAAGGACGGCATCCCACAGGGAGGACGGCGAGGTTTGGTCTATACTTTTTTACTGGCTTATGCTACAATATAAATTGATTTGATTTCCCGCCCGAACGGGCATTTACGATAGAAAACAGGGGAGCAGAGAAAGGAACGTTTCATTATGGCACAGAATGACATCGGCATCGATCTGGGCACAACGACCATTATCATTGCACAGGCAGGGCAGGGGGTCGTGCTCAACCAGCCCAGCGTGGTGGCAATGGATACCCGCAAGAACTCCGTGCTGGAGGTGGGCGACAAGGCCCTGGCCATGGTAGGCCGCACCCCCAACTATATTTCCGCCATTTTCCCGCTGAAGGACGGCGTCATCAGCGACCACACTATGACCCGGGAGCTGATCTGCCGGTTTGTGAATCAGGTGTACAGCTCCCACATGGTCAAGCCCCGGGTGGCTGTCTGCGTGCCCGCTGCCATCACCGGCATTGAGAGCGATGCCGTGGTGGAGGCCGTGATGGCCGCCGGTGCTCGTCAGGTCTACCTGATCGATGAGCCCATTGCCGCTGCACTGGGTTCCGGCATCGACATCACCCAACCCGATGGCCGGATGATCATTGATATCGGCGGCGGCACCACCGATATCGCTGTCCTGTCTCTGGGCGGCAAGGTCAAGGCCACCAGTGTCCGTGTGGCGGGCAACCACTATGATGACGAGATCCTGAAGCATGTCCGCAACAAGTTCAGCATTGCCATCGGCCAGCGTACCGCAGAGCAGCTGAAAAAGAATGTCGCCTGCTGCCCCCAGAAGGCTGATTTTGACGAGACGATGGAGGTCAAGGGCCGCAGCCTGCTGACCGGCCTGCCCATCAAGGTGAATGTTTCCACCAGCGACCTCTACGAGCCTGTGATGATGCTGAGTGAGCAGATCGGCACTGCCGCCCATCAGGTGCTGGAAAAGACCCCGCCCGAACTGGCAGGCGATATCTTCCGCAATGGTGTGGTGCTGACCGGCGGCGGCGCACAGCTGCACGGCCTGCCCGAATACCTGAGCCAGGAACTCAAGGTGGATGTGACCGTCTCGCCCGATCCCGTGAACTGCGTGGCGCTGGGCACCGCCATGAGCCTGGGCCTGAACGATAAGCTGGAGACCGGCTTCCTGGATGCGACCCCCCGCATGGGCCGCCGTTAAATGGGGTGCCGGCCCGGCTCGTTAAGAAATTGGAAAAGTTGCAACAAAATTTTGTTCATACTTGTTGAATCAGGTCGGGAAATATTGTATAATATTTTCAAATCGCTTTTTGCGCGCCGGGGTCTGCTCCGGAGTGCGGAGTAAATTATTATTAGGAGGAAGACCATGAATCTGGGTTCTGATGTGGTTATCACCATTACCGGTATCGTGCTGGTGTTTGCCATCCTCGTCCTGCTGATGCTCATCATCATGCTGGAAGGCAAGATCTTCGACGGTATGGCCGCCAAGAAGAAGGCAGCCAAGGAGCCTGCTGCTCCCAAGGCTGCCGCAAAGCCCGCCGCCCCCGTGCAGCAGGCTGCTCCCGCCCCTGTGGTGGAGGAAGGCATTCCCGGCGATGTGGTTGCCGCAATTATGGCTGCCATCCATGCCATGGGCAATGGCAAGTACACCCTGAAGGCCGTGCGCCGTGCTGCAAATGGCTGGAGCAAGGCTGGTGTCAACGACACCACCGCACCTTTTTAACACAGGAGGAAAAACATGACACAGTTTATCGATACTCTGGTCGGTATTTTCCAGAGTTCCGGCTTTGCACGGTTCGGTGAGCCGGGCGGCTACCTCTACGCGATCATGATCTGCGTGGGCTGCTTCCTGCTGTACCTGGCCATCGTGAAGGAATTTGAGCCCCTGATCCTGCTGCCCATGGCATTTGGCATGATCCTTGCCAACCTGCCCGGCAGCGGCATTATCCACATGCAGTACTTCGTTGGTGATGGTCTTGAGCACCCGATGTGGATCGAGATCCTGAACAACGGTGGTCTGGCCGATATGCTTTATATGGGTGTCAAGCTGGGCATTTACCCCCCGCTGATCTTCCTGGGCATCGGTACCATGACCGACTTTGCCCCCCTGATCTCCAACCCCAAGAGCCTGCTGCTGGGCGCTGCCGCTCAGTTCGGTATCTTTGGCACTTACATGGGCGCTCGTCTGCTGGCCGCTACCGGCATTGTGGATTTCACCCAGAAGCAGTCCGCTGCAATCTCCATCATCGGCGGTGCAGACGGCCCTACTGCCATCTTTGTTACCTCCCGTCTGGCACCTGAGCTGCTGGGCAGCATCGCTGTTGCGGCGTACAGCTACATGGCTCT
>ENA-UPTB01000786-UPTB01000786.1-human-gut-metagenome-genome-assembly--contig:-NODE-786-length-31628-cov-13.242148_pt1 | contig 31628 bp, 25 predicted proteins | sample MGYA00250046_ERZ773369 | MGnify/ENA primary metagenome ERZ773369 (study PRJEB29103, sample SAMN06111938) | human gut metagenome | biome: human gut; feature: ankylosing spondylitis patient; material... | reverse complement strand
GGTCGGCTTGCAGTTTACGCAGACGCCGGTTTTATCCTTGGGGCAGTGGCGCTTTTCCACAGGCTTGCCCTTTTCGACGAGCAAAATTTTGTGGGGGGTGCTGCTCTTGCGCAGCAGCTCCAGCGCGGTGAAAATGCCGGCAGGGCCGGCGCCTACGATGATAAGGTCATACATGGATAGGGGTTCTCTCCTTTAAAAATAACTCGCGATCCTTCGCGCGGGAAACAAAATAAGGACAAACGGAGCTTGTAGGGGCGGATTCTATATCCGCCCGTGCCCGTTTGCTGATGGCACGGCGCTGCGGGCGCATATAGAATGCGCCCCTACGGTGTCACGGAACGGTTATTCACCGTCCTCCGACACATCCTTGCTCTCGGCGTCGTACACCACAGGGCCGTCGCTGCCGACATCACGCTCGGCGGCTTCGGCCTCGTCCAGGGCGTCGCCGATGGCACCCAAGGCCGCATTGGCGGCGGCAGAGGCCATGCGGTCCAGTGTGCGCAGCTCCATGGCGGCGTAGAGAATGCAGCCTAAATTCAGCGCACCTTCGTCGATCAGCAGGATGCCGCAGAGCATGACGGCGCTGACCGCCGCATCAAACGGGTGCAGCACCAGCAGTACGCCCAGGGCAACGGATACGATGCTGAACAGCAGCAGCAGCCACCATTTCTGCCCCTTGCGCTTGGCAAGGTCAATGGCGGTACCGATGCGGCTCAGGCCGTCAACGACGATGAAGATGCCGAACACAACGGGCAGAAAGCTGGTCACTACCTGCGGTTTTGCCAGCGTGAAGATACCCAGCCCCGCCGTGATGACACCGCCCACCAGCATGAACGGCGCGGTAAAGCCGGTGCCGCGGATGCGGGCATACTGGATCAGGCAGACAATGCCGGTGACAAGCACCACAACACCAAAAATGTTGCAGATCCAGAGCAGACTGGTCTCGGGCATGATGAGCAGCAGCATACCGATGACGATATACGCGAGGCTCAACAGCAGCATTCCGTTTTTGACATAGCGCAGCATAGTGAAAGGCTCCTTTTTACTTGTCGGCTTCCTGCATAGCCCTGGCGGCGGCCACGATCAGGTCGGCGCAGGCCTCGCGGCCCAGGGTCGCATTCAGGCACAAATCGTAGTTTTTGGCCTCGCCCCAGCGGTTCTCGGTGTAATAGTTGTAGTAGCTTGCACGGGCGCGGTCATGCTTGGCCAGCTGGGTCTCCCACAGGCGGTCCGGCATGTCCTTGGCGTCGGGGCGGCTCTTGGCAAACTGGATGCGGGTCTCCAGCGGCGCGTAGACGAAGGTGCGCAGCACGTTGGGGCGCTCACGCAGGACGTAGTCACCGCAGCGGCCCAGAATGACGCAGGGGCCCTCGGCGGCCAGCTCCTTGATGACGTTGCTCTGCAAAATGTAGACCTGGTCAGCCAGGGGCATCGTGTTGCCCATCATGTACAGGCTGTAGATCAGGCTGCCGCTGCGCTGGTTTTCGCTGGCGGCAATGGCCTCCTCGGTCAGACCGCTCTTTTTGGCGGCAAGGGTGATCAGCTCCTTATTATATAAGGGAATACCCAGCTTGTCGGCAACAGCCTGTGCGATCTCGCTGCCGCCGGATGCGTACTCACGCGCCATAGTGATGACCATAGGTTTCTTCATACTGATACACCTCACAATATTTTATGTAGTATGCGCAAAAAGGCATACTATTCTGCTTATATTATAACCTGATTTTGTGGAAAACGCAAGAAAAAATTGCGGGAAAGGAGCAGTGCGGGCGGGGCTTTCGCGCCTTGCCGCCAGCGTTCGTCCCCACAAAAACTGCCCGCGGCAGAGCACCGCGGGCAGGGAAAACAGAATGTCAAATTTTATTCGGTCACTTCGCCGGAGATCTCCTTGATCGCGGACACGGTTGCGGCGAGATTCTGCATGTCGCTGGGCACGATCAGCTTGGTGGCCTTGCCGTCAGCGACCTTCTCCATGGCCTCCATGCTGCGCAGGGCCAGGTAGTTGTGGTTGGGGTTCGCCTCGTTGATCATGCGGATGGCATCGGCCTGTGCCTTCTGGACGGTCAGCAGGGCTTCGGCTTCGCCCTCGGCCTCGCGGATGCGCTGCTGCTTCACGGCCTCGGCACGCAGGATGGCGGACTCCTTTTCGCCCTCGGCGCGGGTGATGGCAGCCTGCTTTTCGCCCTCGGCCAGCAGGATGGAGGCGCGCTTCTCGCGGTCCGCCTTCATCTGTTTTTCCATGGCCTGGCGGATCTCCACCGGCGGCTCGATGTTTTTCAGCTCGACGCGGTTGACCTTGATACCCCAGCGGTCCGTGGCCTCGTCAAGGCTGGCGGTGATCTTCGTGTTGATGAGGTCGCGGCTCGTCAGGGTCTCGTCCAGCGTCATCGAGCCGATGATGTCACGCAGCGTCGTGGCGGACAGGTTCTCGATGGCCTGGATCGGGCGGTTCACGCCGTAGGCGTACATCTTGGCGTCAAACACCTGAAAGAAAACGACGGTGTCGATCATCATCGTGACATTGTCGCGGGTGATGACGGGCTGCGGCGGGAAGTCGGCGGCCTCCTCCTTCAGCGAGACCTTGCGGGAGATGCGCTCGACAAACGGCGTACGGATGTGCAGGCCCGCGCCCCAGGTATCCTTGTAGACGCCGAGCCACTCGGTGACATAGGCGTTGGACTGCGGCACAATAACGATGCAGCGCACCAAAACTACCAGAATAATGATGAGCAGGATGGCAAAGACTAACAGCATTTGGGGGTCCTCCTTTTTCCTTTGTGATTTAAACCGCAGCCGCGTCAGCGGTCACGGGAGCGACAATAAGGATCGCACCGTCCACGGCCACGACCTTGCAGCGGGTGCCCTGCGGGAGTGTGACCTCGGCGCGGGCCTGCCAGTCCAGGCCGTCCACGCGGACCCGGCCCGGAAGGCCGGGCTCAATGTCCACAAGCACAACGCCCTGCTTGCCGATGGTCAGCGGCGAGCCGTTCGTGACAGGGGCACGGTGCGCGCCGCGCCGACTGATGAGCCGGGGCAGCATCAGGCCGAGCGTAATGGCCGATACAACGGCAAAAACAAGCATCTGCCAGCCAAAGCCGACATCAAAAAAGCTGACCAGCATGGCCGCGGCAGCGCCCACCGCAAACCAGACCGAGACAAGCGCCGTTGTGGCGGCCTCGACCATGATGAACGCCACGACGGCAACCAGCCATAAAATCGTATCAAACCACATGGAAATCTCCTTTCAGGGACAGAAAGCGGCTTTGTGACCACTTTAACATTATGACGGTATTCTGTCAAGATTGCCGAAGAAATTTTACAAAACTGCAGGAAAAGTGCAAAGGATTGCAGCCCTCCTTCGAGCGGCTTTGCAGGGAGGGGTCTTGCCCCCTCCGCGGGGCGTCGGGGGACACCGCCCCCTACAGCACCGCCGCGCCCGGCAGGCTGGCGCTGACGAGGATTTTCACGAAAAACATCGGTTTTCCGTAAATTATTGTGATTTCCAATCGTACGGCTCTTTACCTTTTGAAAAAATGTGGTATAACAGAAGCACGTAAGGCGAACAAAGTATGCGCTGTAAACAGTGTACCACAAAACAGGAGGAGCGACAATGAAAAATTGTTTTGACCGCACACCCCATACGATGAAGGACTGGCTGCTGCTGGCGGCGGGCGTCGCGGCGGTGTTTGCCGCGGCAGACTGGCTGCCGGGCGTGCTGCGCGGGGCCGGGGCGTTTCTCGGGCTGCTGGCACCGTTTGGCTGGGGGCTGCTGCTGGCCTATGTACTGGACATACCAACGCGCTTTTTTGCGCAAAAGCTCTTTGGCGGCAGGCGCGGCGGGGCGATGGCCGTCAGCTATGCGCTGTTTGTCGGTGCGCTGGCGCTGCTGGCGGCACTCATCGTCCCGCAGCTCGTGCAGAGCGTGACGACCTTTGCCGGGCGGCTCGGCGCGTATGAGGAGACCATCCGCGGCCTGCTGGTCTGGGTGCAAAATACGTTCGGCATCGATACGGCCACGGCGGAACAGCTTGTGCAGATGGTGGGCACGGCACTGCAAAATTGGTTCGGCGGTTTGTCCCGCAGTGCGGCGCGTGCGGCGGCGGATTTCGTCTCCGGCGCGGCGGGGGCTGCGGGCAACGCCGTGGTGGCACTGGCCGCCAGCATCTACCTGCTCTCCGGCAAGGAGGCGCTGCTCCGCGCGGCCCGGGCGTGTCTGCACGCGGCGCTGCCGCCGCGTGCCGCGGGCAGTGTGCTGGAAATCTGCCGTCTTGCCAACAAAATTTTCAGCGGCTACATCGGCGGGCAGCTGGTGGACGCCCTGCTCGTGGGCGGGGAAACATTTGCGCTGATGTCGATCTTCGGGCTGGAATACGCACCGCTGCTGGCCGTGCTGGTCGGCGTGACAAACATTGTCCCGGTGCTGGGGCCGTTCCTCGGTGCGGTGCCGGGGCTCATCATCCTGCTGCTGGAATTGCCCTGGAAGGCGGCAGAATTTGCCATCATTATTTTTGTGGTCCAGCAGGTGGACGGCAACTTTATTGCGCCGCGCATTCTGGGCGGGGCCACCGGCCTGCCGGGACTGGGCGTGCTGTTGGCCATCGTGGTGGGCGGGGCGTGGTTCGGCATCCCGGGCATGGTGCTGGGCGTGCCGACGCTGGCCGTGCTGGCGGCGCTGCTCAAACAGGCTGTCGGGGCAGGGCTGACGGCCCGCGGCCTGGATGAAAACGGTGAGCCGCGCCGGAATTTACCAGGCGGGCTGCAAGAAAATTAACAAGTTATTCCTTGCAATACAGGTGTGCATAGCGTACAATACTCTTGTAAAATGATGTAAAAGGAGCGGAGCATTTGAAAGAGGAACATATCTGGACCAAAAAGCCGGAAACGATGCTGGACTGGTTCTGCGTGGTCGGGGCCTGTATTGCGCTGTATCTGGCTTTGAACAATCTGGGGTACTTTCTGGGGAAAATCGGTGTGTTTATCGGCATCGTGTCGCCGTTTGCGGGCGGCATAGTCATTGCCTATGTGCTTGACCCGATGGTCAAGTTCTTCTACACAAAGCTGTTTAAAGAGAAGAAAAAGACGCGCGGATTCGCGATCCTTCTGGCGTATCTGGTGGCAATTCTGCTGCTTGTGCTGCTGGCATGGCTGGTCATCCCGCAGATCGTGGACAGCATCGCCATGCTGTTTACGAACTTCCCAAGCTACATACAGAGCGTACAGGATATGCTGGGCATGGTTCAGGAGCGCTTCGGCGTTGACCTGTCGTCGGCCACAAAAGTGCTGGACGATTCCGAGGCGATGGTCAAGGAAATCTACAACATGGCCAGCGCCGCCATGCCGCAGATCGTGGCCAGCATCGGCAGCGTGGCATCGAACTTTGTGGCGATCTTCACCTCGATTGCGGCCAGCATCTATATGCTGGCGGACAAGGAGCATCTGCTCCATCAGCTGCGCACGCTGGCGCATGCCTTCCTGCCGGAAAAGGCTGCGGAAAACACGCTGCGCATCTGCCATTATGCCAACGTGAATTTCACGGGCTTCTTTGTGGGCAAGATCATTGACTCGGCCATCATCGGCGTTATCACGTTTGTGGCAATGGCGATCCTGCGGCTCGATTTTGCACTGCTCATCAGTGTGTTTATCGGCATCACGAATATTATCCCGGTATTTGGCCCCTTCATCGGCGCGATCCCCAGCATCTTCATTCTGCTGTTGGTTGACCCGATCCAGGCGGTCATCTTCGGCGTGCTGATTCTGGTCATCCAGCAGGTGGACGGCAACTTCATCGGCCCGAAGATCCTGGGCTCGTCCATCGGCATCTCTGCCTTGTGGATCCTGTTTTCCATCGTGGTCGGCGGCGACCTGTTCGGTCTTGTGGGCATGGTCGTCGGCGTGCCGCTCTTTGCGACCTTCTACGGCCTGGCGCGGGAATTTGTGCACTATATGCTGGACAAGCGCGGGCTGGACAGTGAGGGTAACCACGTTGGTGAAGTGGTGGAGGATGAGGAGAACGTGTTTGAGTGATGCAAGGGGGGAACGGGCGGTGTAATGCACGCCCGGCAAAGCCCCTCCGGCCATCGCCGGCGCTCGGCCACCTCCCCTGTGAGGGGAGGCTTTAGACGCGGGCGAAGCCGTCTGAGGGACTCTGCCCGTTTACGGCTGCCCGGCACTTGGCCCCCTCTGTCCTTTCTTTATAAAGAAAGGACCAAAGAAATTTCAGCGTCTTACCCCAAAAGCAAAGCACCTGTTTACTGCTTTTTACCGCAGCAAACAGGTGCTTATTTTTATGGCTTTGTCTGTGGCTGATTCTGTGCGCCCGGCAGCAGGGTCACCACATCCCGCAGCAGTACCAGCGGGCTTTCGCCCTTCTGCACGCGCAGGCTGAAATAGGGTCGGCCCAGTGCATTGTACAGCACCCGATGCGGGAACTTTTCCATGACCTCGCCCAGCTGCTTTGGCCCGACGATGTCACTATACAAAATCAGCTGGTCGCCGCGCTGGACGATCTCCGCAATGCCGACGCGGGCTGCGGTCACGCGCACGAGGGAGACGTCCACCAGCCCCTGCACGCTCTTGGGCGGGCTGCCGTAGCGGTCGATCAGCTCGTCGAGCACGTCCTCGGCGTCGCTCGTCGTCTCGATGGCCGCAATGCGCTTGTATGCCTCGATGCGCCCGGCAGCGTCCGGGATATATTCCTCCGGCAGGAATGCGTCCACGGTGATGTCCACCAGGCAGTCGCTCTTGTCGGGGGCGGGGGCCTCGCCGCGGGCCGCGGCAATGGCCTGACCCAGCATCTTCACGTACAAATCGTAGCCGACGGCCTCCATGTGGCCGTGCTGGCTGTGGCCCAAAAGACTGCCCGCACCGCGGATCTGCAAGTCGCGCATCGCAATGCGGAAGCCCGACCCGAACGACGTGAACTCCCGGATGGCCGAGAGGCGCTTGGCCGCGATCTCGGTCAGCACCTTATCGCGTGTGAACGTAAAATACGCATACGCCTTGCGGGAGCTGCGTCCCACGCGCCCGCGGATCTGGTACAGCTGGCTCAATCCCATGCGGTCCGCATTTTCAATAATCAGCGTGTTGCAGTTGCGCACGTCCACGCCGGTCTCAATTAAGGTGGTGCAGACAAGGATGTCGATCTCGTTGTCCAGTAATTGCTGCCACACCGACGAAATCTGTTCCTCGGTCATCTTGCCGTGGGCAATGCCGATACGCGCCCCGGGCACGAGCTTGCCCACCCGCGCGGCGCATTCCTCAATGTTGTCCACGCGGTTGTGCAGGTAGTATACCTGCCCGCCGCGGGCCAGCTCCTTGCGGATGGCCTCGGACACGATGCCCTCGTCGTACTCGAGCACATAGGTTTCAATCGGCTGGCGCTCAAACGGCGGCTGCTCAATTGTGCTCATATCGCGGATGCCCGACAGCGCCATGTTCAGCGTGCGGGGGATCGGCGTGGCCGACAGCGTCAGCATATCGACGCCGATGAAGCTCTCTTTGAGCTTTTCCTTGTGCTTGACGCCGAACCGCTGCTCCTCGTCGATGATGACAAGGCCCAGGTCCTTGAATTTCACGTCGCCGGACAGCAGCCGGTGCGTGCCGACTACAATGTCCACGGTGCCGTCCTTCAGCCCGCGCAGCGTCTCCTTCTGCTCCTTGGCGGTGCGGTAGCGGGACAAAAGCCCGATGCGGATGGGGAAGGACTCCATGCGGGTCAGCGCGGTGTTGAAGTGCTGCCACGCCAGAATCGTCGTGGGGGCCAGGATCGCGCACTGTTTGCCGCCCATCACGCATTTGAACGCGGCGCGCAGTGCGACCTCGGTCTTGCCGACGCCGACGTCACCGCAGAGCAGCCGGTCCATCGGCCACGGCTCCTCCATATCGTGCTTGATGTCCGCCGCGCAGGTCAGCTGGTCGGGTGTTTCCTCATAGGCAAAGCGCTGTTCAAAATCACCCTGCCAGGTGTCGTCGGCGGGGAAGGCGTAGCCGTGCGCCTGCTTGCGGCGGGCGTACAGCTCGATCAGCTCCTTCGCCATCTGCTCCGTCGCAGCCTTGACCTTCTTGCGGGTCTTGGCCCAATCGCTGCCGCCCAGGCGGCTCAGCTTCACGTTGTCGCTGTCGCCCGGCGCAGTGTAGCGGGACAAAAGGTCCAGCTGGGTGACGGGCACGTACAGCACGTCCTTTTTGTCGTATTCGATGCGCAGATAGTCCTTTGTGACGCCCTGCACGGCCATCCGCTGGATGCCCGCGTACCGCCCGATGCCGTGGTTTTGGTGGACGACCAGATCACCCACCGAGATTTCGCTCAGGCTGTTCAGCGCGTCCTTATTGCGCTTTTTCTTCTTCTGTGCGCCGCTCACGCCGAAGGCGCGGGCCGTAAACACGGCGTATTTCGCAAACGGCAGGCTGCACCCGGCGGAAAGCTGCCCCGGCAGGATCTGCACCAACCCGGCGCTCGGCTCCGCCGCCGCGTCCGTCGTGACGTTCAGCCCTTTGGTGCGCAGGTCGGCGGCCAGACCCGCCGCCGCACGGGGCGTGCCGGCCATGACCGTGACCGCCGTGCCGCCGCTGCAAAGCGGTTGGATGTCCTCCAGCAGCGCCGCGACCTCGCCGCCCCAGGCGGGCAGCGTGTGGGCGGGTGCGTTGACGATGGTTTTCAGCGGCACATCGGGCATGCTGCGGGCAAAGTTCTCGGCGCAGAGCGTGCGGTGTGCGGCGCACTGCGCCCAGAGCCAGCCGCTCTCGGCGTAGAGCTTATCCAGCCCTGCCGCCAGCACGCCGTCCTCCAGCAGGGCGGAAAGCTCCTCGCCCCGGCGGAACGCGGTAGCGCGCTCGGCCTCCCGCAGGGAGGCCGGCTCCTCCAGGATCAGCAGCGGATCGTCAAAGTAGTCTAAAATCGTCGCAGGCTCGGGGTAGCGCAGCGTGAGATATTTGTCCATGTTGACGGGCATCGCGCCGCCGTCCAGCTGTGCCAGGTCCGCAGCGGTGCAGGTCTCTAAGGCGGTGCGCCGCCTGCCGCGGGCCTTTTTGATATAGGAGCGGATCTTCTCCGCTGCGTCGGCGGGCTGACCGAACAGTATCTCACGCGCGGGGGAGACGTAGATTTTTTCAATCGGCTCGTCGCGGCGCTGGGTCGCCAGATCGAAGGTGTGCATCGTGTCGATCTCGTCGCCCCAAAACTCCATGCGGGCGGGCTGCTTCATGTCGGGCGCGTAGATGTCCGCAATGTCGCCGCGGATCGAAAACTGACCCGGGCCGTCCACCTGGTCGCGCCGCGTATAGCCTGCGCCGTACAAAAGCGCGGTCAGCTCGGCGCGGGGCAGTGTGTCGCCGGGGCGCAGGCTGCGGGTGTTCGCGCAGAAATCCGCCCGCGGCGTCGTGTATTGGGTCAGGCCCTCGTCGGGCACGCAGACGGCCTGCAGCCGCCCGCCGACGAGGTCGCCCAGCACGGCCAGACGGCGGTATTCGTACTCGCGGCCCGTGCCCTCGATGGGGCGCAGCACATAGTCGCGGGCAGGGAACACTGCCGCCGCCACGCCCAGCGCGTTCAGGTCGCCCGCAAACCGGGTCGCCTCGGCCTCGCCGGGCGTCACGATGCAGAGCGGCTTGTCGAGGGCCTTCGCCAGCGCGGCATAGACCATCGCCCGGCCCGACCCCGGTATGCCAAATAAGGCGCAAGCCCCCGGACCCCCGAGCGCCTGCGCCAGTCTTGCGTATTCGTCTGTTTTGGTGAAAAGTGCGTTGAACATAAAAGAACCCATTGTATAAAGCAAACGTAGGGCGGGGTGACCTCACCCCGCCGCGGCGGCCTGAGGTCACCCCGCCCTACGTCTGACCGAAAATTGGTTTCTTGCTTATCAGCCGTTCAAGAACTCCGTCTTGAGCCAGCCGTAGGTGCCGTTGTAGTTCACAACGACCCAGCTGCCGTCCTCGTTGGTGCCCAGCGCGGTCACGCCGGTGGAGGCGGGCACCTGACCGATCTTGTCATAGTCGGTGCCGGGGCCGCCGCGCATGTTCAGGTTGTTGCCGTCGGTCACGGTGTAGGTCGGCTGCTCACCCTCATTATAATAGGTGGTGGGCTGCACGCTCAGGCCCTCGTACTCGGGCACGGGCGTAGGCTCCGGCGTCGGCTCGGGGGTGGCCTCGGGCTCGGCGGGCGCCTCCTCGGCAGGGGTGCTCTCTGCGGTAAAGTTGTCGGCGGTGGGATCGTCAACGCCCTCCGCGGGGGCACTGCTGCTGATGGTATCGCCGGAGGCAGGCTGGCTGGCGCCGGTTTTGCCGTCAAGGGTGCCGCTCAGCAGCAGGACACTGAAAATGATGCAGGCGACGAGCGCTACAGCGCAGAGCACCAGACGGGTCATTGCTTTTTTACGGATTTCACTCATGATTCACGTCCCCTTAGTGGTTGAACTTGTTCTGGGCGTACTGCAGATTGTCGTCCATCAGCAGCTTGCAGGCTTCCTCAATGTCCGGGTAGCGGTCCGTCATGGCCTTGCGGTCTGCGGCAGGCAGCTTGCCAAGCACCCAGGCGGCCAGGTCGTACTGCGGGTTCGGTTTGGCGCCGATGCCGATGCGGATACGGCTGAAATGGTCGGTGCCCAGGCTGGCAATGATGCTTTTCAGTCCGTTGTGCCCGCCGGCAGAGCCGTGGGGCCGGATGCGCAGATGTCCCGGCTCCTGGGTGATGTCATCGCACAGCACAATGATGTGGTCTGCCGGGATCTTGTAAAAGTTGGCGGTGGGGGCAATGCTCTGGCCGCTCAGGTTCATGTAGGTCAGCGGCTTGAGCAGCACGACCTTGTGGCCGTTCACCTGTGCCGTGCCGTACAGGCCCTGCCATTTGGCCTTGGCAATGTCGCACTGCCACTGCGCGGCCAGATAGTCCAGCGCCTCAAAACCGGCGTTGTGGCGGGTGCCGTCATATTTCGGTTCGGGGTTGCCCAGTCCGGCAATCAGCCAGTCCGCCCCGGAGGTCATTTCGAACATAGATATATCCTTTGAAAAATCGTGAAGTACCGTAGGGGCCGGGCATACCCGGCCCGGCAGCGTAAGATAAGCGGCTGCTTATGGGAAGGCCGCGGGGCGTCGAGGACGCCGCCCCCTGCAACGCTTTACTTCCCTTTCTTCTCCGCTTCCAGCTTCTGCTTCTTGGCGATATACTTCTCCAGCTTGTGCTCGCCCCAGCCGTCGATCTCGGCCTGCTTGGCGCGCTCGATGCCCAGCGCACCGGCGGGCACGTCATGGCCGATGGTGGAGCCGGCAGCCGTGAACGCATGGTCGCCGATGGTGACGGGTGCGACCAGGTTCGTGTTGCAGCCGATGAACGCATAGTCGCCGATGGTCGTGTGGAACTTGCCCTCGCCGTCGTAGTTGCAGGTGACGGTGCCGCAACCGAAGTTGCAGTACTTGCCCACCGTGGCATCGCCGATGTAGGTCAGATGGCTGACCGTGTTGCCCTCGGCAAAGTCGGCGTTCTTTGTTTCGACATAAGCGCCCAGATGGCAGCCCTCGGCGGTTTTGGTGCCGACGCGCACATGGGTGAAGGGGCCGATCTTGTTGTTGGGGCCGATGTGGCTCCCATAGCACTGGCTGGCATTGATCGTGGACCCGGCGTCAACGACGGTATCCTCCAGCAGGGTGTTGGGGCCGATGACGCAGTCCGGGCCGATGACCGTCTGGCCGCGCAGGATGCAGCCCGGCAGGATGGTCGCACCGGGGGCAATGACGACCTCCGGCTCAATGCAGACGTTATCACTGATAAAATTCACGCCGTTATCCAGATGGCGCTCAAACGTGGCGGCATAGCGCTGCTGTGCCAGCTCGAAATTCTCTCTTGCGGTAGACATATAGCGGTTCTTCCTTTATACACTCATTTCGTGCCCGCGGCGCACGGGGGCTGCCGACGGACCTTATACCTATGGCAATACCGCATAATTCCAAGTGCCGATACGCCGGAGCGGTGCTTACGCCGTAAGGCGGGAATTATGCGGTGCTGCCCTATATATTGTATAACATGCGGCGCATTTTAGCAAGCCGAAAAACGCCGTTCGCCGCAAAAATTTACCGCGGCACTCAAAAAGAAAAAAGTGACAGCTCAAAAATATTTCGAACTTCCCACCCATTATAAAATACACGATTTTTGTGCAAATTGCAATACCTGAACCAAAAAAGTTTGGCTACTTTTCAGCGAAACTATTGAGCATTTTTTTAACAATCTACTGGAAATCTGTCTTTTGGTCTGTTATAATGGACTATGCAAACATGATTTATGTGATGCAAACACGTCACCAATTTGGGAGGTAACTATGAGCAAGAAATTCTTGTATCTGTTCAAAGAGGGCCATGACGCCTTCGGCGGCGACCAGACCACCATGAAGAACACTCTGGGTGGTAAGGGTGCCGGCCTGGCCGAGATGACCCACGCCGGCATGCCGGTTCCGCAGGGCTTCACCATCACCACCGAGGCCTGCACCCAGTACTATGCTGACAACCGTGAGATCAACGATGAGATCAAGGCAGACATCTTCAAATACATGGGCATCCTCGAGGAGCAGACCGGTAAGACCTTCGGCTCCATCGAGAACCCCCTGCTGGTTTCCGTCCGTTCCGGCGCACGTCAGTCCATGCCCGGCATGATGGACACCATCCTGAACCTCGGCCTGAACGATCAGGCTGTTGAGGGTCTGGCCAAAAAGACCAACAACCCCCGTTTTGCCTACGACTGCTACCGCCGCTTCATCCAGATGTACTCTGACGTCGTCATGGAGCTGGGCAAGAGCTTCTTCGAGGAGCGCATCGACGCTATGAAGGAGCGCAAGGGCGTCAAGCAGGACGTTGAGCTGGACGCCAACGACCTGAAGGAGCTCGTCAAGGAGTTCAAGCAGATCTACCTTGAGAAGCAGGGCGAGGAGTTCCCGCAGGATCCCAAGGAGCAGCTGATCGGTGCCGTCAAGGCCGTTTTCCGTTCCTGGGATAACCCCCGCGCCAACGTGTATCGTAAGATGAACGAGATCCCCTACGAGTGGGGCACTGCCGTCAACGTGCAGCAGATGGCCTTCGGTAACTCCGGTATGCGTTCCGGCACCGGCGTTGCCTTCACCCGTAACCCCGCCACCGGCGAGAAGAAGCTGATGGGCGAGTACCTGATCAACGCTCAGGGCGAGGACGTCGTCGCCGGTATCCGTACTCCTTCTCCCATCAGCAAGCTGCATGAGGAGATGCCCGAGGTCTACGATCAGTTCGTTGAGATCGCTACCCGCCTCGAGAACTACTACAAGGATATGCAGGACATGGAGTTCACCATCGAGGATGGCAAGCTCTTCATGCTGCAGACCCGTAACGGCAAGCGTACCGCCCAGGCTGCTCTGCAGATCGCCTGCGACCTGGTCGACGAGGGCGTTATCGACGAAAAGACCGCTGTTCTGCGCGTCGAGCCCAAGCAGCTGGACACCCTGCTGCACCCGCAGTTTGATGCTGCCGCTCTGAAGGCCGCCGAGGCAATCGGCAAGGGCCTGGCCGCTTCTCCGGGATCTGCCTGCGGCCGCGTCGTATTCTCTGCTGAGGAGGCCGAGGAGAAGGTCAAGGACGATGCCTGGAAGAAGGTCGTTCTGGTCCGTCTCGAGACCTCTCCCGAGGACATCGTCGGCATGCAGGTCTCTCAGGGCATCCTGACCGTCCGCGGCGGTATGACCAGCCACGCTGCTGTTGTCGCCCGCGGCATGGGCACCTGCTGCGTCTCCGGCTGCGGCAACGATAACAACGTCGCCATCGACTATGACGCCAAGGTCATCACCATCAACGGCCACACCTTCCACGAGGGTGACTGGATGAGCATCGACGGCTCCACCGGCAACATCTATGAGGGCCAGATCGCTACCGTTGCTTCCACCGAGAACACCAACTTCAAGCGCTTCATGGGCTGGGCTGACGCCAACCGTCAGATGAAGGTCATGACCAACGCTGATAACCCGAAGGACGCTCAGAACGCTGTTGACATGGGTGCCGAGGGCATCGGTCTGTGCCGTACCGAGCACATGTTCTTCGCCGAGGACCGCATCAAGGCTGTCCGTGAGATGATTTGCGCCCGTACCGTTGAGGAGCGCAAGGCTGCTCTGGCCAAGGTTGAGCCGTTCCAGGAGGCCGACTTCACCGCCATGTACCGCATCATGGGCGACCGTCCGATGACCATCCGTTATCTGGATCCGCCGCTGCATGAGTTCCTGCCCACCAAGGCAGAGGACATTGCTGCTCTGGCTGCCGATATGGGCATGACCACCGAAGAGCTGAACAACGTTGTTGTCAGCCTGCACGAGTTCAACCCCATGATGGGCCACCGCGGCTGCCGTCTGGCTGTCACCTATCCCGAGATCGCCGAGATGCAGACCAATGCCGTCATCAAGGCTGCTATCAAGGTTTCTGCTGAGACCGGCAAGATGATCACGCCTCACATCATGATTCCTCTGGTTGGCGAGGTCAAGGAGCTGAAGTTCGTCAAGGACGTTGTTGTCAAGACGGCTGATGCCCTGATCGCTGCTGCCGGCGTTGACATGAAGTATGAGGTCGGCACCATGATCGAGATCCCCCGTGCAGCCCTGACTGCCGGCGAGATTGCCAAGGAAGCTGACTTCTTCAGCTTCGGCACCAATGACCTGACCCAGATGACCTTCGGCTTCAGCCGTGACGACGCTGCCAAGTTCCTGACTGCTTACTACGACAACAAGATCTACGAGAGCGATCCGTTCCAGCATCTGGACCAGATCGGCGTTGGCAAGCTGGTCAAGATGGCTGCTGCTGACGGCCGCGCCACCAACCCGAACCTGGGTCTGGGCATCTGCGGCGAGCACGGCGGCGACCCCTCCAGCGTTGAGTTCTGCCACAATGTTGGTCTGGACTATGTCAGCTGCTCTCCCTTCCGTGTTCCCATCGCTCGTCTGGCCGCTGCTCAGGCTGCCATTAAAGCTCCCCGCAAGTAATTTGCAGGTTGGTTCTAAGCGCTGCAATGGCTTCCAATAGGGGTACATCCTTATAGGAATTGGCGTTGCTGCGTGCTTTGGCTGGAAATGTGGAAAGACCTGAATTCTAAGGTCAATCTATAATAACCTGTTAAGTCCCTAATTGCTTTTATCGCAATTAGGGACTTTTTTTATTGTTTTGACCGTATGAATACATTTTCGCAAAAATGTACAGGGTTTCCGATATACATTTCGGGGCCCGAATTTACCCGAAAATCTACAAATCAGGAGCACGCAGAACTATGAGTATGTGTTCTTTTGATTATTATTTTCACAGGGCAATGGAGTATGAACATGATGGATCATTTGATGTCTTGCTTTTGGGAAGATCTGCGGGAATCCGCGGAAAAAGAAAAGATGGCTAAAAACAAAAAAAATAAGAAGTGAAGCACTTGCCTTGAGTACATAATGTCGCTTGAAATCGGGCCAGTAGGGATAGCACTTTAATGCCATCCCAGGGCGAGTGTATTTCAACCAGTAATTCACAGGATCCTTGCTCTGCCAGTTCGCTGGCAGAGCTTTTTTGTACGAAAAACTATGACAGGATTACTCCAACCAAAATGTGCTCTTTAGCTCCTCAATGATATCATAGGGATAGCACTCAGCACAGCCATCGTGTGTTTCCATGTAGTCAATCAATTTCTGCGCAAGGGCAGTCCCTTGCTAGCTATGTCGTACCGTGGGGTGTCCTTATTAGTCCAAATCGGCAGAACAGTGCGTAAATGTACGAAACACCCCATATATCGCCCAGTGCCTTGGGGCGTTCGACTTCAGCACCGATTTCTTCAATATTTCGGAAAGCCAGCACTACGGAACTCCAGGTAAGACTTTTGCTGTTCTCGCGCCGGATGATCCACAGCTCCTTAGTAAATTTGCCGTGGCGTCCCATTTTCAGGTCGTAAGTGAATGGCAAGCCGGAAAGCGTTGTAAATGGGTAATTGCAAAAAGCAACAATGCAGTTCCAAAGAGTTTTCTCGGTGGGATTTTCCCGCAAGCGCTGCACAGCTATATAACGGCGCTGGCGTTCGGCACCGGTGCTTAGGTTGTCTGCAGCGGTTTCGGCAGGGAAGTACAGGCATTTGCTGTAGGGTAGGTACGAAGCCACCGAGGATGTGGAAAGCTGCATATCCCGTGCAGTGAAGGCGATAGCGTCCTTATGAGGAACGCATTCCTGCTGATACGCAGAGAATCGCTCATTGACCCGCGTAGCGATTTCAGACCTATATGCGCCGGCGGTGATCAATAACTTGCGCACCTTGATGGGGTTCAAAGCCAGCTCATCCGCAATCTTTTGCAGGGAAGGGTGGCTATTCCCGAAACCATACAACAGCACAGCCTGCTCCATCTGGCGGCGGAGAAGTTCCTGCGTATCGTGACTCGGTTTTCTTGGATTTGGCGCATCATCTGAATGAGGTTGATTTGATGACAAGGCTTTATCAGTGTTGCAAGCTGTTTTCACGGAATCTAACTCCTTGCTAAAATGGGGTAGGGGAGAGGGGGGCTACAATTGAAGGGCGAAATTGAGTTTAGTTCATATAGAAGGCGTGTCATATTACTGCGTCACAATCTATACGGGTGATTCTTAAAACAGCCGTACAACCCATGCACGGCTGTTGCTGATTATTTCAGCTTATCAATGATTTCATCGGCACTCATGCCCTCGGCCAGAAGCTTCTTCAGCATGGCCTCAGCCTCACCGCGCTTTGCAGCCTCAGCAGCCGCAGACTCAACAGCGGCCTTCTTGGCCACCAACTTAGCCAATTCCTTGTCTAGCTTCTTTGCTGCAGCCTTCTTGCTTTTTAATTCTGCTTTCAGCTCTTCGATATTTGCACCAACAGCTGCAATCTCATTAGCTGCAGCATCCTTTTCAGCCTGCTTTTCCGCAATAAGCGCTGCATAATCAACCGTCAAAGACTTCTTGTTTTTGCTACCTTTCGTTCTGGGCATAAGTACCACCTCTCCATTCAAGTTTATATTTCGAGTATAGCATTATGTTTTGGAAATTGCAAGGGATAGAAATAGGAAAAACGAAAGCGGTGTGAGCAAGATGGGGCGGGGCCAACACGTTTCAGTCCAGAACATGGACAAGGGATGGTCTAGTTGAGTAAAAATGTGTTGAGCAATTTGCGGTCAGCGAGTGAGGTCATAGGAGAGGCAACCTCTTTTTTGTGTTATAGTGGTCTAAGTATAGCTTAGTATATCACAAATCCTCAAACAGGTCAGCCTTATAAAACACACCTCTATCATTGATTATAAATATCTTTCTTGCAAAATAGAATGTCATGATCATAAAGCAAGGAACTGCGCAACGCCTGAATATTCCTACACGCTGCCATAATATGTCCATAACTACCGATTTTTCTTTTCCATCTCCAAAGTGACAACATACAACCTCAAAGCACATCCATATTTTCAATATTGCTAGACCGTAATTATAATTGGCTGTCTGTCAAGATTATGTCACCTCTCTTTATCTCAAATCAAGAACATTTGAATTATAAATTTCACTATTTTCACTGCGCTAGTCAGTAGTTTTATAAAGTTTATGCTTGTTTTATCGGCAACAGACAACTAATTCCTCGTATATATTTAAAATGCATAAGTTTTTATAAGAATTTTCCAAAATCGCAGCAATTAATATTGCTTCAAAATTACTTTTCAGAAGAAATCACTTGCGCATTTTTACGCAAAAAGTAAAAAAGCACAGATAATACTAGATATAGTATTATTCCCAAAAGAACTTTTACTGCAATTGTTTGTACTAAACTATTTGAAATAATTGGAACCTTACACACGATAATTGCCATTAAAGCGGCTGCAATCAATGAAAATAATATTTGTGGAAGAATTTTTGAATAGTAAATTACTTTTCTTGTAACCCAAAATTGATATAGAAGAACACTAAATTCTGCTATCAGTGTCCCAATAGCCGCACCCAAAGAAGCAAATTTCGGAATTAAAGAAACATTAATAATCAAGTTAACAACTGCTCCAATCACACATGACAAAATATACTCCTTATCGAATCCTGCTGGAATTAGATACTGCGTTCTGATCACATTTGCTATAGCTACAAAAATACAACTAGGCAGTAGGGTATAAAACAGTTGTATGCACGGCTCAAATTCTATTCCATAGAATAGCGGCACAAATTCTTTTGCAATGCTCATTATTCCAAAAGATATTGGGGCGGTCAGAAAAACAGCAAATACAATAGATTTTAAAATTAGATTTTGGACTCCATCCTTATTATCTTTTTTGGTCATTAAATTAGCCATTCTTGGTAGCATTACCGTTCCTAGGGAGGTCACAACACATATAGGTATTGTGATTATTTTATCGGCGCTTTCATAAAATCCGACTTGAACTTCTTCTGTCATTGCACCTAACATAATCTTATCCATTATCTTATAAACGCTAACTGCAACGGTAGGTATAAAAAGTTTCAGATTGGGTTTAATGTGAATTACTATGTCACTTATATGGATTTTTTTTATTTCTGTAAAGTCAACTTGCTTTTTAGCGAAAGGCCACAATATCACCTGACTTACCAATATCCCTGCCACCATAATAGCACCATAAAGATAAACATCAGAAGCATTTTTGACAAATAGAAAAATTGCAGTTGTTGTCATAAGCTTAATAACAACATTTCTGGTAACTGTCAATTTGAACTCTTCTAATCCCCAAAACAGCCAGTTGATATCCAATCCAGCAGAAACAACATAAAAAATCATTATAATTGCCATTTGAGAATTTGAAAAAAAGACTGCATAAATAATATAGGCTAGACTGCATAAAATTGTACTCATAAGCTGAATAGTATAAATGCACAAAAAAGTACGCGATAATTCCTCTTTTTTGTCTCTAACCTTAGCAATTGATCTATTCCCATAGTTATTTACTCCTAGCATAGAAAACAGCACAAAATAATATGCTATTGCATATGAATAAGAGTACTGACCAATTCCATCTGCATGAAGCACTCGTGACAAATAAGGTGTTGTAAGCAAAGGTATCAATATTGTTAAAATCTGATATGCCGTATTATATGCAAAATTAACTGCAATTTTTAAATCAACTGTTTTATTCGTATTTTTTTTTAAAAACTTCATCTTCATTCTCTCGTTCCTTCTACTCTATTAGAGTTCGTGCTTTGTATACATTTATTATATATTTAAACTTTCCCATAATATCGTGCAAACAAATCCACGGTTTCCAATCATTAGCCATCCATCTTATTGCAAAAACAGTTGGATAAAACCTTCTATTACTCTAGTATATCTTGCTTCGTGTAATCCCTCTAGAAATCCACTTCGTTACAATTTACTTCGCCATAAAAACTTATTAAATTTTGGATTATCCATTCATAAAGCTAATATTTGAGCAGTAACTAAAATTTCTATGCTTAACTAAATCGGGCAGTCTTATACAATTTTTATCACAACTTCACTATGTGCTTTTTCTAGATTATTATACTTCAAATGTACAAAATGCCTTATACTCATCACTCATCTAAATAGCCGCAAATCTTATGCTTTGGCTTTATATAATTCTTTATTTATCTTTTTTCCAACTTCGCTCCAAGTTAAATTGCTAATACAATATTCAAATGTAGCTTTTGAAAGCGTCCGATATTCATCCGGAGTGGTAATCGTGTTGTAGATTCTTTCCGCATATTCCTGCGCTGTAGACTTCTCGCTCATCAAGAAACCATTAATCCCATCTTTAACAATTCCGGAAACGCCACCAGTATTACTTGCGATTACCGGCACTCCCCATGAGCAAGCTTCAGTATAGGAAATTCCCTGCGCTTCACTCCTTGACGGCAGCAAGAAAAAATTTGCCTTCCTAAAGGTATTTTCAAGCTTCTCGTACTCACTTTTTTGGCTTTTATCAAGGTACCCTATTATATCCACATATTTCATATCTTCTTGACTTATTTGTGGATTGCATCCGATAATTGTTATTTTGGATTCAACACCAAATTTTTCATTTAGTATCTTAGTGATTTCTACCGCAAAAGGTCCACCTTTTCTTTTCCAATCTGTTCCCAGAAACATAAATGTACATTTTTTTCTTTCTATAAATGCTTCACGCTGATCAATCAAGCTATATATTTCTTCTTTACTTAGCTTGTGTTTAATATTAGCTCCGCGATTAACAACGACACATTTTTTTCCATCTGCTTGGTGGAATTTCACTGCAGTATCCACAGCCCATTGCGATGCATAGATTGCCAAATCCGCATTTTTGAGAGCCAATTTTTCCTGATTCATCGCATTTTTCACAGCCCAAGAATAGCAAGATTCTTCCGAAAAATAGTAGTTCAGCATTCCCCCAAATGTGGCATCCGTGTAAAAGACCATCGGCTTTTTATCTTTATAGTATGCGTAGTATAAACTTGAAGGCGAAAATACCAAGTCATAGTCCATCCCAGCAGTTCTTCTTTCTATTTGTCTAGCAATATACTTTAAGAAAAATGGTGATCTTTCTACAAGGGTCTGTTTTTTAGTAACCTTCGAAAGTGCTTTCATTGCTTTATAATAAATTATTGGAATCTTAATATTATCCAAGACAATAATTTCATGTCCTTGCTCTTCCAACATCCTACGAACATGATAAATCGTTCCAGAGAGCAATTTTATATTGTTCGAGTCATAGTGCGTTATATATAATATTTTCATGTCAATTTTCTCCATTAAAATAATAGTCGCTGCGCATTTGAGGGTACGCAAACACGAAACTCAATGCAGGAACGAAATAGTACATATTTAAATTTCCTGAAAAGTTTCCTACAACTAATACAATAAGCAAGCTCAAGCTAACTGCTCTTAATTGTGGAACATGGCTTCTAAAAGCCATCCATGAATTATGTAGAATGGTTATAAGCATACAAATCGTGACTGCTACACCGTATTTCCACAAATAATATAATATCGAATTTTCCATAAATACTGAATTTTTCAATTCTGTAATTTCCCCATAACCCGCACCTATTAACGTCATTGGCCTAAGCACTTTTGATTTCAACAACGCCTCACTTTGTATCCATCGGTGTTCAAGTGTGTTATTACTATTAGTAGCATCCGTCAATCTTGATAAAATAGCATCGGAATATTTTTCCACCAAGTCCGGCCTTGCATATGATACTATAAGAAATGCGGCAATTATGAATGAAACTGTTGCCATAATATTTTTCACATTCTTCTGGATGTTGTTTTCTCCAAGAAAACATACAATAAAGATACTCACTGCATAAGTAATCCAAATTGTTCGCGTGAAGCTCAGTAAACAAGCTAAAAAACAAATAATTTGAAAAAACACTTTTGATATTGCACTGTCTTTTTGAAGCAGCATCAATGTAGCCACTATTGGAACAAATTGCACAATAATCGCTACATCTCTATTTCCAAATCCATTTGCAATCATCATATTTAAACTGACTGATGCCAATTGCGTAGCTTCAAGTAAAAAGACAACAATCACATATAATTTTAAAACATTTATAATCCTTGAAAAAAATTCATTATTGGCTTGCACGTTTGAAAGATAAATATATGGCACAAAGATATACAGAAACAATTTAAAATCTTGCATAATATTGCCAAACGAAAATCCTTGAGCCAGCCCCCAAATAATAAACCACACAGCTAAACATTCAATCACAAAGTTTTTCTTTAATAATAGTCTCCATGATGTATCTTTTCTAATTATTATGCTCAGTAACAGAAGCAGCAATGAGAAATCCGATATCATAAAGCTTCCCATTCTATATGTCAAATTCAAAGAAGCTCCCCACGCGACTGTCGTTAGCAAGAATATTTCAAAAATAGTTTCTGATTCTCGAATTATAAAGATTTGTGATATTACAAGTCCAAGTACCGCGTAGGCAATCGATGTTGATTTAGTAAAAATCAAAACCACTGTAAGTGCCGTCCATATTGTCAAATATATCTTATCTATTAATTTGTACATACCTTCTTCTCTCTCCCAACAAACTCCTTTAGCCTTTGAGCATAAGCTTGATTATCAGACAGATATGATTGAATGTTATCTTTGCAAATCAAAAATTCACTTTCATTCATCACTTCAGAAAAATCCACATCATTTAAGGAATTATATAATATACCCACCTTATACGCTCTCACAAAATCAAATATTTCATAATTTCTTGTAATTACTGGTTTTTTTTCAAAAAGCGCATCATATACCACTCCACTACTTGATTCGTTATAATACTCATCCACATATGGTAGAATCATACAGCGTGTGGCAGAAATCATATGATTATATTCTTCTTCTGATAAATATCGATTTATTACGACGATATTTTTGTTTTCTTTCGCGAGATTTTCAAGATCCTTTCGCATATCTTCGTCCTGAATGCTTCCCGCAATCAATAGCGTTCTTTCTATTCCGACAAATCTTTTAGCAACGCCTACTACATCTTTTCCTTTACGGATAATTCCAAAAATTCCAAAATCATAGCTATATTCTTCGCTTTCTTTTTCGACTTTTTTAGTATCCGTATAGATATAGTCTGGCGTTACCAAATATGGTATATCGTATTTTTCGCCCACTTCTTTTTTTGTACAGAGAACACCAGCAATTCTTTTTTTAGCCAATTTATATAAAAGAGCATTTACGCCCGAATTTATTTCGCATTTATACTGAATTATATAAACAGGGCTTTTTGTTTTCTGTAAACATATAGACAAAAAGAGCGATGTATTACTGTAGTCCTGAAATATTATTACACTATTTTCATGCTTTTTTAACACTTGTATTCCATTCAAAACTTCTTTGATTTTCGCTTTTAGTTTTGTTCCGGTTACATCCAGTTCCCGCAAATCTACGTCATACTTCAGTAATTCTTTATTGCCAGTATAGCTACTATATACAGGCCCTCCTGCTACCACAACTTTTCCATCTTTTCCAAAAATGTCTTCAAACATTTTTGCTACACGAAAGAAATGACCAAAGCTTTTTCCTTTTTTATGTAGACTCGTTATATCTGCTACAACTACACTATCCACGTTGTTCTCCTCATTGATTGCTGTTCCCAATTATACTAATTAAAATGTTACTCTTCTACAAAATAACCCTGTTCTTTGTATTTCTTTTCTGCCCATTCTGTAGTCTTTGCATAAAACTTAGCCGGATTTCCAAATACAATGGAATTGTTTGGAATTTTTCCTTTAACAACAGAACCGGCTCCAATGATACAATCGTCTCCTATTACTGTTCCCGGCATTAGCAAAGTTCTTGCTCCCACAAAGCTATTTTTTCCAATTGATATTCCCTTCAAAAACAGCTCATCTCTATAAGGATCCGGATTATTTTTCCCAATGGCCTGAAGCCCCCTTGCAATTGAATAATCATGCGTTAATAATTGCACTTCACTTGAAATAACGCATCCATCTCCCAAATGAATAATTGAATAATCATTTCCGTCAAAAAGAGCTGTTGTCGCAATGTATCTCGGCAGTCCATCTATGACCATACCATATTTTTTTAAATGTTTCGTATATAGCCTTGTATACGCATTTCCATCAATGTGTGCTACCTGCTTTATGCAAAAACGTGATCCAACTTTCACAACTTTCTTTATAACTTTTATAAGCTTCATCGTTTTCTCCTCTTATACTCCGCTGCAAGAGTCAAATATTTTCCGATATCCTGTATTCTTGATTTTGTTATTGCTCACATCAATTGCATACTGATGTGCCTTTGCTGACACTTCTTGAAATTCTTTCGGTTCCATAGCAGCATATCTTTCGATTGCATCTACAAAAGGCTTATTGTCGTTTAGAGATAAAACATATCCTACACCTTGTGACTCAAAATCCTGCCACGGCGTTTGATTGCTTATAATACATGGGCATCCCGCAGAAAGAGCTTCCTGAATTACATGTCCGAAATTCTCACCCAATGTCGGAAAAAGAAACACATCCTGATCCTTTAATGTTTCTACAACTTTTTCAGAGTCCAGATTTCCTTTCCATTCCCATTTCACATTATCAGGAAGCTTATTAAGCTCCTTCTTGCATTCAGACCAGTAGTTCTTATCCTCATCCGGTCCATACAAAGTAAACTCAACATTGCTTCTAACTTGCTGCAAAATTTTTATCGCCTGCAAGAGGTTTTTTTTGGGGGAAAAACGGGAGATAAAAACAACTTTTAATTCTCCTGCTTTCTTGTTTTTTACAATTGTTGTTTTCTGCACAGCTCTTGGCAAATCTTCAGCTATCATTATTTTTTTCCTGTCTGTTTTTATCACATTCAGGATGTCCATCACTTCCATTCCAGAAGTCGCCGACCAATACACATTTTTGAACAGCCCTAACGCATTAAACACATTTATAAATATTTTCTTCTTTGCACTCTTAATTTGCAATGCTCCCGGTGAAAACAGTCCCATCGCTGCAATAACAACTGGAACTTTAATTTTCCCATGCCGATTTGCAATTAAAGTGTTGATAGCATAATCATTAAAGCAACCGCAGACATATACCAAGTCCACCCGTCCTGCAAGTTCTACTATCAGCTTCTGACTAAACCCTTTTGGTGGAACGTAATATACCTCCGCATTGCCTACACGATTCCAACCATTAACTTTGATGTTCGGATAGGTTTCAGTATCCCCATGATCTCTATCACAAGTCAGAATTTTAAAGTTGTATTCTTTTCCCAAAAAATCTGTCAGATTCTTAATGGAACGTACTGGTCCACCGTCTTTATATCCCGGAAGATATCGTCCCATAATAATCAAAATATCTCTACGCCCATCCGTCATCGTTCTTCTCCTCTTATGCTTTCAAATCTCCCTGCGGCTTCATCTTAGTACCCTTTTTCTCACATTCATAAATCTTGGCATCTACCAAGAAGCGATACCAATACGCCTGCAGGAAGTGAAATATTTTTCCTTCTGGCCCGTCTAAGAAGCCCAGCTTAATGTAATATCGATAGATGAAATACAGATGCGCACGAAAGAACTTTGGCAGTCTATAATAGCCACTGTTCTTTACTACTCGCTTCATCTTTGCCTGTCCAGACGATGTACCGTCTTGCTCAAGGCTTTCATCCATTGCATTTTCAAGTGTCATCTGGTGATCCAAGACTTCCCGGTTACTGTACCAGTTATGTTTTGCTGTCCACCATTCCAAATCCTTCTGATTGTTATCAATCAAATCATGCTTGAACTCAACACTTGTTCCCTCGGACAGAATCATGTGCTCATCCATGATTTTCATTTCACAGGATGCTTTACCTGTCCGGAAAATACGGAGCAATAGTTCTGGATAGCGACCACCATGCTTGATCCAACGACCCATAAAATAAACTCTGCGCCGAAGAATGACGCCATTTACAGGAGCCTTGATTTTCGGAAGTTTCTCATCAATTTCCGTTGCCAAGTCTTCCATAATTTCTTCATCAGCGTCCATGCGCATTGACCATTCTGTGTTGATGCCAGTGTTCTGAAGTCCCCAATTTAGCTGGTCTGCATAAGAAACCCATTTGTTCTGATAAAAATCAAGTGCTGAACCAACTTTCTGAAGTTCCGCATTCAGTTCCTTGCATAATTCTTCTGTTCCATCTGTGCTGAAGCTATCTACAATAACAAACCTCTTGGCTACTCCACGGAAAGATTCCACACATTTTCTAAGATTCTTTTCTTCATTTTTTGTCAGTATAACTACTGTTAAATCTGTCATTTTTTACTTTCCTTATCCCTATGTGTAAAATGTAAGCGAATATATATGTGACCCCTACAAATACAAAAACGTTTATTATTGACGGTTTAACTATTCCTAATGTAAAAGCGTGGACCAGATAAATCTCATACGAAATCATTCCGGTCATAGCCAACATCCTGTTTTCAAATAACTCGCTGAATGATTTTCCCAATACCATGATTCCTATCGCCACCGGCAAGCAGGTCAACAATGCCATCGCATTCGATACAAGGTACGGTAGGTTCTTAACCACATTCAGCTGTGTTATTGCCATGATGAGAAGGCATACTGTACCCCCCCCCGTTAAAATCAGGATATTTTTAGTTTTTGTCAGTGTCCGTTCGATCTTATCTTTATTTACTGCCAGCAATACACCGGCGGGGAAAGACAACATCTGTCTTGCACGAAGGAACGGCATATCTGGATTTGCAAAGAATACCGACTCCAACACAAACCAAATTGCAAATACTCCGAACAATGCCGCCGTCTGCATTCTGCTGTCTTTAATCAATCTCTTTACTGCGTAGAAAATCAGATAGCAGATAACGATATATCCCATGAACCAACCATAACTTGTTGCTGGCTTCAGGAAGCAGAAATCCAGCAGATAGGATTTAATGGAAAAAATTCCTGTAGCAAGCAACCCTATTAGCTCCACTACCCAGAATGGCAAGCATACACCCAATAGACATTTCTTCCAGAAGCCAACTAAACCATTCTTCTCATACGAAACCTCTAATCCATATCCAGAGCACATCAGGAATAATGCCACTCCAATTCCTGCAATGAATTGGAGTCCGCCAACAGAAAGCATTGCTCCGCTGTGTGCCCAGACAACAGTCAAAATGGAAAAACCTTTAATTGCTGTTGTATAATTTCTGTCCATCCACTGGTATTTTTCCGGCTTCTTGATAAAGCCCAGCAGATAACACGCCAAAATCAAACCTGTAAGAAGTACAAAGTATTTCATTACACCTTGCCCTCCAGCCTCTTAATAACCTTCGCAGGGTTTCCTGCAATCACACAGTTATCCTCAAACTTTCCAGCGACCACGGCACCGGCACCGACAACACAACCATCCCCCAACACAGTGCCTTTCAGGATGATACTATTGCACCCGATGAAGCAGTTCTTTCCAATCTTAATCTCACGGCTCGGCACCAGATCACTGTCGCCGCCGTTTTCATCTCGCAGCAGTTTGTTCCTTGCCTCTGCCTCGATGGGATGGAAGTCATTGTCCAGAATCTTGCAGTTGCCACCAATGCAGGTGTTCTCGCCAATTGTGATCTTCTTTCGGGCATAAATTGTTGCTCCGCTTATTCCAACATTATCGCCGATTTCAATTTCTGCTCCCGGAGTACGGGTGACAATAATTGTCCGGCTGTAAAGACCGACCAGATTGCTTAAGAAGCTGCTCTTGATTGTGATGTTTTCTCCAATCTTCAGCTTGGCACCGCCTTTGTTGAAGATAATCGGCACCCCCTTCAGCAAGAGGTTCTTTCCATATTCAACTTTCGTCATTTTCATAACCAACTTGAACCAGTTACTGTTCATACCTCTCGCCTCCTTTACAGCTTCAGAATCTCTTCGGCATACTTTCTCACCGACACATTTCTGGTCAGATTCTTCTCCAGATTCTCACGGCCTCTGGCTCCCATTGCCTTCAACTCACTATTTCCGGCATTCTCAATAAACCAGCGGATATTCTCCTCGACCTTGTCATACTCACCCGGCTCACAGCAGAGACCACCATGTGTATCTTCAATCAAGAAACGAACCTCTGAGCCTGACTCCAGGACCCCTAAAATGGGCTTCGAAGCGGCCATTATTCCGTATGCCTTCGACGGGCAACTCACGCCTTTAATGCCTTTTGCGTTCACACACCAATGAACATCACCAGCGTTCAGGCTATAAATCAGATCAGCCTTATCCTGATACGGAATGAAAACCACATTGTCCATGTGATGCTCTTTTACATACAGCACCAACTTGTCCAGCACGGAGCCTGCACCAACAAATGCGAATACGACCTCTCGACCATCTGCCGTCCTCGTTCCAACCTTAATTTTCTCCACAACCTTAATCAAATTCTCAAGGTCATAGTACAAACCAATGTTGCCGGAATACATGATGACGAACTTGCCATCCAGACCGTACTTCTTTTTGAATGCCAGAACCTTCTCGTTGTTCTCATCCAGCGGATAGATTTCGTTCTCATCGATCCAGTTGTTGATCATGACGGTCTTAGGAACTTTCTTTCCCTTGAAACGGTTCTCCACCGTTTCCACCAGATCGCGGCCAACTGTGATTACAAGGTCGCTACGCTTGCAGCTGAACTTGTCGAACCACATCATGGCATCGGTGATGAACTTGCTCTTAGTGTAACCGACAGCCAGCACCTGCTCCGGGTTAAAGTCCTGAATGTTGTAGATGTACTTGGTGTGTTTTACCCATTTTCCCCAAACGCCCAGCAGTCCGCCAAGGATCGGAGGCTGGGAGATAGAGAACACATAGTCCATCTTTCCGACCTTGAAGGTCGCACCCATTGCCCCAAAGAAGTAGGAAACAATGTTTTTCACACGGCTCTTCTTATTGGTCTTGCTGAATTCCGGAACCCGGATTCTCAGCACCTTCACGCCATTGATCTCTTCTTCGTAATATATCTGTGTCTTATATTTATCTTCAATGGTTCCTAAGTAGCTGGGAACCACACAAATTACCGTAATATCAAACTTATCCAACATGCCTTCTGCGAGTTCACGGAGAATCTGGCCTGTGGATGCCGTATCAGGTATGTAGTAATGTGCATAAATCAGCAGTTTCTTTTTTGCCATCCTGCATCTCCCCTCTGTGTACTTCTCTACTCACACTATTAGTCACGCTGGAAAATATCGCGCGTGTAAACCTTATCCTTCACATCATCAAGGCACTTGTCATAACGGTTTGCGATGATGGCGTGGCTCATTTCTTTGAACTTGGCCAGATCATTGACCACCAGACTACCAAAGAAAGTATCACCGTCTTTCAGAGTCGGCTCGTAGATGATAACAGTTGCCCCCTTTGCCTTGATGCGCTTCATGACACCCTGAATAGAACTTTGGCGGAAGTTGTCACTGTTGCTCTTCATGGTCAGACGATAAACACCTATTGTTACCTCTTTTTCTTTATCCGCTGAAAACTCAAATTTTTCATCATAATCATAATAGCCTGCCAGTTTCAGAACACGGTCCGCAATAAAATCCTTGCGGGTCCGGTTGCTCTCCACTATTGCTTCGATCAGATTTTCCGGTATGTCTGCATAGTTAGCCAGCAGTTGTTTTGTATCCTTAGGAAGACAATAGCCACCGTAACCAAAAGACGGGTTGTTGTAGTGACTGCCAATACGGGGGTCTAAACAGACACCATCAATGATCTGGCGGGTATTTAACCCCTTGCTTTCTGCGTAGGTATCTAACTCATTGAAGTAACTGACACGCAATGCCAGGTAGGTATTAGCAAAAAGTTTAACAGCCTCTGCTTCCGTAAAGCCCATAAATAAGGTGGAAATGTCCTCTTTGATGGCTCCTTCCTGAAGCAAACCCGCAAAAATATGGGCCGCTTCTGTCAGATGTGGATCTTTTAAATCTGTACCGACAATGATACGTGACGGATACAGGTTATCGTAAAGTGCTTTAGACTCGCGTAAAAATTCCGGACTGAAAATGATGTTTTTGCTGCCAAACTTCTTCCTGATGGAAGCTGTATAACCTACAGGAATGGTAGATTTGATCACCATAATCGCATCTGGATTATACTCCAAAACCAGTTTTATGACAGCTTCCACTGCTGATGTATCAAAATGCTGTGTGCGGCTGTCATAATTGGTAGGCGTTGCGATCACTACAAAATCCGCATCCTTGTAGGCTTCTCTGGCATCCAGAGTGGCAGTCAGATCTAACTCCTTTTCTGCCAGATATTTTTCAATATACTCGTCCTGGATCGGGGATTTTCGATGATTGATCATCTCAACCTTTTCAGGCACAACATCCACTGCTGTCACCTTATGATGCTGTGAAAGCAATACCGCAATCGACAGCCCCACATATCCCGTTCCTGCAACTGTGATCCTGTAGTTTTTCATAGCTGTTACTTCCTCGTATAATATCTTTTAGATACATAAATACATATATTTTGGTTAATAAGTTACTAAATAAATATTTGTTCAATAGGCTTAGTAAAGCCCATGATATAATTGTCCCAGTGTCAATCAGGTAATAGTTCTTTTCACTCCTGTTGAACCAGTAATGGTTGCTTCATACTAAGTCTGTTCCCCTGACATGGAAGTTAGCTTCAAACCGGCTGGCTGTTTGCTTAAGTTCATGGATAACCATCTAGCAGTGTGGTTTCGCATCTGTCCATCTTAAGCTGGATTCTTATATGCGAGGGTGTCGATGCTCCATGATCATGGGTTTTACCAAGCCGATTGAACACTTTAATCTACAACGAAAGAAGGTGATTACAATGAACACACTTTACGTCGGTATCGATGTAAGCAGCAAATCCAATGTCGTTTACTTAATGCTTCCAAATGGAGATAAACACAGCAACTTTTCTGTTGCTAACTCTCATGAAGGTTCTACCCTGTTGGTAAAAAAAATCTATTCTGCTTTAACTTCACATTCCCTTGACACGGTTCTGATCGGTCTTGAAGCAACCTCAGTTTACGGAGACAATCTCGTGTACTTCTTAAGGGAAGATGCCACTCTGGCACCGTTTAACAGAAAGATTCATGTCCTCAATCCTAAGCAAGTCAAGAAGTTTCACGATACTTACAATGACTTGCCAAAGAATGATTATGTGGACTCTTTTGTTATTGCTGACTGCCTGCGTTTCGGTAGAATCAACAAAGAGGTATATATGGGAGACTACCGTTATAAAGCTCTCCAAAACCTCACACGGGCACGTTTCTTCGCTGTTCAGAATCTTGTCAAAGAAAAGCAGCGATTCATGAATGTGCTGTTCAAGAAGTATTCTACTATGACGCAGGAGAAGGTATTCAGCGATGCCTTCAGCACTACTGCCCTTGCTGTCTACGATGAATTTGAATCCGCAGAAGCACTGGCAAATATGGACTTACATGAGCTTACTGACTTCATCATTGAAAAAGGAAAGAATCGCTTTCCTGATCCTGATGCAGTAGCCAAAGCCATTCAGAAAGCTGCCCGCAGTTCTTACCGTTTACCCAAGACGGTAAATGACTCTGTTAATCAGGTGCTTTCAATATCCATAACCTCTATGAAGGCATTGGAATCTCAAATCAAAGAGTTCGATAAAGCTATCATAGCCCTGATGGAACTCTTGCCAAATGTATTGATATCCATTCCAGGTATTGGGCCTGTATATTCAGCCGGTATCATGGCTGAAATCGGAGATATCAATCGTTTTGATAATCAGGCATCGCTTGCTAAATATGCGGGGCTTGCCTGGAAACAACACCAGTCCGGTGGATTTGAAGCCGAAGTTACAAGGCTCATTCCATCAGGCAACCGATTTTTAAAGTATTATCTGTGTGAAGCCGCATTTTCTCTTGTAAGATGCGACAAGGAATACAGCGACTTCTACCACCTCAAATACAAAGAAGTAAACAGATGCCAACACAAACGTGCACTCGCATTAACTGCCCGTAAATTTGTGCGTTTAGTCTTTCGACTGCTGAAAGACAACCGCCTATACTGTCCAGCAAAGTAGATTCCATCTGCTTGCTGATGAACTACGCCCTGCTCATTTAAAAAATCTGGTCGACAGGGCTTAGGTGGGTGTTTTTTGTCTTTGCGGTATATATCAAAAATGTATGATTTTTAAATCATTTATTTTCTTGACATCACACCGCTGGACTTAA
>ENA-UPTB01000780-UPTB01000780.1-human-gut-metagenome-genome-assembly--contig:-NODE-780-length-31765-cov-14.216833_pt1 | contig 31765 bp, 30 predicted proteins | sample MGYA00250046_ERZ773369 | MGnify/ENA primary metagenome ERZ773369 (study PRJEB29103, sample SAMN06111938) | human gut metagenome | biome: human gut; feature: ankylosing spondylitis patient; material... | reverse complement strand
GGCGCTTCCGCCATCATCACGGCTTCCAAGAGCGGTGAGACCGCCCGCCTGTTGAGCCGCTTCCGTCCTGACACCCAGATCATTGCCTGCGTGCTGGACGATACGACCCGCCGTCAGCTCAATGTCTACCGCGGCGTTACCCCGTTGCTGATGGACTACGCGACCTCCACCGATGAACTGATCAGCATGTCCGTCAAAAAGGCACAGGACGCCGGTCTTGTACAGAACGGTGATCTGGTCGTTGTGACCGCCGGTGTCCCTGTTGGTGTTTCCGGCACGACCAACATGATCAAGGTCCATATGGTCGGCGATTCCCTGCTGGCCGGTGTCGGCATCGGCAGCCACAACGCCAAGGGTGAGGTCTGTGTCTGCCGCAACGCTGCCGAGGCCACTAAGAAATTCAAGCCCGGCCAGATTCTGGTCGTGCCCTTTACCACCAATGATTCCCTGCCCTTCATGCGTGAGGCAGCCGGCATCATCACCGAGGAGGCCGGTGCCAACAGCCATTCCGCTATTGTCGGTCTGACGCTTGGCAAGGCTGTCATCGTCGGTGCCACCAACGCCACCCGCACGCTGAAGGACGGTATGGTCATCTCGATGGACTGCTCGCGCGGTATTGTGCAGGCTATGGCGAAGTGAGGCTGTGAAATGGAACGCATTGCAAGCTTTTGTGTTGACCACACCACTCTGCTGCCGGGTATGTACCTCTCCCGCCGTGACGGAGCCGAGGGCGAGATCCTGACCTGGGATATCCGGATGAAGCGGCCCAACAAGGGCAGCTACCTCTCCCCGGCTGCGGCCCACACGCTGGAGCATCTTTTTGCGACCTTCGCTCGCAACAGCAAATACAGCAAAGGCGTTGTCTATGTCGGCCCGATGGGCTGCCTGACCGGGTTTTATCTGGTCACCACCGGTCTGACCCCTGCCGAGGCGCTGGAGCTGACCCGCAGCGCTTTCGCATGGATGGCTGAATTTGAGGGAGAGATTCCCGGAGCGTCCGCCGTGGAATGCGGCAATTACCTGATGATGGATCCCATCGCAGCCCGCGCCGAGGCCGCCGCCATGCTGCCTGTGCTGGAGGCGCTGGACGCTGATAAGCTGCATTATTGATCAGCAATATATATAAATAGTATGCCCGCTGCGGAAACGCAGCGGGCATTTTTGGCGGGCGGATATGGAATCCGCCCCTACGGAATACAGGGGCATACATAGCAAGCTGTCAAAAAGCTCTTGTAGGGGCGAATTCCATATCCGCCCCTGCAGCGCAAAAACCGCCACCCACTGAAAAACAGCGGGTGGCGGTATCATTATGCAGGGATCTTAACTCAGATCAGCGCGGCGGTGATGAGGGCCATCTTGTAGACCTCCTCGGCGTTGCAGCCGCGGGACAGGTCGTTGATGGGGGCGTTCAGGCCCTGCAGGATGGGGCCGTAGGCCTCGAAGCCGCCCAGACGCTGTGCAATCTTATAGCCGATATTGCCGGCGTTGATGTTGGGGAAGATGAAGGTGTTGGCATAGCCTGCGACCTTGGAGCCGGGGGCCTTCAGCTGGCCGACCTCAGGGGCAACGGCAGCATCAAACTGCAGTTCACCGTCAACCTTCAGATCGGGGCAAGCCTCCTGCACACGCAGGGTAGCATTGCGCATCTTATCAACAGTCTCGCCCTTGCCGGAGCCCTTGGTGGAGTAGGACAGCAGTGCAACACGGGGGTCAATGCCAAAGACCTCGGCGGTATGTGCAGTCTCGATGGTGGACTCAACAATCTCATCCTCGGTGGGGTCGATATTGATGGCGCAGTCACCCATGGCAATGCTCTCGTCACCGCGCATCAGGATAAAGCAGGAGCTGACAGACTTGATGCCGGGCTTGCACTTGATCAGCTGCAGTGCGGGGCGCACGGTGTCAGCGGTGGAGTAGGTAGCGCCGCCCAGCAGGCAGTCGGCCTTGCCCATCTTGACCAGCATGGTGCCAAAGTAGTTGGACTTCTTCAGCAGAGCGGTGCACTCCTCAGCGGTCTGCTTGCCCTTGCGCAGCTCCACCATGGTGTTGACCATCTCATCGAAACCGGCATAGTTCTCGGGGTCGATGATCTCGGCAGCGGAAATATCAAAGTTACCGGCGGCAGCAGCAGCCTTGCACTCAGCCTCGTTGCCCACCATGACGACCTTCAGCACGCCCTCGGCCAGCAGCTTTGCAGCGGCCTCCAGAATGCGGGGATCATTGCCCTCGGTGAAAACGATCGTCTTGGGATTTGCCTTCAGCTGTGCTACCAGCGGTGCAAACATATCAGCCATTGTGATTACCTCCGAATTTACTTTCCAATATTCACATCCAGATATCTGTTGGACACAAGGATGCCTTTCTCTTTTATTCTAGCACATACGGCAAAAAGTTCAAGACAAAATTGGCTTTTTGTGCTACAATTTTTGCCTCACACATCATCGTTATTTTCCTGCCAAAGTAGTAAAACAAGCCCTGCGTATTCCTTCACAATTTCCCGTAAACTACCTTCCACAAATTTCAATTTTAAGCTATGCACTTTTCATTCACGATTTTTCTTTTTTAAAAATGCAGAAAGTTCCAGTCAGTTCATGTATTTTTACGTTAAAACGCAAAAAAGAGCCGTCCTCCCGATTCTTTGAGAGAACAGCTCCATGGTATTGACTTTATAAATATCAGATAGAAATGGTGTTACAAAAACCCCGTACTGTTGAATTTTGCTCGTATTATCGATATATTTTCGTCAAAAAATCCACCCAAACAATGCCCCGTCCAAATCCATTCGCCGTCTATCGAGTCCAGTTCTCTTGTTGATTATCAATCTTCTTATAATATCGCATTTCCTCAAAAAATAAAAGTCCCTGTAACTTTCGCTCACAGCTCCCACTCAGAGCCATAAACGATCGTTGCAGGGGCTTTCTTCATCTTACCGGTCACTCCATTTTGAATTATGCAGACAGTTCCTGCCTTCGGTGAGTGCCAGATGAACTATTTTCAGGCAGTGCAGAAGAAACATTCAGCGTTGGATACGTGTGTGGATCACATTTTCCGCTCCTGCCCTGCCCAAAATATCATTTTTACTTCCTGCTCTTTGCCTTCAAGCGGTCATACTCCTTGTCGGCCGCAATGGCTTCCTTCGTAAAGGAGTTGTTCTTCCACCATGCGACCAGTGCCGCAATGGTCGTGATGCCAGCCGTCACCAGCTGCTCCACAGTGGTGCTCTCGATGGGCAGAGGGCTCTTGCCCATGGCGCTCAGCATCTGGTTGGTCAGAGCCAGCAGCAGAACGGCGGTACGTGCAATGGTGCCTGCAGTAATGTTGAAATTCATACGTTGCTCCTTTCGTGTTCATATTCATGTACTTCGATGTCGGACATTCTGTGGTTCAACACCTGAATGTCTCTCTGGATGACCGGGATCTTCTCCGCAAAACCGTTGTGCTTACGGACTTCCCGGGTCAGCTCCTCAATTTTGTATTCCATCACGGCATTGGAACGCGAGTTTGCAATCAGTACGCCGATCAGAGTCACAACACCGCTGAGGATGGCGGCAATGATACTTTCCATCGGCGCTCACCCCTTCCAGCGGCTCTTGGCTTTGCGCACGTCCACATGCACCCAGCCGTTGGTGCGTCCCAGACCGGGCGGGTAAATGCCGCAGCCACCGGCGTTGCCCAGCAGTTTGTCCGCGTAGGCATAGTTACTTCTCCACACTCTCCTTTCCCGTCTGCTCATCCTTCGGCCAGTACGTGTAAATATCATCGAACACTACCGGGATCTTGCTCTGCAGTTCCTTCAGCAGAGGGCACATCAGTTCTCTCATCTGAGGATGGGCCGCCACAGGAGTACGCAGCTTGAAGATATTGCGCCACTCACGGTAGTTGGCCGTGACCACAATCTCAGTCTTCAAGCACAGCGGCAGCACGCAGCGAGCCTGTTCGGGACGATAGCCGTTCATAAGCATCAAAAAATAAGTTTTTTCTGCCAATTCGCAGGATTCTACCCATTTACGATAGAACAGGCGATTCTGCTCTTTATCGATATAAAACGGCTCCACAACGGTAATGCTGCCCTCAAACTTCTCCTTTGAGTAGTTACAGTACCGGGTGCTCTCCTGCGCAAAGCTCGCAATGCGGTGCCGCACCAGCTCATTGGCCACGCCACGATCGCACGTAAACAGCACGGACAGCTGAGAATGCTCAAGCATGGCCTCATGCCCTTGCTTCACCAGAAAGCCCACCAGTTTCTTTGCCGACTCACCATCCGGCGTGATCTTGTCCTCGCTCTTGTAGCAGACCCGGGCCACCCGCTCGATCTGCTGCAGCTCCTTGATGCCACCCTCAGAGATATCAGTGAGAATTTCGTACTTAGATTCAATGATTTTCATAATTAGTTCTCCTTTTCATCCATGTGTCCACTATTTCGAGCTGTCCGAGGCTCTTTCCAGCACCTCTTGGCACAATCATGTACCCGAGATGAGCCATTTGCTTATGGTCACAGGATTTCACCTTCGGACACTTCTGGCATTTAGGAGCAAGAATGGTAATCGCTCCAAAGTCTTCGTTCATAAGTCAACATCCCTCTTCAACTTGCACTCCCAGTTCCCGCAGATATCTCCACAAGCGAACTTCTTCGCAATTTTCATGCCTTTACGGATAGCCTCCTGCTTGTCGGTCGCCCGGACTTCAAAGGTCTGATGCCCACCGCCATTGTCTGTGCAGGTAAAGATAAAAGTGTGTTTCATAAGAAATCCTCCGTAATAGCTTGTACAAACATATCAATTACTTCGTTCAGAAAAGCAACCAACCGATACGGCCAAGATCTTTTCTTTTCATACCAAGTTGGGATGGTCGTAGTTTCTGTCTGACCGTATCGAATACTTCCTACCGCTTGCTCCATATCAACCAGTGAGTGATTGGTGCTAATGCACCAGATTCGTGCGTCTTGCAAAGTGATATAGCTATTCGCCAACAGCCAAGCAACATCGTCTATACCTCCAAAATATAAATGTTAAGACGTAACTCGTCTCATAAAGCACCCTGTAAAATTCGCGTCCTAAATCGTGCTTCTGTCAAACACGGTCTCCCAGCGCTCTTTTTTCAGGGGCTTCATCCGCAGCGCCCACATGATCTGCCGCACGGTCACGGTAGGATATTCTCCGTTTTGATTTTTTCGTTTGGCATGGCTGTCAAAATATTCCTTGAACCCGTCATGCAGGTAAATTTTATCGGTCAGCCATGGGTCTATGGCGCTCCAGTAGGTCGCTTTGCTTTCCATGTTGTAGCGCTGCTGGATCACGCACAGGCCCTTGCTGCGCTCTTTATACAAGGTGCATATCCGGTACACAGGATGGTTGCAGCGGTAGACGCTCCCATAGTAGTTCGTCCACTCCTGCGGCTGAGCGTTATCGTGGTATCGCATAAAAATAAAGAGAGTCCGCAGCTTTCGCCACGAACCCTCCTCGGTTCCTCCTTTTTAATCTTTTTCCGTAAAGCCTCTCTTCAGCTCATGTACTCCCTCGCCGATTGCTCTCGACAGCTGGGTTACACCGCCTGCCTCGCAGATCGACCAGTACACGGTCATACCAATCGTGCCTGCAAACGTCAGCGCCTTCATGCCGATCTTTGCCCAGTCAAGTCTGCGCGCCTTCTCCGCTTTTTCCTGATCGAGTTCCAGTTCGTGCACTTTCCGCACGGCCTCGTCCTCTTTCAGCTGTTTTTCGTTTTCCTGCGCTTCATCCTTGAGCTGCATATCGTACAGCTTCAGCGCCATGTTTGCAGCCGTATTGTACTCTTCCGTACCCGGCTTCAGATCCTTAAGACTTTCCAGCGATTTCTTCGCCGCGTCTTTCAGCAATTCTTTGTTTTCGTAGTTTTCCATTTTGAAAAATCTCCTTTACAAAATATCATTCTGGAGTCTCCTCCATAGAACACCACGTTATTTTCGCGTCCGGATCATTTTGATGTTCAGCATCACCCGCTCTTTCCCTGCCAGAGTTTCCGGACTTTTTGCAAGGTCCAGGAACATGTAATGGTCCGCATCCTCGTCACCGGGTGCGATCACAAGGTCGCCGACACACCTCTGGCCTTCGCTCAGGTTGAAACCAATGGCGATACCCAGCACCAGCCCCAGTGCAGCAATGCAGATGAAAACGATCAGAAACAGTTTTGCGTCCATACGTTCCCAGGCTCAAAAGGATGATACTTGTAAAAATGGTCCCCCGCGTGCTGTTTTTTATCTTTTTCGCCCTGAAGGATTGACAAGCAAAAATCTATCGTTTAACCTAGAATAGCTTTTTCAAACAGAAAAAGCCCGGTTTGACCGAGCTTTTGAGTGAAAATGGCAAATTTATACAATGATTGAAGGAGGTTTCTATGTTAAAACTCTGTCCAGAGTGTTGTCTACAAGTGAGCGATAAGGCAGCAGCTTGTCCTCATTGCGGTTATCCGCTCAAATCCAAGTCATCGCTGCCACCAAAAAAGAAAAAACATATGCGTCTTCCCAATGGATTCGGCCAGATTTCCGAAGTCCGAGGGCGTAATCTTCGCAAGCCCTTTCGGGCAATGGTCACAGCCGGAAGAACTGATGAAGGCAAACCGATCGTATGCCCGCTCCGTCCGGTCGCTTATTTTGAAACGTATAATGAAGCATATGAAGCGCTTATGAAATACAACGCGCATCCATTTGACCTTAGCAATAAAACAACCATGCAGGACCTTTTTGATATGTGGCTGACCACGAAAGAGAAAAAAGTGGATTCTTCTACGATTTCCCGTTATAAAAGAGCATGGGCCTACTCCTCCTCGATTCATAACATGCTTGTCCGCGACGTTCATATCTCGCACCTGCAGAATTGTATTGAAAACGGAACCATCGTTTACGCCGGAGAAACTCGCCATGCACAAAACAATAATAAAGACTCAATGAAAAATCTTTATAATCTGCTCTTTGATTATGCAGTCTCCCGCGAACTCGTCGATAAAAATTATGCTCGTATGTTCACGATCGATTCGGGGTATGTCCGCAAACCGAATAGTCATATTCCCTATACCGAAGCAGAACTCGATCTTCTATGGGCAAATATAGACAAGCATCCTATCATTGACATGATTCTAATTCAGTGCTACTCTGGCTGGCGTCCCGGAGAACTATGCGACCTGAAAATGAAGGATGTTGATATGGATGTGGGCACATTTACAGGCGGCTTAAAAACAAAAGCGGGGATAAACCGAACAGTGCCGATTCATCCCCGAATTTACAACCTGGTAAAAGCCCGCTACGAAAAAGCGCTCGAAGCAGGTTCGCCTTATTTATTTTTCACGATCCGCCAGCGTGGTTTCCATCATCAGAACACCGTAAAAGGCGAAGTCACGCAAATGCGCTATGCCTCTTTTTCCGTGCAGCTTGTCAACGAAGTCGTTCCTCTGCTGTCACTGAACCCTGAACATAAAGGCCATGATGGACGTATTACTTTTGTTACAATGGCCAAAAAGTATAACATGGACGAATATGCCATCAAACGACTTGTTGGGCACCATATTAAAGACCTTACTGAACGTGTTTATACCCAAAGAAGCATCGACTGGCTTAAAAATGAGATTGAAAAGATCCCATAATTCCTTATACCGCTTTTGCATTTGAATACAGGGAATGTGTAGGAGTGACCCGATTTTGTCTACATTTTATCCAATCTGTAGATGCCGTATTTCACGTATTTACGTTCAATTCAGTCCAAAAATTAGATAGAAATGGTGTTACAAACGTCCAGCAGCACCGGGTCAAGCGTCTTGGTCATTTCAAGAGCTTCATCCACAGGGTAATCCACCAGCTTTTCGCCCCTCATGCCGACGATGCGGTTATACCTGCCCTGCTCCAGCAGGCACACGGCATGGTAGCCCATTGCAGAAGCATTCACACGGTCACGCAGAGTGGGAGAACCACCGCGCTGGACATGGCCCAGAATAGTGGCGCGGGAGTCGATGCCGGTGCGTGCCTGAATCTCGTTTGCGATCTCCTGTGCATGGCCGACACCCTCGGCAACAATAATAATGAAGTGACGCTTGCCGGTCTTCTGAGTCTCAGCGATCTTATCCAGAATATCACGCTGCATGTCAAATTCCTTCTCCGGCAGTAGAACAGCCATAGCGCCGGAAGCAATTGCAACATTCAGAGCAATATAACCGGCGTTGCGGCCCATGACCTCGACCACACTGCAGCGGTCGTGGCTCTGGGTGGTATCGCGCAGCTTGTCGATCATCTCCAGCGCGGTATTCATGGCGGTATCGTAGCCAATGGTGTAATCGGTGCAGGAAATATCGTTGTCAATCGTGCCTGGCAGACCGATCATCGGAATGCCGCGGTGGGCCAGCTCACGAGCGCCGCGGTAAGAACCGTCGCCGCCAATGACCACCAGCGCATCAATGCCCAGTTCGCGGCACTTCTCTGCACCCTTGTCCTGACCTTCCTTGGTCTTGAATTCCAGACAGCGGGCGGTATACAGAATGGTACCGCCTGCAGAGATGATGTTCGACACACTGCGCAGGTTCATCTCAAAGCATTCGCCGTTCAGCAGGCCATTGTAGCCACGCTGAATGCCGATCATGCGGTAACCCTTATGCAGGCCGGTACGGACTACGGCGCGCACGGCAGCGTTCATGCCAGGAGCATCACCACCGCTCGTCAATACGCCAATCGTTTTGATCTGCTTTTCCATACGAGAGTTTCCCTCCAATTTGTTTCTTCATTTACCCAATGGTATCACAGCGCTCTCTATTTTAACGCTGTCCAAAGCACTTCACTTGCCTTGAATCATTATAACACAAACGCCTTATTTTGGAAACAGCCATCCCGCCGGATTTGCGTTAAGATTCGTGCACGGAAATGTCATTTTGTTGCAATGTTGTCCGTTCCGACCAGCCTTTCCAGCTCTTTGAACAGCAGCGGATGGCCGGATGCGTACAGATGGCGCGGCACACGCAGATACTGCTTGGTATCGGTCAGATACAGGAGCACCGGCATGTCCCCATCAAAAATGCCAAGCAGATTGACCACCTTTGCATATTCCCTGCTGCTGCGGGAAGGCACACGGATATACAGCTTCTTTGCTGCCGTTTTCATCGGGTCCGGCCTGCCGTTATCCAGTCGGGCCGGATCGTAATTTTCGATCGGGACGATGCTCTCTGCCAGCAGCTTGGAAGCTTCATCCTCCCGTACCGACAGTCTGCCATCGACCACGACGACTGCATTTTCGTGCAGTGAATCCCGGAAAGCATCCAGCACCTTTGGGAATACGATCACTTCCATGGTGCCGGTCAGGTCTTCTACGCTGGTAAAAGCCATCATGCTGTTGGACTTTGTGGTCATCATGCGGCTTTTTACCACCGCGCACACAATGCGCACTTTTTCTCCATCCTTCACATGGGCATCTTCCCCTGTAAGATCCTTGATGGTGTGGGATGCAATGCGTGCCGATTGTTCCCGGTAAGCATCCAGCGGATGACCGGACAGATAAAGACCGCTGACTTCCTTTTCCTGCTGGAGCAGTTCCTTATGGCTGTACTCCGGCAGCTGCTTTATTTCATAGTTATCCTCGGAAGCACCGCTCTGTGCTTCCCCGCTCATCACCGAGAACAGATCCAGCTGTCCATCCAGATTACGCCGAGAGTCGGTCTCAATGCTCTTCAGAATGCCCTCTACGGCCTCCACATGGCTGTGGCGGTTGTTGCCCAGATGATCGAATGCGCCGGCCTTGATGAGGCACTCCACTGCTCGGCGGTTCAGTTCATTGCCATGCATCCGCTTGCAGAAATCGTACAGGCCGGTGTAAGGCTTATTCTGCCGCCCCTTCACCACATTCTCGATCAGGTTGCGGCCCACATTTTTGACTGCATTCAGGCCAAAGCGGATCTGACCGCTTCCATCCGCCGTGAAGCCGCCGTTGGAAACATTCACATCCGGCGGCAGCACCTTGATGCCAAGGCGGGCACACTCGCCAGAATATTCAATGACCTTATCCGTGTTATCCAGCACACTGGTCAGCAAAGCCGCCATGAACTCACTGGGATAATGGCACTTGAGGTAGGCCGTCTGGAATGCCACATAGGCATAGCAGGCCGCATGGCTCTTATTGAACGCATATGAAGCGAAACTGGACATTTCATCGTAGATTTCATTGGCCACTTTCTCAGAGATGCCGTTTGCCACACAGCCGGGGCATTCGTTGCCGGGATCGGTGCAGCCGTACACAAAGTGCTCTCGCTCGGCCTCCATGACGGCATGTTTCTTTTTGCTCATGGCACGGCGGACATTGTCTGCCTGACCAAAAGAAAAACCTGCCAGCTCCCGGAAGATCTGCATGACCTGCTCCTGATAGACGATGCAGCCATTGGTCACATCCAGAATGTGAGCCAGCTGTGGGGTCTTATAGCTGATTTTGTCTGGCTCGTGGCGGTTGCGCAGGTAGGTGGGGATCGAATCCATGGGGCCGGGCCGGTACAGGCTGATCAGAGCGATAATGTCTTCTAGGTTCTGCGGCTGCAGGCCCACAAGCACCTGCTTCATGCCGGAAGATTCCAGCTGGAACACACCCTCGGTGTCTCCCTGCCCCAGCATCCTGTAGGTGTCCGGGTCGTCGTAATCCAGCTTCTGGATGGAGAACTCCGGGTGGTGCTTCTGCACAGCAGTTTCCGCGTCATGAATGACGGTCAGCGTGCGCAGGCCCAGAAAGTCCATCTTCAAAAGGCCCAGTTCTTCGATCTCGGTCATGTTGAACTGGGTCACAGGCAGGCCGTCGTTGGTGGCCAACGGCAGATAGTAGTCCGTAGGCTCCGGGGTAATGACGACACCCGCTGCATGGGTGGAAGCATGGCGGGGCATGCCCTCCACCTTCAAGGCCGTGTCGATCAGCTCTGTGACCTGCGGGTCGGTATCGTACATCCGCTTAAGTTCCGGCGATACCTCCAACGCACGCTTCAGCGTCATTTTCAGCTCCATGGGCACCTGCTTTGCCACAACATCTACCTGCTGATACGGAATGCCCATCACGCGGCCCACATCGCGGATGGCGTTGCGGGCGGCCATGGTGCCAAAGGTGACGATCTGAGCCACATGGTCGGCACCATATTTCCGGTTGACGTAATCGATCACTTCCTGACGGCGCTCGTAGCAGAAGTCCACATCAAAATCTGGCATACTGACGCGCTCCGGGTTCAGGAAGCGCTCAAAGATCAGGTTATAACGGATGGGGTCGATATCCGTGATGCCCACGCTGTAAGCCGCAATGCTGCCTGCGCCGGAGCCACGGCCCGGGCCTACCGGGATACCCTGACTCTTGGCGTAGTTCACGTAGTCCCACACGATAAGATAGTAGTTCGTGTAGCCCATCTTTTTGACCACGCCGATCTCGTATTCCAGACGGTCTTTGTTGGCCTGCGGAACATTGGGGCCGTAGCGGCGCTCCAAACCTTCCCAGCAGAGCTTTTCAAAAAACGCCTGATTATCCATACCATTCGGCGCTTTGTAATATGGAATTTTAGTGTGTCCAAAATCAAAATCAAAGTTACACTGTTCGGCAATTTTGGCGGTATTCTCGCAGGCTTCCGGCACCATGGAGAACAGCTCGTACATTTCGTCTGTCGTTTTGACATAGAACTCGTCGGTCTGGAACTCCATTTTATCCGCATCCTGAATGGTCTTGCCGGTCTGGATGCAGAGCAGGATGCCCTGCATTTTGGCATCCTCCTTGCGCAGATAGTGGGAGTCGTTGGTGGCCGCCATGGGAATGCCGGTCTCCCGTGCAAGCTTGATGAGCTGCGGCAGCACAGTATTATCCTCTTCCAGACCATGGTCCTGAAGCTCGATATAATAGTTTTCCTCGCCGAAGAGGTCTCGATACCACAGCGCTGCTGCTTTGGCGCGCTCATAATCGCCCGCCAGAATGGCCTGCGGAACTTCGCCTGCCAAACAGGCCGACAGGCAGATCAGCCCTTCGTGATATTTTTCCAGCAGTTCCTTATCAATGCGGGGCTTGGAATAAAAGCCCTCCACAAAGGCGGCCGACACCATTTTGATCAGGTTTTTGTAGCCGGTCTCATTTTTGCACAGCAGGATCAGGTGATTGTTGCCGTCGATCTTATTTACCTTGTCAAAGCGGGTGCGGGTGGCCACATACACCTCACAGCCGATGATGGGCTTGATGCCAGCCTTTTTTGCAGCCTTATAAAACTGCACGCAGCCGTACATCACGCCGTGGTCGGTGCAGGCAATGGCGGTCTGTCCGCACTCTTTTACGCGATCCATCAGCTGGTCAATGCGGCAGGCACCATCCAGCAGGCTGTACTCTGTGTGGATGTGCAGATGGACAAAAGGCCGGGTATTGGCTAATGCTTCGCTCATGCTTTTGCCTCCTGTTCCAGATTCTGCCGCAGATTTTCGGCCAATGCCTCCAGCTTCTTCATCCGGTGCGACAGGCCGGATTTGCTCACGGGCGGCTCAAAGCAGCCGCACAGCGCTGTGAGCGAAAGATCCGGGTATTGCATCCGCTTGGCAGCGGCCTCCTGCAATACCTCCGGCAGAGTGCTAAGGGCATCCTGCTCTTCCAGAAAGCGGATGGCCTTCAGCGTCTGCGCATTGGCACGGGCCGTTTTGCCAAGGTTTGCCGTATCACAGTTGGTCTGTCGGTTGGTCTGGTTGCGCACCTGTTTGAAGGCTTTTTGCGCATGCATTTCCTCTGCAGCGTTTCCAGCGCCCATAAAGCTGAGCAGCCGTTCCACATTGGCCCCGGTCTTGACGTAGATCAGGTTCACGCCGTTGCGGCGGGTGCGGTGCGGTGCAAACTCATGCTCTGCCAGCAGCGCTTCAAAGTCCCGTGCCAGATTGGTGCGGGAGGTAAGAAATTCCAGATTATATTCTTTCTGCGGATCAATGACCGTTCCACTGCACAAAAAAGCTGCGCCAATGTACGCACTGACGCAGGTCTGACAGCGGATAAGGCGGGGATCGATCTGCAGGCTGGTCTCGCTGCCCGTGGTGCCGAACAGCTCGTGCACCCGGGCCACCTGCTCCGGCGCGCGGATGTTGAATTCATACAGCACGCCGCTGGGTCGCTGCTTGTGCAGGATCTCGCCCTGCACGCCGCAGCGTGCGAACAGCTGCTGGGCAGCCTGCACCGTCTCCTGCTGCTCGGTCTGCACCACCAGACCCTTTGCATCAAAATATTTGGCAAAGCACGCAATGCCATAAGCTGCTGCACGCACACAGCAATCCTTCTGGATGCTGCGCTGCGCGATCTCCTCCCGCGCGCGGGATGCAAAACTACTCATACTTCCTCGAATTCTGTCAGCGTTTGGCATCGCGGTGCTGCACGCCCGGCTCGTAGCCGAGTTGCGTGCAATACTCCGCGATCTTACGCGCAAATGTAATGGAACGGTGCTTGCCGCCGGTACATCCCACCGCAATGGTCAGCTGGCTTTTGCCCTCCTTGACGTACAGCGGCAGTGCATACTGCAAAAAGTTCTCATACCGCTTGAGCAGTTCCTGCGCTTCCGGGTGGCTCATGACAAAATCCACCACATCCTGATCAAGGCCGGTCTTATGCTTAAGTTCCGGCACGTAGAAGGGGTTGGGCAGGCAGCGCACATCCAGCACAAGGTCTGCCTCCGGCGGGATGCCGAATTTGAATCCAAAGGACATCACGGTCAGGCGCATGGCACCCTTGGCTCCGCCATTTTTTGCAAAAAGATCGCAGATGCGTTCTTTGTTTTGTGCTGTAGAAAGCAGGGCAGTATTGATGACGTAATCTGCACGCTCCTGCAAAGGCTTCAATATTTTGCGTTCCTTTGCAAAGGCCTCCCGGGTGGAAATGCCCTCGGCAATGCTGATGGGGTGGCGGCGGCGGGTCTCGCTGTAGCGGCGCATGAGTACATCGTCCGGGGCATCCAGAAATAGAATTTTATAATCCACACCCTGCTCATCCAGCTTGTCGAGCGCACGCTCGATCTCTTCGCTGGTGCGGCAGCCGCGCACATCCATGGAAAGAGCCACCCGCTCCAGCTGGCTGTCGCCCGCTTCCGAGAATGCAGTGATGCTGGGCAGCAGTCCGGCCGGAACATTATCTATACAGAAAAAACCGATATCTTCCAGCGCATTCATAGCCACCGACTTGCCTGCACCGGAAAGTCCGCTGACGATCAACAGCTCCATAATCTGATCTACCGCTCCTTTTTTGCTTTTTCCGTTATCGGACGACCCGGATCTCTTTTTCAAGGTCGTAGCCCGTCTTTTCCTTTACGATCGCGCGCACCTCGTCACAGAGTGCCAGTACATCAGCACAGGTAGCGCCGCCAAGGTTTACCACAAATCCGCAGTGCTTATCGCTGACGGCTGCGCCGCCGTGGCGATAGCCGCGCAGGCCGCACTGGTCGATCAGCGCAGCCGCAAAAGCACCCGCCGGGCGCTTGAAGGTGCTGCCGGCGCTGGGCTTATCCAGCGGCTGCTTTTCCACACGCTTGGCCATCAATTCATCCATTTTTGCACGGATGTCCGCTGCGTTTCCGGGCTGCAGATGGAACTGTGCCGAGAGGATGCAGCCGCTTTTCTCTTCAAAAATGCTGTGGCGATAGCGGAGATCCAGCTCTGCGGCAGGCACTTCTCTGACCTCGCCTTCTGCCGCCAGATACCGCACTGTGGTGAGCACGTCCTTCATCTCGCCGCCGTAGGCACCCGCATTCATATACACTGCACCGCCCACCGTGCCGGGAATGCCGTAGGCAAATTCCAGCCCGGACAGGCCATGCTTCAGTGCCGCCTTACACAGTGCCGCAAGGCGGACACCTGCGCCTGCGGTCAGGACTGTATCTTCCACCGCGATCTCTGCGTCCAGTGCCGAAACATCGATCACCACGCCGGAAAAGCCTTCGTCCGCAAACAGGATGTTGCTGCCGTTGCCCAGCAGGTAATAGCGGACAGCCTGCTCTTTGCAAAGCGCAACTGCACTGCAGAGCTGCTGCTCGTTTTCCGGCATGACAAACAGCTGTGCCGGGCCTCCGATTTTAAAGGTACAGTGCGCCGCAAGCGGTTCATTCTCCCTGAACGGGATCGCCGCTGCCTGCAGTTTCTGCTTGAATCGTTCCATGATAACTTGCTCCTTTTGCGGTGTGGGATCAATCCATTTTATCGTCCAGACCCAGACGGATCAGCAGTTCACGCGCTGCGTTGTAACCCATCTTCTTCTGGCGGTTGTTGATGGCTGCAGTTTCCAGCACGACAGCCAGATTGCGGCCCGGTGAGACCGGAATGCTGGTGCTGGGAATGCTGACACCCAGAATGTCGTAGTATTCGTTTTCCAGACCGGTGCGCTGGTAGTTCTTAGTGGGGTCCCATGCTTCCAGCTGAACCACAAGGTCAAGGCTTTCGCTCAGCTTGACCGCGCCCACGCCGTACACACGGGCCACATTGACGATGCCAATGCCGCGCAGCTCAATGAAGTGGCGGATATTCTCCGGGGCAGTACCCATGATCTGGCGGTTGGACACCTTGCGCAGCTCCACCGCATCATCTGCCACAAGGCGGTGGCCGCGCTTGACCAGCTCGATGGCAAGCTCGCTTTTGCCAATGCCGCTGTCGCCCAGGATCAGGATGCCTTCGCCGTACACTTCCACCAGCACACCATGGCGGGTGATACGCGGTGCCAGTTCCAGATTCAGCACACTGATCAGGCTGCCCATCAGAGTGCAGGTGGTCTCATTGGAGCGCAGCAGTGCAACACCATGCTTCTGGGCCAGCTCCTGCATCTCCGGGAAGGGAGTCAATTCCTCGCTGCGGCAGACGATAACAGCCGGCGGCTGCTGACGGAACAGCTGATCCAGCGCCTCGTAGCGTTTTTCCGGTGAAAGGCCGGACAGAAAGTTCATCTCGGCCAGACCCATGATCTGCAGACGCAGCTTATCAAAATAATCGTAATAGCCCGCCAGAAACAGACCCGGGCGGTTCACTTCGGCGATCTCCACACAGATCTGATCCAGTTCCTTCGGCGTATAGACAACTTCCATGCTGACACGGTCGGTCAGCGTTTTGAGCGAGACATTGAATGTGCCCATTCTTGTTCCTCCTGTGCTCCCTTTTGCTGCACAGCCCTGCCTGCTGTCAGGTACCGTGCAGGATTCCTTCTTATTATTATAATAGAACGATCGGTAAAAAACAATATTGTGCGGGCGGCTTTTTCGCAGCCCGGCAAGAATGCACGCAGCAGCGCAGCCATGTACTGATTTTTTACATTTTTCTTACCTTTACACGGATTTTACATTCCCTCGATTTTGGATTTTACATTGCATCTGTATACTCAAAATCAGGAGAAACACATCAAAAACACGTCAAACAAAAGTGAGGAAATCTTTATGACCATCTTCAATGTCTTTTCCCTGCTTGGAGGTCTTGCCCTGTTCCTGTTCGGCATGGACATCATGGGCAAAGCACTGGAAAAGCAGGCCGGCGGCCAGCTGCAGAAGATCCTGAGCAAGCTGACTGACAACCCCCTTAAAGGCTTTTTCCTTGGCCTGTGCGTCACCGCTGTGATCCAGAGTTCCAGCGCTACCACGGTCATGGTGGTCGGCTTTGTCAACAGCGGCATCATGGAGCTGCATCAGGCCATCGGTGTGATCATGGGCAGCAATGTGGGCACCACTGTCACCAGCTGGATCCTGAGCCTTTCCGGCCTGCAGGGTGACAGCCTCCTCATCAATCTGCTCAAACCCACTTCTTTCAGTCCTTTGCTTGCATTTATCGGCATTTTGCTGTATATGTGTAAGAGTGAGAAGAAAAAAGGTGTGGGCACCATCCTCATCGGCTTTGCCGTGCTGATGACCGGTATGACCACCATGTCCAACGCAGTGCTGCCGCTGCAGGGCGAAGAGTGGTTCACCAGCCTGTTCGTCCGCTTCTCCAACCCCATCCTTGGTGTGCTGGTGGGCGCACTGGTCACCGGCATCATCCAGAGTTCCAGCGCCAGTGTGGGCATTCTGCAGGCACTGAGCGCCACCGGCGTGATCACCTACGGCAGTGCCATCCCAATCATCATGGGCCAGAACATCGGCACCTGTGTCACAGCGCTGATCTCCTCGGTGGGTGCCACCAAGAATGCCCGCCGGGCTGCCATGGTGCACCTGTACTTCAACATCATCGGCGTGACCATCTTCCTGTTTGGTTTCTATGGTCTGAACGCCGTGTGCCATTTTGCCTTTGTGGATTCCACCATTGAAGCCTGGGGCATCGCCGTGGTGCACTCCGCCTTCAACATCCTGGCCACCCTCATCCTGCTGCCTTTTGCCAACGGGTTGGAAAAGCTGGCCATCCTCACCATCCCGGACTCCCCGGAAAAAGAGAGCTTTGCCCTGCTGGATGAGCGTCTGCTGAACACCCCGGCTGTGGCCGTGGAGCGCGCCCGCAGCGCCACCGCCGACATGGCAGAGCTGGCCCGCGTGGGCGTGGTGCAGGCCATGAGCCTGACCCACCAGTGGAACGACGAGCTGGCCCAGAAGGTGCGTGACGAGGAAAGCACCGTGGACCGTTATGAGGACGCTCTGGGCACCTACCTTGTCAAGCTGTCCGGCCGCGAGCTGAGCCACGCCGACAGCCAGAGCGTGAATACCTTGCTGCACACCATCAGCGATTTCGAGCGCATCAGTGACCACTCGGTCAACCTGCTGGAATCCGCGGAGGAAATGCACCAGAAGAACATTGAATTTTCCAAGGACGCACAAGAGGAGCTGCAGGTGCTGGAAGATGCCGTGCAGGATATCCTGAGCCGCACCACCGACGCCTTCCGCAAGGGAGACCTGCACCTGGCCAGCAAGGTAGAGCCGCTGGAAGCTGTGGTCAACGAGCTGGTGCGTGCCATCAAGGCACACCACATCGCCCGCCTGCAGACCGGCAGCTGCTCCATTGAGTACGGCTTTGTGCTGGACGATCTGCTGACCAACTACGAGCGTGTGTGCGACCACTGCAGCAACGTGGCTGTCGCTCAGATCGAGGTAGCACAGGACAGTTTTGACACCCACGCTTACCTCAACGATCTGCGTCATGGCAAAGATACCAAGGAGAGCGAAGAATTTCATCGTCGACTGGACAAATACCGGGAGCGGTATCTCTTCCCGGACAATCAATCTGCGGAGGAATTTGACAAATGATCTATATCGTAGAAGATGATGACGCCATCCGTGAGCTGGAGCAGTATGCCCTGCAGTCCAACGGTTATGAAGTGGCCAGCTTTGCCAGTTCCGAACCGTTCTGGCAGGCCATGCGCACCGAAGCCCCGGAGCTTGTGATCCTGGACGTGATGCTGCCCGGCGAGGATGGGTTCTCCATCCTGAAAAAGCTGCGCAACACCCCTTCCCTGCACCGGCTGCCCATCATCATGGTCACGGCCAAATCCAGCGAGCTGGACACCGTGCGCGGGCTGGACTGCGGTGCCGACGACTACATTTCCAAGCCGTTCGGCATCATGGAGTTCCTCAGCCGGGTGCGTGCTTCTCTGCGCCGAGCGGCTCCGGAGACACGGCCCAATGTGCTCAGCTTCCATGAGATCCTGCTGGACAATGCACGTCACAGCGTGACGGTGAACAACCAGCCTGTCGAACTGACCTACAAAGAATACAGCCTGCTGCGCCTTCTGCTGGAGAACACCAACCTTGTGGTGACCCGCGAGACGATTTTGCAGGTGGTGTGGGGCACCGACATTTCGGTGGAAAGCCGCACCGTGGACATGCACATCCGCACCCTGCGCAAAAAGCTGGGCGATGCCGGACGCTACATTGGCACCATCCGCAAGGTGGGCTACAAGCTGGCCGATGACGAGGAGGCTGGAGACGAATGAAGCCGCACAGCATGGAAGAAAAAATCAGCTACCGGCTGTTCCTCATGGGCTTTCTGGGGCTGCTGTTCACCGCAGCACTGTGCATCTTTGTCTTTCACCGGGCTTTTACCGCCCAGGCCTGGGATGACCTGGAAAAAGAGAGCGATCTCATCCGTGCCGGGTATGACCTGACCAGCGAGCCGCAGCAGCTTTCTTTCTTTGTGACCGGCGACCTGCGCATTACGCTGATTTCCCCGGACGGCGACGTGATCTTTGAGTCTGCCACCGATCAGCCCATGGAGAACCATCTTACCCGTCCGGAGATCGTGCAGGCGCTGCAGGGCAGCATCGGCAAGGACATCCGTGATTCCCAGACCATGGGATATGAGACCTATTATTATGCCGTGCAGCTGCCCGGCGGCAACATCCTGCGCGTGGCGCAGGACGCCGAAACGGTGTGGTCGGTCTACGACGGAGCCCTGCCGGCCATCGTGCTGAGCTGCGTTGCCCTGATGTTGGCTGCCGCGATCCTGTCCACCCTGCTCACCCGTGCCCTTGTGCAGCCGGTGCTGAACATGACCGAGGATCTGGACCACATTCAGGATAAGGTCCCGTACAAGGAACTGATCCCCTTTGCCGAGAGCATCCATGCCGACCGCATCCTGCGGGAAAACAACGAGAAGATGCGGCAGGATTTCACCGCCAATGTGAGCCACGAGCTCAAGACCCCGCTGACCAGCATTTCCGGGTATGCGGAACTGATCGAGACCGGCATCGCCAAGCCGGAGGACGTGCCCGGTTTTGCCCAGAAGATCCATGGCGAAGCCAGCCGGATGATCCAGCTGGTGAACGATATCCTGCAGCTGTCCAGCCTGGACAACGCCTCCGAGACCTCCTCCATGCCGGAAATGGAGGTCGTGGACCTGCTGGACGTGGTCAAGGAGTGTGTGGAGCGTCAGAAGCTGAACGCCCGCCACGCCTACATCACCCTGACCTATCTGGGCGAGAGCGCACCGGTGCAGGGCAACCGCAATCTGTTGGATGAATTGTGCCAGAACCTGTGTGACAACGCCATCCGCTACAACCGCCCCGGCGGCAAGGTGCAGATCGTGACAGCCTGCACCCGGGACGGCCATTGCAGCCTGACCGTGACCGACAACGGCATCGGCATCCCGCGCGAGTCGCAGAGCAGTGTGTTCGAGCGCTTCTACCGGGTGGACAAGAGCCGCAGCAAGGCCACCGGCGGCACCGGTCTGGGGCTGGCCATTGTCAAGCACATTGCCCTCATCCACGGGGCCCGCATCAAGCTGGAAAGTCAGGTGGACGTCGGCACGACCATCACGGTCACCTTCCCCACGGCATCCTGATTTTTCAAGCACCCAGAAATACAACGTCTGCCTGCAGCTGCGGGCAGGCGTTTTTTGTTGGGTCAAACCCGTCGGGAGAGCCTGTGCGCAGCAGACTATGCTCCTGCAGATGCAGCAGGTCTGTCCCCTGCTGCCAGCAGGAACGTACCACCCCAAGGCAAAGCTCTTCCAACTGTTGACACTGTGCTGCATCCGGCTGCGGCGTGCCGTAGGCCGTCTGGCAGTCCAGACGCAGGGTGGCTGTCTGCTTCCGGAGAGCAACTGAGACGGTGCACCGCCGGATGGTTACACGCTTTCCTTGCAGCCAGAAGGTTCGTTTGCCCGGTGTGCCCGTCAGCAGAAGAAACGCCTCTGTCTCGTTTTCTGTCAGGCGCTGCACCGCACCGCTCCCGGTGCGGAAGGCCCCGCTGCCAGAAACCATCACGTTCCCTTCCTGTGCTTCGGGCAAGCAAAGCACAGGAAGCAGCATGCTTTCCTCGTGTGCATACAGCCGGGGCATTGCCGCCGAGCCCGCTTTGAGTTTGTCCAGCAGTTTGTCGGGCATCGTCTCCGTTTTTCCGCACGACTGCAAGAGTATTTTCAGATCAAATTCTGTGCAGGAAAGTCGGGCCGCTGTGCGTCCGCAGCCGCGTTCCAGCACAAGTGCTTCGTATGCAGAGAGCACGCCGTCGTCCGTCTGCACCGGGAAAAGCAAATAGTCACACAGGCGGTAATCGGCCGTCTGCGGCAGGGCTGCTTCGGCGGCGGCAAGAGCTGTTTCCGATGTCTGCCCTCGGCCATCGGCGATGCGCAGTGCGGCTGAGGCATCGGCTGCGTCGGCTGCCGCTTCCGGTGACTGATACAAAAGCCCCACCGACCAGGTCTGTTCCTTCTGTTCCAGATAAACCACCCGTATCATACTTTTTTCGGTGGTCTCACAGCGCAGGAACAGCAGGCACCAGCCGACAAGCACCGCATAAAGCAGAATTCGGGCCCACCGCTGCTTCATTGCCGCACTTCCTTTCGCTTTTGTATGGCGTACTCCTGCCCCAGCATCCGGACGGCCGTGCACAGCACCCCGATGCGAAAAATCGCGCAGGTCAGCCAGACCAGCAGCAGCGCCGCGTCCAGCCGGGAAAATGTCCCGGTGCTCCATGCACACAGCAATTCCCGCGCCGGGTATGTCCGACCGAACACCAGTGCCATGCCAAGCGTTGCCGCCGTTTGTACAAGGGCTGTGAGAATGGGCAGGCAGACACCACGCCGCTCCTCCCGGCCGCAGAGCAGCGGTACCGCAAAGTATTCCGCATAGACCGGAACGGTGAATGCCGTGCTCTGCGGCGCAGCCTGCGCAAACAGCCCGGCCCAGTGCATCTGCCGGGACAGCCCCATCAGACACACCGCGCTTCCCACCGCCACAAACCACCACAACACCTGCGCCGGGGCACCCCATGCGCGGGCAGGCATCTGCCAGCCCGCCCAGAGCAGCAGCGGCAAAAACCCCAGCAATGCCAGCGAAGAAAACTCTTCCCGGCAGACTTGCAGAGCCTTCCAGAACGTTCCGGCCAGTTCCACCGCCAGCCAGACCTGCAGGCAAAATGCAGCTGCCCAGGCGGCAGGCTTTGGCGGGCCGGACTGCCAAAACCGACTAACCAAAGCAGAAAGTATCATCAGCAGTACTGCAGCCAGCACCTCCTGCCAGAGGAGTGCCCGGGGCGAACTGCATACCGGCAGACGCTCTGCCGCCGCCGCGGCAAAGATGCTGAGAGTCACTGCCGACAATGAAAATTTGTCCTGCGTTTTATTCATGCGCGGGGCCTCCGTTTTTGCCAGATGTTGAACCCCTTGCGGGACAGGTGCCGATAGTTGCGCCGGATGACGCCGTCCTCGGCCAGCGGGCTTTGCGGGAACGGATACTGTGCAAGATACGGCACCCCCAGCATCCCGGTGCCGGACAGGCTGAGCAGCAGCACAAAAAAAGCCCCGGCCAGTCCCACCGGCCCGGCAAGCCCCGCAGCCACCACTACGCCGATGCGCAGCAGGGTGGCCGGTTCGTACAAAGCGGGCGTGACGAACACCGCAATGGACGTAATGCTGGCCACAAAGATGACCGGGGTGCTCATCAGGCCGGTGGCAATGGCGGCATCGCCCAGAATGAGGGCGGCCACCAGACTGACCGAATGCCCCAGCGACTGCGGCATCCGCAGCCCGGCCTCCCGGATAACTTCCAGCAGCAGGATGACCAGCAGCATTTCTGCAAACAAGGGCAGCGGCGTAGCCTTTTCGGCGGCTTCGATCTTATACAGCAATTGGGGCGGGATCAGTTCCGGCAGATAGACCGCCAGACAAACGAACGCCCCCGGCAGAAAGACCGTGAGGTAAAAGGAAGCATAGTTCAGCACCCGCAAGAAGGAGGCGAACACGGCAGTGGACGCGTAGTCGTCCAAGCATTCAAAGTTTTCACAGAAGAGCGCCGGCAGCACCATGGCCGACGGGCTGCCGTTGACCAGCACTACAATGCGGCCCTCGCACAGTTTGGCCGAAGCCGCCGCCGGGCGCTGGGTGTAGCTGACCGGAGTGAACAGCCGTGCCCGGCTGGGCAGAAGCCACGGTACAAAATAGCTGCTGTCCAGCAGCAGCTCCGGCTTTGCAGCGGCAAGGGTCTGCCGTACCTGGCGCACCATGGCAGGGTCTGCTTTGCCCCTGCAGTAGCAAATAGCGTACTCTGTCCCTGCGGCAGTGTCGGCCTGCGCCACCTCCAACACCAGATCATCAGTGCGGACCAGACGGCGCAGCAGGCTCAGATTCACCCGCAGCAGGTCGGCAAAGCCCTCCCGCGAGCCGCGCAGGTTGCCCTCTCCTTCCGGCTCGTCCACCGAGCGGTACTTGAGGGCCTGCACCGAAAAGGCAATGCCTTTCGCGCAGCCATCCAGCAGCAGCACAGCCATGCCTGCCGTTAACCGCTTGACAAGATCCGGCAGATCCTCCACCGGGGTGCTCTCGGCCGGGGAAGCGGAACCATGCAGGATGCGCTCATACACTTCCTGCCCGGTGCATGGGCAGGGCTGCTGCAGCGCCTGCCGACTGGCCGCGTCCAACAGCAGCTCCCACAGTGAATCCAGACTGGCCATGCCGTCAAACAGCACAATGCAGCCCCGGCAATGATAAATCATGATTTCCTTGGCATAATAATCCGCAGAGGCACCGAACCGGGCGTCCAGCTCTGCCAGATTTTCGGCCAGATGCAACGACAACTGCTGCACACAACATCCACTCCTTTGCACAGCAGTATGCCCGCCCGGAGCCGGTTCCATACCGGCGGGTGCCGACAGGAGGTTTCCACGATGAAGTTGTTGATCTTCCGCACGATTTTGATCTACCTGTGCGTGCTGTTTGCCATGCGGCTGATGGGCAAGCGTCAGCTGGGGGAACTGCAGCCCGAAGAACTGGTGTCCACCATCCTGATCTCCAATCTGGCGTCCATCTCCATTGAATCGGAGGATGTTCCGGTGACGGCCAGCCTGATCCCGCTGTTTCTCATTGCTGCGCTGGAGCTGCTGGGCTCCGCGCTGAGCTTCCGCAGCCAGACGTTTTTCAATCTGTTGTCCGGGCGGCCCAAAACCGTGATCCTGAACGGAGAGATCGACCAGAACGCTCTGCGCACCCTGCGCCTGACGGTGGCCGACCTGATGGAAGCGCTGCGCGGCAAGGACGTCTTTGATCCGCGGGATGTGTCCTACGCGATCATTGAGACGAACGGGACTCTTTCGGTGGCATTGCGGCCGGAAAAGGAACCTGCGCGGCTGGCTGACCTGCAGCTGCGGGTGGAGCACTGCCACGCAACCATCCCCTTTGTGCTGGATGGGCAGGTGCTCGAGGACAACCTGCACTGGTGTGGCAAAGACCGTGCCTGGCTGGAACGCACGGCACAGGCCAATACCCTGCTGCCGCAGGAAATCCTGCTTCTTGTCGGCAATGAGACCGAGGACTATTTTCTTTTGAAAAAGGAACGCCGCGCTACGGTGCATGAGGGCCGGAAATGAAACGAATCTACGCCTGCTTTGCCATCGTGGCCGCTTTGCTGGCCACTGCCTTTTACAGCAGCTTTCAGGTACAGCGCTTTGCCGATGACATTTCCACCGACCTGGACTGTGCCATTGAGGCCATTCGCAACAGTGACCTACCCACCGCCCGGCAGGCACTGGCCCGCGGGGCCGACCGGTGTGACCGGATGCGGGAAAAGATGAACCATCTGCTGCGCACGGAAGATTTTACCGAGCTGGAAGCGGCCCTGCGCACCGCCGACGGGCACCTGGAGCAGAACGCCCCCGAAGAAGCCTTTGGGGAGCTGCGCCGGGCACAGGTACGGGTGGAAACACTGCAATGGCTGGCCCGGCGGTTTGTGTAAACACAAAAAGCACCGCTTCCCTGCTGCTGTACAGAGAAAGCGGTGCTTTGCAAATTATGGGTTACTGTGCGTCCTTCCGGTCGCCCATGAGCTTTTTCAGTTCATTGAAAAAGCTCTCCACGTCGGCAAACTGCCGGTAGACCGAGGCAAAGCGGACATAGGCCACCTCGTCGATCTTTTTCAGTTCCTGCATGGTCAGCTCCCCGATGCGCACACTGGGGATCTCGCGGTCGTAGGAACTGAGCAGGGTCTGCTCGATGCTGGTGACTGCGCGCTCAATGGCCTCGTAGCTCACGGGGCGCTTGGCGCAGGCCCGCAGCATGGCATTCAGCAGCTTCTGCCGGTCAAACGGCTCCCGGGAGTTGTCCTTTTTGATGACCACGAGCGGGACTGTTTCCACCACCTCGTAGGTCGTGAACCGCATATGGCAGCTCAGACATTCCCGGCGGCGGCGGATGCGCTCACTGTCTTCAGTAGGGCGCGAGTCGATCACCTTGGATTCCTCAGCACCGCAATAGGGACATTTCATGTTCTGTTCCTCCTGAACCTCTGCGGGAATTTTGCGTCAGGCCTTTTTGCCGGACTTGGGGCTGCGCTCGCTCCACAGCATCCATGCCGAGGTGGAGACGCACAGCGAAGTGTACACGCCGCTGATCATGCCCATCATCAGCGGGAAGGCAAAGGTAAAGATGCTGTCCAGACCGTAGAGCTTTGCCACGATGCACAGCACACCCAGTGCCATCACGGTGGTGATGGTGGTGATGAGGGTACGGCGGGCAGACTGGTTGACCGAACGGTTGACCAGCTCTTCAAAGCTGGCCTTCTTGCCCATCAGGGCGCGGTTCTCGCGGATGCGGTCGTACACCACGACGGTATCGTTGATGGAGTAACCCAGAATGGTCAGCATGGCCGCAATGAAGTTGCCGTCCAGCGGAGTGCGCAGCAGCACAAAGGTGCCAAACACCACCATCAGGTCGTTCACCAGTGCCAGCACAGCCATCATGCCGCCGGTCAGGCCGCCGATGTTCTTGAAGCGCAGGGCAATGTACAGCAGGATGAGCACCAGTGCAAACACCACGGCCACCAGACTCTTCTGCAGGAACTTGGTGCCCATGGCAGCACTGACGTTACTCAGGGACAGCTGCGCAAAGTTGTTGTCCGGATAAGTCTCGTTCAAAGAGTCCAGCAGAGCCTCCACCTGATCGGTGGTCACGGTCTCGGTGCCGGGCATGGAGATCTTCAGGGTCTGGTCACCGGTGGCCACGTTCTCGCCGGTCTGCAGGGTCAGGCCGGTGTTCTCCAGTGCATTGGAGGCGGTCTGCTGCACCTGTGCCATCTCAAAGCTGCCGTCGTAGCTCAGGGTGATCATGGCACCGCCGGTGAACTCGGTGTCCAGATGGACACCGAACACCACAGCACACAGCACGATGGCTGCCATCAGGCAGGAGGAAAAGACCAGGAACTTTTTGCGCAGACCCACAAAATTGATCTGCTTTTTCTCGGTCTCATCCTTGCCCAGCTTGGCAGCACCATACAGCCAGGGGTTGCGCAGAGCTTTGATGGAGGCCGCACCGCGGATCATGACGCGGGTGGCAAACACGCCAAACACGAAGTTGAGCAGCACGCCGGTCAGCAGCGTATAGCCAAAAGCGTAAATGGTACCGGCGGTGGAGGGGCCAAAGGCAAAGAACACAAAGTGCAGTGCCTTGGCAAACAGGCCGTCCGAGGGGCCGAAGGCACCCATCAGCACGATGGCCACGATGACGATGGTCACGTTGCCGTCGATGATGGGGGTCAGGCCGCGGGCAAAGCCGCTCTTCAGTGCGCCGTCCAGGGACTTGCCATTCTTCAGTTCTTCCTTGATGCGCTCGGCCGTGATAACGTTGGCGTCCACGCCCATGCCAATGGCCAGAATGATACCGGCGATGCCGGGCAGCGTCAGGGTAAAGCTCTCAAACACCGGGAAGTAGCCGGAAACAAAGGCCAGCGTGGCGGCCACCTGACCGGCCAGTGCAATGCAGGCCAGGAAACCCGGCAGACGGTACAGCACCGTCATGAACACCACGATCAGTGCAAAGGCGATGACACCGGCCAGCACCATGGCGCTCAGGCTGTTCTCGCCCAGGCTGGGGCTGACGGTGGAGTAGCTGTCCACCTTGAGGGCAAAGGGCAGTGCGCCAGAGTTGATCTGGCGGGCCATCTTGACCACGGCATCCTGCGTGAAGGGGTTGGAAGCCGAACTGGTGATGATGGCCTCGCCATCGGTGATGGCCGCATTGACGGTGGCCGTGCTCACATTCTCGTCATCCAGCCAGATGCTGATGGTGCCGTTGGAAGCAGCCAGACGGGTGGTGGCCTCACCAAAGGCCTTGGCACCCTCGTCGGTGAACTTCAGGGACACATAGTACTCCGAAGCACCGCCGCTGGTCACCGGGCCGTACTGGGCCGCAGCACTTTCGATCATGGAACCGTCCAGGATCAGGTCACCGTCGGCGCTGCTGCCCTCGCGGAAAGTCAGATAGGCCGTGGTGCCGATCTCCTGAATGGCAGATTCCGGGTCGAAGTCTGTTTCGCCGGACTGCCACGGGAACTCCAGGATCATGCTGTCGGAACTGGGGTCCACATACAGCTCGTAGTCGGTCACATTCAGTGCGACCAGACGGTTCTCGATGACGAGCTGCGCCGCTTCCAACTGCTCTTCGGTGGCATCGTAGTCCTCCGAGGGCACAAAGGTGACGTTGACGCCGCCTTTGATGTCCACACCGAACCGGATGTCCTTTGCACCCTTGATGTAGGTGGTGGTCACATCGCCGTACTTTGCCGACACGCCGAAAAACGCCGTGTACACAAACGCAAGGATCAGAAGCACTGTGACGACCAGGTGCCATGCTTTGCCTTTTGTCTTCATATGTTTCAGGAATACCTCCAAACGTCCCGTTTGCTGCGGGACCCGTTATTGAAACCTCCCCCGGCAGGCCCGGCGGACCGCACGGAGGAGGTTTTTACAAAGAAATGTTATGCCTGCTCTGCCAGCAGCTTTTCCACAACGGCCAGACGCACACAGACGCACAGCAGCTCAGAGGCGGTCTCCACCTCGTCCAGGCTGGGGTAGGTGGGTGCAATGCGCAGATGAGAATCCTGCGGGTCCTTGTGGTAGGGGTATGCCGAACCGGCACCGGTCAGGGTCAGGCCGGCTTCCTTGCACAGGTTTGCCACACGCTTGGCGCAGCCGGGCATGACGTACAGGCTGATGAAGTAGCCGCCCTTGGGATCGGTCCAGTGGGCAATGTCGCCGCAGGGGATCAGGTTGTTGCGGAATGCCGTCTTGACGGCATCGAAGCAGGGCACCAGACGACGGCGATGCTTTGCCATGTGGGCCAGAACGCCTTCCTTGTTCTTCAGGAAGCGGACGTGGCGCAGCTGGTTCATCTTGTCGTAGCTGATGATCATCACCGAGAAGCGCTTGCAGATATACTTCATGCTGCTCTCGCTGCAGGCAATGGCGGAAACACCGGCACCCGGGAAGGTGATCTTGCTGGTAGAGGTGAACATAAACACACGGTCCTCATTGCCGTACTTCTTGCTCTCGTTCAGCAGCACCGGGGTCTCGATGATCTCATCGGTGAGGTGGTGCACGATGTAAGCCTCATCCCAGAAGATCTTGAAGTCGGGCGCAGCGGTCTTCATCTTGGCGAAGCGCTCGATGGTCTCATCGCTGTAGGTGTAGCCGTCGGGGTTGGAATACTGCGGCACGCACCAGATGCCCTTGATGGTGTCATCCTCGGCCACCAGTTTTTCCACCATGTCCATGTCCGGGCCATTGGGGGTCATGGGCACGCTGACCAGCTCAAAGCCAAACTCCTCAGTGATGGCAAAGTGACGGTCGTAGCCGGGCACCGGGCAGAGGAACTTGCGCTTCTCCACCTGAGACCAGGGGCACGGAGACTCCGGGAAGCCGAACACATAGCCGATGTTGATCAGATTGTACATCAGCTGCAGGCTGGAGTTGCCGCCCACGAACACCTCACCGGGCTGCACGCCGAACACATCGGCAAACAGCACGCGGGCCTCCTGCAGGCCCTCCAGTTCACCGTAGTTGCGGGCATCGGTGCCGGCATCGGTGGTGTAATCGTTCATCTTCAGCAGGTCCATGGCCAGATCCATCTGGTGAGGGCCAGGCTTGCCGCGGGCCATATTCAGCTTGAGGCCCTTGGCTTGAAACTTTTTGTACTCTGCCTCAAGCGCAGCTTTTTCGGCAGCGAGTTCTTCTCGATTCATTGCAAGATAATTTGCCATTGAAAACACACTCCTTTATCGTACTTCCTGTTACCCATTGCGTCGGGATCTGCCTTGGGGGAAGCGCTCCTGCCAGGGAAAAGCTCCGCACAGATTCCAGACCTTATTATTATAACGCATTTTGCCCTTAGAAACAAGAATCTGAAAACAAAAAGCCCTGCCAAAAGCAAATTGCTTTTGAAACAGGGCCTTTCTCTCCTGCTCAGGATCAGCTCAGGGAGGTCTGGTTCTTATAACGCTTGCGCACTGCGCCGTACTCCAGGTGGGCTTCACCGCTCTCCACGGTGTCCTCATCCACCGTCACGCGGATGATGGTGGCGTCGTTGGGCACCTCGTACATGATGGGCAGCAGGATGCTCTCCATCACGCTGCGCAGGCCGCGGGCACCGGTCTTACGCTCGATGGTCTTGCGGGCAATGGCGTGGAGTGCTTCGTCGGTGAAGTTCAGTTCCACGTTGTCCATGTTCAGCAGCTCTTTGTACTGCTTGACCAGGCTGTTGCGGGGCTCCTTGAGCACGCGTACCAGAGCATCCTCGTCCAGATCGTCCAGCACGGTGATGACCGGCAGGCGGCCGATCAGCTCCGGGATCAGGCCGAACTTGACCAGATCGTGGGGTTCCACCTTGCGCAGCAGGGCCTTCTCTGCCTCGACGGAGTTGTCCTTCAGTGCACTGCCAAAGCCCAGAGCGGACTTGTCGGTGCGGCGCAGGATATACTTGTCCAGTCCGTCGAAGGCACCGCCGCAGATGAACAGGATGTTGGTGGTGTCGATCTGGATGAACTCCTGCTGCGGGTGCTTGCGGCCGCCCTGCGGAGGAACATTGCTCACAGTGCCCTCCAGGATCTTCAGCAGGGCCTGCTGCACGCCTTCACCGCCCACATCGCGGGTGATGGAGGGGTTCTCGCTCTTGCGGGTGATCTTGTCGATCTCGTCGATATAGATAATACCGATCTGCGCCTTCTGCACATCAAAATCCGCTGCCTGGATCAGCTTGAGCAGGATGTTCTCCACATCCTCGCCCACATAGCCGGCCTCGGTCAGGGTGGTGGCATCGGCGATCGCGAAGGGGACGCCCAGCATCTTGGCCAGCGTCTGGGCCAGCAGGGTCTTGCCCACGCCAGAGGGGCCCAGCAGCAGCACGTTGGACTTCTGCAGTTCCACGTCGCCGCCCTTGCCGCTCAGGATGCGTTTGTAGTGGTTGTAGACCGAAACAGCCAGCACCCGCTTTGCCTCATCCTGCCCGATGACGTACTGATCCAGGCCTTCCTTGATCTCCGCCGGGGTCATGATGTTGATGTTCAGGTCGTCAGCGGCCTGCAGGCTGCGGGTACGGCCCGCACCTGCACGCGGTGCACGGCTGCCGGACGGACGCTCCGGCTTGTCGGAAAGCAGGTCGTGGCACAGGCCGATGCACTCACTGCAGATGTTGACGCCGGGGCCGATGATCATGCGTTCCACTTCGTCCTGGTGCTTTCCACAGAAGCTGCAGACCAGATCCTTCTCGTTTTTGTCTCTGCCGGAATTGTTATTTGCCATAGCTGTTTTTCCTTATCCTGGATAAATTGGTGTCAGCGGAACGATCAGCGGTGGGTAATGACCTCGTCGATCAGTCCGTATTCCTTTGCTTCCAGCGCAGACATATAGTTGTCGCGCTCGGTGTCCATCTGGAGCTTCTCCAGCGGCTGGCCGGTATACTCACTGAGCATGCGGTTCATCTTGTCGCGGATATACACCATGTGCTCGGCGTGGATCTTGATGTCGGTGGTCTGGCCGGACAGGCCGCCGCCCTGGCCGCCGGCGATCAGCGGCTGATGGATCATGATCTCGGCATTGGGCAGCGCAAAACGCTTGCCCTTGGTGCCGCTTGCCAGCAGGAATGCGCCCATGGAAGCCGCCATGCCCATGCAGATGGTGGAAACATCGCACTTGATATACTGCATGGTATCGTGGATGGCCATGCCGGCGCTGATGGAGCCGCCGGGGCTGTTGATATACAGGCTGATGTCCTTGTCCGGGTCCTGCCCTTCCAGATACAGCAGCTGGGCCACGACCAGGCTGGCGGAGGTGTCGTTGACGTCCTCGCTCAGAACAATGATGCGGTCATTCAGCAGACGGGAAAAAATATCGTAAGAACGCTCGCCATGTGCCGACTGTTCCACGACATAAGGAACAAAACTCATAAAGTTCGCCTCCCAAAAAAACGGAATATAGTATTTGCAAAATTGACCGATACGGGTCCCCTGTAAAGTTCAGCCGTATCGGTCAATTTTTACAACCTTTGATTTGTAGATGCACGGCAGCCCGTGCACCTTACAGCTGTGGACGCCAATTACTCAGCGTCGGCAGCCTTCTCGGCCTCAGCAGCCTTCTCCACGATGTTGGCGTGGCTCTTGATGAAGTCGATTGCCTTGGTCACGGCCAGGTCGTTCTTCAGGTCGTCCATGTTCACCACATCACGCACCTGCTTCTCTTCCATCTTGTACTGATCGGCAATGCGCTTGATCTCAGCATCGACGTCCTCCTCGGAAGCGACGATGTTCTCAGCAGCGGCAACAGCCTCCAGAGCCAGACGGATCTTGACCTGCTTCTCAGCCTGCGGCATGAAGGAAGCACGGAACTGCTCCACAGTCTGGCCCATGTACTTCAGGTAGTCCTCGAGGCGCAGACCCTGCTGCTCCACGCGGAATGCGAAGTCGTTGACCATCTCGTCCATACGGGTCTCGTACATAGCCTGGGGGATCTCACCCTCCATGCTCTCGATGACCTGATCGACCAGAGCGTTCTCGACAGCCAGGTCGTCCTGCTTGTCCAGCTGCTCCTGGTTGTTCTTGCGGATGGAAGCCTTGAACTCGTCCAGAGTGTCGTACTCGGA